>Ga0255338_1000114_pt1 | contig 358224 bp, 275 predicted proteins | sample MeOH1_35cm_T4_19_FD_203715 | JGI IMG/M metagenome (GOLD analysis project Ga0255338, IMG submission 203715) | Sandy soil microbial communities from University of British Columbia, Vancouver, Canada - MeOH1_35cm_T4_195 | ecosystem: Engineered > Artificial ecosystem > Sand microcosm >... | reverse complement strand
GGCCATCGCACGCGACAACCGGCGCCGATCCGCTGCCGTGAATTCATCCGACGAATGAGCCTTTGGCATACTCCGAGTCTAGCCCGGAGTCGCCACCTGGGACAAAACTTTTGTCCACCTACTTAGGCGAGCGGGGACGGGCCGGCGTCATCGCCGCGCCGGTCCGAGCGGGAACGACGCTGGCGCGGATGGGGAACGGCGAAACGGCCGGATCGGCGCCGCGCGCGTGCGGCGGGGAATTGGGGTCAGACTCGAATAACATCATCGGAACGCGAGGCTGCCCCCGCGTGCGGCTGGCGCTCGAATGCTTCAATCCGAGTCTGACCCCAATTCCGCGCGGTGTACGCGCCGTCGCGCCGGGCGGGCCTCCCCGTCGCGTACAGACCGGCGGGGAACGACGATGACGCGGATGACGCGGAAGAAGCACGATCGCTCCCCACACGCGTGATGTCATCCCGAGGAGCGCCAGCGACGAGGGACCTACCCGACCGTCGCTCGTGGCCGGCCGGGCCACCGGGCTCGCACCGCAGGTCCCTCGTCGGGGCTCACGCCCCGCCTCGGGATGACACCTTACGCGCGCGGCGCCGATCCGGCCGTTTCGCCGTCCCCCCTTCCGCCCAATCACAGCTCAACGCTCGGGCCGGCGTGATGATGCCGGCCCTATAAGGTCCGGCGCGACCCAACGTCCCGAGCGGCCGCACCGCGACGACGCCAGCGTTCGATCACGGAGCGTCCGCCGCCCAATAGAACGGCCCCGCCTTCCGCGCCCGCGGGTACACCTCGTCGAGCGTGTTCCCCTCGTACATCCGCCCGTTCTTCATCACGAAGCGAATCGTGTTCGAGTTGCGGATGTTCTCGAGCGGGTTCGCATCGAGCACGAGCAGGTCCGCGAGTTTGCCGGGCTCGATCGAGCCCAGGTCGCGACCGAGGCCGATCGCCTCGGCCCCGACGATCGTGGCCGAGCGAAGCGCCTCGTGGTTGGCCAGGCCGCCCGACGCGATCGACCACAGCTCCCAGTGGTAGCCCAGCCCCTGGAGCTGGCCGTGCGAGCCGACGCCGACCTTCGCGCCTAACGCCACCGCGTCGCGGACCTGTTCGCCGATCGCCCGAAACACGTGCTGCGTGGGGTGGAACCAGCCGGCCTGCCCGCCGCTCCCGCGACGCAGCACCTTCCCCTCGAGCTCGGCCCAGGGCGTGAAGCGGCGCAGCTTCCGGTCGCCGTACACGTCCTCCGTCTCGTAGTAGTAGTTCTCGCCCCAGGGTCCGCCGTACGCCACGAGTGTCGTCGGCGTGTAGACCGTGCCGGAGAAGGCGAGCAGCCGTAGCGCGTCGGACTGCGTGGGGAACGTCGGCAGCGTGTGCTCGAGCCCCGAGTACGCGTCGATGATCTCGGTGATGTTCTTCTTGTAGTCGAGCCCGCCCTCGAGCGTCGGCATGAGCCGGAGCTCGCGCGCGGCCTGGATCACCCACTGCCGCACTTCGCGATTGCCGGTGCCGTACTGCTTGATCGTCTTCGTGTCGTAGTAGTCCGCGTAGCGCCGGAGCACCGTCCGCGCGTCCTCGAGGTTGCGGATGTTCTGCCCGTTCGGGTTGCCGGCGCCGAAGATGCCCGGGCCGGTGGAGTAGATGCGCGGCGAGAGAATGTGGCCGGCCGTCGCCTGATCCTCGTACGAGAAGACGTCGGTGGTGAAGGTCTGCGGGTCGCGCGCGGTGGTGACGCCGTACGCGAGGTTCGCGGCGTACGACCAGATCTGGCCGCGATGCAGCTCGTACGACGGCCGCAGGTGCGCGTGCGTGTCCACGAAGCCGGGGACGATCGTCTTGCCGCTCACGTCGATGACGCGCGCGTCGTCAGGCACCGCGACCTGCCCGCGTGCGCCCACCGCGGCGATCCGGTTGTCGCGGATGACGACGTCGGCGTTCTCGATGACCTCGGTGCCCTTCATCGTCACCACCCGGGCGCCGCGGAGCACGGCCACGCCCTTCGGGACGTCGCGCTGGGCGCTGACGCGGACGCGGAATTCGAGCGGATGGTATGCGGCTCGGGGGCCGCGGGCCGGCGGGCCCCCGGCGCCCGCGCCTCGCTGCGCCGAGTCGGCTCCCGTCGAATCGCGCCCCGCGCCACCCGGCGCCCGCGACGCTCGGCCCACCGAATCCTCGAACGCCCGCGCCTGATCGAGGTCGTAGATCGCGTGCGCGTTCCCCATCGACCAGTGCACGCGCTTCGCGTCGTGGGACCACGCGGGGAACTGGCCGCCGATGTCGGTGAGCTTGCGCGCCGGGAACGCACTCGCGTCGGGCGCGCCACCGACGGTGATCGTCGGCTCGGTGCCGCCGATGACGGGCACCGCCACGACGTAGAGGTCGCTGCTCACCTGCGCGAGCGCCTGGTCACCCTGCGGCGCCATCACCACGAGGCTCGCCGGCGCGCCGCCGCCACCACCCCCGCCTCCACCCCCACCGCCCGGCGCCGCGGGCCCGAGCACACGCAGGTGCGACTTCACCTCCGTGCCGTCCCAGCGCATCGAGGTGAGTCGCCCGCCACCATAGAGGAAGATGCGCGTGGTGTCGGCCGTGAAATGGGGATGCGCGAGGCCGCCCGCCGGCGCGACCCGCGTCGCCTCGCCGCCGCTGGCCGGCACCGACACGATGTCGTCGGCGTCGTCGAGGCCGCGGGCCAGCGTCTCGTTGAACGACCGGTTCGCGCTTCGCATGAGGACGATGCGGCGGCCGTCCGGCGCCCACGCCGGCTCGGCGTAGTAGGCCGACGCTCTCGTCAGGCGCTGCGGCTTCGCCTTGCCGTCGACGCGCGCCTTGTAGAGGTGGCCGCCGCCGGTGTCGGACCACGTGGTGTACGCGAGCCACTGGCCATCGGGCGACCACGTCGGCTCGAACTCGCCCAACTCCATGTCGGTCACGCGCCTGGGAGTGGGAGCCGATACCTGCGCCGCGCCGCTGCCGCCACTGTTCGCGGCGGGAACGGGCGACGCCGGCAGGTCCATCACGTACAACCGGTCCATCGCGACGAACGCGAGCCGCTTGCCATCCGGACTCGGCACCGCGTCGCGGATCTGTTTCACGATGAACGTGGCCGAATCGGCGATGGGGTACTCGAACTTCACCTCGGGACCCACGGCCTGCACGACGTCGGCGGAGAAGGGAATCTCCTGCGCTGCGCCGCCATCCACCGGCGCCTTCCAGAGACGGCCGTTCCACGTGGCGACGAGGAACTTCGAGTCGGGGGTGAACGACATCCCCGGGTACAGGTCGAGCGCGCCCGACGACTCGATGTCGTCGCGCTGCGCGTGCATCACCAGCCACCGCTCGTCGCCGGTGTCGAGGTTACGGATGCGGATGCGCGTCGAATCCACGTGGCGCGTGCCGTACGCGAGCCACTTGCCGTCGGGCGACAGCGCCGGCCGGAACGCCGAGCCCCAGCGGTCGGTGCGTGCGACGGAGCGACCGGTCTCGCGATCGTACACGTAGAGCTGCCAGTCGCCCATGTCGGTGTTGTAGCCGGAGTTCCCCTGGCGCTGGGCGAACCAGAGCCACCGGCCGTCGTTCCCGAACGCGGCGCCCAACTGCCGCGAGTTGTCGGGGGTGCCGGGACCGGCCGCGGGGCCGCCGCCGCCCTGGGCAGGCTGCGCGCGGATGATCTGCTGCCCGCTGCCGCCGTCGGCGTGGTACATCCACAGCTTCGTGCCGCGGCTGGCCACGATGTACTTGCCGTCGGGCGTCCATTCGGGGGAGAAGTAGTTGTTCGTCTTGCCGCGCGTGATCTGCGCCGTGTCGCGCTTGTCGGCCGACAGCGTCCACAGGTTCCACCCGCCGTCGCGGTCGCTCACGAACACGATCTTCTTCCCGTCGGGCGACCAGCGCGGCTGGCCGTCGAACGCCATGCCGCGCGTGAGCGGCGTCGCCCTGCCGCCCGTGACCGGCATCGTGTACAGGTCGCCTAACAAGTCGAACACGAGCGTCCGTCCGTCGGGCGAGACGTCCACCGACATCCAGTGCCCGACGGCGGTGGTGAAGCTGAGCGTGCGCCCCGGACGGAGTGGCAGCCCTTCCTGCATCGGGTCGCGGGCGGCGACCTGGCGCGGCGCGGGGGCGGTGCCCTGCGCCTGCGCGGCGGGACGAACCGTGAGGCTGGCGGCGAGCGCGAGCGCAGCGGCGGAGATCGGGACGAGACGCATGACCAAGAGGTGAGGAGGAGCGGTGTGGGCGGGCGAGCGCGTATGTTACGGGCGGAACGCACGCATCGAAAGCCGATCCGCGAGATGCCGATGGCGCGACGACGACAGCCAGCCACCACACCGCGACGCAGCGCGGGCGCACGGCCCAGTGCGCCCGCCGCGTTCGAGCCCCGCCATCCCGCGCTCGCGGCGACGGGATGCTTCACGCTCTGGATCGCCCTGTTGTCGATCCCGATGCTGTCGGGCGCGTTCCTCGCCTCGCCTTTCAACGACCAGTACTCGTCGGGCTATGCCTACCGCGCGTGGGCGGCGGAGTGGTGGCACAAGCTCGGGCACGTGCCGCTGTGGAACCCCGAGATCTTCGGCGGCTTGCCGTTCGTCGCCGGCATGCACGGCGACGTGCTCTACCCCACGGCGTGGCTCCGTCTCGTGATGCCCACGCACATCGCGATGAACCTCGGGTTCGTCGTCCACTACGTGCTCGCCGGGCTGTTCACCTACTGGTTCCTTCGCCGCTGGCGCGTGTCGTGGACCGGCGCCGTGGTCGGCGGGCTCGCGTACCAGCTCTCGGGCGTGATCGGCTCGTACGTGAGTCCGGGGCACGACGGCAAGCTGTTCGTCACGACGATGCTCCCGCTCGCGCTCGTGGGGCTCACGATGGCGATTCGCGACAAACGGCTCGAAGGCTACGCGCTGCTCGCGCTCGCGGTGGGACTCATGCTGTTGAGCCCACACCCGCAGATGGCGGAGTACGCGCTGCTCTGTGCCGGGCTGTTCACGCTCTACCTCGTGTTCGGTGAGGGCTCCGTGACCTCGGCCCGGTCACGCCTGACGGCACTCGCGCTGGCGGCGGCCGCGGTGGTCGTCGGCGTGGGAGTGAGCGCCATCCAGTATCTGCCGTTCTACGAGTACATCCCGTATTCGCCGCGCGACGCGTCGGTCCTGCACGACTTCGCCTGGTCGGCCGCGTACGCGATCCCCTGGTCGCACGTACCCGAGTTCGTGATCCCGCGCTTCACCGGCGAGTCGTTCAATCAGAGCTACTGGGGGCCGAACGGCCTCAAGCTGCACTCCGAGTACCTGGGGCTGGCGGTGGTCGCGCTGGCGGTCGTGGGCGCGATGGATCGTGAGCGCCGCCGCATGATCCTCTGGCTCGGCGCCATTGGCCTGCTCTTCCTCCTCATCGCGCTCGGCTCCGCGACGCCGTTCTTCCGGCTCTGGTGGGAGATCGTGCCGTTCTCGAAGTCGACGCGCGCGCCGGGGATGGCGCTGTTCGTCGTCGCCTTCGTGACGGCCGTGCTCGCGTCGTTCGGCGTCGACCGCGTGGCCGCGGGCTCGGCCCCGCGGTTCGGGCGGGCGGCGTTGATCGTCGGCGGCCTCGTGACGCTCCTGGGCGTGAGCGGCGTGCTCGGGGCGCTGGCCGAATCGTTAGGCCGAGGGGTCGAGGCGACGCTCGGACTTCCGCAGCGCGGCGCGATGGCGGAGCTCGCGGCGCGCACCATCCGGTGGAGCGCGGCGGTGGCCGGGCTCGTGCTCGCCGGCGTCGGCGGGCTCGCGCTCGCGCGGCAACGTGGCGCACTGCGCCCTGCCGCCTGGGCGTTGCTGCTCATCGCGCTCATCGGCACCGACATGTGGCTCAACGCGCGTCCGTTCTGGATGTACAGCAACGTGCACGACGAGCTGTTTGCCGGCGATGCCATCAAGGCCCGATTGAAGGCGATCCCGCGGCCGTTCCGCGTCTGGGACGTGGACTACGACGGCGTGCCGACGGTGTACCCGGGCGCGGCGCTCATGGCCGATGACATCGCCCAGCTCTACGGTCATCACGGCAACGAGCCGCATTCGTTCGACGTGCTCAACGGGCGTCAGGGCTCGAGCCTGTCGTTCAGTCGCGCGGGGAATGCGCGGATCCTGGATCTGTTCGCGGTGAACTACCTGATCGTGCAGGCGGCGGCCGCGCCCGATTCGCTGCCGGGGTTCCGGCGCACGCTCGCGGGCGTCACGGCCTCGTCAGGCGCGCCGGCCACGCTGTTCGAGCGCGAGAACCCGATTCCGTATGCGCGGTTCGTTCCAGCGGCCGCGTCGACGGCGACGACCGACCAGGCCGTCGCGACGGTGCTCGACCCGCGGTTCGACGTCAACCGCGTGGTGCTGCTCGACACGGTGCCGGGCGTGGCGCGGGGTAGCGTGCCCAACCCGCTGCCACCGCCGGCCAACCTGGCGGTGACGGTCGAGGCGTGGCGGCCGGGCGCGATGCGCATGCGGCTCGGCGCCGGCACGCCGCAGGCGGGGTACGTGCTCGTGAGCGAGAACTGGGATCAGGAGTGGCGCGCCACGATTGATGGGCGGACAGCGCCGGTGCTTCGCGGCGATGTGACGCTCATCGCCGTCCCCGTGCCTGCCGGTGCGCGCGTCCTCGAGATCGACTACGAGGGTCGCGCCTATGCGCGCGGACGCATGATCACACTCGTCTCGTTGCTGATCGTCGCGCTGGGCGCGGTGGTACCCGTGGTGCTGCGGCGTCGACCGAGCACGCCGGCGTCGTGATGCAGATCAAGGGGTCAGAGTCGTTGAAACCTCCGGTTTCAACGACTCTGACCCCTTGATCGCTTGATCGGGGTGTGCAAGCGGAGGCTGACGTGGCGTCTCCCCTGTGACCAGACCAGGAGACCCCATGCTCGCACGTCTCGTTCGTCGCGCCGGCGCATTCGCACTGCTCGGCGCCGTGGCCGCACCCGCAGAATCGCAGACGGTCATCACCGGAACCGTGCGCGGAGAGCGCGCCGCGCCGCTCACGGGTGCGTACGTCACGGTCGCGGGCACATCGTCGGGCGTACCGACGAGCGACAGTGGGCGGTATCGCCTCGTGGTGCCCGCCAGAGTCGCGGACGCATCGGATTCCGTCACCGTCGTCGCGCGTCGCATCGGGTTCCAGCCGCAATCGCGGCGCGTCGCGCTTCGGAACCGGTCGGTGTCGGTGGACTTCTCCCTGGTCCCGGCCACCGTGGCGCTGTCGGGAGTGGTGGTCACCGGCGCCGTCACTGCCACCCCCGAACGGGTCGCGGGATCGGCGACGGAGCGTACGAGGGCCGCGACAGCGCCAGCCGCCGAGGCGCGACCGGCCGACTCGCGCAGCGCGAAGGCGGCCGCGTCCGATCGGGCGAGCGTCGCGCGGTCCGATGGGGGACGGGTCGAGCGCGGCGCGGCTCGGCGCCAGGAGCCGAGTGCCGGGGTGCTCACCGCGGCGGTATGGGAGGACGCGGCCCACTGGCCGGAGTATCTCCGGTTTCTCCGGCGCGCCGACGAGCGGTCGTGGAATCCATGGGGGCTCGACGTTGGCCAGGCGACCGTACGCCCGGCGAGCGACGTTCGCCGGCAGCGCTCGTCGCGCCGCGCGCTCGACCTGGGGTTCCTCGTGGATGCGACGGGCTCGATGGGCGACGAGATGATGTTCCTGCAGACGGAGCTCGCGGACATCGTCCGACGCGTGCGGGCCGCGGAGCCCGGCCTCGACGTGCGGTTGTCGGTGGTGTTCTATCGTGACCGCGGCGACGCGTTCGTCACGCGGGCGCTGCCGTTCACGCGCAGCGCCGATTCGGCGGTGGCGTTCATCGCGGGCACGCGCGCCGAGGGCGGCGGCGACTATCCGGAGGACATGAACGCCGGGCTCGAGGCGATGATGCGGCAGCGCTGGTCGCGCGACGCGGTGCCGCAGATGCTGTTCCTGCTCGCCGACGCGCCGCCCAAGCAGTATGCCGGCGCGGACTACACGTACCACGAGGCGATTCAGGATGCGGCCACGGGTGGGATCGCGATCTACCCCGTGGCGGCGAGCGGCGTGGACAAGCCCACCGAGTTCCTGTTCCGCACGATGGCGGTGATGACGGGCGGCAAGTACGTGTTCCTGACGGATGACTCGGGCGTCGGCGACCATCACGAGGAGCCGGACATCTCGGGCTACACGGTGGAGAAGCTCAACGACCTCATGGTGCGGGAGATCCGGTCGTTCGTGACGGGGCGCGGCGCGGGGCAGCGGGTGGCGGAGGCGCGTTAGGCGTGGGCTGTCATTCCGGGCGAGCGTGGTAATTGGGTCAGGGTAATTGGGGTCAGACTCGAATTCCCGGGTGGGAATTCGAGTCTGACCCCAATTACCCTGAGGGTTCCTCGAGCTCGCCACCTGCCGGCGGCTGCACTCGGAACGACAGAGAAGTTCTAGATCACGAGCCCGGAAAGCATTTCGCCGAGCTGCTGGGGATCACGACAGACGACGTGCTCCCACTGACCTTCACGTCCCCATCGGTTCACAGCCGAGACCCACCGCCGTGCCGCCTGGTGCTTGGCGCGGTCGCGCTCGTCCTCTTCGCCCTTGATCTCCAGAAGTATCGAGAGGCCGTTCGTGAGCCGCACCAGGAAGTCAGGGAAGTATGCATACGATGTCCCGAGAAACTCGTACGGGATCGCGAGCTCGAGGTGGTCGTTGCGCGCGTACGACGCGACGACGGGCGACTGCTCCAGCCGGAACACCGCAGCCTGCTCCCACGTGTTGGTGTCCGCGACCACCTGATCGATCTGGCTCCTGACCGTCGGCACACACGGACGGATCGTCTTGAAGCTGACCCGACTCGTATCGCCGATCGGGTGCGACCGATTGAGGACCGGAAGCAGCGGTGGCTCGCCTGCGTTGTGGTCCGGTTCGATTTCCGCCTCGAGGCGCTCCACCGTCCGGCGCATGTACGTCTCGAGCCCGAGTTCTCGCATGTCGCACCCACGCGCCGAGACGCGCGTGTTGACGTACGAATCGACGATGCGATACACCTGCGGAAACAGTTGATGCCGGGAGGACAGGGCCAATTTTGCCGATCCTGCATTGGCCTGCGTCAGCCGCCTGACCACCTCGCGCGCGATCTCGAACTTGATCGTTTGTAAGTGAGTGGACTCGTAGTATGCCTGACGATCCTGATGCTCGAGCTGGAATCCGCCGCCGACATCCGGCGTGCCCACCTGATGCCCCACCTGCGGCTTCACGAATACCGCCGTGGGGTTCCGATCCGGCTCGAGGACGATCGGCTCGATGGCGGCGACGTCGGCGCGAATCAGGTTGTTCCGCAACGCGATGACGTACCCCTCGACGACAGGAAACCTGAGCAGCAATCCCGCTCGCTCGGGGAGTGACCGCACATGGTTCTTCGGCGTGTCCTCAGGCGCGGAGCCGCCGGTCTCCCGGCCCTTGAACGGGATGACGGAGAAGGGAACGCCATACACATCGACGTACTCTTCCGTCAGAAGTCCCGTCTCGGGGTCCGGCGTGTAGTCCATGCGCCGAAGGCCCCGCCCCACGACCTGCTCGCAGAGCAACTGACTCCCGAACGCACGAAGTCCCAAAATGTGCGTGACGTTGTTTGCGTCCCACCCTTCGGTCAACATCTGCACGCTCACGACGCAGCGAACGTGCTCGCCCGGCTGCCCCGGCTTCCCAACGGTCGCCACCACCTCGCGAAGCAGCTCGGCCGCGTCCCGCCTGGACGAACCCGTGCCGGCTTCCGCTTCCGCGAGCAGCCGCGAATCGATTCTCAGCGTGCGCTTGCGCGCGGGAGTGTTGCTGAAGCACTCGGGAAAGATCGAGCCCTGCCCGTAGACCGTTCGCGTCTTCGACTTCTTCGTCCGCTTCCTCGGCGCGTCGCCGTCGGTGTCATCCTCGTCCATCTCTGGCTCCGTCGAATCGACAGCAACGGTCTGCTCGCCGGAGATGCGCTCGAAGAACAGCTCCGCGATGTCGGTGTTGTCGCAGACCACGATCAGCACCGGCGGAACGAGCTCCTGCCCCACCTTCGCTGCGGACGCCCGCTCGAATCGCTCCACCCATTGACTCGCCAGCGTGAGGAGCGCGTCTTGAGCGTCTCGCCAAACGACGTCGGGCTTCGGTTTGCCGCCAGGGAGCTTCTCGCCTGCCCTGAGGTTCGCGGTGATGTGGCGCCAGAGCGCGAAGTACTTCGGCTCGGGTCTTCCGGTCGTGTCGCTGACGGGGATGCGCGGGATCTTCACGATCCCGCTCTCGATCGCGTCGACGAGGCCGAAGTCACTCACGAGCCAGGGGAACGGCGATCCCTCGACGTAGCCGCTGCCGTGCAGATAGAACGGCGTCGCCGATAGGTCCACGCAGCATCGGACGCTGACGGCGGCGTTGATGCGGTCCAGGCCAGCGATCCAGACGGTCGCCTCCTCCCGTTCGGCGCGCTCGTCCTTCGAGAGCTGTTCGTCCTCGACGGGTGCCGGGCGATACGCATGGTGTGCTTCGTCGTTGAGCACCATGATCGGCCCGCGGTCGGCGAGATCGCCGAGCACGCGCTTGGCGAACGCCGCATTCGACTCGTCGCCCTTGTTGACCACGGCGTACGTCTTCCCGCCCTCGGCGTGCGGCGACTCCGGCGCGAACGCGTGCCAGTTCGTGACGAGCACGCGCCCCTTGCGCAGCTCGGCGAGTAGCGGGGCAGGGACGACGTCGAACGCCTCGTAGTAGTTGTCGTGGCGCTCCGGCCGGAGCACCTGCAGGCGCTCCCTGATCGTCAGGTTCGGGCACACGATCAGTGCGGCGTTGGCGAACCGATCGTTGCCCGGCACGCGCCCGCGATTGCAGAACGCCCACGCGACGAGCATTGCCATGACGACGGTCTTGCCGCTCCCCGTCGCCATCTTGCACCCGTACCGAATGAGCGGCTCGAGACCGGGCTCGTTCGGGATGTCGGCGAGCGACGCGTGCAGCCCGATTCGGCTCTCGGCGGCAAACGACATCCGCTCGCCGCGGCGCAAGCGCTCGAAGTCGTCGAGCGACAGTTTCGGCTTGAACCGCGGCGTCTTCCGCGCGCCGAGGATCTCGCTGAGGTAGATCACCGTCTCGACGGCCTCGCGCTGGCAGAAGAAGAGGCGGCGGGCCCGGTCCTCGCGCACCCAGTGCCGAAGGAGCTGTTTGGTCACCGGAGTCGCGCCGTCCCATTCGGACTTTCGCCATCGTCGAACGTCGTCGCGAAGGGCATTCACCAACGGAAGCGGATCGCTCTCTTCCTGGGCGAGCAGCGAGAGCTGACCGGCGCTCGTTCGCTCGCTCCGGAACCAGTAGCTCGCATCGCGGCGTCCCTCGGTCTTCGTCGCCGCGCCGGTCTGCGTGTCATAGAGCCAGTGCCAGCCGGGCTCCTCATAGGGGCTGCAGAGGATCGGCCTCGGAACCGGCTGGATCGGCAGCGGCTCCTGCCCACGCGCCTCGGCGATTGCGGCTCGGGCTCGGCTTCGCGACGTGGTCACTCAGCGGCTCAGCGCGACGTTCCGGCGGACTTCCGTGTGTCGTCGAGCCGATGCACGCGCATGACTTCATTGCCGCGTGGATCGATGACCTTCACCGCGCAGCGGCTGTGCGTGCCGGGCGTGAACGGAAGCGATGTCGTTCCGGAGAGCGCCGCGAATCGCTCCTCGTCGAGATAGCCCTTGAGCGCGCGTGCGAGCTTCTCCCATGCCTTCCTGTCGGGGAAGAACGCCTGCGTGATGCAGAACGTGCGGCCATCGAAGTCGGTGTCGAGGAACCAGGCAGCGACCTTCTCCGCACGCGTGGGGACGAGGCTGTTCTCGACCGGATCGTAGATGTCGACGCCTTCCATCGTGACGGTGAAGGTGCCGTCGTCGTGGCGGTCGAGACTCGTGCGCGGCGTGCCGAAGACAGTGAAGAACTGCGAGCTCGGAGTCTCCTTCAAGAGCCCGCCCATCTGCACGTCGGGTCGGATGTGCGCGAGGTGGGCGCGCACGCGCGGATTGGGATCGTCCTGAATGACCGCCTGTGCCGCGCCGTCGAAGTTGAAGCCGGCGAAGATGACGTCGTCGAATCCACGACGGGATGCTACGTGGAGCGCCTCCTCGACCTGGACGGCGGAGATGGCGCCGTGCTGGGGACCGAAGCTGACGGCGACTCTGCGTTGGTGTCCGTTGCCAGCCGTCCACTCGCCTTCGGCATGGAGGTACGGATCCTCCAGCGGATCGAGTCGTGCGACCTTCGCAACCTTGTTGTTGGGAAAGCGAACGCCGTCGGCGACGAGGAGCCTGCGCATGCGGTCGACGTAGGCCTCGGCGTTGATCGAATCCGCGGCGGGCGAGGATGGGCCGAACGTCTCGAGGTCGTCGTCGATTCCCTCGATCGGGGAGTCGTCCAACGATTCCTCGGCGGGCATCACTGCCTCCACCGTGAACGGACCGGTCACGCGGACGACGCCGGGGACGACCTCCGGCTGATCGACCAGCTCTTCGGGTTCAGCGTTGGCGGCGATGGCGGCGTCGACCTCATCCATCCTGGCGCGCCATGCGGTGCGATACTCGACGAGCGCCTGCTGGAGCGCGGCTGGCCACTCGTCGTCCGAATCGAAGGGAACCTCCCACTCCTGCCACGCTGATTCCGGAAGAAGCCAGCGACGGCGGTCGGCGTCGGTAATGGAGCGCTTTCCCTCACGCCGCTCTTTCTCGCTCAGCTTGGTCTGGAGGCGTCGGCGGAGATCGGGCTTGACCTTCTTCAGCGCGGCGTTGAGTGCTGTGAGCTTCGTGTCGAGCGCTGGCTGATGACGCGCGAAGATCGGGTCGAGTCCGGCATTCTGCGCGATGCTCTTGAGCGTGATGTGCGGGACGGTCTTGTAGAAGAAGCCGTTGGCGGGGTCGCCTTCCTTGTGCGCGCGACTGTTCTCGAGCCTTGGCGGTTTGGTCTTGAACTGCTCGAAGCGCGAAGTGAGGAGACGTTGGCGCGCGATGGCGAGCGCGACGCGCGAGGAATCTATCGTGATCCAGCGACGACCCCATTGCTCGGCGACGAACGCAGTCGTTCCTGAGCCGCAGGTTGGGTCGAGGACGAGATCGCCGGGGTCGGTAGTCATGAGGAGACAGCGCTGGACCGCAATGTTCGCCGTCTGTACCGAATACACTTTGCCGGCCGGGCCGAACTGGTTCTGGCCCACGGTGTCTGTCCACACGTTCGTCAACTGGAAAGCGGGAAAATCCGCCAGGAACCGAACGTAGCCGAGCGTGGTTTTTCCGGCGGTGACGCGGTTGGCCTGAATGATCCGCGTCATTCCAGTCGCGCCTGTTTTCCAGTATCCCTTCGCCGGTCGCCACACCGTGCCGCGAAATTCCACGGGATAATCGCCAGGCGGTCGTGAGGAAGTGAGATCGCCCGTGGCACAAATGCGGTGCCCATCTGGCGCAGTCCCATTTCCTAGTGGGTAGATCACACCATCGGGCGACATCGCTTTCGTGTAGCCTGTTCCACCCGTCTCGCCCGCGACTTTGGTCCTGTACAACTTGTGAACCTTCGGCGAGCCCATCGCATTGCGGAAAAACCAGATCAGGTAGTCATTGACCGAGGCGAGATCGTCTCCGGTGGTAGAGGTGGTCTTCGCGTACGTAATGATTCCCGCAAAATTCGCAGCTCCGAACACCTCGTCCATCAGCGTCCGCACGCGATGCAGGTTTTCGTCGGAGATCTGGACGAAAATGCTTCCGCTATCTGTTAGGAGATCACGGCAGAGCATCAAGCGTTCACGCAGGTAGCTGAGGTACGAGTGCACTCCCAACGTCCACGTGTCACGGTACGCCTTGATCATCTCCGGCTCGCGCGTGAGGTCCGACTCCTTGTCCTTCACGTCGCGCTTGCCGATCTCGCTCTGGAAGTTGCTGGCGAACTTGATCCCGTACGGGGGGTCCAGGTAGATCATCTGGACCTTTCCCGCGAGGTCCTCCCGCTTCGTTAGGCTCGCCATCACCTGGAGCGAGTCGCCGAGGATCAGCCGGTTCGCCCAGTTCACATCGTGTTGGTAGAACTGCACAGCCTCGCGGTACGGCTGCCGCGGGTCGGCGAAGAGGTCACGCTGCACGTCCTCGCGCCCGGCCATCTTGATTATCGCCTGCGCGCTCACCCGCTCGTGGATGTGGAGCGCCACCGGGTCGACGACGAACCCCTTGGTCTCCTGCTTCCCCGCCCATTCGAGCCACGGCTGGCGATGACGGAGGGCCTCCGAGACGACGCGCGCTTCGCCTGCGGTCAGTGGCCGCCGGGTCGCCTCTTCAAGGAGCTCCGGAAGCTCGTCGCTCGCGCCGGTTGGATCGAAACGGAGTGCCGGCGGAAGGTGGGGGTCGTACGCGTACGACAGCTTGGGTGTCTCGCGCACGCGGCCCTGTGCCGCGAGTCCGGCCGGGGGATTGTTCCTGCGCGATGCGTCGTGGCGGTAGTCGGCGACCGGCGCGGTGGACGTGTTGTCGGCTTTACGCTTCCGTCCACGCGGCACGAAGGGTCCTCAGGCGATGATCGTGTGGGCCGAGGTGCGGGAGCGCTTCGTCATGGCGACCCCCAAGTTGACGGCTTCTCGGACGGCCGTCATCGAAGGAAACCGGGCGCCGCATTGCGCGTGTCCGGGGTCGCACAGTAAGCTCCCACGTGTACTAACCGATTTCGCACAAAATATCGCACAGAGGCTAAGCGCGAGGCGGGGGCCTGTCAATGACAGGCAGGCCCGGGCTGACAGACGCCAGTCTGCGCGACGCACTCCGCAGGCGAGTTGCCGAGACGTCCCTTCGCGCCGTGGCGGACGAAGTGGGGATGAGCTTCAATGGGCTGAACCACGTGCTCGCCGGCGGATCGCCACAGCGAAAGACGCGCGAGAAGCTCGTGCGGTGGTACTACTCGCAGTCAACGGGCTCGCGCGCGATTCCGCACGAGGATTTCGAGACGGCGATCGCGCTGGTGCTCAGCTACCTTCGCGACGAATCGAAGCCACGCGCCGTTCGCGAACGCCGGCTCCGAGAGATCATCGATCGGCTGAAAGAAGACGCCGATTGAGTCTCCTCATCGGGACGCACGCTTCACCGGTCGTTTCGATGTACGTGACACCGAACGCCGGTTGGCGGGGACACGCGCCGGCGCCGCCCGGAGAAAGCTCTCCGCCGGAATCGCCAGCTCCTGATGCAGCCGACGCATCATCTCGACGCTGAGCGCCCGGCGACGATTCAGGATCTCCGAGACACGACCCCGTCCGCCCAGGATGCGCTGCAGGTCGCGGCGAGTGAGGCCGCGCTGTTCCATGCGAAGCTTGATTGCATCGATCGGATCAGGCGGCTCGATTGCCCACCGCTTCGCCTCGTATGCTTCGACGAGCGTCACGAGCACATCGAGCCGGTCGCCGCGCGGCGTGTTCGGCTCGGCGTCCATCAACCGGTCGATCTCCGCGAGCGCGGCGTCGTAGTCCGCCTCTGATTTGATCGGTGCGACCTTCATACGACCTCCCTTGCCAGCCCGTAGCGGCTAGACGGTGTTGGCATCGATCTGATCGTACTCCTCGTGCGTGCCAACGAACCGGACGTAGACGACCCGGTATGCGTAGTTGATTTTCGTGACCAGCCGGTACTTGTTGCCGGCGATATTGAAGACGACCCGGCCGGCGCGAAGGATCGACGCGTCGCCGAACTGCGCTTTGACGTCCGCCGGGGTGGCCCAGTCGGCCGCCGACGCCTGGGCGTGCCAGTCCTGCAACGGCGTCTTTGCCATGGCGTTCCTGGCGTGCCGCTCCCAGAACTCCCGGAGCGTGCGTTTGGCGATCACGCGCATCGAGAAGAATAAGGCGATCCCGCAATGGGAACAATAGCTCCCAAGGTGGGATCACCCTTGTTCTCCCCGGCACGGGGATCGCCACACACGCTCGCAGAACCTCCGTCTGGCGGTGCCGTGTTGGGGTGGTCCGTCTCGCGGAATGGTTCAGCCGAGACCATCTTGAACACTCCCATAACCAGGTACGTGCTCGAGGTGACCATGCGTTCTCCGGTGTTATTCGCTGCATTCGTGTTCGTGTCCGCGTCAGCGCTTCTGGCACAGGACTCAAGCCGGCCCGCCGCGGCCCAGCCCGCGCGCGGCCGCGACCTGCCGCTCGAGGCGGCGCGCCACGTCGCGCTCGACACCGACGAGGGCTCGTGGCTCTCCGTCGATGTCTCCCCCGACGGCCGCACCATCGTCTTCGACCTGCTCGGCGATCTCTACACGATGCCGATCGCCGGCGGCGATGCGACCACGCTCACCAGCGGGATGGCGTACGACGCGCAGCCGCGCTTCAGCCCCGACGGAAAGCTCATCGTCTTCACATCCGATCGCGACGGCGGCGACAACGTGTGGACCATCGACGTCGCCACGAAGCAGGCGAAGCAGGTCACGCGCGGCAAGGGCAACCGGTATCGCTCGCCCGAGTGGACGCCCGACGGCAACTATATAGTTGTCTCGCGGGCGCCCAGTCCGATCGGCCCCTCGAAGCTGTGGATGATCCACAAGGACGCGGGTGGCGGAACGCAGCTCATCCGCGATCCCCAGCCCATGCTCGCCGGCAACAATCCAGTGAGCACGCTCGGCGCCGCGTTCGGGAAAGACGATCGCTACATCTGGTTCGCGCAGCGCTCCGGCTCGTGGGAGTACAACGCCGGGTTGCCGCAGTACCAGATCATGACGTTCGACCGGCAGACCGGGCGACGGGAGGCCCGGGCGAACCACTACGGCTCGGCGTTCCGGCCGGCGGTGTCGCCCGACGGCAAGTGGCTCGTGTACGGGTCGCGCTACGAGACGCAGACCGGCCTCCGCATCCGCGACCTCGAGACGAGCGAGGAGCGGTGGCTCGCCTACCCCGTGCAGCGTGATGAGCAGGAGTCGGTCGCGCCGCTCGACGTGCTGCCGGGCTACTCCTTCACCCCCGACTCGAAGGCGATCGTCGTCTCGTACGGCGGCAAGATCTGGCGCGTGCCCGTGACGTGTCCGACCGCCCAGGCCGCCGGCGCCGCGCGCGATGCGCGTCCGGATGCCGCGTGCGCGGCCGCGCCCATCCCGTTCCGCGTCCGCACGCAGATCGGGCTCGGGCCCAAGCTCGCGTTCAACTACAAGGTGGACGACGCACCCGAGTTCACCGTCAGGCAGATCCGCGACGCCGTGCCGTCGCCCGACGGGAAGCGGCTGGCGTTCGTGGCGATGGACAAGCTGTACGTGATGGACTTCCCCGGCGGGACGCCGCGCCGGCTCACCGACCTCACGGGGAACGACGCACAGCCGGCGTGGTCGCCGGACGGGCAGTGGATCGCGTTCGTCACGTGGACGCGCGACGGCGGGAGCCTGTACAAGGTGCCTGCCGCGGGCGGGCGCGCCGTCGCACTCACGACGGGGAACGCCCTTTACCTGCAGCCAGCCTGGTCGCCCGACGGCAAGCGCGTGGTCGCCGTGCGCAGCCCGGCACAGACGGTGCGTGAGTCGGGCGGGTTCAACGGCCCGGCGGAGCTCATCTGGGTGCCGGCCGCGGGCGGCAAGGCGGCGTTCATCGCCAGCGCGTTAGGCAGGAGCGGCCCGCACTTCACGAGCGACACGAACCGCATCTTCATGTACGGCAGTGGTGAGGGGCTCGTCTCGGTACGCTGGGACGGCAGCGACCAGCGCACGCACCTGCGCGTGACCGGCGCCCGCTTCCCCGAGCCCGCGCCCGGCGGCCCCGCGGGTGCGCCGGCGGCCGTCGTTCGCATGTCGCCGCGCGGCGAGCAGGCGCTGGCGCAGATCGCGAACGACCTGTACGTGGTGCCGGTGCCGTTCACCGGCGAGGCGCCGTCCATCTCGCTCGCCGATCCCGCGGCGGCCGAGTTCCCGGCGCGGCGCCTGACGGATGTCGGCGCGCAGTTCCCGAGCTGGAGCGCCGACGGCCGTCGCGTCCACTGGTCGATCGGCAACTCGCACTTCGTCTACGATCTGGACCGTGCGCGGCAGTTCGATGACTCGGTGGACGCGGCACGGCGTGCGCGCGGCGACACCACTGCCGGCGCCGCTGGCGCTCGGCCGGCCGGCGACACCGCCCAACGCACCGGCGGGCCGGCCGCGAACCCGCGCGGCTACCAGCCGGTCGAGACGCGCATCAGGCTCTCGGCGCGCCGCGACACGCCCGAAGGCGTCGCGGTGTTCCGCAACGCGCGCGTGATCACGATGAAGGGCGGCGAGGTCATCGAGCGCGGTGACATCCTCATCCGCAACAACCGCATCGTGGCCGTGGGGCCGGCGGGCACGCTCCAGGTGCCTAACGGCGCGCGCGAGATCGACGCCGCCGGCAAGACGATCGTGCCGGGCTTCGTGGACACCCACGCGCACCTGCGGCTGCAGCAGGGCGTGCACCAGCAGCCGTGGTCGTATCTCGCGAACCTGGCCTACGGCGTGACCACCACGCGCGACCCCCAGACGGGCACCACCGACGTGCTCACCTACGAGGATGCGGTGATGGCCGGGTCGGCCGTTGGCCCGCGCATCTACTCCACTGGCCCCGGGCTCTTCGGCACCGGTTACCAACCGGGCGCCGGCGAGGACATCAAGGACCTCGAGCACGCGCGCCGCATCATGCGCCGCTACAGCCAGTACTACGACACGAAGACGCTGAAGATGTACATGGCGGGCAATCGCCAGCAGCGACAGTGGATCATCACGGCGGCGCGCGAGCAGCAGATCATGCCCACCACCGAGGGCGCGCTCGACTTTCGCTACGACCTCACGATGCTCATGGACGGCTACCCCGGCCAGGAGCACTCGCTGCCGATCTTCCCGCTCTACAAGGACGTGGTGCAACTGTTCGCCGAGAGCGGCATCACGTACACGCCGACGCTCATCGTCGCGTACGGCGGCCCGTGGGGGGAGAACTACTTCTACACGACGGAGAACGTGTACGGCGATGCGAAGCTGCGCCGGTTCACGCCGTACGAGGTGCTCGCCTCATCCACTCGGCGCCGCGTGCGCGGCAGCTTCGGCGGCGGGAACGCGGGCGGCTGGTTCATGAAGGAGGAGTACCCGTTCGTCGAGGAGGCGAAGGTCGCGAACGCCATCGTGAAGGCCGGTGGGCGCGTGGGCGTCGGCAGCCACGGCCAGCTCCAGGGACTGGGCTACCACTGGGAGCTGTGGATGGTGCAGAGCGGCGGGATGTCCACGCACGATGCGCTGCGGTGCGCGACGATCTTCGGCGCCGAGGCGATCGGCCTGGCATCGGACCTGGGGTCGCTCGAGCCAGGAAAGCTCGCGGACCTGATCGTGCTCGATGCGAACCCACTCGAGAACATCCGCAACTCGAACACGGTGCGCTTCGTGATGAAGAACGGCCGCCTCTACGACGGCACCACCCTCGACGAGCTGTGGCCGCGGCAGCGAAAGATGGAGTCGGTGCCGGGCATCGCGGAGAGTCCGCTGGCGCCGGCGGGGGTACGCTAGGGTGGGGCCGGAGCCGACAGCCGGAAGCCGTCAGCCGGAAGCCGTCGGCTGATGGCTGATGGCTGATGGCTGATGGCTGTCGGCTTCTTTACGCCGCAATCGCGAGCGTCGCCGTGTCGTAGATGAACCGCTCGTGGACGATCTTGCCGTCGCGCCAGGTCTGCGCCGCGATCTCGTCCATGCGATACTGCGTTCCGTCGGCGGTGGTGTAGTCGAACACCCAGTTGATCGCCGCCCGGTCCCCGCTCACGAGGACCGACGCGGCGCGGAACTGCACCGCGATGAGCGCGCCGAAGAACGCACGCTCGCGCTCGAGGTTCACCGCGCGCCCGACCGTGGGCGGGTGGATGTTTTCCTGCATGGCGACATCGTCGGCGTAATACGTCTCGAGAGCCTCGAGCATCTTCCCCTGCTCGACGAGCGAAACGAGATGCTGGACCTGCTGCTGAATGGACATGGTCGTGACTCCGGTTGATCGTTGACAGTGGATCCGTGCGCGAGCTGTGCCCTCCAGCGGCCGCACGGTCATCGCCGCCGAGGGCGCGGGCGGGCGCGGCCGGCGGGGAGCGACGCGGCGGCGACCGCGTCGCGTGTGGCGGCGGTCCGTGGCGCCCCCCGCTCGGCGTTCGCCGCCCGCACGATGTCGAGGAGCTCGATGAACCGCTCGAGCTGCGTCGCGGTCAACGACTCGACGACGGCTTCGTCGGCCGAGTCGACCTGCGGGTCGAGCGTGTCGAGCAGCTTGCGGCCGGCGTCGGTCACGAAGCAGAACACCTGCCGCCGGTCGGGGACGCTCCGCTCGCGCCGGATCAGCCCGGCGTCGTCGAGCTTGTCGAGTAGCCGCGTGATCGTGGTGCCCTCCTCGATCATGCGCTCGCGGATGGCCAGGGTGGGAATGCCGCCGGTGCCGGCGCCGCGGATGATGCGCAGCGCGTTGTACTGCGCGAGACTCAACCCCGACGGCTCGAGCACTCGACCGAGCGTGCGGTGCACGACCGATGCGGTGCGGAGCAGCGCGATGGTGGCCTCCTGCGCCGTCGACCGAAACGGCCTGCTCTGACGGATCTCGCCCTGGACCGCGCTCGCGCGCGGTCGTGTGCGGGGCTTGGCGTTGCCCATACGGTGGGGAGGCTCGGGAATGCCGCGCCGGTCGCGGCGTGAGTTCGCTTGCTACGACAACGCTTGCTATGATAATCATTGCCATGGCGCTGTCAAGGCCGTGGCCCGCTGCCACCGTTTGCGGCCGCGCGCCATCATTCGAGTCGAGTGCCGTCCAGTGTCCCGCCGCTGCACCTGGGATCGTGGCGACGAACGACTGAACCGTTGTAGACGAGCCGACGCATGATCACCGCCGAGTTGTTGACGCAGGTCCCACTGTTCGCCGCGCTACCCGAGGATGAGCGCGCCTCGCTCGCCGCACGCGCCGCCGACGTGCGCTTGCGCCCGGACGAATGGCTGGTGGTGGAAGGGCAGACGCCGAGCTTCTTCGCGCTGCTGGAGGGGCGCGTCGCCGTCATCAAGTCGGTCGCCGGGCGCGACCGCCAGGTCACGACCTTCGGACCGGGCGACTACTTCGGTGAAGTCCCCCTGCTGCTGGGGTCGGCGGCGGTCGCCAGCATACGCGCCTTGGAGCCCGTGCGCCTCATGCGACTCGAGCCCGCCGATTTCCACGACCTCATCACGCACTGCCGCGTGCTGAATACGGAGATCCTGCGGACCATGGCGTACCGGGTCGGGGTGCTGCAGGATCTCATCATCGAGACGCCGGTCGCCTCGGTCACCGTCGTCGGCCGGCAGCACGATCTCCGATGTCTCGAGCTGCGCGACTTTCTCTCGCGGAACGGCGTGATCTTCGCCTGGCGCGATCTCGATGACTCCAGCGCCGTCGACCGCCTCGTGGATGAGGGGATCGTTCCGGCGGCCGAAAACGGATCGAGCGCGTTGCCCGTCGCCTTCGCCACGACGGCGCTCCCGCTCGTCGTCCTGGCGGACGGACGCCGCCTCGACGCGCCGTCGCTGCGCGAGGTCGCGGGCGCGGTCGGTCTTCAGACCGCGCCGGCCCACGACACGTACGACGTGGCCGTCATCGGCGGCGGGCCGGCCGGTCTCGCGGCGGCCGTGTACGGCGCGTCCGAGGGGCTGTGCACGTTGCTGGTGGAACGGGTCGCCTGTGGCGGCCAGGCGGGGACATCGTCCCGCATCGAGAACTACCTCGGCTTCCCGGGTGGATTGTCGGGCGATGAGTTGAGCGGACGGGCCCGACAACAGGCGCTGCGGTTCGACGCCGAGCTCGTCGTAGCGCGCTCGGTCGACGCGATCGAGCCGAACCGGCACTCGTCAGGCACCGCGCCGGCTCACGTCATCGTCCTCGACGACGGCACCCGCGTGCCGGCGAGAGCCGTGATCCTGGCGACCGGCGTGCAATGGCGCCGACTCGACGTCTCGGGCGTGGACCGGCTCACCGGCCACGGCGTGCACTATGGCGCGGCCGCGACGGAGGCGTTGAGCCTGCGCGGGCGGCACGTGCACCTCGTGGGCGGCGGCAACTCCGCCGGGCAGGCCGCACTGCTGTTCTCGAGCTACGCGGAATCGGTGACCATGCTCGTGCGCGGTCCGTCGCTCGCGGCGAGCATGTCGCAATATCTCATCGACCAGCTCGCGTCGAAGGCGAACGTGACGATCGAGACGGAGGTCGAGGTGGCCCGCGTGGAGGGGGCAGATCGTCTGGAGTCGCTCGACCTCGTGCACCACCCGTCGGGGCAGCGCGAGCGGCGCGACAGCGACGCGCTGTTCGTGTTCATCGGCGCCCACGCCGAAACGGCGTGGCTCCCGCGGGAGGTGATTCGCGACGAGTGGGGGTACGTCTGCACCGGCCGCGATGTCATGGACCTGCTGCGCGAGCGCGCCGCCGGGACGTGGCCGCTCGAGCGCGATCCGTATCTGCTCGAGACGAGTGTGCCGGGCATCTTCGCGGCCGGCGATGTGCGACACGGGTCGATCAAGCGCGTCGCGTCGAGCGTGGGCGAGGGCAGCATGGCGATCGCGTTCGTGCATCAGGACCGCGCGGAGCGGCGGGAGGCGGCGGTATAGAGCCGTCAGCCGACAGCCGGCAGCCGGCAGCCGGAAGCCCCGGGCCCCGGGCCCCGGGCCCCGGGCCTCAGAACTTCGCCTTCAGTCCCGCCGTCACCGTTCGCCCCGGCACCACCGTCACGTTGTCGGGCTCGCCGCGCTGCTGGCCGAGCAGGTTGTCGCCCGTCATCACCAACGAGAGGCCGCGGAAGATGTCGCGCGTGAACGTCGCGCGCACGCGCGTCACGCCACCGTACGAGCGCCAGTAGCTCCGGAGCTGATCGCCCACCAGGTCGGCCGGTGCCACGCCGCCACTCGTTAGGGCCTCCGCCAGCGCCAGACGGTCGTAGCCCATCCAGTTCGCGGCGCGGGCCACCGTGAGCGAGCCCACCCATCGCGCAGTCGTCCACGAGCCGGTGAGACTCACGGTACGCGCAGGGACGTCGAGCATGCGGTCGCCTGCCCGCAGGTCGCCGCCGTACGCCGACGCCACCCGGCGCACGCGACTGTCCACCAGCGACAGCGTGCTCGCGAGCGACAGCCGTCCGAGATCGACCGTGCCCTGCATCTCCCACCCGTGGTTGCCGATCTCGCCGACGTTCTGCAACTGGTACGCGACGGAGCCCGACGCGGGCGCACCGTCCGGCTGCAGCCCCTGCGACGAAGCCGGGTAGCGAGCGCTGACCGCCACCGACTGAATCAGTCCCGACGCCGTCTGGTCGAATCGCGTGACGTGCAGGCCGAACGTTCGCCCGACGAAGAGATCGGCCCCGGCTTCGACGCCCGATTGCTCCTCGGGTGCGAGGTCGTAGGCGACGAGCGCCGCGCGCCGGCCTCCCCACGCGAGCTCGCGAATGGCGCCCTGCACCGGGCGAATCGCCTTGCCGTACGCCGCGCGCAGCTTGACGGTGACGTCGCCACGATCGCGCACGATCGCGCCGCCCAGCATCGGCAAGGTCGTCGTTCGCGTCGTGCCCACCAGCGCGGCGTCGCGCTCCAGCCGCACTCCCGCGGTCAGGAACAGTGTGTTGCGCAGGGCCGTGTTCACCTGGGCGACCAGTCCGCTGTTGCCGCGCCAGCCGGTCAACCGCGCTTCACCGCTCACCGCCGGCCCGCCGAGTCGTCCGAAGCCTCCGCCGCCAACGGTAGTGGTGACGATCGTACTCCGCTCGCGAACGACGGAATGCTCCGCGGTGAAGGTGAGCGCCGTCGACGCCCCGTCCACCGAGCCGAACCGCGCCGTACTCGTGAGGCGTGCCGTGCCGCGATCGGCCCCGCCCCGCGCCGCGTCGAGCGCCGAGTCGGCCGCGGACGGGATCGGCCCGTCATCGATGCCGGCGTTGTCGAGCCGGTAGCCGTCGATGCCGAGCACGACCGCGTGCGTCCATCGGTCGTTAGGCATGAAGGACAGCGAGCCGCCCACCGTGTACTGGCGCACCGACTGCGTCGCGGCGCTGTCACCCGGAACGCGCGAAATCGTCGGAGCCCCGAGCGGCGCCGGCCGCCCGCCATCCGTGCCCCAACTGGCGTAGGTGGAAGGACCCTCGCTCGGCCGGCTCTGCCGCGAGACCGAGGCGTCCGGCGCGCCGCCGCCGCCGCCGCGCAGCAGCGGGTTGGCCGGCGCGCCGGCGTTCTCCGAGAACCACCGCGCCGTGCCCGTCAGCACGCTGCGCGCGCCCACGATGCGCAGGTCGCCGTTGGCGGAGAGCGTTCGGGCGAACGCGCCCGGGACGTACGCGCCTAACGACCCGAGCTGGACGCCGAGCCCGCCCGAGCGCTCGCTCGACCCGGTGCGGAACGCGAGCGCGTGCGCCTGCGTGAGCACGCCCTGCGGCGCGAACGCGCTGCCCGAGACACCGGCCGTGCTCTCGAGCCGCAGTCGCCGGCCGGCCGGCCCGGCGCCGTCGTGTCGCGTCGTGATGTTGATCACGCCGCTCATCGCGTCCGCGCCGTACAGCGCCGCGCCCTGCGGCCCGCGAATCACGTCGATGCGCTCGATCGTTTGCGGGTCCAGATGCGTGAGCAGGAGCGGGTTCGCAACCTCGATGCCGTCGATGTAGATCTTCAGGTAGCTGAGCCCGAACGAGCTCGCGCCGCGCACGCTGCCGTACCGCGCGGCGAGCGTGGTGGGCGACTGCTCCCACATCCACAGGCCCGGCACCGAGCCGCCGAGCATGCGCGAGAGCGAGCTGGTCTCCTGGCGCGCGAGCTGCCGGCCACTGACGACGTCAGCCGCGATGGGCAGCGACCGCTCCGGGGCCGCCCCCGAAACGCCCGTGATGACCACCCGGTCCAGCACGCTCGGCCGCCGCGCCATGCCGCCGTCGTCGTTAGGCGGCGCGACGGCGCCGCGCCGCGCCGGGGCCAGCACGACCTGATCGTCACCGGCCACGACGGGCTCGAGCTCCGTGCCGCGCAGCAGCTCGGCCAGCACCTGCCCGGCGGGCACCGCGCGATACGTCAGACACGATGGACGGTCGAGTGGAAGCAGCTCGGCCACGTAGGAGAGCCGCACCCGGGCCGCGGTGGCGAGTCGCGCGAGCCCGTCGCGCAACGTGACGTTCCGTCCCTCGAGCGTGACCTGCCGGTCGAGTGGTGCCGGCCACCGTCGCTCGACGACTCGCACGGTCGCGTTCCCGGCGGTGGACGCGCACGCCGACTGTGCCGCCGCGGGCGCGGCGGAAAGGAGCGCGAGCGCCACCACGGCCGGTGTGATCACCGCCGGCATGCCGATGGCGCCCATCGGGTGCGGTCGGACGCGTTGCCTCATCGCGCGCGTGGCAACGCCGGCCCGACGACCGCCGTGTCCCCGCGCCGCTCGACTTCGGCGCCGAGGCTGAGGGCGATGACCTGCAACACCCGGTCGACAGGCTCGCCGTCGAACGTCATGGACAGATGCCGTGTCGCGAACGACGAGTCGACCACGAGATCGACGCCGTACCAGCGACGCAGCTCGCTCCGAACCGTCGCGACGGACGCTTCGCGGAACACCAGCCGGCCGCGAGTCCAGGCGGTGTCCGCCTCGCTCGCGCCGCCGCGCTCGACGAGCGCCGGACCATCCGCGCCGAGCGAGCCGACGTCTCCCGCTTGCAACACCGCGGCGCGGTCGGCCGCGGCCGGCAGCGTGCCGAGCGACACCGACCCCGAGGTCACGACGACACGCACGCCCTGATCGGCTATCGCGCGTACGGTGAACGTGGTGCCGAGGTCACGGATGGCGGCGCCGCCGGCGCGAACGAGGAACGGCCGCGCGGCGTCGTGGCGCACGTCGAAGTACGCCTCGCCGCGCAGCTCGATCTCGCGGACAACGTCTCCGTATCCTGCGGCCACGATCAGTCGAGTCTCGGGAGCGAGCACGATGCGCGTTCCGTCGGGGAGTCGCACGGAATCCCGCGTGCCGACCGCCGTCGCGTACGTCCGCGCGGCGGCGGAGGGTTGGGAATACCCGCCGGAACGTGTCGAGTGCCAGACCAGGCTCACCCCGACCATGAGCACCGCCGCGGCCGCGGCAGAGAGCGCGAACGTCCGCCAGCGCCTTGCCGGAGCGGGTACGCGCACCGCGGGACGATGGCTCTCGAGCGGGGCCACGTCCGGCGCATCACGGCGCTCGATGACTCGCCGCAGCGCCCCTTCGACATCGAGGCCCGCCGGCGCGGCACGCCCGAGCTGTCCGGTCGCCTCGTTGAGCGACTCCAACGCCGCGGCTTCCGACGGGTGCGTGTCGAGCCATCGCTGAACCACCTCGCGCTCGCCCGAGGTGCTCTCGCCGGCGAAATACCGGGCGATCGCGTCCCAATCGGCGGAGTCGTCGGGCAGTGGCGGGTGCGGCGGCTGGCTTGGCATCGAGCTATGTACACGCGAGAGGGCGGGGACCCTTATGAAGCGTTGTCGGCTATCAGGATCAGCCGACAGCCGGAAGCCAACAGCCGGAAGCCGACAGCCCCTCGGCCCCGAGCGCCGGGCCGTCAGCTGTCAGATACTACCGTCTTGCGCCGCGACCTTCGAGGCTCAATTCCCGATTCCCATCTGCCCACTGACGCGGGCACCCGCCGATTTCCGATTCCCGATTCCCGATTCCGTGTCCGACCTCCTCGACCGTCTCCGCCAGGGCGATTCGACCGCGTTCGACGCGATCTTTCGCGCGTGGTACGGACCGCTCGTCGGCACGGCCGAGCGCATGCTGCGAGACCGCGCGGTGGCCGAGGAGCTCGTGCAGGACGTGATGCTCGAGCTCTGGCGACGGCGGGAGACGCTCGACCCCGGCGGCTCGCCGCAGGCCTATCTGTTTCAGGCGACGCGCAACCGCGTTCTCAACCATCTGCGCCACCGCACGATCGAGCAGCGGAGCGAGCCCGAGCTGCGCGCGGAGTCCTCCACGGCTCCGCCCGCGGATGCGCAGGTTGGCGAGGAGGAGCTCGACGTCGCGGTACAGCGCGCCATCCAGGCGCTGCCCGACCGGTGCCGTGAGGTGTTCGAGCTGAGCCGCGTCCACGGGCTCAGGTACGCCGAGATCGCCAGCACCCTCGGCATCTCCGTGAAGACCGTCGAGGCGCAGATGGGGAAAGCCCTGCGACTGCTGCGCGAGTGTCTCGCGCCGTGGCTGCCGGGGCGGGACGGAGCCTAGGGCGTGCGGGCAGATGACCAGGGTGCGGCGGCTCTGCGGCGGCTCCGCGGCCGTCACCCCCCGGCGGCGAGCCGCTCGAAGCGCGGGTTGCCCCGGAGGGGGGCGAACGTCGGGTCGATGCGGAGCCACCCCGGCGACAGGTAATACGGCATTCGGAGCAGCGGCTCGAGCTTATCAATCGCCCGCTCGGGCTCTCCTACGAGGAGATAGATCCGCGCGAGCTGGTGCTGGAGGTAGGCGCCGACGTAGGCGTCGCTCGTCATCGGCAGGAGCGCCACGCCGCGCTCGCCCTCGCGCACCGCGTCGGCCTTACGGCCCAGATACGCGTACGCCAGCCCGAGTACGACATGACGCTGGGCGTCGCCCGGCTCCTCGCTCAGCTGTGCGAGCGCGGCCAGGCGCGCCGAGTCCGCGTAGGCCCGCGCTCGAACCCGGTCACCCCGGAGCCAGTAGGTCTGGGCGAGGCTGATCCCCCAGCCGAGGCGGTCGTCATCGAACTGACCTGGCGTGAGGCGCAGCAGCAGCCGCTGCTGAGCGTCGTCGAGCACCCAGAAGAGATCCCAGTAGTGTGCCAGATCAGCGACGAGCGCGGTGGGCTCGACTTCGCGTTGTGCGGCTCTGAGAACCGCTCGCGCCCCGGGTAGGTCCCCTCGTGCCAGGGATACCATCGCTTTCGTCTGGTGGAGGTCTGGCGCGCTCGGGTCGAGTGCGAGCGCCCGCTCCGCCGCCTCGAGTGCCTCCGGATATCGGCGAAGCCAAAGCAAGGTCGTGGCGAGCCGCCGGGCGGTCGCGATCGAACGAGGATCGAGGGCTTGTGCCTGCTCGAGGGTGGCCTGACTCTCCTCCCACTGACCCTGGCTGCGGGCGACCAGGCCCACACCCTTGAGCAACTCGGCGCTATTGGGCGCGAGCTTGCGGCCCGCGGCGTACTCCGCGAGCGCCCGCGCCCAATCGTGTTGCACGAAGTCGTAGTAGTCGCCCAACGCCAGGTGACCCTCGCCGAGGCCGGGCGCGAGCGCGAGCGCCCGCTCCGCCGACCCGCGCGCGCTCTCCGCATCCGCCGCCGTCGGTATGCCGGTGAAGTAGATGAACGCGTGGGCGCGGGAGAGCTGCGCCCACGCAAGGGCAAAGGTGGAGTCGATGGCGACCGCCCGCTCGTAGTACCCGATGGCCTGCCGCAGCGCCGCAGCCGAGACCTGGTCGAAGCCGCCGGCCGCCTCGTTGCCCTGCAGATAGACGTCGTAGGCAGCCATGTTCGTGGTTGGCTTTTCGGCGAGGGCCTGGCGCTCGCCGGCCCCAAGCGCCACGTCGAGCTCCCCGGCGACCCGCGCCGCAATGTCGGCCTGCACTTGGAACACGTCGGTCAGTGCCGCGTCGAAGGGTTGCTGCCACTTCGTCGAGGCGCTGGCCACCTGGACCAGTTCAGGGCTCACCCGCACCCGACCCCGTCCGCCCGCACCCTTCTCCCAGCGCACCTTGCCCACGAGCAGGTACTGGACGCCCAACTCCTGCCCGATTTGCTGCGGGCTCTTGGCCGTCCGCTTGTACTGGCTCGAGCTGGTCGAGGCGGTGACCTGGAGCCCTGGAAGGGCGGCGAGCTTCCCCCGGATCTCGTCGGTGACGCCGTCCGCGAAGTATTCGTCGTCGCCGCTGCCCAGGTTCTCGAACGGTATCACCGCGAGCCGCTTGGGGCCGGCGCCCGCGCCCGCATCGTCACGCTGCGTACGCCGCCAGGCGAAGAGTACCCCGACTCCGAGGAGGAACCCGAGTCCGAGCACCAACGCGAGCGGCACCCGCTGGCGAGGCCGCGGAGCCGCGGGCGCCGCCGGTGGCATAGCCGAAGCTGTCCGTCCGTCTGTCGATGAGTGGGGCACTGGCGTGACAGGGGCCGGGGTGGCCAGTGCCAGGCCGAAGTCGGCCGCGCTGGCGAAGCGGTCAGCCGGCACCGGGGCCAGCGCCGTGAGCACCGTCTGCTCCACCGACTCGGGCACCGCCGGGCGCACGCGGCGCAGCGGCGGGACATCGCCGCCGAACTGCTTGGCGATGGTCGCCTGCGCCGTCGGTCCGGTGAACGGCGGCTCGCCCGCGAGCATCTCGTACAGAACGACGCCCAAGCTGTAGACGTCCGTGCGTCCGTCGAGCTCGCGCTCGCCGGCCGCCTGCTCCGGGCTCATGTAGGCGGGCGTGCCGACGACGACGCCTGTCTCCGTCAGCCGTCCGCTCGCGCCAGCTGCACCCAGTACCCGCCCGATGCCGAGGTCCGCCACCAGGGCGTCACCGTCTTCGGTGAGCAGGATGTTCTCGGGCTTGATGTCGCGGTGGATTATGCCGCGGCGGTGCGCGTAGTCGAGCGCACGGGCCGCCTCGCGGGCGATCCGGAGCGCCTCTGCGATAGGCAGCTGGCGCTCCCGCGAGAGCCGGTCTCGAAGCGTCTCGCCCTCGACGTAGGGCATGGTGAACCACAGCTGCCCCGCGGCCTCTCCGGAGTCGTACACGCTCAGGATGTGCGGGTGCTGGAGCCGGGCGGCGAGCCCGATCTCCCGCAGGAAGCGCTCGGGGCCGAGCGTGGCCGCGAGTTCACGGTGCAGGACCTTGAGCGCGACTGGCCGCTGGTGCCGGAGATCGCGCGCGAGGTACACCGTAGCCATGCCGCCGCGCCCCAGCTCGCGTTCGAGCGCGTATTGGTCAGCCAGCGCGGCCTGTATTGCTTCCCGCTCCCCCGACTGCGCCGACGCCACCCTCGGGCCTCTCTCGCTTGAGGAAGCGGCCAACATACCGGCCGGCGCCGCGCGCGGCCAGCGGCCTGGCCGGGGAGCACCCCCGCTCCGGTTTCTTCCCTCGGCGTCACGCCCGCGGCGTGCGGTCCGAGTCGCGTCGCGGGCGTGATTGCTCGTCGTTCAGCACGCGCGCCTCGATCTGGATCGCGATCTCGCGAAACGCCACCGTGATCGCGTCGCGCGTGTCACGCGGGCCGTCGGGCGGAAGCCCGGACTCGCCGGGCGTGCTCGCGGCCGCGGCATGCGCCGCCAGTTCGCGCAGCTCGTCGCGCGCTCTCGCGAGGTCGCTGCGCGTGAACCGCGCCGGGGCGCGGCCGTCGATCTCATCCGCGATGCGGACGGCCAGGGTGTAAAGACGCGCCGCCCGCACGAGCGCGAGCGGGTCCTGCACCTCCTCTCCAATTCGTTCCAACTCGGCGGCACGGGCGGCGATCGACATGACGTGTGCCGGCGTAAACGGACCTCGTCCAACCATTCTGCTTCTCTCCTGACAACGACAGCGCGCGGCCCTCAGCGACCGCGGCACTACAGGATAGACACGCCACTGTAGAGCTACCCCTACGACCGACCGGGGCGGCCGCGGCGCCCGATAGGGTACGGGTGAACTCGCGTGTTCAACGGGATGGAAGCTGCCTGCTCTCGCCCGTACGCGGTCACCAGGACTCTCATGCGCACGCTCATCGACTCTCTCACTCGGCCCGCCGCGGTGGCGAGTGCCACGCGGCGTCTCGCCACCACGTTCGTGCCCGCCGTGGCGCTCCTCGCGAGCGCGGCGCCGGCCGCACACGCGCAGTACTTCGGCCGCAACAAGGTGCAGTACGAGAAGTTCACATTCGAGGTCCTGCGCACGCCGCATTTCGACGTGCACTACTACGCGGCCGAAAAACCCGCGGCCGAAGACGCGGCGCGGATGCTCGAGCGATGGAACGCGAGACTGTCGGCGCTGTTCAACCACCCGCTGAGCGCGCGGAAGCCGATCGTGCTCTACGCCGACCAGCCCGACTTCCAGCAGACGAACGTCATCGCCGACCAGCTCGATGAGGGCACGGGTGGCGTGACCGAGTCGATGCTCGATCGCATGGTGCTGCCGCTCACCGGCTCGTACGCCGAGAGCGACCACGTGCTCGGTCACGAGATGGTGCACGTGTTCCAGTACGACCTGGCCCAGGCCAGGGCGACCACGGGCGCGTCGCTGGACCGCCTCCCGCTCTGGCTCGTGGAGGGGATGGCGGAGTATCTGTCGTTAGGTGCCGAGGACTCGCACACGGCGATGTGGCTCCGCGACGCCGTGCTGCGGAACGACCTGCCGACCATCACGCAGCTCACCAACGGCCGGAAGTACTTCCCCTATCGCTACGGCGAAGCGCTCTGGGCGTACATCGGCGGCACGTGGGGTGACGAGACGATCCCCCGGCTGTACCGCGCCTCGCTGCAGTCGGGGTTCGATGCCGCGATTCGCACCGTGCTCGGCATGACGTCGGACTCGCTCTCGACGCGGTGGCGGGCGGCCATCCGCCGGCAGTACGCACCGCTCCTCGCCGGGCGCACCGGCCCGGCGGAGGCGGGAGACCGCGTCATTTTTGGCTCGGGCGGCACCGGCGAGTACAACGTCTCGCCGGCGGTGAGCCCCGACGGCCGGCTCGTCGCGTTCTTCTCGTCGCGCGATCTCACGGGCATCGACCTGTTCGTGGCCGATGCGATCACCGGCAAGGTGCGGGGCAAGCTCGCCGCGCCGGGTGTGACCTCGCACTTCGACGCGCTGAGCTTTCTGTATTCGGCGGGCAGCTGGTCGCCCGACGCGAAGCGGCTCGCGTTCGTGGCGTACGCCGACGGCGACAACGAGATCGACCTGCTCGAGGTGCGCTCGCACAAGGTGACGCGCCGGATCAAGCCGCGCGGCATCGGCGCCATCACGACCGTGGCCTGGTCGCCCGACGGGCGGCAGCTCGCGTTCTCGGGGATGAAGGGCGGGTTGAGCGACCTCTACCTCTACGACCTCGGGACGGGCGCGCTGCGCCAGCTCACCGCCGACCGCTTCGCCGACATGCAGCCGGCATGGTCACCGGATGGCCGGACGCTCGCGTTCGTGACCGACCGCGCGGCCGGCGCCGACTCGGCGAGCGGCGGGAGCGACTTCGAGCGGCTGCGGTACGTGCCGCTCCGGCTCGCGCTCATCGACGTGGCCTCGGGCGCGATCCGCGTGCTGCCGGGGGCGCCTAACGCCAAGCACATCAACCCGCAGTACTCGGCCGATGGCCGCTCGCTGTACTTCGTGTCCGATCGCGGTGGCTACACCGACATCTACCGCGTCGCGATCGAGACCGGACAGACGTTCCGCGTCACGCGCACCGCGACCGGCGTGAGCGGGGTGACCGCCACGTCGCCAGCCATCTCGGTCGCTCGCGGGACGGGCCGACTCCTGTTCTCGGTGTTCGACAAGGCCGGATTCGACATCGCGGCGCTGCCGGCCGAGCGCGCGCAGGGCGACCCCGTGAGCGACGACGGTGCGCGGCGAGTGGCCGAGCGAGGCGATGATGACGCGGCCGATAGCAGCGGCTCGCGCTCGGCGGACACCCGGTCGGCGGCGGTGCTGCCGGCGGAGGGCACCGGCGGGTCGAGCACGGTGGCCGCGTACCTGCGCGACAGCGACCGTGGACTGTCGTCCGATTCGGGGCTGGTGAGCCGCCCGTACCGCACGCGATTCCGGCTGGCCGCGATCGGCCAGCCGACGCTGGGCGTCGGCACGAGCGCGGGGTTCGGGACGCAGTTCGCGGGCGGCGCGTCGGCGTACTTCAGCGACATGCTCGGCGACCAGTCGATTGGCGTCGCGCTGCAGGCATCGGGGCAGCTCCGCGACATCGGCGGGCAGGTGCTCTACATCAACAGCGCTCGGCGCTGGAACTGGGGCGTGAACGTGTCGCGAACGCCGTACGTCTACGGCTACGCCGGGCTCACGGGGACGGGCGTGCAGTATCTGCTCGAGCACGTGGCGATCGACAACGCGTCGCTGATCGCCCAGTACCCGCTGTCGCAGACCCGCCGGATCGAGTTCTCGACCGGGTACACGCACTACGGCTACAGCATTCAGACCGCCACGCAGGGCTTCAACGGGGGCACCAGTGGCTTCTCCGACCTGCCCGCACCGTCGTCGCTCGGCCTGATGCAGGGCTCGGTGGCGCTCGTCGGGGATGGGTCATCGTTCGGCTTCACGTCGCCCATTGCGGGCTCACGCTACCGCGTCGAGGTCACGCCCACCGTGGGCACGCTGTCGTACCAGACGCTGTTGCTCGATTTCCGGAAGTACGTGTTCGTGAAGCCGGTGACGTTCGCCATCCGCGGCCTGCACTACGGGCTCTATGGCAAGGACGCGGAGAGCAACCGGATCGGCGCGTTGTACGTGGGCGACGGGTCGCTCGTGCGCGGCTACTCGTACGACTCGTACACCGCGAGCGACTGCGTGTCGAGCGGCAGCGGCGCGCTCGCGGGGAGCACGTGCCCGCAGTTCGATCGCCTGGTGGGGAGTCGCGTCGCGCTCGCGAACGCGGAGCTTCGCATTCCGCTGTTCGGCACCGACGGGTTCGGGCTGATTTCGAGTCCGCTGCCGCCCATCGAGATCGCGCCGTTCGTGGACGCGGGTGTCGCATGGACGAGGTCGAGCGGGCCGGTGTGGAACTTCTCCACGACCTCCGGCGACCGCACGCCGGTGGTGAGCACCGGCATCGCGTCGCGCGTGAACCTGTTCGGGTTCGCCGTGTTCGAGGTGTACTACGCGCACCCGTTCCAGCGGCCGGGCCGGAGCGGCGTCTGGGGCTTCCTCCTGCAGCCGGGGTGGTGAGATGCACCTAACGATGATGACGCGACGCGTCGAACGGACGATGCGCACGTACGCATACGTCTCACCCCGTGCGGGGGCGCTCGCCGCGGTGATCGCGATGAGCGCCGGCTGCGCGCGATTCGTCTGGCACGAGGATCCGTTCACGCCCGACGAGGCGCCGGTGACGGAGGTCGTGACGTCGGGCACGGACACCACGTACGTGGTGCGAGGCGCGTCGTACTACCTGCTCGCCCGCCACCGCGCGGCGTTGTGGAATCGCGACGTGATGGATGACGTCGTCTGGCGGTACCGGGCCGTGTTCGGTGAGGCGCCGCCGGTGATCGCGGTGCTCGTGGACTCGACGGCGGCGCGCGCGGACTCCGGAGCGACCTGGCGCGGCGTGCCGCTCGCCGTCGTGAGCGTGCGGCGGCGCGGCGAGGAACGCGCGGGGCGCGACGGGCAGCCGCGACGCATAACGCGGGAGGCCCCCATCGATTCGGTCGAGCTGCTTCGGCTGACGAGCTCCATGCTCGCCGCGCGAGCCGCCGACACGTGGCTCCGCGCGCGCACGCGGGAGGTCGCCCGCGGAACGGACGGCCAGCCGGGTGGACCGGCCGTCGCAAGGGGGCGTGATGCGGTGCGGTTGCCGGCGTGGTACGAGGCCGCCGTGCTCGCGACGCTGCGCGCGAGCGGCGCACTCCTGCGCGCCAACGCCGAGGTGCGGGCCGACCCGAAGCACGTCGTGCCGCTGGCGACGCTGTTCGCCATCGAGCGGCCCGCGCGTCCGGCCACCACGGCGATCGTGGACGCCATGGATGAGCCGACGGCGGATCTCGACGAAGGCGGCGAGCTTCGCGGTGACAGGCGATTCCGAGCGAGCGCGGCACGCATGGGTGCCGGGGCCGGCGAGCCGCTGTTCGTCGCGCAGTCGGTGTCGGTGCTGAGCTTCCTGCACGAGCGTGATTCAACCATCGTGGCGCGCCTCGCCGACGATCTCGCGCGCGGCCGCTCCGCGTCCGACATGCTCGCCACGAGCGCAACGCTGCCACACGACATCCCGACGCTCGATGCCGAGTGGCGGGCGTGGGTGCGGCGGAGCGCGCGCCGCCGGTGACCGGGGCCTCGCCATCCCGGCTGCCCTTGTCATCCCGAGCGCAGCGAGGGATCCTCATCATCCCGAGAGCGCGTTCTTTCCAGGTGATGAGGACCCCGCGTATTGATCCCGGAGCACCATCGGCCGTCGGACGCTACCCTGCTCGCGCGCCTGGCGGCCGACGACTCGACCGCGCTCGACGCGCTGCTGGCGCGCTACTGGCCGCCGCTGATCGCGTTCATCACGCGCATGACCGGCTCGGAGTCGGTGGCCGAGGACGCCGTGCAGGAGACGTTCTGCCGACTGTGGGAGCGGCGCCGGTCGTGGGGGACGCAGGGCTCGGTGAGCGGGCTGCTGTTTCGCCTCGCGCGAAACATCGCGATCTCCGGGCACCGGCATCAGCGCGCCGAAGAGCGCGCCGCCACCACGTTCGGCGAGCTGCGCCCGCGCCATCACGCGGCGCCCGAGCTCCCTGACGCCACGCTGCGCGTCGCGCTCGAGCGCGCGATCGCCGCGCTGCCGCCGCGCCGCCGCGAGGTGTTCCTGCTCCGGGTCGTGCACGAGCTCTCGTACAAGGAGATCGCCGCCGTGATGGGCACGTCGCCGCAGACGGTGGCGAATCAGTTGAGTCATGCGTTGGCGACGCTGCGGGTCGAGCTGGCAGGCGTTGGCCGTTAGCCGACACCCTACGGCGCGATCGCGACTCCCCCCTTCATCACCCACTTCGCCCGCGTCAGCGCCGTCGGATCCGCGAGCGGGTCGCCTTCGACGGCCACCAGGTCCGCGAGCTTCCCGGCAGCGACGGCGCCGATCTCCTTCTCGCGGCCGAGGAGTCGCGCGGCGTTCGTCGTGGCGGTGCGAATCGCCTGCACCGGGGTCATGCCGTAGCGCACGTAGTACGCGAACTCCTGGGCCGGGTTCTCGCTCCACGCGAAGCCGCCCGCGTCGGTGCCGAAGGCGATGAAGTCGGCCATGCCGCGGCGCACCGCTTCGCCGAACGCCTTGCGCTTGAACTCCGCCATCGTCGCGCGGAGCGGCGGCCGGCCGGTGAGCGGGCGCGCGCCGACGTAGATCGTGGGGCACCAGTACACGCGCTGGCGCATCATGCGATCCAACAGGTCCGGCGTCAGGCCGTCGCCGTGCTCGATGGATTGCACGCCCGCGCGCAACGCGGCGTCGATCCCTTCCCATCCGGTGGCGTGCGCCGCGACCGGTCGCCCGAGCCGCCGCGCCTCGTCCACGATCGCCCCGAGCTCGTCATCGGTCCAGTTCGGCCAACTGTGCAGGCGCCCGTCCTCGCCCACGTACGAGTCGCGATCGGCGTATACCTTGATCCAGTCGGCACCGAACTTCACCTGCTCGCGCACCGCGCGTCGCAGGTTGTCCGGTCCGTCGGCGATCTGCACGCCGGCGGGCACTTCGAGCTCCCACGAGTAGCCCGACAGCGGATACATCCCGGTCGGCGCGAGCGCGCGCGTGGCGACGAGCATGCGCGGCCCGGGAATCACGCCGCGCTCGATCGCCGTCTTCACATCGACGTCGGCGTACATCGCGCCTTCCGTCTCCAGATCGCGCACGGTCGTGAACCCGTAGCGGAGCGCGGCACGCGCGGCCGTGACCGCCTCGATGGTGCGGTACGGAATGGACTGCTTGAGCAGTTGCGTCGCGTAGTCGGTGCCGTCGAGAAAGACGTGCGTGTGCGCGTCGATGAGCCCCGGCAGCACGGTGAAGCGCGTGAGGTCCACGCGCTCCGCGTTGCCGGCGCCGGCCGCGACGTCCGCGTACGGTCCCACTCGCGTTATGCGGTCGCCGGTGATGAGGATGCCCTGGTCGAGTTTCGCTCCGTCGGCCGCGCCGTCGATGAGCCGGCCCGCGCGGACGAGGACACGACGCTCGGCCGGCGCCTGGGCGGCGACCGGTGCCGCCAGCGCGAGCGCGAGCATCACGGCGAGCCATGGCGCGGACGGTCGCGCCGGAGATCGTTCCGGCAGCAGCATGCGAGACTCCGTGTGCGGATCGGATGCGAACAGGGCGGTTGTCATCGCGGGGACCCCGAACGGAGTGAGGCGCCCCATCCGCGGACTGGCAGCGACGAGGGCGAGCCCCTCCCCGGGATGACAACGCGCGCCACGCCGGGAATCTACCATTGGGCGCGCGAGTCGGCGCGTCTCGTCTTGACACGCGATGACCGCTGCCCGATGCTGGTGTCCGTCGCGGTCCGCGGATCACACGCTCGGCCGGCGGCAGTGCCCCATCGGCTCACAACGCATCGCATGATCGAGATCCGCGACGTCTCGAAGTCGTTCGGCCACTTTCGCGCGCTGGACCGATGCACGACGTCGGTCGCGACGGGCTCGGTGGTCGTCGTGTGCGGACCGTCGGGATCGGGGAAGAGCACGTTGATCCGGTGCGTCAACGGGCTCGAGACGATCGACGGCGGAACGATCGTCGTCGACGGCATGTCGGTCGCGGCGCCCGGCACCAACCTCGTGGCGCTGCGCTCGCGCATCGGCATGGTCTTTCAGAGCTTCGAGCTGTTTCCGCACCGTACGGTGCTCGAGAATCTCGATCTCGCGCAGGTGCAGGTGCTGCGACGCACGCGGCGCGCGGCCTCGGAGCGGTCGATGGCGCTGCTCGAGCGCGTCGGGCTCGCCGACCAGGCGCGGAAATACCCGGCGGCGCTGTCGGGCGGTCAGCAGCAGCGGGTGGCGATCGCGCGCGCGCTGGCGATGGACCCGGTCGCGATGTTGTTCGACGAGCCGACGTCGGCGCTCGACCCCGAGATGATCAGCGAGGTGCTCGACGTGATGATCGGTCTGGCCGAGGACGGCATGACGATGATGGTCGTCACGCACGAGATGGCGTTCGCGCGGCGGGTAGCGGACCGGATCATCTTCATGGACGGTGGGCGGATCGTCGAGGACCGCGCCACCGATGCCTTCTTCACCGAGCCGCATTCCGACCGGGCGCGGGAATTCCTCTCGAAGATCCTGCACCACGCGGACCATGGTGTCGTCTAGAAACGGGTCGTCACGCCGCGTCGCGGTAACGCCCCGCTACCAGCGCGTGGCCGATGAGCTCATGAAGCGCATCGGGGCGGGGCGGTATCCGGTGGGTGCATACCTGCCGACGGAGATGGAGCTGTGCCGGCAGTACGGCATCAGCCGCCACACCGTTCGCGAGGCGCTGCGACGGTTGCGCGACGCGGGGCTCATCTCGCGGCGCCGGAGGGTGGGGACGGAGGTCGTCGCCCGCACGCCGCTCGCGGGGTATCGGCAGCCGACGAACTCGATCAGCGACCTGCTGCAGTACGCGGAGGCGACGCAGCTCACGATCCTCGAGATGAAGCGGGTCTCGTGCGATGCGGCGCTGGCCGCGCTGTTGGAGTGTCGGGAGGGGATGCCGTGGCTGCGCGTGAACAGCCTGCGTGCGGTGCCGGGCGATGCGCGCCCGGTGTGCATGACGACCGCGTATCTGGATCTGCGGTTCCCGGGCCTCGAGGAGAAGCTGGAGCGGCTCAGCGGCCCGATCTCGGCGATGCTGGAGCGGGTGTATGGGGTGCGCATCGCGCGGATCGAGCAGAGCATCCAGGCGGTGCGACTGGGCAAGCGGCAGGCGAAGCTGCTGCGGGCCACCGACGGCGGCCCGGCGCTGCGGGCCATCCGCCGGTATTACGACGACCGCAACCGGCTGATCGAGCTGTCGAACGCGATCCATCCCGGGGAGCGGTTCACGTACGTCACGAGCCTGGTCCGAGGGTAATTGGGGTCAGACTCGCATTTCATCATTCGAACGCCTTGGGCGTTCGAATGATGAAATGCGAGTCTGACCCCAATGACGCCGAGCCCCGAGCCCCGACGGGCCCCGCGTCTCTTGACCGTCCGCACTCTTGTCCGTACATATGGGGCTCGTTTGTCCGTACATATGGCGGCCGGCGGTCCCCTCCGCCCTCACCCGACGTCGATGTCGCACCACGTTAGGCAGTCCGCGTGTCCCGCGATCCCTCGAGGAGCCCTGCTATGAGGACGACACACCCCCTGGGCCGGCGCGCCGGCTGGCTCGCGCTCGCCAGCCTCGCGGCCGGGCTGCTCGCCCCGGCCGCCATCGGCGCCGCCGCTGCCCAGGCAGCCGCGGTCAGCGACGCCGGCTCCGCGCTGCTCGGCCGGCCCGCGCGACTGCGCGTGCACGACATCTCGCTCGCCGACGCCCTCGGCCAGCTCGAACGCCAGTCCGGCGTGCCGCTCGCCTACAGTCCGAGCCTCCTGCCCGCCGGCCGGTCGCTGCACTGTGCCTGCGCCGATGCCACCATCGGCGAAGCGCTCCAGCAACTGCTCGCCGGCGCGCCGTTCACCTTCCGCGAGGTCGACGGGCAGGTGGTCGTCGCACCGGTCGCGCGCGCGGGCGTTCGCGCGGCCGGCGGCGAAAGCGCCGACGCCACCCCGATCCCCGCGCCCGAGGCGGCCGGCGCGTTCGGCCTCGTCATGCCGACCGCGCCCGCCCAGGCGACAGCCGCCGACTCGGCCACCGTCACCGGCCGGGTCACGAGCGACGCCGGCGCGCCCATCGCCGCCGCGATCGTCTCCATCCCGAGCCTTCGCTTGAGCAGCACCACCAACGACGCCGGCGTCTACCGCATCCAGGTCCCGCCCGACCGCTTCGTCGCGCGCGGCGACACGTTGCGCGTCACGCGGCTCGGCTACCGGCCGGCCACGGCGCGGTTCACGCTCGCGCCGGGGCGGGTGGACGTCGACGTCGTGCTCTCGTCGCAGGCGGTGTCACTCGAGCAGGTGGTCGTCACCGGCACCGCCGGCAACCAGGAGCGCCGCGCGCAGGCGGCGGTGGTCGCGACCATCGACGCGGCGGATGTCGCACGGCAGGCGCCGATCAGCAACGTCACGCAACTGCTCGAGTCGCGCGTGCCCGGCGTGTCGCTCACGGAAGGATCCGGCGCGACGGGCACCGCGACGCGCATCCTCATTCGCGGCGCGGCGTCGATCTCGCTCTCGAATCAACCCCTCGTGTTCATCGACGGCGTGCGGGCGGATGGCGGCTTCCGGGCGCTGATGAACGTGAGCGGGACCGGTTCGGCGAGCAGCGGACAGGCGCCGAGCACCCTGAACGACCTCAACCCCGCCGACATCGAGAGCATCGAGATCGTGAAGGGCCCCGCGGCGGCCACGCTCTACGGCGCCGATGCATCGGCCGGCGTGATCCAGGTCATCACCAAGCGCGGACGCGTCGGCAACCGGAGCTTCACGCAGGACGTCTCGCTCGAATACAACGTCCTCAACCCGAACTTCGAGGTTCCCACCAACTTCGCGACGTGCACCGCGGCGCTCATCGCGCCCGCGAGCCGGAACCCGTTGTGCCGTGGGAAGGAGCTCAACACGATCATCTCCGACAACCCCGCCGAGCGCATCGACGCGTTCCGCAACGGTTGGATGGGATCGCTCGACTACAGCGCCCGCGGCGGCGGCGAGAACTTCGGCTATTACGCGTCGGTCGGCATCGACAACGAGCAGGGCACGACCGTCAACAACACGCTCAAGCAGCGCACCGGACGCGGGAGCTTCACGTTCACCCCGAACGCGAAGCTGACGTTCGACCTGAGCTTCGGGCTCAGCCGAAACGACTACGACCTGCCGCGCAGCGACCAGGACACCTACGGCTACTACATCCAGAGTGCCTTCGGCAGCCCACGCAACGTCGTGGAGGGGCCGAACGGCGAGCTCACCGGGGGCATGCTCTTCGGCAACACGTCGCTCGAGTCGCTCTCGGCCATCATCTCGCGGAGCTCCGCGCTGCGGACGATGCCCACGGCGCAGGTCCGGTACGCACCGATCTCCTGGTTCACGAACCGCATCACGCTGGGCGCCGACATCACCCAGGCCAACGGGTTCCAGCTCTTCCCGAAAAACAGCTTCGGGTGGTACCCCGATCATACGCCGTTCGGGAGCGACGTCACGGCCATCCGGTCCAACGATCGCTTCTACACCGTCGACTATCTCGGGAACATCCGCGCCGAGTTCGGCGCCGGGAAACGGTTCTCGTCGGACCTGTCGTTCGGGAGTCAGTACATCAACCGGAGCAGCGACCGGCTGACCGGAACGGGCCAGGGGTTGATCTCGAACGAAGCGATCCTGGTCACCAACGCGAACACGAGCACCGTGGGGCAGGGCTTCGGGGAGCAGCGGTCGATCGGGCTGTTCGTCCAGGAGCAGATCGGTCTCAACAACCGCATGTTCCTGCAACTCGGGCTGCGCGGCGACCGCAACTCGTCGTTCGGATCGGACGTGGGCACGTTCTACCTTCCGAAGTTCGGCGCGTCGTACGTCGTCTCGGAGGAGCCGTTCTGGAAGGACCGACTCGCGTCACTCGTGCCGACGCTCCGCCTCCGCGCCGCGTACGGAACGACCGGCCGCTCGCCGTCGTCCGGCGCCATTCAGACGTACGGCACCTCCAAGTTCGTGAACGAGTCGGGCGCGGCCGAACTGGGCGTCACGCCGGGTGACCCGGGCAACCCGGAGCTGAAACCGGAGCGCGGGAAGGAGTTCGAGGCGGGGTTCGACGCCGGCTTCCTCAACGATCGCGTGGGCCTCGAGCTCACCTACTTCAACAAGAAGAGCACCGATCTCATCGTCGCTGTGCCCACGGCGCCGTCCTCGGGCTTCGGCGGCAGCATCGCGAACATCGGCGAAGTGGAGAACACCGGCTGGGAGTTCAGCGCGCGCGCGACGCCCGTCAGCCGGCGGAACTTCGCGTGGGACGCCTCCCTGAACGGGAGCACCCTGCATAACGAGATCCTGGAGCTCGGCACCGTCGGCACGTTCATCAACAACTTCCGCGTGTACACCAAGGGGCACCAGTTGGGCGCCTACTGGGCGCACCGCGTCCGGAGCGTGGACGTCGCGACCGGCCGAGCGACCACGTCGGACACGGCCGAGTTCATCGGCAATCAGCTTCCGACGTTCCAGGCCAGCCTCACGAACACGTTCACCCTGTTCCGGAACGTGCGAGTCTCCGCGCTGCTGGAGTCGAAGCGCGGGTACTACGTGTACAACGTCAATCAGGAGAACCGGGATCGCAACACGCGCAACACGCCTGACGTGGTGTTCCCGGCCGATCAGGGTGGCTATTCCCCCGAAGAGCGCCTCCGCCGCCTCGGGCCGTACGTCAGCGAGAAGACTGGTGCGGCCGTTGGCGTGAGCAACGTGAAAGACCCCTACATGCAGAAGGGCGATCACATCCGCCTCCGGGAAGTGAGCGCGACGTTGATGCTTCCCGCTTCGCTCGCGCGGCGCGCCGGCGTGTCGGGCGCGTCGCTCACCGTCGGCGGCCGAAACCTCGGGCTCTGGAAGTCGGACTACGAAGGCGACGACCCGGACGTGCTCGGCGTCGGCAGTGCGGCGTCCGGTGTCAACCAACTCTTCAACGCCGACGTGTTCACGGTCCCACCGAATCGGCGGTGGATCGTCAGGCTCAACTTCCAGTTCTGAGGAACCCATCATGCACGATCTTCTTGCGCTGCGCCGGGTTGCCGCGACTGGGATGACCGCGCTGGCGCTGGCCGGCTGCAGCATGGATGTCAGCAATCCCAGCGTGATCGAGGCGTCGACCATCGATCCCGTCGCTGACGCCAGGGTGTTCTCGCTTTCCGCGCAGCAGGACTTCTACTTCGCGTTGGCCGGCCAGATCGGCAACGGCGGTGGTCTCATCAACGCCACCGCCAATTACTCCAACGAGACGTGGACCGGCGCCGTGCGGAACGAGACGAACGACCTCGCCCGCCACGTCATCGTCGACACCAACCTCGATCTCAACAGCACGCTCTGGTCGCCGCTCCAGGCGGCGATCGGTACGAACGATCAGGTGATCGCCGTGTTGAAGGAGACGCCGACGTTCAACACGGACATCGCCGTCGCCCGTTCCTCGGTCTGGTCCGGCTTTGCCGTCGAGCTCATGGGCGAGATCTTCTGCGAGGGCGTGCTCCACGTGGGTCCGGCGCTCACGCCGGCACAGACGCTCGACTCGGCGATCGTCCGCTTCCAGCAGGCGATCACGGTCTCGGGAGCGCTCACCGGCGCGGAGGCGACGAAGATTCTCAACGCCGCGCGCGTGGGCCTCGCCCGCGCATACCTGCAGAAGGGCGACAACGCGAACGCGCTCGCGACCGCGAACCTCGTCCCGGCGAACTTCGCGGCGACCACCGTGCACGTCGACGATGCGCAGGCGCGCGCCCGGCTCGGAAACGGCGTGTTCCTGGCGTCGTCCGCGACGACACAGGTGGTCGCCGCCCCCTATCGCGCGCTCGGTGACGCGCGCGTGACTTTCGTCGATGCCGGCATCAACACGCAGGACGGCCAGCTTCGACTCTTCCGCCAGACGAAGTACCCCAACATCACGGCTCCCGTCCGCATCGCCTCGGGACTTGAGGCGCGGTACATCGCGGCGGAGGCGCAGCTCAAGCTGAACGGCAACACCGCACCGGCACTGGCGCTCATCGCCGAGCGCCGCACGGCGGGCGGTCAGGGTGTGTTCATCGGCACGACCGCCGCGGCGGTGCTCGCGGAGCTCATGGACCAGCGGGCACGCGACTTCTGGCTCGAGGGGAAGCACCTGGGCGACATCATCCGCAACCCGACGGCGGCGGCGCTCGCCCCGGCCGCCGGCAGCGCCTTCTACAAGCCACAGTTCGGAAACTTCCTGCCGCTCGCCTGCCTCCCGGTGCCGTTCGCCGAGAAGGCCAACAACCCGAACTTCTGACTGTCATTCCTCGCTCGCTTGTCGTTCCGAGCGGAGGGCCCTCTGGGAATTGGGGTCAGACTCGAATTTCATCATTCGGACGCAGCTGCGTCCGAATGATGAAATTCGAGTCTGACCCCAATTCCCGTCCGTCTATCGGGACGATGAGGGTTCCTCGACTCCGCGCCTTCGGCGCTTCGCTCGGAACGACAGAGCCGCTCGGAATGACAAACGCACTCCCGGTCAGCCGACTCGCAACGAGGTGACGCCATCATGGACGCTCGCGACAGCGACCTTCGCTTCCTCAAGCGCTACGCGGTCGGCTCCACCACGCTGATCGTGCTCATGGCCGTCACCGCGTTCGTGCGCCAGCCACAGAAGCAGAAGTTCGCGGAGATCGACGTCGAGCGCATCAACATCGTCGAGCCCGATGGCAAGCTGCGCATGGTCATCGCGAACCGGCCGCGGTCCATCGGGCCGATCTACAAGGGCAAGCCGTTCGGCTACGCCGGCGGATCGCGCCCCGGGATCATCTTCTTCAACGACGAAGGCACCGAGAACGGCGGGCTCACGTTGACCGGGAAGCGTGCGCCCGACGGGACGTATCGGGCGAGCACGCACATGTCGTTCGACCAGTTCGACCAGGACCAGGTCGTCGTCCTCAACTACTCCGACAACAACGGCGATCGTCAGGCCGGACTCGAGTTCAGGGATCGGTGGAACAAGCCGATCATCGAGTTCGCCGCCGAGCTCGACTCGGTCAACAGGATGCCCGAAGGCCCGGCGAAGGCGGAGGCGATGCGTCGCCTGCGACAGCCGATCCAGAACGGCGTCGTGGCGAACGCCCAACGCGTGTACATCGGTCGCGATCGCAGCAAGGCATCGCTGCTGCGGCTCTCCGATCCGATGGGCCGCCCGCGCCTCGTGCTGCGCGTCGACTCGCTCGGCGCGCCGCAGCTCGAGTTCCTCGACGACTCCGGGCGCGTGACCAGTCGTCTCCCGCAGGACCGCTAGAAGCGTGCGGCTCGCTGCAACGGGGCACGCCGCCGCGCTCGTGGTCGCCCTCGCGCTCGCGCCTTCGTTCGCGGAGGCGCAGCGCTACCCGCTGCTCGACTCCACGGCGGTGGCGATGCTGAGCGGGGAGATCTCCGGCGACGCCGCGTACGACCACGTCCGCGTGCTGACGAGCTACCACCGCCCCCAGGGGTCGGACACGTTAGGCGTCGCGGCGCGCTACGTGGAGCGCACGGCACGCCAGTTCGGCCTGCAGCACGTGCGCTACATCGAGCTCCCGTCGCTCCGGCAGCCCTGGAACCCGGGCAACTCCGACCTCTGGATCGTGGCACCGCAGCCCGAGCGAATCGCCAGCGCCATCCAGAACCGGATCCACCTCGCCGACCGCAGCCGGCCCGCCGACGTGACCGCCGAACTGGTGGACGTCGGCGCCGGGAGCGACAGCGCGCTCCGGGGCGCGAACGTCACCGGCAAGGTCGTGCTCACCACGGGCGACCTGAACCGGGTGATGGCCGAGGCGGTGCAGCGGCGCGGCGCGTTAGGCGTCGTCTGGTACCCCGACCCGTACACGCCCTCGCGCGGATTCCTGAGCTTCGGCGTGGACCAGCCCGACCAGGTCCCCTGGCTCACGCTCGCCACGCGCCGCATCGACGGGAAGGACCCGACGTTCGCGTTCATTCTCTCGCTGCGAGAAGGCATCGCGCTCCGGAATCGCGTCGCGGCGGCGAGCGCGGCGGGCACACCGGTGCGCGTGCACGCGGTCGTGCGCTCCGAGCTCGGCTCCCGCGAACACCCCCAGCCGTGGATGCCGCTCGTGGAGGCGTTCATCCCCGGCACCGACCCCACCTCCGGCCAGGACGTGGTGCTCAGCGCACACCTGCAGGAGGAACAGCACTCCGCGAACGACGACGCCAGCGGGTGCGCGAGCCTGCTGGAGATCGGACGCGCGCTGTCGAAGCTCATCGCCGACGGCACGCTCCCGCGCCCGAAGCGCAACATCCGCTTCTGGTGGACCACGGAGAACGACGCCGAGCGTCAGTACTTCGCCGCGCACCCCCGCGTGCTCGACACGCTCTGGGTGAACGTCAACCAGGACATGGTGGGCGCCGATCAGGCCATCGGCGTCATGCGCACGCAGGACGTGACGCGCCTGCCGGCGGCCCGCTTCCATTTCATGAACGACGTCATGGAAGCGGTGATCGAATACATGGTCGCCGCCAACAGCTCGAACATCACGCAGTACCGCAACGGCTACGGGCTGTACCCGAAGCCGCACCTGGCGCACAACGGCAGCCGGCACCGCTACGCCGCACAGGCGGTGTGGTACTTCGGCGATTCCGATCACCAGTCGTTTCTCGACGCCGGCGTGCCGGCCATCACGTTCACGAACAATCCCGACCAGTACATCCACTCCAACCTCGACGACCTGTTCGCCGTCGACCGCACGCAGCTCGGGCGCAACGCCCTGAGCGCCGCGCTCATCGCGTACACCATGGCCGCCGCGGACACGAGCGCCGTCCGGGCGATCGCGGCCGAGGTGGTGGGCCGCGGCCAGGAGCGGCTCGGCGGGAGCGTGCGGGTCGCGATGCAGTTGCTGGCCGGTGCGACCGACGGGCCCGTCGCCTACGCCGCCGCGCTCGATCAGGTGCGCTACGGCGCCGACCGCGAGCGCCGCGCCATCCGCTCGCTCGCGGAGATCGCACCGGCCGTCGCGCCCACGGTCGCCGGTCTCCTCGCGGAGCTCGACCGGCATGAGGCGCAGGCCGTCCGCGACGTGAACGCCGCCTGGGCACGCACCGGCCGCGGCGCGGCGCCGAACCGCCCCGCGCGCACCGCGGCCGAGCAGGAGCTCGCGGCACTGCGCCCGGCCCGCGCCGGCGGCCCGCGCGAGTGGTTGGCGCAGTACGACCGCATCGACTGGGGCGGCTCGCTGAACGGCTACATCGCGCGCGAAGTGCTGCAGGCGATCGACGGCACGAGGACGGGGCTCGACATCTACCGCCTCGCGGCCGCCGAAGCACGCGAGGGCGGGGAGCAGTACTACGGAATCGTCAGACCCGAGGCGGTACTCGCGCTGCTGCGTGGCGTCGAGCGACTCGGGTTGATCAGCACACGATAGGAGAGTCACCAGTGTACCGAGAATTCCTGGCGCGCCGCGCGTCGCCGCTTTCCCCCACGCTCCCCGCGGGCGCGCCGGCCGCGAATCTGGCGTTCGACTCCGGGCACGCGTGCACCATCCTGCTCCCCGACCTCACGGCCGAAGCCGAGCGGGCGCTCTCGACGTTCCGGCTGGAGACGCTGCAGTACGCGCCGCGCCCCGGCCTGCCCGAGCTGCGCGCGCGCATCGTCGATCAGATGGCCGCCGACGGCATCGCCGTCACGCGCGACGACGTGCTCGTGACGAACGGAGCCAAGCACGGCATCGACCTCATCTGCCGGCTGCTGCTCGATGAAGGCGACGCGATCGTCGTCACCGCGCCCACCTACTTCACCGCCATCCCGATCTTCCGCAGCTTCGGGGTGCAGTTCATCGAGGTCGGCCAGGATCGCGACGGCATCGACGTCGCCGAGCTCGCGGCCGTGCTCGCGCTGCGCGACCGCGACGGACTGCGGGCGCCCAAGTTCATCTACAACGTTCCCGACTTCCACAACCCCACCGGCATCACGATGTCGCTCGAGCGCCGCCGTGCGCTCATCGACCTCGCCACCGAGCGCGGCATCTTCATCGTCGAGGACAGTCCGTACCGCCAGGTACGGTTCGAGGGAAAGAGCCTTCCGCCGCTCAAGGCGCTCGACCACGACGGCGTGGTGTTCTACGTCGGGACGTTCTCGAAGCTGATGGCCCCGGGCCTCCGCGTGGGTTGGGTGGCGGCGGCGCCGGACCTGATCGCGCGCCTGGTCCAGCTCAAGTCCGACGGCGGCTCGTGTCCGCTCACGCAGCGCGTGATCGTCGAGTTCCTCGCCGGCGGGCGGCTGCCCGCGCACATCGAGCGCGTGCAGGCCACCTACCGCGTGAACCGCGACGCGATGGTGGCGGCGGTGCAGCGCGAGCTACCCGAGGTCACGATTGAGATTCCCGAAGGCGGCTACTACGTGTGGCTCACGCTCCCCGACGAGATGGACGGCGACGTGGTCGCGGGGTCGGCGAGCGATGCCGGCGTGACGGTGCTGCCGGGGAGCAGGTTCTTCGCGCGCGCCGATGTGGAACACCCGAAGAACCACCTGCGCGTCGCCTACAGCCACGCCACGACGGCGGAGATCGACGACGGCATCCGGCGACTGGCCACCGCGTTCCGCGGCGTGGCGTCCGGCATGGCCGCCACCACCGCCTGACGCGGCCCGCGCTTCATGCGAACGAACGTTCGGATTCGCGGCATCGCCGCGGACTGCGGCCAGCGCGCCCAGGGGTTCCTCACCATCGGCGAGACGGCGTCGGGCCCCATCCAGCTCCCCGTCGTCATCGTCAACGGGGCGGAGGACGGGCCGGTGCTCTGCCTCACGGCCGGCGTCCACGCCACCGAGTACGCGCCGATCGACGCCGTCATGCGCGTCGTCCAATCCCTGCGTCCGGCCGAGTTATGCGGGGCCGTGATCGCGGTGCCGGTGGTGAACGTGCGGATGTTCGAGAGTCGCACCGGCTTCGTCTCCCCGCTGGATGGGCTCAACCTCAACAAGGTCGCGCCCGGCCGCCGCGACGGCTCGATCTCCGAGATCCTCGCGCACGTGCTGCTCGAGGAGGTGATCGGCGCGGCGAGCTACCATATAGATCTCCACGCCGGCGACCTCGGCGAGATGCTGCTCCCGTTCGCCGGCTACGCGCTCACGGGCAATCGCGCGCTCGATGAGCAGGGCGAGGCACTGGCGCGACTGTATGCACCGAAGCTGATTTCTCTCGCCACGCCGGGCGGCACGATTCCGCCGTTCCCGGATGGCATCGCGTTCGCCGCGACACGCAAGGGGATCGTCTCGATCTTCGCCGAGTCGGGAGGCAACGGCACGCTGGAGGAGGAGGACGTGCGGGTGCACATCGACGGCATCACCAACGTCATGCGTCATCTGCGGATGATCGCGGGCGCGCCGGCGGTACCGGGCGCGCGCGCGATGGCGCGGGATCGCCAGGTGGTTCGCGCGAGTCGCGCCGGCCTGCTTCGACTCAAGGTGGGCATCGGCGACCAGATCAGCGTCGGGCAGGAGGTGGCCGAAGTGTGTAACGTGTTCGGTGAGGTCGTGGAACGCGTGCATTCGACGGGCGCGGGGATCGCCGGCCTCGTGTGGGCGCACAAGGTCGTGAACACCGGAGACCCGATCGTCCGGTACTGGATCACGGGGTGAAGTGAGGGTGACGCGTGCGTGTGAGTGAGGAGACCGCGCGGCTGCTCGACCATGCGGTCGCGGGCTACGCGGGTGCGCGGCGCGATACGCGCGACCGCCTCGCTGCCGTGCTCGCATCCGATCCGCGGTGCGTGATGGCGCACTGCCTCGACGGCTATCTGTTCATGCTCTCGAGCAAGCGTGACGCGGTGCCGCACGCACGCGAGGCCCTGGCGCGCGCGGAACGCGCCGCGCACGAGCGGCCGCCCTCGCGCCGCGAGCAGCTCCATTGCGCGGCGCTCGATGCCTGGTCGCGCGGCGACATGCGCGGCGCCGCGAGCATCTGGGACACGACGCTCGACGAGTTCCCGCGCGACCTCGTCGCGCTCAAGGTCTCGCAGTTCGTTCTCTCCTACCTGGGCGAGAGCGAGCGCATGCGCGACCGCGTGGCGCGCGTGCTGCCGTCGTGGACGCCCGACGCGCCGGGGTACGGCTTCGTCCTCGGCTGTCATGCCTACGCGCTCGAGGAAACCGGCAACTACGCTCAGGCCGAGGAGACGGGCCGCCGCGCGGTGGAGCTGGACCGCCGGGACATCTGGGCCGCGCACGCCGTGGCGCACGTGGCCGAGATGCAGGGGCGGCTGCAGGAGGGGATCGACTGGATCGCCCAGCTCGCGGGCGAATGGCGCGAGTGCAGCAACTTCGCCCTGCACCTGCGGTGGCACGAGAGCCTGTACCATCTCGAGCTCGAGCAGCACCATCGCGTGCTCGCGTTGTACGACCGCGAGGTGCGCGCCGAGTCCACCGACGAATATCTGGACGTGACGAACGCCGCCTCGCTGCTCTGGCGTCTCGAGCAGGCCGAGGTGGACGTGGGCGCACGGTGGGGCGAGCTCGCGGTACGGGCGCGTGGGCACCTCGACGACCATGCACTGGTGTTCGTGGACCTGCACTACCTCATGGCGCTCGCCGCCGTGGGCGACGATGGTGCCGTGGCGGACTTCATCGCGTCATGCGAGCGGTTCGCGCGGGGCGGCCAGGGCACCGAGGCTGGCGTGATGGCGGAGGTGGGGCTGCCGCTCGCACGGGCGGTCGTGGCGCATCGGCGGGGCTCGTACGGCGACGCGGTGGACCATCTGCTTCCCGTACGCCACGCGGTTCGGCGCATCGGCGCCAGCCATGCGCAGCGGGACGTGTTCGAGCAGTTGATGATCGACGCGGCCTGCCGTGCGCGGCGCCTCGACGACGCGCGCGAGCTCCTCGCGGAGCGGCTGGCGCGGCGGCCGAACAACCGGTGGGGGCTCCGGCACCAGGGTGCCGTGCTCGACGCGCTCGGCGCCGCGGGCAGCGCGGCACCGCGCCGGGCGCTCGACCGGTTGCGCGCCGACTGACGTCGTGATGAGCCAGCCGCCTAACGGCGACCGCCGGTTTCGCCGCGACACCCTGCTCGCCCACCTCGGCGGCTCGCCCGGCGACCGTCACGGCGCGGTGAACCCGCCGGTGTACCGCGCGTCCACCATCCTCTTTCCCACGGTGGCCGAGTGGGAGGCGTCGCGCGACCCATCGCGCCGGTTCGACGTGGTGCGCTACGGCCAGCTCGGCACGCCCACGACGTTCGCGCTCGAGGAGGCCATCGCGGCGCTCGAGGGTGGGTACCGCGCGATGTTGCTGCCGTCGGGGCTCGCGGCCGTGACGACGGCGCTGCTCGCGCTGTTGCGGAGCGGCGACCACCTGTTGATGGTGGACTCGGCGTACGCCCCGACGCGCCACTTCTGCACCGCCATCCTGCCGCGGTTCGGGATCACGACGACGTTCTACGACCCGTGTGCCGGCGGCGACATCGTGCGGCTCGTGCGCCCGGAGACGAAGGTCGTATTCGTCGAGTCGCCGGGGTCGCTCACGTTCGAGGTGCAGGATGTACCGGCCATCGCGGCGGTCGCCCACGCGGCGGGCGCCGTGGTCGTGATGGACAACTCGTGGGCCACGCCGTACTTCTTCCCGGCCATGGAGCACGGGGTGGACGTCTCGATCGTCGCCGCCACCAAGTACATCGCTGGCCACTCCGACGTCATGCTAGGCACCATCACCACCACCGAGCCGCTGTTCGAGCCGGTGCGATCGATGGTCGCCGAGCTCGGGTACTGCGTGAGCCCCGACGACGCGTTCCTGGCGTTGCGCGGGCTTCGCACCTTAGGCTTGCGGCTCGAGCGACACGAGCGGAGCGCGCTCCGCGTGGCCCAGTGGCTGGCGCAGCGCCCGGAGGTGGCTCGCGTGCTCTACCCGGCGCTCCCGGGAGACCCGGGACACGCGATCTGGAAGCGCGACTTCCGCGGCGCGAGCGGGCTGCTCGCGATGGTGTTGCACCCCGTGCCGAAGGCGGCGGTGGACGCGATGCTGAACGCGCTCGAGCTGTTCGGCATGGGCGCGAGCTTCGGCGGGTTCGAGAGTCTGGCGATTCCCATGGACCCGGCCCCGCTGCGTTCGGCCACCCGCTGGCCGGGCGACGGGCCGTACCTGCGGCTGCACGTGGGGCTCGAGGATGTGGACGACCTGATCGCCGATCTCGAGCGCGGCTTCGATCGACTACGAACCGTGGCCGCCGGGGTGCCGTGAGCGTGCGCGGGCTCGCGCGGTGCGTGGCGCTCGTGCTCCCGGTCGCGGTTGCGGCAGGGTGCACCACCAGCGCCGGCTCGTCGTCGGACAGCGCCGGCGGCTCGGCGGCCACGGGCCGGGGCGCGGGCACGACGCTCGGCGCCGTCCGGGCCCGCGGCGCGGTGCGCTGCGGCATCTCGCAGGCGGCCGGTTTCGCCACGCCTAACGACGATGGCCAGTGGCAGGGGTTCGACATCGACTTCTGCCGCGCCATCGCCGTGGCCGTGCTCGGCGACCCGGCGAAGGTCGAGTTCGTGCCGTACACCCAGTCGCAGCGGTTCTCGGGGCTGCAGTCGGGCGAGGTGGACGTGCTCGTGAACGGCACGTCGCTCACGAGCAGTCGCACGATGCAACGCGGCTTCCACTTCGGGCCCGTGTACCTGTACGACGGCCAGGCGTTCCTCGCGCCGAAAGCGCTGAACGTCGGCAAGGCGGCCGCGCTCGACGGCGCCACCGTCTGCGTGCAGCAGGGAACGACGACGGAGCTCAACCTCACCGACTTCGCGCGCCGCAACAACATCACGTTCCGCCCGGTCGTCATCGAGGACCTGCGCGGCGCCGTCGCCGCGCTCGCCGCCGGGCGGTGCGACGTCATCAGCCAGGACGGCGCCGGGCTGGCGACCACGCGCACGATGCTGCGCAACCCCGATGACTACGTCGTGCTCCCCGATCGCATCTCGAAGGAGCCCATCGCGCCCGTCGTCCGCTACGGCGACGACGAGTGGCTCGAGGTCATCAACTGGGTGTTCCGCGTGCCGGTGCAGGCCGAGGAGCTTGGCATCACGCAGGCGAACGTCGGCACCTTCGCGAACAGCAGCGACCCGTCCGTGCGACGCTTCCTCGGGCTCGAGCCCGGCGTCACGGACGGCTTCGGACTCGACCCGCGCTGGACGTCGCGCGTGATCGAGAAGGTCGGCAACTACGGCGAGATCTTCGACCGCAACCTCGGACCGAAGACGCCGCTCGCCATGTCGCGCGGGCTGAACGCGCTCTGGACCGACGGCGGACTGATGTACGCCCCGCCGTTCCGGTGAGGCTGCGGCCGGCCGCGCTGCAGGGGCTCGGGCTCGGCGTCGCCGCCGCGGCGCTCTGGTGGCTCGGAAGAAACACGGCCGCCACGCTCGACCAGCACGGCATCTCGCTCGGCTTCGAGTTCCTCCGCCAGCCGGCGAACTTCGCGATCGGCGACACACCCATCGCGTACGCTCCGGCCGACAGCTTCGCGCGGGCCATACTCGTCGGACTCGCGAACACGGCGCGCGTGTCGGTGCTCGGCTGGGTGTTCGCGATCGCGCTCGGTTTCCTCCTCGGTGTCCTGCGCCTCTCGCACAATCCGGCGGTCCGCGGTGTCGCGCGCGCGTGCGTGGAGCTCGTGCGGAACGTCCCGTTGCTGCTGCTCCTGCTGTTCCTCGCCGCGACGGTGCAGGCGCTTCCGGCGGCGCGCGCCGCGCTCGAACCGCTGCCAGGCGTGTTCGTCTCCGACCGCGGGCTCGTCCTCCCGTCGGTGGCGTTCACGTCGCTTCAGGTCATGCTCGGGATGGCCGCGCTCCTCGTGCTGGTGCTGTCGCGACGATTCGGTCGGGCGCGATGGTTCATCGCGCTTGCTGCCGTGGCCGCGTTCATCGGGTCACTGATCGCCGCACCGCCGACTCTGGAGCGACCCCGCCTTCAGGGATTCAACTTCGTGGGTGGCCTGACGCTCTCCCCCGAGCTCACCGCGCTCCTCGCCGCGCTGGTGCTGCACCACGCGGCGCACATCTCCGAGGTGGTGCGCGGCGCCATCCTCGCGGTGCCGGCGCGCCAGCGTGACGCGGCACACGCGCTGGGGCTCTCGCGCGCGCAGACGATGCGCTTCGTGGTGATCCCGCAGGCGTTGCGCGCCATGGTACCGCTCCTCGCCACGAACTGCGTGAGTCTCACGAAGAACTCGAGCCTCGCCGTGGCCATCGGCTTTCCCGATGTCGTCAGCGTCCTGAACACGACGGCGAACCAGACGGGACACGCGATCGAGACAATGGTCACCATGATCGTCGTCTACCTGTCGCTGAGCCTCGTCGTCGCCGCGGCAATGAACGGCTACAACCGGCGGCTGCTCAGGGCAGGGCACTGAGTGACGATGACGAAGCCCGGTACGTACGTGCAGGCGCCGGCGAGCGGCCGCTCGCTCGTGAGACGCAGCTTCGCGACGCCGCGCGATGCCGCGCTGACGCTCGTGGTCGCGGCGGTCGTCGTGGCGGTCGCGATCCCGCTCGCCCGATGGGCGCTCATCGATGCCGTGTGGGCCGGCTCGGCCGAGCAGTGCCGAGCGGCCGGTGGAGCGTGCTGGGCGTTCGTGGGGCGGAAGCTCGACTTCATCCTCTTCGGGCTCTACCCGCCGGCGGCGCGTTGGCGGGCGGGGGTCGCGACGGCGGTGCTGGCGTCGCTCGCCGTGCTGACGGCCTTGCCGCAATGCTGGCGGCGCTGGCTCCTCGCGGCGTGGCCGCTCGGACTGGCGGTCGCGTTCTGGCTCATGCGTGGCGGCGCCGGGTTGGAGCCGGTCGCGACGCGCCTCTGGGGTGGACTGCCCATCACGCTCATGCTCACGACGCTCGGCCTCGCGTTAGGCTTCCCGCTGGGCGTGCTGCTCGCCCTCGGCCGCCGGTCGCGGCGGCCGGTGCCGAGGCTGGCCGCGGGCGCGTTCGTGGAGGTCGTGCGCGGCGTGCCACTCATCGCCGTGCTCTACGTGGCGGCGCTCGTGGTGCCGCTGGCGATGCCCGCCGGCCTCGAGATCGACAAGCTGTTCCTCGCGCAGGGCGCCGTCATCGTGTTCGCTTCGGCGTATCTGGCCGAGGCAGTGCGGAGCGGGCTGCAGATGGTGCCGCGCGGGCAGCGCGATGCGGCGCTCGCGCTCGGGTTGCGGCCGTGGCAGATGAACCGGCTCGTGATCCTCCCGCAGGCGCTCCGCATCGTGGTGCCGTCGTTCGTGTCGATCGCGGTGGGCTTCTTCCAGGACACGAGCCTGGTGGTGATCATTGGCCTGTTCGACCTGCTGAACACCGCCCGTGTGGCCGCGCAGGATCCGGCCTGGCTCGGTTTCCACACGGAGGCGTTCGTGTTCGTGGGGTTGATCTATTTCGCGGGGAGCACGCTGGCGTCGCAGTACGGGCTGTGGCTGGAGCGGAGGCTCGGCCGGTTCCGGCGGTGAAGGGAGTTCGTTGCGTCAGCTCCTGGCCGTCGGGCGGCGGTTCCGAGATCTCGGTCGGGACGCGCATGGCACTCCGAACGCGGCGCCCCGGCCTCATCGCGCAACGATCAGCGGGGAACGGCGATGGGGCTGATCGGGAGAAGCGAAACGGCCGGATCGCTCCCCGCCCCCTCTGTCATCCCGAGGAGCGCCAGCGACGAGGGACCTGCTCGAAGGTGCTCGTGGCCGGCCGGGCCACTGGGGCCGCACGCCAGGTCCCTCGCCGGGGCTGACGCCCCGCCTCGGGATGACACAGCGGAATTGGGGTCAGACTCGGATTGAAGCATTCGAGCGCCAGCCGCAGGCGGGGGCAGCCTCGCGTTCCGATGATGTTATTCGAGTCTGACCCCAATTCCCCGCCGCACGCGCGCGGCGCCGATCCGGCCGTTTCGCCGTTCCCCATCCGCCCCATCGCCGTTCCCCGCCGGGGCCGGAGCAGTGAGTCAGGCCCGAGCGTGCCCGCGACAGCCGGCGCTGCGTTCGTGGTCCCGGTGCCGACGCACGATGGTATGGCAATGCCCGCTCCCGCGTGGATGCTCGTCCACCTCGAAAGCCGAGCGTCCGATGGATGAGCCCACGAGAAGAGAACTCCGCCGCGTTCGCGCCGTGCTGCTGACCGCCACGATCGCGGCCGGCGCGGTCACGCTGGCGGCGTTCCGCCAGCTCTCCCAGAAGCAGAAGTTCACGGAGATCGACGTCGAGCGCATCAACGTCATCGAGAAGGACGGCAAGCCGCGACTCACCATCTCGAACAGCACGCGCGTCCCCGATCCCGTCATCGGCGGCAAGTCCTATCCATTGCGCGGCGGAACCGGCGCGGGATCGGCCGGAATGATCTTCTTCAACGACGACGGCAACGAGAACGGCGGGCTCCTCTACGCCGGCCGCGCGACGCCAACCGGCCACCGCGCCTCGGCCCACCTCACGCTCGACCAGTTCGACCAGGACGAGGCGCTCGCGGTCTCCTACTCCGACGCCGACGGCCGCCGGCGCGCCGGACTCACGATCACCGACCGGGCGACCGTCCCGATCCAGGCCTTCGCCGAGAGCGCGATGGTCATCCGGCAGCTTCCTGACGGGCCCGACAAGACGAGGCGCCTCGAGCAGCTTCGGACGCTGCCGGGCGCGGCGAGCGCGACGCGACTCTACGTCGGCAAGACCGCGGACAAGTCGTCGCTTCTCATGCTCGCCGACCCCGCCGGTCGCCCACGCCTGCGCCTAACGGTGGACTCCCTCGGCGTTCCGTCACTGGACTTCCTGGACGAGAGCGGCCGGACGGTTCGCCGATACCCGGCCGGCACCCGATAGGCGCACCACAACGATCACCGCCCGCGTCGCACACGCGGCCCGGCACACCCTTCCGATCTCGGAGCACATCCCCATGGACAATCAGGTTCGCCGCGAGCTGCGGATTCTCAAGGGCTACACCCTCGTCGTCACCGCCCTGCTCGGCACGCTGTCGCTCGCCGCCTTCCGGCAGGCGTCGCAGAAGCAGAAGTTCACCGAGATCGATGTCGAACGCATCAACGTCGTCGAGAAGGATGGCAAGCTCCGCATGGTGATCTCGAACCGCGATCGCTCCATCGGGCCCATCTACAAGGGCAAGCCGTTCGGCTATGCCGGCGGCAACCGCCCGGGGATCATCTTCTTCAACGATGAAGGCACCGAGAACGGCGGCCTCACGTTCACCGGCCACCGCAACCCCGACGGCACCTTCCGCGCGTCGAGCGGCTTCTCGTTCGACCAGTTCAACCAGGATCAGGTCGTCTACCTGCAGTACAACGACGTCAACGGCCGGCGCAACATGGGCCTCACCATCGCCGACCGCGCCGACGTCGACATCTTCGACGTCGTGGCCGAGCGTGACTCGATCCTGAAGACAACTCCGGAAGGTCCGGCGCGCGATGCCGCGCTGCAGAAGTGGGCGGGCCCTCGCAACGGCGTTCCGCTGGCCGCACCACGCGTGTTCGTGGGGCGTGACCAGAGCAAGGCGGCGCTCGTGAATCTGTCCGATCGAAACGGCAAGCCGCGGCTCCGCCTGATGGTGGACTCGCTCGGCGCGCCGAGCGTGGAGTTCCTCGACGAGAACGGTCGCGTGACCGCGCGCCTGCCGGAAGCCGCCAGGTAACCGACGCGCCGAGCGGAGATGGACGAGCTCATTCACCGGGCAAACCGCGGCGAGGCGAGCGCCGCCGAGCTCGCGCAGCTCGACGCGTGGCGCCGCGCGTCGGCCGACCACGAGCGGCAGTATCAGGAGGTCGTTCGGCTGCTCGACGTCGCGCGGTCGCTGGCGGCCGGCCCGACGACGAGCACCGGTGCGACGGGTCCCGTGCCGAAGCCGCCGCCGGCGGCCGAGATCATCGCTCGCGTGGCGTCGCGGCCGGGCAGACGGGTGCTCGTTCGCCGCGTGATGCGGTGGGCACCGTGGGCGGTGGCCGCCGCGGCCACCATCCTCGCCGCGGTCGGCCTGCGGTCGCGCGGCGCGGGCGAGGCCGTTCCGGGTTGGGGAGCGACCGAAGTCGTGACGGGTGCCTCCGAGCTCGCCACCGTGCAGCTCGGCGACGGCAGCGTCGTTAGGCTCGCGCCGTCGAGCCGGCTGCGCGTCGCCGCCGGCCGCGAGCGCGAGGTGACGCTCGAGGGCCGCGCGTTCTTCGCCGTCGAGCGCATCCCGCGGCACCCGCTGCGCGTGCACACGCGCGCCGGCGAGGCGCGCGTGCTCGGCACCCGCTTCGAGCTCGCCACCGACCACGATCGATTGCAGTTGCGTGTGGTGGAAGGTCGCGTGGCGCTGAGCACCCGCCGCAATCACATCGAGGTGAACGCCGGGGAGGAGAGCGAGGTACGCGACGGAGCCGTCGTGCGCCCCACGCGGATCGCACCAACCGGCGGCGTGGGCACGTGGGTAGGGACGTTCCTGGCGTTTCAGGCCACGCCGCTGCGGGACGCGGCGCGCGAGATCGAGCGCGTGTACGGCACGCCGGTCACCATCGCCGACTCGACCTTGGCGGTGCAGACGATCACGGCGACGTTCACCGACCGCCCGGTGCAGGAGGTGGTGAACGTCGTGTGCTCGGTGCTGAACGCGCGGTGCGAGGTGCGGGACGGGCGGGTGTGGATCGAGCGGTAACGGGCGGCGGCCCGCTCACTCGTCCCTCACGAACTGCGCCTCGACGTCGATGTGCACCTTGTTCGCGACCAGTACGCCGCCGGTCTCGATCGTCTGATTCCACTTGAGACCCCAGTCGCGACGGTCGATGTCGGTCTGGGCGCTGAAGCCGGCGCGCTCCTTCCCCCAGGGATCCTTGCCTCGTCCCTCGAACTCGCAGTCGAGCACGACCTCCATTGACGTGTCGCGAATCACGAGATCGCCGTGTACACGGAACCGGTCGCCTTCCTTGTCGAAGTTGCCCTCGACGCGCGTGCTCTTGAACGTGATCTTCGGGTAGTTCGCGACGTCGAGGAAGTCGGGCCCACGCAGGTGCTCGTCGCGTTCCGGAACGCCGGTGTCGATGCTCGCCGCGTCGATCTCGGCTTCGACGCAGCACCCTTCGGGGTGTGCTTCATCGGCCGTGAGCGTCGCGTTCACTGTTTTGAACCGACCGCGCACCGTGGTCATCATCATGTGCTTCACCGCGAACTCCACGCTCGAGTGCGCGGGATCGAGCCGCCATACCGACGTGCCCGCCTGCACCGCCGTTGCACCTGTCATGACTCCCTCCGGTTCGCGTTCAGCGCGACAACCGCGCGAAGGTCGAGGCATCCGCGCGAGTGTCGTGCCAGCACGCGCGTTGACCTCTCGAACCGAACTCGGGTTTCCGGGAGGCCGCTCGTGCGCCAGATGTGTTGGCGCACGTCGGGATACACCATCGCGCTCCACCCTTCGGGTCGGCATCCAGGCCGGCCTGGCCTCGGAACAGCGGGGAACGGCGATGGGGCGGATGGTGGAGGAGCGAAACGGCCGGATGGGCGCCGCGCGCGTGCGGTGTCGCGTGCGGTGTCATCCCGAGGAGCCGCGTAGCGGCGACGAGGGACCTGCGGTGCGAACCCTGTGGCCAGTCAGGCTACGATGATCGCACAGCAGGTCCCTCGTCGGGGCTGACGCCCCGCCTCGGGATGACAACACGCGCGCAACGCTCTCAGTACCACCACGCCTTCGTATCCTCGCCCGGCGGCGCGTTCCGCTGCACGTGGGTCCCCATGCGCCTGACGAGCTCCGCCCACGGGAACGCGTGCCAACTGTGCCCCTTCATCGGCCGCCCGTACGTGAACTCGACCTCACGGCCCGGTGTCGCGCCCTTCAGGAACTCCTCGAACTTGTAGACCGCGAGGTTGAGGTAGAAATCGTCCATGTCGCCGGCGAAGAAGTGCAGCTTGTGCGCGACCTTCGGGCCTAACGTGGTCCAGTTGCGCTGCGCGTACTCGCGCAAGTCGAAGCCGTGCTCGCGCATGTAGTTCGCCACGTCGCGGTCGATCGTCCCCGTGATCTTGTTCCACAGCGGCTTCGGATACCCGTCGGCATCCATCGGGCCGTAGTTCGCCTCCCACCCCTCGAGCTGGTAGTTCGAGCGCCCGCGCGTGCCCAGCACCTCCTCGAACAGGCTGAGCTGGCGGAGACTCCACGTCGGCAGCCCCTCGACGGTACGACGGAATGGGCGCTCCGTCGTCGTGAACTGGCTGTTCGGCATCACGAACGCGTTCGTGTCCGAGTAGATGTCCACCAGTTGGTAGCGACGGAAGTCGATCGGGTCGGGCTGCAGCACCCACGCGCCGCCGAAGAAGTCGGGATGGTAGAGTTGCAGCGCGAGCGTCTGCCACCCGCCCGTCGACGCGCCCTCCGCCAGCCGCGCGTACGGCTTCCCGATCATGCGAAACTGGCGCTCGAGCGCCGGAATCACTTCCTCGACCATCGCGTCGCCGTACGGGCCGTGATTCACGGAGTTGATGGAATACGAATCGAGGAAGAACGGCGTCGCCTGCTCGAAGCTCACGGCGATGAATCGCGGAAAGCCATCCGACGTCCACGATTTGTAGAAGTCGTAGCCGGTCTCGACCCCCGTCACCGGGTTGAGCTGGCCGATGCCGCGCGCGCGCGTCGAGTCGGGGTTGAAGCCGAACGGCACGTTATGACCGAACGTGTACACCGTCGGATACCGCACGCCGGTACGCTCGCCGTATCCCTTCGGCAGCAGCACCGTCGCGTGAATGTAGATTGGCCGGCCCCAGAACGCGGTGAGCTTCTGGCTCTGGATCCGCACGTGCTTCACCCACTCGGTGTCGGTGGGACGCGGCGATGGCGGGATGACGTGGTTGAGCTGGAGTCGTACGGTCCCTCCCTCGCCGACGCGAACGCGCTGCACGTCGCTGTACAGATTCCCCGCCGCGATCTGGAACACCTCCTGGGTGCCGTCGTTGATGTGCACCCAGATGGTCTTCCCGTCGGACCGCTTCACCTGCTCGTAGACGTTCACGACCGCCTGCGCGTAGTACTCCCCCGGCGGAAGCGATGCGAGCGGCATCGGGTAGCCGAGCGACTTCCCATCGACGACGGCCGGCTGCCCGGCGCGAAGCTGCTCGAGATCGATCGCGAACACCGCCGGCCCCTGCGGGCTCACGAGCATGCGCGGTTCCGGCTGCGCGTTCTTCGACACGACGACGACGAGCCGTCCCGTGAGCGGCGTCGCGCGCGTGGCCACCGGGACCGTCACCTCGAATCGCGGCGCCTGTGCGCGTGCGACGTCGCGCGACGTGGTGAGGCCGACAGCGACAACGAGGGCGAAGCGAAGCGAGGTCTGGGTGGACATGCGGGGCTCGGGCGTGTGACGTGAACGAAGCGGGCGTGACGCATGATCACGCGCCACGCCGGCCGTTCATACCATGACTGTCGCGCCGGGCTGACCGGATGCCTCGTTGCGCAAGGCCCACCGGGGAACGGCGATGGGGCGGATGGGGAACGGCGAAACGGCCGGATCGGCCCCGCGCACATCCGGCGCTCCTCGCGCCCGTTCGGGAATTGGGGAATTGGGGTCAGACTCGAATAACATCATCGGAACGCGAGGCTGCCCCCGCCTGCGGCCGGCGCTCGAATGCTTCAATCCGAGTCTGACCCCAATTCCGCTGTGTCATCCCGAGGAGGGGCGTCAGTCCCGACGAGGGACCTGGCGTGCGAACCCCGTGGCCGGACCAGCCACGAGCACGTTCGAGCAGGTCCCTCGTCGCGCCGGCGGCGCTCCTCGGGATGACACATGACTCGATCGGCGCCGATCCGGCCGTTTCGCCGTTCCCCATCCGCCCCATCGCCGTCCCCCGGTGGGTCCGGTGCGATGACGCGTCCCGAGCACCCGGTCGCGATGCCAGACCCCGGACCGCCTAACGCGATTTCCGCTCAGCCTCCCGTCGGCCCGAATCGCTCCGTTCGCACCCGGAGTGGATCGTGCCCCAGGCCGACCAGGAGCTCGGCCACCGACTCCACCAGCGCCGTCGGACCGCAGACGTAGATCTGCGGCCGCTGCGCCGGCGGTGGCGCGACCTCGACGAGCATCGCCCGGTCGATGCGACGCGCCGGCCCCGTCCAGCCGGCCGGCCGCGAGCGCGTGAGTGTATGCACCACGCGCACCCCCGGATCCTCGGCCAGGTGCATCAGCTCGTCGCGGTAGATGATGCTCTCCCACGACCGCGACGAATAGAGCAGCGTAGCCGCAACGGTCGCTCGCACGATGGCGCTGGCCATCGCGCGCGTGCGAAGCATCGCCGCGAGCGGCACGATCCCCGACCCGCCGGCGACGAGGAACAGCGGCCCGCCCATCGCGGGATCCCACACGAAGTAGCCGCCGATCGGGCCGCGCAGCTCCAACTGGTCGCCGATCCGCAGCTCGCTCACGAGGTACGGCGACACCTCGCCGTCGTCGAGCCGCTCGACCGTGATCGCGAGTCGAGTGTCATCCGGCGCGGATGCGATCGAGTAGCTGCGCTGCGCCTGGTAGCCGTCCTCGGCCGTCAGCCTGACGTCGACGTGCTGCCCGGCCTGGTGGCCCGGCCATCCCGGAACGTCGAGCACGAGCGTTTTCGTGGACGCCGTTTCGGTGACGACTCGGGTGAGCGTCGCGGCGCGCCACTCGAGTCGCGGCGCACCGACCACTACGGAGGGGCTCTCGAGCGGCCCGGTCACGGATCGCCCGTGTAGCGCTGCTCGCGCCACGGATCGCCGCGATCGTGATAGCCGTTCACCTCCCAGAACCCGGGCTCGTCGCGCGCGGTGAACTGGATGCCGCGCACCCACTTCGCGCTCTTCCAGAAGTAGAGATGCGGCACGAGCAGTCGCGCCGGGCCGCCGTGCTCGGGGTGCAGCGGCTGCCCGTCGAAGCCGAACGCGATCCACGCCTTGCCGCCGGTGACATCGTCGAACGGCAGGTTGGTCGTGTATCCGCCATCGGAGAACGCGACGATGAACGGCGCCGGCGTCACCCCGCGCGCGGCCGCCTCCTTCACGATCGTATCGACCGACACGCCCTCCCACACGGTGTCGAGCTTCGACCACTTCGTGACGCAGTGGATGTCGCGCGTGATCGTCTCGCGCGGCAGGGCGTAGAACTCATCCCAGTTCCATCGCGCCACGCTACGGTCCACACCTCTGATGGTGAAGTCCCATTTCGCGAGTGGCGTGTGCGGTGTCGGCCCGGCGGAGAGAACTGGAAAGTCGCGCGTTTCGTACTGGCCGGGTGGGAGGCGGCCTTCACGCGACGCCGCGGGGCGGCGACCGCGAAAGCCGCGGGAGATGATGGGGTCCATGTCGAAGCCAGGTTCGCGGGAACAGGGAACGGGGAACCGGGAAAAGCAGACGTTCGCCCGACTCCTAATCACTAATCCCCATTCCCCGATCCCGCACGCCGCTCGGCCGCCTCTGCTCGGCGCTTGATGCCGCGGAGCTGCTGGTTCTGCATCACCCGGTGCCCGAACCCACCAGTGGCCAACAGGAGCGGGGCTGGGAGACGCGCCAGCACGCCGTAGACGCGCTCGATGAAGATGGGTTCGGCCCGCGCGGCGGTCGGCGCGGCCGCCGCCATCGCGCGCCAGCCCCACGACACGCGCGCCCGCACGATCAGGCGCGTGCGGCCCTGGTCCAGCGGGTCGAGGAGGAACTCCCAGCTCATCAGGATGCTGGCGGCGGCGGGCACCGTCAGGATGAGATTTCGCGGCGACTCGGCGGCGGCTACGACGAACGCGTCCGTAGCACCGGGCGTCGCCGGGAACACATCGCCGGGCGCGACGTGCTGATACTCCGGCAGAATTGTCTCGGCACTCGGGCGACCGCCGTTGTCGATGCGGCCGCAGCTGTACCAGCCGGCACGACCGGCGCCCAGCTGCGCCAGCCACGGCCACACCCGCTCCGGCGGGGCGCCGATGGTGACCGCCTGCGTGGTGACGTACATGGGGTCGGGCACGATGGCGTCGCCAGGCATGGTGCGTCGCCGCTCCTCCGCGGAGGCGCGGAAAGCGGTGAGGGTGCCAACCGCCGCGGCGGCTGCGGCGACGGCCAGGCCGCCGAGGGCGATCCCAGTCGCGCGTGCAGTCCGGGATCGGGGCGTCATTGCGCGGCCTTCGCCCGCACCGGCATCGATCGCGGCACCGGAGCGGTGGCCGGCACACCGGCGCGCGCCGCCTGTGCACGCGCCCCCCGATGACGGCGCTCGGCCTCGCGCTTCACCCGGCGGAGCAGCGCGCGGCGGATGAGCAGGATCCCGGGTGAGAAGGCCGCCCAGTAGCGGCGGAACCGCGCGCGCGCCGTCGGGTCGGTCGTGGCGACGCGCGTCTGCGTCCGGGCCATCGAGCTGTCGGGGCCGAGCGGCTCCACCGAGATCGTCGAGACGATCTTGACGAAGCCCGCGCTGTCGAAGGCGGTGAACTCGTCAGGCGACAGGGCGCGGAACTGGACGTTGCTCTGCCACGGCTGCGTGACCGTCCCGAGGACGAGCTCGCGCTCCGGCACCTCGGCGAGCACGCCCCAGCCCCAGGCCCGCATCTGCGCCACGATCCCGCCGGGCGGCCACGGGCTCCCTCCGCGGACCCGCAGGAGCCGCTCCCGCGCGTGGATGATCGTGCGCACGATGGCCGACGCCTCCATCCCCATGCCCGTCGCCACGGCATAGGTGAGCGCCGCCGGCGCGGCCACGCGCGTCTCGTGGGTCTCGGCCACCTCGTACGCCGGCAGATAGCAGTCGATGAGCGCGTCGCGCCTCGGCTCGCGGCGTACGTGGCCGTAGCGCGTCCACGCCACGGTGGACCACGTCAGCCAGCCGACGAGTACACCGGCCACAGAAGCAGCCGCCCCTCTCCCGATCAGCGTCCTCGCCCGCATGTCGACCGTCCTGCTCCGGCCTGGAGCGTTCGGCGCCACTCGCACGTGTGACACTCCACGATGCGTCACACGTACTCGGCGCGCAGTCAGACGAATCGGAAGCCCGCGTGCGGAGCCGTCGGGTAATTGGGGTCAGACTCGAATTCCGTAGGAATTCGAGTCTGACCCCAATTACCCTCCGGAGCCCCCGGAAAGCGGGTGTACCGACGGCGAGCTTCGGGGCCGGACCGCTAGCCGATCCGCACCGCTCTGGGATCCAGATCTCCGACGTAGTACCCCATGATCGTGCGCTGGAACAGCAGACCGTACCGTGCGGTCACGAGCGCGCTCGCGGCCTGTACCTGCGCCGCGCGCGCCTGCGTCACCTCGAGCAGCGTCGCCGCGCCCACGTTGTAGCGCTGCTGCGACGCTTGAAGCGCCAACTCCGCGGCGCGGAGCTGCGCATCCGCGGCGTCGAGCTGCTGCTGCGCGGCCTGGTAGTCCAGATAGGCGCGACGCACCTCGAGCCCGACCTGCTGCTGCCGATCCTTCAGATCGAGACGTGCGTTGTCTTCGGCGATCCGCGCGCGCTGCGTGGCGAGATCGGTGTTGCCGCGGTCGAAGATCGGAATCGACAGCCCGAGGCCGATCGAGCCTCCGCGCCGCTGGTCGAGCTGATCGACGAACCCCACCGACGTCGCGCTGTTGTACGCCGTGTTGTAGCCCGCGCTGAGCGAGAGCGTGGGATACCGGCTGCCCTTCGCCGCACGCACGTTCTGCGATGCGGCGCTCACGAGCACCTCCTGCGCGTCGAGGTCCGAGCGTTTGTCGAGCGCGCGCGTGAGGAGACTGTCGAGGTTGAACTCCGTCGTCTTGCGCGTCGTGTCGAGCGCGGGTGGCACGAACGTGTAGCTCCTGCGCGGATCGAGCTGCAACGTCTGTATGAGGTCCACCTTCGCGAGCTCGTACGCGCGCTCGGCGTTCACGACCGCCGAGCGCGCCGCCGCGACCGTGGCCTGCTGCTGGTACAGGTCGGAGATCGGGCGCGAGCCGGCGTCCACGTAGGCCTTGATCTGCCGCTCCTGCGCCTCCTGCGCCGCCAGGTTCTCGCGCTGTACGCGGAGCTGCTCCTGCTGCTGCACGAGCCCCAGGTAGTTCGAGGCGACGGTGAACGCCACCGTCTGCTCGGCCCGCTGGACGTTGCGCTCGCCGGCATCTTCCGACAGTTGCGCGCTGCGCAGCGACGCGACGTTCGAGAAGCCGTTGAACAGCGTCACGCTCGACGAGAGTCCGGCGTTCAGCGACTGCGTCGTCTGGTCGATGATGCGGCCTTCGGACTCGCTGAAGCTGCGGCCGTAGTTCTGGCCGGTGTTGGTCGTCACGCGAAGGTCGGGAAGGAACTGCAGCCGCTGCTGTCGCACCGTCGCCGCATCGAGCGCCGCCGAGTTGGTCGCCTGTTTCAGCGTCGTGTTCTGCCGCAGCGCGATGCGGATCGCGTCATCGAACGTGATCGACTGCGCGGGTTGCGTGGGCTGCGTGGCTTGCGCGGATTGCGCCGGTTGCGCGCCCTGCGCCCCGAGCGCCGGCGCGCCCGCGACCAGAAGTGCGAGGAGGGCGATGTGTCGAGCGGTCATGAGATCTATGCCTGCAAGAGTGTTGATGCCTAACGGTGGTCGAGGACTGGCGCTCGGGGTCCCGGCGCCGAGTGTGATTCCCCGGGCCCCGAGCCCCGGGCCCTTGCCTACTCGTATCGAAGCGCCTGAATCGGATCGAGCGCCGCGGCCTTCCTGGCCGGATAGAAGCCGAAGAACACGCCGACCGCGGCCGAGAAACCGATCGCGAGCGCGACCGCCTCGATGGGAACCGCGGTGCTCCAGCCGGTGAAGTGCGCCAGCAGCGACGCGCCGCCGACGCCGACCGCGAGGCCGACGGCCCCGCCGAGCACGCTCATGACGATGCTCTCGACGAGGAACTGCGTGAGCACGTCCGAGCCGCGCGCGCCGATCGCCATGCGGATGCCGATCTCGCGCGTCCGCTCGGTGACCGACACCAGCATGATGTTCATGATCCCGATGCCGCCCACGATGAGCGAGATCGACGCGATCGCCGCCAGCAACCACGTCATGATCTTCGTCGTGCCCTGCGCCGCGCTCGCGATCTCCGTCTGGTTGCGCACCGTGAAGTCGTCGTCGTCGCCCTGCGCAATGCGGTGCGACTCGCGCATGATCGCGCGGACCTCGTCCTGCGCGGCGGGGATGGCGTCCGGACTCGTGGCGCTCACGAGGATCTGTCCGATGCGCGTGTTGCCGCTCAACCGATTCTGCGCCGTCGTGTACGGCACGAGCACCACGTCATCCTGATCCTGGCCGCCCGCGTTCTGCCCCTTCGGCGCGAGCACGCCCACGATCGTGAACGGCACGTTGCGGATCTGGATCTGCGAGCCGACCGGGTCACCGCCCTGATAGAGGCTGTTCGCGACGGTGCTGCCAAGCACGGCCACCTTCCGACTCGCGCGCACGTCGTTGTCGGTGAAGAACGTTCCCGACTGCATCTGCCACTCGCGAATCGTCTGGAAGTCGGTCGACACGCCGTTGATCAGCGTGCGCCAGTTGTTGCCGCCACCGATCACCTGCGTCCGCGTCATCACCACCGGCGATACGGCGGCGAACAGCGTTCCTTCGTTCTTGAGCTTCTCGGCGTCTTCCACGGTGATGCGGTTGAACGTCTGCGCACCCTGACTCACGCCGCCCTGGCTGCTCGATCCGGGCGTCACGATCAGCAGGTTGGTGCCGAGCGCGTTGATCTGGCTCGCGATGCTCGCCTGGGCGCCCTGGCCCACGGCGACCATCACGATCACGGCGCCCACGCCAATCACGATGCCGAGCATCGTGAGCAGCGTGCGCATCTTGTTCTTCAGAATGCTGTCGCCGGCAACCCGGACGAGTACGGAGCTCTTCATGCGGCCTCCTCGGCGACGAGCTCCTCATCGGGCTCCGTCTGCTCGAGCTCCCGCAAATCGGCGGCAGCATCGTGCCGGTCGGTTACGGGGTGGTCACGTTTGATGCGTCCATCGCGCACCTCGATGATGCGCCTGGCATACTGGGCTACGTCGGGCTCGTGGGTCACGAGCATCACGGTGATGCCCTGGTCGTTCAGCTCCTGGAACAGCGCCATGATCTCGACCGACGTACGCGAGTCGAGGTTCCCCGTCGGCTCGTCGGCGAGCAGCAGCGCCGGCTCGGTGACGAGCGCCCGCGCGATCGCCACGCGCTGCTGCTGGCCGCCCGAGAGCTCGCTCGGCTGGTGGTCGAGGCGGTCGCCGAGCCCAACGCGCCGCAGCGCGGTGGCCGCGAGCGCCTTGGTGTCCTTCCACCGCCCGGTGCGGTCGTAGAGCAGCGGCAGCTCGACGTTGTCGAGCGCCGACGTGCGGGCCAGCAGGTTGAACCCCTGGAAGACGAACCCGAGCTTCTGGTTGCGCAGGTCGGCGCGCGCGTCGCGGCTCATGCCGTCGACGCGCGCGCCGTCGAGCCAGTAGGAGCCCGCGGTCGGCGTGTCGAGGCAGCCGAGCATGTTCATGAGCGTGGACTTGCCGGAGCCCGACGCGCCCATGATGGCGATCATCTCGCCACGCTCGACCGTCAGATCCACGCCTCGCAGCGCGTGCACTTCGTTGCTGCCCATCGTGTAGGTCTTGCGCAGCCCCTCGGTCCGGATGACCGGCGCCGCACCGGCCGCGTGGTCGGCTTGCACGTTAGGCATGATCAGAACCCTCCCGGTCCCCGGCGCTGGCCGCCGCCCGGTTGCTGGAACGGGCTGGCCGGCGCCGCCGCCTGCGTGGACGCAACGGCGGTGCCGATGATGACCTGCATGCCGTCCTTGAGCTCCGGGCCCGTCACTTCGGTGTTCTGGCCGTCGGTGAGGCCGGTGCGCGCACGCATCACCGCGGGCTTGCCTGCGGCGTCGAGGTACCAGAGCTGCGCGCTCGTGCTGCGCCGCGTGCCGGTCGCGCCCGGGCGCGCCGCGCCGCTGGCACGGCCGGCACCGCCGGGCGCGCTTCCTCCGCGCGCGCTGCGAACGCTGTCGCGGCGCGCCGCGAACGCCGCGGAATCGGCGGCGGTGCGCGGACGGCCGCTCGCCGTCGCGCCAGTCGCCGCGCCGTTCGGCACACCGGCCGCGGCGAGCATCTCCTCCGTCGGACGGAAGCGCAGCGCCGCGTTGGGTACCATCAACACGTTCGTCGCCGTACCCGTGAGGAAATCGACGGTCGCCGTCATGCCCGGCAGCAGCGTGCCCTTCGGGTTGCTCACCGACACCACGACCGTGTAGTTGACGACGTTCTCCGTAGTCGCCGACTGCAGCCGCACCTGCTTCACCGTTCCCGTGAACGGCTGATTCGGGTACGCCTGCACCGTGAACCGAACGTCCTGCCCCTCGTGGATGAGCCCGATGTCGCTCTCGTCCACCGAGGCGAGGATCTGCATCTGCGAGAGGTCGTTGGCGATCAGGAAGAGCTGCGGCGCCGAGAGGCTCGCCGCGACCGTCTGGCCGACGTTCACGTTGCGCTCGACGACGACGCCGTCGATCGGGGCGTGGATCGCGGTGTAGCTGAGGTTCTTGCGTGCGCGGTCGAGCGCCACCTGCGCCGACTTCACGCTCGCCTGCGCAACGGTGTAGTTGTACTGTGCGGTGTTGAACTCGGTCGCCGTGAGCACCTTGGCATCGAACAGCGTCTTGTTCCGGTCGTACTCGGCTTTGCTTCGCTCGAGGTCGGCCTGGGCGCGAATCAGCCCGGCCTGCGCGTCGAGCACCGCCTGCTGCTGCAGCGTCGGGTCGATGCGCGCGAGCAACTGCCCCTTCTTCACGCGGTCGTTGAAGTCGACGAGGATCTCGGCGACCTGACCGGACACCTGCGTGCCGACCTGGACGGTCGTCACGGCGCTCAACGCGCCGGTGGCCGACACCGTGGACTCGAGGTTACCGCGCTGCACGGTGGCGAAGCGGTACGCCGGGGCCTCGCGCGCTTCCGCGTTGCGGTAGATCCACAGCCCGCCCGCGGCTGCGGCGAGCACGATCGCCCCCATTCCGAAACGCGTCTTTCTGGTCATCTGATCCTCTCGAGGTCTATCGGCGCCGGGCGCCGCTGGAAGGCTCGACCATTCGCGAGCCTAACGGGACTCTGCCTGCTCCTGTCGTGAGGAATACGGGCCATGGGATGTTCCGTGCCCGGGTATTTCGTGATTTGCACGTGCGTGTCACGAATGGCACGCAGTGCGGTCTGGGCGGCGGGAATCGGGGCTCGGGCCCGGGGCTCTTCCAGGGGTCAGAGTCGTTGAAACCGGAGGTTTCAACGACTCTGACCCCTGGAATGGCTGTCGGCTGTCGGCTTCCGACTCGGCCCGCCGTCCACCGCACGTGTGCCCGCCCGTGCCACCGATGCCTCGTGCCGTGCCGTTCGTGCCGCCCACTCTGACGCCCGAGCGCCGCCACCGATATCCTATTCATCGTGGCCGCCATCTCGACTTCCAGCCCCGACGCATCCGGCACGACCGCTAGCCCCCGCGGCGGCTTCCCGCTGCAGCGGACCGAGCTGCTGCTCATCTTCGCGTTCTGGACGGTGCTTGCCGTGCTCACCGCGGCGAGCCGGCTGCTCGACCCGCGCGGGCCCGCGCTTCAGCCACCCCTGTCGCCGTCCACGCCGATCACCCTCGCCTTCGCCGAGTCCTACCTCTGGGCGGTGCTCACCGTCCCGATCTTCTGGCTCTCGAGCCGCGTCAGCCTCGAGCCGCGTGGGAACCGGGCGGGGCGCGTGCTGCTCTTCCTGGTGGTAGGCGTCGCGGCCGCGATGTTCGTCGACGTGGCCACGCACATCATGCGCGATGCGCTGCTCGACTTCGCCCCACGTCGGCGCGGCCCACCGATCACGTGGCGTACGGGACTCGCGCGCCTCTGGTTCCTCGACGACCTCACCGTCTACTTCGCTGTGCTCGCCGCGGGGATCGCGCGCGACATCTTCGCGCGCTATCGCGCACGGCACGACGAGACCGTCCGCCTGACGGCCGAGGCGGCGCGGCTCCAGGCGCAGCTCGCCGAGGCTCGGCTCGAGGTGCTGAGCGCGCAGCTCAACCCGCACTTCCTGTTCAACACGTTGCACGCGGTGTCGTCGCTGGTCGAGCGCGATCCCCGCGGCGTGCGCCGCATGATCGCGCGCTTGAGCGAGCTGCTCCGCGTGACCCTCGAGGGCACCAACGACCAGGAGATCCCCCTCTCGCGAGAGCTCGAGCTCCTGCGGCTGTACCTCGACATCATGCAGGTGCGCTTTCAGGGCCGGCTCGTCGTGGACATCGACGCCGACGCCGACGTCATGGACGCGCTCGTGCCCAGCTTCGTGCTCCAACCGCTCGTGGAGAACGCGGTGATGCACGGCGTGAGCAAGGTCGAAGGCGCCGGGCGGATCGAGCTGCGCGCCGGGCGGGATGCCGACGATGTCGTCATCACCGTGCGCGACAACGGGCCCGGGCTGGGCAGCGACGCGCAGCACGCGACGTCCTCGCCCGTCGTGCCGACGCGGAGCCCCGCCGGCGGCGTCGGGTTGCGCAACACGAGGGCACGGTTGGAGCAGCTCTATGGGACCGAGCAGCGACTCGTGCTCCGGCCGGCCGCGGAGGGCGGCACGCTGGCCGAGATCGTGCTGCCGTATCACACCGCCGCCGACCTGCACGCCGAAGCCGCACCCACCGTTGCCTAACGCCCACTCGTGAGCGACCGCAAGCCGATCCGCGTGCTCATCGTGGACGACGAGCCGCTGGCCCGCCAGCGGCTCGAGGATCTGCTGAGCACCGAGGAGGACGTCGAGATCGTCGCCGCCGTCGACAACGGCGCCGCCGCCGTCGAGGCCGTGCGGTCGTGGCGCCCGGACCTCGTGTTCCTGGACGTCCAGATGCCCGGCAAGACCGGGCTCGATGTCGTGCGCGAGATCGGCGCCGAGTCGATGCCGCTGACGATCTTCGTCACCGCCTACGACCGCTACGCCCTGCAGGCGTTCGATCTGGCCGCAGTGGACTACCTCGTGAAGCCGTTCGACGACGAACGGTTCGAGCAGGCGTTCCGCCGCGCGCGGAAGCTCGTCGAGCTGCACGAGATGGGGACGTTGCGCGAGCGGCTCCTCGCGCTGCTCGACACCAGCCCGCGCGGCGGAGCGCCAACCGGTGACGGTGCGGCGGGCGCCGCACCTGCCGCTACGCCGCGCGCCGGCTCGCCGTATCTCGAGCGCATTGCCGTCGAGATGCGCGGCAAGGTGCGCGTCGTGCCCGTCTCGCAGATCGAATACATCACGGCCAGCGGCCCGTACGTCGAGCTGCACACGAGCGAGCGTGCCTACCTGATTCGCGAGGCGATCCACACGCTCGAGGAGCGGCTCGATCCCGCGCGCTTCCTCCGCATCCACCGCTCGATCATCGTGCGCGTGGATCTCATCGAGACGTTCCTCCGCGGCGCCGGTGGCGACTACGAGGTGCAGCTCAAGGGCGGCGCGCGGCTGCGCGTCAGCCGGTCGCGCCGCGAGGAGCTCGAGCGCCGGCTCGGCGTCACCGGCTGACGCGCAGCCGCGCGGGCGCCGGGACGAGCCGTTCGCGGGCCGGCGTCGCGCGATCGGTCCGCTGGCGATTCTCGCCGCATCAGCACATCATCGACCATCGGAACGGCGCTTACCCGGCGGGATGCCGGGCGCGCACGGCGCCACAGCCTTCGCCCTCGATCCGTATGGCCAGTGTCATGGATGCGTCGCGATCCTCTCGTCTTCCGACCAGCCGCCGGCTGCGCCGTTCCATCGCGCCGTGCACCGCCGCATGCGCCCTGGTCGTGGCAGCACTGCTGGTCGCGCCAGGGACGATCGCCACGGCGCAGGTGACGGCGCAGGTGACGGCGCAGGCGACGGCGCAGGTGACGGCGCAGGTGACGGCGCAGACCGTGCTCGTTGTCGGCGTGTCGGACGCGGCGACGGGGCAGGCCCTCCAGGGGGCCCAGGTCGTCTTCCCCGGGCTCCTCCTCTCCGGCCGCACCGACGGCCTGGGTGAAGCGCGCATCGTTGGCATCCCGGTCGGCATGCATCGCATCCGCGTCCGATTCCTGGGCTACACCGCGGCCGATACGACCCTCCCATTTCAGGGCGACACGACCGGGATCGTCTTCCGGCTCGCGCGCGCCGTCGTCACGATGGACGCCGTCGAGGTGAAGGCATCAGGTCCGTCACGGCTTCGCGACTTCGATGCGCGCCGTCGGTTGGGACTCGGCAAGTACCTCACCATCGATCAGCTCGAGAAGGAGGGCAATCGCGATTTCGGCAACGTCGCGATGACCCGCTTTCCCGGACTTCGCGTGGTGCACGACGGCGACGGACGCCCGCACATCGCCAGCACGCGTGGCTCGTGCGGTGTCGGCAGCTCGCCCACCGAGGTGCTGCGCGTCGGCTCGCGCGGCGGCGGAAGCGGCGGTCGTGGAGCTGCGACCACCGGTGGCACGCCCACCGGCGTGCCCGGCAGCGGCGGCTCGGGGAGCAGCGGCTCGACCGAGCCACCGGTCGGCTCGGCGATGGCCGCCGGATCGTGCGTGCCGACCAAGTCGTGCTTCGTTCACGTCTACCTCGATGACGTGCTGCTCGACGAAGCCGACTTCGACATCATCACCACGTGGGACCTGGCTGGCGTCGAGTACTACTCCGGCGCCCAGATGCCGGCCCGTTACCGCACGTCCGGCTCGGCGTGCGGCGTGATGCTGCTCTGGTCGAAGTAGCGGGCGCGCGCTTTCGGATCCCGAGCTCGGCGCCGGAACGCGAGGTCCCGCTCGCGCTTACATGAGCTTGCACGTTTCTCGCGAAGCAGGGCATGACATCCGCCGCCGTACTTCATCCCTGCCGAAGGAGCTACTCATGTATCTGCGCGCGCTCGCGTGGCGCCTCGCCATTGCCGCCTCCCCGCTAACCCTGGGCGGCTGTTTCCTCGCCGCTGCCGGCGCCGGTGCCGCCGGCGCCATCGCCTACACCAACCGCGGCGCGTCGTCGGACGTCGCGGGGAACGTGGACCAGGCCTTCAACCGCGCCGTCACCGCCTTCCAGCAATCGGGGATCACCGAAACCGGGCGCAGCACCGAGGACAACGGCGCCCAGCGCAAGCTCATCGGCAGGAAGGGGGAGTACGAGGTCACAGTCGAGCTCAACCGCTCGACCGATTCGATCACGAAGGTCGAGGTGATCGCGAAGAAGAACGCTGTCGAATACGACAAGGAGCTGGCGAAGGACGTGCTCAGCCGGATCGTGGCCAAGTAGGGAAGCGAGCACGGGCGGCCCGGCGCGAGCCTGCCCCCGTGCTACCGCACGTCGGGCTCGGCGCGCGTCGTACCGGCTCGGCGTCGCAGTACCAGGCCGGCGCGCGCGTTCGTGAATCGGCCGCCGTCCACCACCGCGGTGCCGTTCACGAGCACGTAGTCGATGCCCACCGGGTACTGATGCGGTTGCTCGTACGTCGCCTGGTCGGCGATCGTCGCCGGATCGAACACGACGAGGTCGGCGTAGGCGCCCTCCTTCACGAGGCCGCGGTCGCCGAGCCCGAGTCGCGCGGCCGGCATTCCCGTCATCTTGTGCACCGCTTCCTCGAGTCCGAGCACGTGCTTCTCGCGCACGTAGCGCCCGAGCACGCGTGGAAAGGTGCCGTACCAGCGCGGGTGCGGATGCCCATCGCCGGGAAACGTCAGGCGGCCGTCGGAGGCGATCATCGTCTGCGGGTGCCGCATGATCCGCTCGACGTCGCCCTCGTCCATCACGTGATAGATGGCCGAGGCGCCGCCGTTCAGCATTGCCTCGATGACGAGATCGGCGCCGTTCTCCGGCGTCGGCGCGAGCTTCTTTCGCGCCGCCCAGTCGGCGAGCGTCTTCCCCTCGAGCGCGTGGTCCCATGCCACCTTCGCGAACTGCACGCGCGCGAGGTCGCCGCCACCGCGATCGTTCAGGATGTTCTCGACGATCCCGCGCTTGATGCTGTCCCGCGTCGCCGGCTCGCGCACCCGCCGGCGGAACGCGCTGTCCCCGTTCGCCGACGCCCACGCCGGTACCAGCACGCCGATGCCCGTGTACGACGCCGTGTACGGGTACTGGTCGGCCATCACGTCGATACCCTTCGCCCGCGCCGAGTCGATCATGGCGAGCGTCTTCACGCTCGCGCCCCACATCGGCTTGCCGATGACCTTGTGGTGCGTGAGCACCACCGGGATGCGCGCCTGCCGGCCGATCTCGATGGCCTCGGCTACGCCGTCCAGTAGCCCGAGCCCTTCCTCGCGCAGGTGCGACGTGTAGATGCCGCCCGAGTCCGCGGCAACTTCCGCGAGCGCGATCACTTCATCGATCTTCGAGTACGCGCCGGGCAGATACTTGAGCCCCGTCGAGAGTCCGAACGCGCCTTCCGCCATCGCCTGCGCGACCATGCGCCGCATCCGCGCCAGCTCGTCGGGCGTCGGCGCGCGGTCCGCCATCCGCATCACCCGCTGGCGGATCGTGTTGTGTCCGGCGAGGAACGCGACGTTGAGCCCGAGCCCCTTCGCCCGCGCGCTGTCGAGGTACGGCCGGAGCGGGAAGGGGGACCCGCCGTCCGGGCCGCCGAGTGCCGTGGTCACGCCCTGCCGAACGTGACTTTCCGCGCCCGGGAGCCGCAGCAGCGGGTCGAGGTGCGCGTGCAGGTCGATGAACCCGGGCGCCACCACGCGGCCAGCGGCGTCGATGACGCGGCGTGCGTCACCGCGGGCGATCGGCGTCCTCGAGACGCGCACGATGTGGTCGCCGCGCACGGCCACGTCGGCGCGATACCCCGGTGCTCCGCTGCCGTCGATCACCGTCCCGCCGGCGATCAGCAGGTCGTACGGCGGTCCGCCCTGGGCCACGGCGGGACGTATGGTCGGCGGAGCCGAGAGAGCGAGCAGTGCCAGGTAGATCGAAAGCGCGAGACGAGACATGGGGAGCATCGAGATCGGGTGGCGGGTCGGTTCGGCCTGGGGATGATGAACCTTCACGACGGCACCCGCCAGCCACGAACGCGAGTCCCGGCGCCCTCGCCGTGCGCACGACCTCGCGCGGAGGTGACTCCCGCCACCGCCACCAGCCGGTCCGGATCGACGAAGGGGTAGGCGACGTCAGCCAGGTAGGCGCAATTCGCTCGCGATTTCCGCCATTGTGAGCGTACGCATTCCACGGCTCGCCGAGAGCCGGGAGAAATGCTCGAGGATCGCGGTGAGCAACCGAATGTTCTCGGCGACATCGCGACCGAAGTTGTGCGGGTGCCACCACAGGTGGTAGATGAGTCCGCGTTGGGCCGCCTGTGTCATCGCGCTCGTAATGCGGCGCAGCTTCAGTGGCTCGAGGCGTTTCAGGCGCCGATGATACGGACGCAGAAACCGGCTCGCCGGAATGTTGACGAAGCACTGCTCGACGACCTCGGACCGCGACACCGCGTGGTGACCGGTGAGGTTGACGTAGGTGTCGACGAGACGAATTGCGCGCCGAAGTAGGCCCCGGCTATCCCGCCCCGCGGGGCGGTAGAGCCAGGATCGCTGATTGCCACGATACGCTCGGATGCCGAACTCGGCACACGCCTTTAGGTGCGACGGCGCTACCTGGTTCCGAGGGAATACAATGCTCGTCAATTCGACGCCGAACGTCTGTGCGGCGTCGCATGCCGCACGCAGGTCGGCGCGAAACTGGTCGACGGTCTGACCACGCTCGAGGCAGTAGTAGTGTGAAAACGTGTGAGTGGCGATTTCCTGATGCGGCGTGCCGCGGATCTGCTCCAGGAGCGCGCGCCCGAAGTGGTACGGATCAGCGGCCTCATCGCTGCCAAGTGCAGGCAGAAGGTTATAGCAGGAGAGGTCCGGTTCCGCATACGTCGGCAGCTCCGCGGGAACAGCGGAGAGCAGGGCTTCTCGGCGGTCGTAGAACAGGAAGCCGACTGTTGCCCACGTTGCGTGAATACCGAATTGCTCGAACAGCGCCAGCATGGCCGGGATCGCCCGCCGGGCGCCGAGCAGGTTTTCCCGATATTCATCGACCGTGAGCCTGTCGCACACGCCCCAGTGGAGCTCGAAGTCGAGCGATACGACGAACACGCCGGGCGGAGCAGTCATGACACAATCGTTAGGTTCCGTCGCGAAGCCTCGCCGCACGTTCGGAGCACGTCGGCCCCCGGGACCCGGCGCACCGGCCGGGCATCGCGACCGAAACGACTGCGGTCATGCTGGCCACGGCGTCAACCAGCGAGCCGAAGCACCGGCGGTCGGTTCCGGGATCGGGGTCGCTGGCCGGGGGCCCGGCGGCAAACCAACCGGGGCCGTCTCCGGGCGAGCCCGCCGCCACCGTGCGTGGATTCCGGCCGATGCGAGGATATACACACCCCACACGGTGAGCGTCGACAGGGCGACTTGCAACACGATTGCGGTGAAAGTCGGGCGCCCCAGCAAGAGCCCGGAACGAGCAGGAGCGGATATCCCGGGGGTACGCTCGAGCTCTGGTGGCCCTCCGGCGGTGAACGTACCGCGGCTCAGCAACTCGCGCGCTGGCGCGACGTACGACTCCGAGTCCATCCCACGAAACACGGATGGATCACGCGTCGTGGGCCAGGCGCCGAGCGAGTAGAGCACGCGCGCGGCCATGGCGACAGCCGGCCAGTACCTGAGGCAGGGCCACGTTCGTCGCGACCGGTCGCGCGTGGGTTTCCGCAGCCGCCCTCACGACAGCCTACGCTCACGTCGACCGATCGGAGCTCGGAGCGACCCGCCACGCGCCTTGGCCGCCGAGCGGACGGGGCGACCGAGCATCTCACCGACGCCGCGCACGAAGGTTCGCCAGGCCATGGCCCGTAGCGGTGCCCAGTCATCGCGCGCGAACCAGGATGCTTCCTCGACCCCCCGGAACGAGCGCAGCCACTCCACGGCACTCAACCGACCATCGCGGAAGTATCGCAGCGATGACACGATGTCGTAATTCTCGACGAACCATTTGCGCCCTTCCTTGATCACGCCAGGGCTCACCGCCTGGCCCGTCAGATCGGAGTAGAGTGCTCGCGCCACATCCAGACCGGACGAATCGACGAAAAGACGGAACGTCGAGCCGATGCGTGGATTGACGTCGAGGAGCTTGTACTGACCCGTGCGCGCGTCGTACTTGTAGCCGATGTCCAGGATCCCGCGGTAGCACACGGCGCTCATGAGCTCCATCGTCTGCCGCGTGACGGTCTCGTTGGCAACACAGAGGCCGAGGCTCGTCACCCCCGTGTACGCCGGGTACTGGCGGAGCTTCTTTCCGGTCACGCCGAACAGGCAGCGCGACGCCTCGTCGAAATAGCCGTTGAACATCCAGACCGTATCGGGGCCGCCAGGGATGTATTCCTGGAGCATGAGGTTCGGTGACTCCGGGGTCTCCATCTCGTCGTAGCGGCGGAGCAACGTCCTGGCATCCGCGATGATCGCCATACGCATGCTCGGGTCCCGCTGCGCCGCTCGATTCTCGATCGGCTTCAGCATGATCGGAAAGGTCGCGCCGGCGATGAAGTCGACGACGTCCGCCCGCGACTTGGGGAAGCTGGTCTCCGGCGTGGGAATCGCGTGGCGCTTGCAGAGGTAGTACATCTGCTCCTTGCTGGCCAGCGAGCGTGCAAGCCCGGGGGGCTGCGTGGGCAAGCGGAACTCCGTCCGGAGCTCGGCGTCGTGATCGGCGACGAAGAGGCAACTGACGTCGTCGGTGGGAATGAGGATCGGCCGCGAGCCGATTTGGCGCCCGAGCCGAAGCAGGTAGTCGACGGATTCGGCCGCTGACGCCCTGTCGAGCGCCCAGATGAAGTTGCCTCGCCAGTACCGCGACCGGGCGGCGGGGGAGCGGCGATCCGCGTGCACCCCGTAGACCAGGATGCCCAGGCGGCCGAGGCTGCGCGCGACTCCGTGGCCGACGTACCCGGGCGCGAGTACGACGACCGCCGTCGACGAGTCCACCTCCGCGCTCCGCCGCGTCGCGCCCTCGCTCACCGACGCCCGCCTAACGCGCGCCCCGCGCCGATGAAAGCGGGCCAGTCAGCCGCACGACGCACCCGGACTCGCTGCGATAGACGTCGTTCAAATCGTCGACGTGTGTCATGATGAACTCCAGATCCTGGAGCTGGTCGGTTCGGCGCAGGTAGTCGGCACTCGCGCCACACGTGATCGCGTCCAGGCCCCGGTCGGTCCAGCGCTCGATGATCTCCAGGGTCTCGGCGTCCTTCGGGACGTGGCCGGCGCGTACCAGCGCCTCCGCGATCCACGCGCAGCACAGCTGGTCCTCCTCGCGAAATTCCCCCCGTGCCCCGGCGCCGATCACCGCAACGTCGTCGTGGTGCGCCGCGAGGTGCGCCGCCTGAGCGCTGTAGTTCCGCAGGCACGCGACGTACACCCCCTCGGCGCCCTCGGCTTCGAGAATGAGTCGCGTGCCCGAGGTCGAGAGGAGGATCATTGGTCGATGGATGTCGGTCCGGCGTGCCAGCTCGGCGGGGCTGTTCTGGAGATGAAAGCCATAGGGCACGTTCCCGCCGAGCTCGCCCACCAGGAGGGGATCGGTCAACCGCGCCGCGAGTGGCACTGCCGCCTCGATCGTCGGAACCGCGAAGCACTCGCGGCCAAGCGCGACCCCCGTGACGGCCGTGGTCGTGGCCCTGATGACATCCACTGCCACCACAGCCCACGCTCCATGGTAGGCCCGCGCGCTCTCGGGGAAGCAGTCGATCACGACCGTCTTCGGCATCCGCGGCCCGAGATTCCCTATGCCTGAACGGCCAGTGGGGCGCCGGGGCGAAGCTTGGGGATTGCGAACGCGTCGGAGTGAAGGCCACGCCGGTAGATCTCGACCCTGAGGAGCTCCTCGAGGCGGACGTTCCCGAGGCGTACCTGCGGCCCGAAGTGCTCGAGGAACGTGAACTGACTCGCCTTGGTCGGAGCCTCGAAGATGACCGTTTCGAGCCCGAAGGCTTCGGCGAACCTGTCCACGAAGTCGAGATTCAGCACGCCGCGCTGATCGAACGCACCGACGCCACGAGCGCTCTCTCGCGCCTCCACGACGAGCTGCTCCGCCCCGGCCGCGAGCCAGACGCGCCCGAGCTCGATCGTGGCGCCGAGGGTGTCCTCGGTGAGCGGACCCTCGTGCTTCTTCCCGAGCTCGAATTGCACGCCCAGGCCGCGCGCGTGCGCCATCCGCACCACTTCTTCCGGCCGCATCGAGAGAGTCGTAAACCCCTCTCCGCATTCGACCTTCGTGACCCCCAGGTCCGCGCACAGGTCCAGGTACGCCTCGAGCTGGCCTTGAGCGGCAGCGACTTCGAAGGGGCCACCTCCGGTCACGGTCGGCACATGTCGAGCGGCGGCCGCCGTGATCTTTCGCCTCGTCGCCTTCTCGTCGGCGATGAGCCAACAGGCCATGGAGATCTTGAGCGACGCCATGAGGTGCGAGCTCTGATCGAGGTGACTCAGCACAGTGGCCGGATCGTAGCCCGGGTCGAACGGACTGGTACAGGGCGGCACATCCGCGACCCCGATCAGCCGGAGGTACTCCCGCGTCGTGAGCCTACCGCTACGCTCAGTCATGGCTGACCTCGTGGTCGGGAATCTGTTGTCGTCAGGCGTCGTGCCGAGCCGCTCCCTACCGAACAACGGGGCGATCACCCGTCGAGCAGCCGATCGCCCAGCTTCATTAGCAGATTATAAAAGATCGACGGGTAGATTATAATCGATTAATCGTCTACCGGAAATAGAGGACGGATCCGGTGTGTGACAGACCGAAGTGCGTCTCGATGCGGGGTCACCCAGTTCCGCCAGAGGGTGTGAGACGCCCTGCGAATGCGCACGCCCTCGCTTCGCCGAGGATTCCATGACAGACCCGTTGCTCGTGGAATCGCGGCCAAAGGCCGCCGAGGGGGAACTGCTCCTTCGAACCGGGGCGTGGTATGGTGATCGGGCGCTGCGCCTCCCAGTCCCACCCTCCTGGCATGTAGACCGGTACTGGCCGCGCCTCGGCCTTCCCCTCAGCGACGCCGAGATTGCCGAGCGGCTGGAGTCGCCGGTGGGACAGTCGCCCGTCCGCGAGCTGTGCCGCGGCAAGCGTCGGCCGGTGGTCCTCGTCGATGACCTGAACCGCCCCACCCCCGCCGCCCGAGTGTTACCCGTACTGCTCCGGCAATTCCGAGAGGGCGGGATCGACAACGGCGCGGTGACACTCGTCATCGCATGCGGCACGCACGGGCCCCCGCCAGCCGAGGCGCTGGTCGGGAAAATCGGCGCGGAGGCCGCGTCCTCGTGCCGGGTACACGTGCACGACTGCCGGCGCGATCTGGTGCGTGTCGGCCGAAGCTCATTCGGCACTCCGGTCTTCGTCGATCGGCACGTCGCCCGGAGCGATCTGGTGATCGCGATAGGCGGACTCTATCCGAACCACACGGCGGGATTCGGCGGCGGCTCGAAGATCGCGCTGGGGGTGCTCGGTATTCGCTCCATCGCCGGGTTGCACTACGGGCATCGATCCGTGGGCTGGGGGACGCACGACGCCGGCAGCGACTTCCGGCGGGACCTCGACGAGATCGCGGAGATGATCGGCCTTCGAACGGTCATCACGCTGCTGGTCGACGGCGACCGCGAAGTCGTCGATCTGCGATGTGGCGACCATCGCGTGTACTACCAACCGCTCGTCGAGAGTGCGAAGGACGCGCTGGGGGCGCCGGCGCCCGGCCCGACGGCGAACGTGGTCATCGCGAACGCCTACCCCACGGATACCTCGCTCACCTTCGTGCGCATGAAGGGGACGGTCCCCTTGCACCGGGCGCCGCCTAACGCTTCACGCGTCGTCATCGCCTCGTGCAGTGAAGGGTTGGGGTTCCACGGATTGACCCCGTTCCTCAATGCCCCGAAGCACCACGGCTGGCGCACGTTGGCGCTCCGCGGGTCGGCCCTGCTCGGCCGGCCGGGTGTACTGGCCCGCAAGGCGCACGCACGAGTGCTGCGGCGCCTCGGCCGGTCGAGGAGCGCGGCACCGTCGGCCGACCGCAACCCGATCTGGATGTACCGGCCAGCCATCGTCGGCGCCCCCGCGTTGCCCCGCGTCATCCCGGGAATGCGCGTAACCGAATCGTGGGACGAGGTGGTTGACGCTGTCGTGCGCGAACAGGGGGGACGGCCTGACCTGCGGGCTGTCGTGTACTGCTGCGCCTCGGTTCAGTGGATCAGGCCCGAGTAGCGACCGTGAGCGGATCGGCGGGGGTGCGCAGCGTGGCGAGGACGAGATGCTGCGCACCGGTTGCCGACAGAATCGGCGCCCCGTGGTCTGCCCTCACCTGTAAGCGACGATGCACGGTGATCGCCGTAGCTTCGGGAAGTAGCCGCCTCGCGAACAGCGTGAAGGGACCGAAACCGAGGGTCACACACTTCGCGATCGAGAACCCGGCACCGCGCAGGAGACGCGCGAGGGCGTCATGCGAAAATCCCCGGGCCGCCATTCGCTGGCGGTCGAAGCCGTAGTGGTGCAGGATCGATTTGGCGAATCGCTTTGCCGGAGCTACGAGCGGGGTGAGCCGCGGGTCCAACCAGTGGGTCAGCCGATACGGGTTGTCCGAGCTGAACAAGAAATGCCCACCGGGCCTCAGGACTCGCGCGACCTCGCCCAGCGCAACCGTGGGCGAATGGAGAAACGGGAGTACGCCCAGTGCAACGACGAGGTCGCGCGAGTCGGTCGCGAATGGCAGAGAGTGGGCGTCACCTTCGCGCACCCTGATTCGGTCGCTGGCATCGAGCGTGGCCGCGCGCGCACGCGCTAGCTCGACCATTGCCTCGCTCGGGTCGATGCAGTCGACGACGAAGCCGCGCCGAAACAGATCCGCGGCCATGAGCCCCGCACCGCACCCCACCTCCAGGACCTGCGACGCCGGTGGCAAGGAAAGCTCGTCGATCCATGCCAGCGTTCTCGCGTGTCGCTCCTGATGAATGACGCCAAAGACCGTGGGCTCGGTGTAGAGCTCCTCCCAGTAGCGGGCGCTGGCAGAGAAGTGCCTGTTGAGGACGGATTGAGTCTCGGCCGGCAGCACCGGGTCGTTGCCGTCGGTGTCCGCGCTCGCATCGCGCCGTCGGCCGCCCGCGGTAGACCGCTGCTCGAGCGCACACATGGGTTGACGCTACCGCCGTGCGCACGCGCGCGTGCCCGAAGCCCGGCCCGTGGCGGTCGTTGCGGCCAACACGTCGTGGGTGCGCACCCAACCACCTGGTAGCATTCCGCCGTTGCCTCCCGTCACCACCACTCGAGCCACGACAGCGGCCCGCGTGCAGCCGGGCGCTCGACCATGGTTCAGCTGCGAAACCCGGACCAACCACTCACGGCAGCAGAGGCGCACCGACGGATCCACCGTTCCACGACAGCCACACGAGCTCGGTGTTAATCGGGTGCTGAGGCCCTGGTCACAATGGTGCCGGCTCGCCCGTGGATCATGACAACGCGCACCGTCGTTGGTCGCGGCCGCGTACACCTTTCTTGCAATAGCGGGCGGGCGCTACGAACGCTCATCGATGCCCTGACGGACGGCGGACCCGACCGGTAGTCCGCTAGCGAGAAAGACGACACAGTGGACTGGGGGCAGAGCTGCGGCGAATCCTGGCGCCCGACAGAGCGCCTCCTCGCGTGAAGTGGACACGCTCGTGCCGGGACTTCGTGCCCGTCAAGCGCCAGTATATGCGCGCGTACGTCGTGGGGCCACCTTTCGACGCTCGACACGTTTCGAGCGCCGCGGGCTCATGCTGCGGCGGCTCCGGGCGTTCCGGCAGTCATCGTGCGCCTGTGAGCCACTTGCCTGGGCGCGTAGCAGCGGCAACCGCAGCTGACGTTGAGTTGGGGCTGCGGCGGTGACTTGCGAACGCGATCGTCAAACCGTCGTGCTGTTGGCGGGGCGAGCCCCGTCGTCGTGCATTTTGTATCACGCCCTCAGCCAGGCATTCCCCGATCTGCACGTGGTAGCGGAGGACCGACCGTCGACCATCGGGTTGCTCAGACGACGGGTGCGGCGCCTCGGCCCGCTCACGGTGCTCGGCCAGGCCCTTTTCGTCGGCGTCGTGGTTCCGGTGCTTCGGATCCTCGGGGAGGAGCGCATCGAGGCCATCAAGCACGAGTTTTCTCTCGATGATTCGCAGATCGATCGCACGGTGCATCGAGTGACGTCGGTGAATGCGCCGGAGGCGAGGACGGTACTCAGATGTCTCAAGCCGGCGGTCGTCGTGGTGGGGGGCACGCGGATCATCGACCGGGAGACGCTCCAGGCGGTCGACGCCCCGTTCATCAACATGCACGCCGGCATCACGCCGCGATATCGCGGGGTGCATGGCGGCTACTGGGCACTCACCGAAGGCCAGCCAGACCTGGTCGGAACGACCGTGCATTTCGTCGACGAGGGAATCGATACCGGAAAGATCATCGCCCAGCGGACGTTCGCGGTGACGCACGAAGACTCGTTCGTGACCTACCCGTATCTCCATGCCGCGGCCGGGCTCCCAAGTCTCATCGCGGCCGTGCGCGCCGTTCTCGAGGGCACGCCGCCCGAGGGATACTCGCGGGACGACCTGTCGAGACTTCGGTCTCATCCGACGCTGTGGGGGTACCTCTGGAGGCGGGCCGCGCGTCGAATCCGGTAATGTCCCGGGTGCCAGGACTCGCTCGCAATGACAATGGGGCATTCGCTTGGTACCTTCCGGGCTCGATCCTGCCCTGGCCTCGCACTGATAGCCGGCAGCGGCCCGAATCCCCCGACCCCGGTCATCGTTGCAGGAGCGCCTCGACGCACTCGAACGAACCGTCGCCGAACTCGCACGTGAGGTGCGAGAGCTTCGCGCTGTCGTGAGCGGCAGGGCGGATCAGCAAGCGAGGAGTGCGACCTCCCCGACGACCAGCGACGTCGGATTCATCGTCGCGCCTGCGACAGCCGCGGAGGCCGACCGGCGCATTGCCCAGGGGCGCTCGAGCGTTCCACGCCGCACCGTCGATCTGGAGGCGCTCGTCGGGCGCTACGGAACGCTCGCCCTCGCGTCGCTCACCATCCTCATGGGCGTCGGCGCGTTCCTCGGCTGGGCGATCGCCCACGGGAAGATCGGCCCCGGCATGCGAGTGCTGCTCGGCGCGCTCGCGGCGGCGGCGGTGGCCGCCGTGGGGTGGCGGCTCCGATCGCGCGGGTCGAAGCGCTTCGGCAGCACGCTGCTGGCGCTCGCCCTCGCGCTCGTACACGTCGATGCGTGGGGCGCAGGCCCGTACCTGCACCTCGTGCCGGCGCCGCTCGCGCTTGGCGTCGCGGCTGCCGCGTCCGTCCTGCTGGCGGCGCTCGCCTGGCGTGGCGACGAGGAGGCGTTGTTCAGTGTCGGCGTCGGGGGCGCGCTCGTCGCGCCGTTCGTGACGTCGGGCGACACCGGGAGCGCGCCCGCGCTGCTCGCGTACGGCTACGTGGTGATGGCGTGTGGGCTCGTCGCGCTGCGTGGACGCGCGTGGCGGACCGCCGTGGCGGTGGCGACCATCGGCGGCTGGCTGTACACCGCCGCGGGAGCCGCGACGACGAAGAGCGGCGCGGGGCTCGTGGCGCACGACCTCCCGGCGACGTTCGCTATCGCCGTCGCGTGGACCGCACTGCTGGCCACCGGGGGGACGTGGGGCGCGCGCATCGCGCGGTCGGCGCTGGTGGCACTGATTGGCGTGCTGGCGGTCAGTGCGTCCGACCGCGCTCCCGCGCCGGATCTGCTCGTGCTGGCGGCGTTTGGCACGGCCACCGCGTACGCCGCCGCGCGGGCGGGCGAGACCGGATGGCGCCAGGCGCTGTTCACCGCCGCCGTGCTCCCGATCGCGTTAGGCGCCGTGGCGACCGTCGCGGTGCGCGACACCGCCACCGCGCGAGCGCTCGTCGCGCTCGCCTGGACCGGCGCCGCGCTCCTTGCCGCGCGGCTCCAGCCCGGCCTGCGGCCGACGCATCTAATGGTAGGCGGGATCACCAGCGGCGCCGCGCTGCTGCTCGCGCTGGAGGGGCAGGCGGCCGCGTCATGCGTCGCGCTCTCCGCGCATGCGGCCGCGCTCGCGCTGCTGCTCCGCCGCGAGCGCAGTCGGCTCATCGGCGTCCCGATCGTGCTCGGCCTCGCGGTCGTGACCCTCTGGACGTTCGAGCTGCTCTCGGACCGCCCCCTCTACGGCTACACGCCGTTCCTCACCCCGGCATCGCTGGCCGCGGCCGCGATGTCCATCGCCTGGCTCGTCGTCTCCTGGCACGCCTCACGCGCCGAATTCGCGGACGGCGCGCGCGGCAGCGCCGAGACGCGCATGGTGCTGCGGCTTGCCGGCGCCGCCGTCACGTTCTTCTGGGCGCGCACGGAGCTCGCGCGCGCGTACTCGTCGGACGTCGCGACCTTCCTGCTCGTGCTGTATTACGCCGCCGTCGGCGTGGCCGCGATCGTCGTCGGCCGCCATCGCCGCATTCCCGTGCTTCGGCACGTCGGACTCGCCCTGGCGATGTTTGCCGCGCTCAAGGCCATCGCCCAGGCGTCATCACTCGCGATCGGCTTGCGGGTGGGGAGTTACTTCCTGGCCGGTCTGTTTCTGCTCGCGGTGGCGTACTGGTACCGCGAACGAGAGCCGGCGTAGGTTGGCGGCGGCGAGCAGCGAGCCGCCCGGGCCTCACATGCGGCCGAGGATCCTCCTGACATGCGCCCGCTGCAGATGATACACCCAGGCGCCATACACGGCAGCCGTCACCAGCAGCGTTAGGCGCAGCACGCTCGCGCCGCCGTCCGGGCGGAACCCTTCGAGCAGCTCGCACAGCACCGCCGCGCCGCCACCCCATACGGCGACGTGCGGCGCGGCGGCGCGAAACCGCGTCTCACGCCGGCCGCGGAACTCCGCCAGCATGTAGCCGAGGAGCGTGAACGCCGCCACCAGCTCTACGACGTGCAGCACCGGGGCCGTGCCCCAGTCGCCCGAGGCCTCCACGAACCCCAGCGCGCCACGCCACGCGGCCATGCCGGTGCCGGTCACGGGCGCGACCAGCAACACGAGGTACGCCGCGTAGAACGGCGCCGCCTCGGCCAGCGCCTTCGACTCGAACCGGCGGTTGATCGACCGCGCGCCGCTCCGATCGATCGAGCGCGTCCAGACGAACGCCGCCACCGCCGCCAGCATCACGAACAGCAGGATCGAGGCTCGCGGCGCCAGACCGGGGAAGGCGCCGAGCAGAAACCAGGCGCACGCCGTGGCCGCCATCATCTCGCGCGACAGCACGTGGTTCGGCCCGAAATAATGCCGCTGCACCGCGGCGAGCAGACTGGCGCCGAACAGCCCTAACGCGAGCAGCGGCCAGAGGCGCGTGAGCGAGTCCGCGCCGGCGAGCCCGTCCACCCACAGCAGCGGCACCAACAGATATACGAGCCCCATGAGCGGCAGCTCGAGCGAGAGCCGGCCAACGGTGCGCGCATCCATGGCGATGCGACGGGCGAGCCGCCGGTGCGCGATCGCCCCGAGCCAGGCGCCGGCACCGTTCGCGGCCACGTCGGACAGCGACGCGTAACGCGTCACCTCGAACAACTGCACCAACTCGATCATCGCGCTCATCGCGAGCGCCATGAGGAAGATTCGGCCCGCGCGAGCCATCGCGTGCGGGCGAGCCACCGAGTAGAGGAACCCGAGTGGCGCGAACAACGCGACGTTCGCGAGCACGTCGGCGAGCCCACCGGTGAGCAGCAGCCGGGGGCGCGTCGGGAGCGCGAACTCGAACGGGAACAGCGTGACGACGGCCGTCACCAACGCCATGTACGCGAGGAGCGCGGTGGCCAGTCGCGTACCGGTATCGATGGGAGCGGACTGATCGGCGACTCCGATCGGCACACCGTCGGGCGGGATCAGCGGTCGGGCGAGCGGTTCGGCCAATCGAAAGCGGGTGATCGCCGTGCGGCGAGTGCGTGATGACGGCTGAGGTGCGGCTCACGAATCCCCAGCGTTCGCTGCTCCTGAGACGATCCACGGCCTCGCGCGGTCGCAAACACGGGCGTGAGCGTTCACGTCGTGCCGTCAGGCGAATAAGTTTCGGCCAGCCGACGCGATGCGCATCACGGTCATTGCGTCGCCACCCGCACCGAGGTTGCGCCATGTTCGAGCCAGGATCAGGATCTGCCACCGGAACCATCGACACCATGAGCACGGGACAGGCGGCCGCACGCCGCGTGTCGGCGATGTCCGAAGGGATGTCGGGGTCGGAGATCCTGCGCATCGCCGGCGAGATCCGCGCGCTGACCGAGGCCGGGCAGCGCGTCTGCAATCTCACCGTCGGTGATTTCGCGCCGAGTGAGTTTCGAATCCCCCAGTTTCTCGGGACGGCCATCGCGGACGCACTGCGGAGCGGCGAGACGAACTACCCGCCCTCGAGCGGCGTGGCGCCGCTGCGCGAGGCCGTCCGCCGATGCTACGAGCAGCGCCTCGGGCTGTCGTATCCGGTCAGCTCCGTGCTGATCACCGCCGGCTCGCGCCCCGGCATCTACGGCACGTTCCGCACGCTCGTCGATCCCGGCGACCGCGTCGTGTACGCAGTCCCGTCGTGGAACAACAACCACTACTGCCACCTCACGGGCTCGGTCGCCGTGCCGGTGGTCGCTCGGCCCGGTGACGCGTTTCTGCCGACGCGCGAGCTGCTCGAGCCGGTGATTCGCGGCGCACGGCTGCTGGCGCTGAACTCGCCGCTCAACCCGACCGGCACCGCGTTCACACCCGATGCGCTGGCCGGCATCTGCGACCTGGTGCTCGAGGAGAATGCGCGCCGCTCGGCAGGCGAGCGTCCGCTGTACGTGCTGTACGACCAGGTCTACTGGATGCTCACCTTCGGCGACACGCGTCACGTGGACCCCGTGTCGCTGCGGCCGGACATGGCGCCCTACACGATCTACGTGGATGGGATCTCGAAGGCGTTCGCGGCGACCGGTGTGCGCGTGGGTTGGGTCGTGGGCCCGCGCGATGTGATGGAGTCGATGAACAACCTGCTCGGCCACGTGGGCGCGTGGGCGCCACGCGCCGAGCAGATCGCGACGGCGCGCTTCCTCGACGAGCCCGAGAAGGTCGATGGATTCGTCGCCGAGCTCGCGAGCGGGGTTCGCCGGCGGCTGGACGCGCTGTACCGCGGGATGATGGAGATGCGCGCCGCCGGCCTCGCGGTGGATGCCACCGAGCCGATGGGCGCGATCTACCTGAGTGCGCGGTTCGCACTCAACGGAAAGCGGACTCCGGACGGGCAGACCCTTCGCACGAACGACGACGTCAGGCGCTATCTGCTGAAGGCGGCGGGCTTCGCCGTGGTGCCGTTCCAGGCTTTCGGCGTTCCCGACGAGACGGGTTGGTTCCGCCTCTCCGTCGGCGCCGTGTCGATGACGGACATCGAGCGGGTGCTGCCGGTGTTGAGAGGGGCAATCGCCGCGCTCGAGTAGCGGGCGCGGGCGTACCGGCTGGACCGTGCCTCGGCGAGTGTAGGCCCCGAGCACGTCTCGTCGCGCCGGGCTGGCGGGCCGCGTGATTGCCGAACGACCCTCGCACCGGCCTCGTCCTCGCACAAGGACCTAGGTGGGGGACGGCGATTGGGCGGATGGGGGACGGCGAAACGGCCGGATCGGCTCCCCGGTCCGTCTGTCATCCCGAGGAGCGCCAGCGACGAGGGACCTACCCGACCGTCGCTCGTGGCCGGTCCGGCCACTCGGTCCGCACGCCAGGTCCCTCGTCGGGGCTCACGCCCCTCCTCGGGATGACAACACGCACATGCAGCCGATCCGGCCGTTTCGGCGTCATCCGCGTCATGGCAGTTCCCGCTGTTCGAGAGCCCGGCGCGAGGAGCCGTCACGGCCGGGGAGCGATCCGGCCGTTTCGTTTCACCCCCATCCGCCCAATCGCCGTCCCCCGCTTGGGCCCGGCGCAGCGATGTAGGCCCGAGAGCGGCCGTACCGCGATGACGCCGACCCCGGATCCGCGACTTGACCGATCGAGCGATCTGTCGTATCGTTGTATCCGGATATACGGATGAATACGACTCTCCGCCCCGGCGTCTTCGACCAGCTCAGCGCACTCTCCGACCCCACGCGGAGCCGGCTGCTGCACGTTCTCGAAGGGCGCGAGCTGACGGTGACCGAGTTGTGCACGGTCCTGCAGATGCCGCAGTCGACCATCAGCCGACACCTCAAGATCCTGAGCGATGATGGCTGGGTCGCGTCGCGCGCGGACGGCACCAGCCGGTATTACCGCCTCGAGAGTTCGCTCGACTCCGCGGCGCAGCAGCTCTGGGCGATCGTGCGCGAACAGGTGGCGGGCAGCTCGGCGGGGCGGCAGGATGCCCGCCGCGTCGATGGCGTGCTCCGCGAGCGGCGGACACGCTCGCAGGAGTTCTTCTCGTCGGTGGCCGGGCGGTGGGACGCCGTGCGTGCGGCGCTGTTCGGCGACCGGTCGCCGCTGGTCGGGATGCTGGCGCTGGCCGACCCCGACTGGGTCGTCGCCGATCTCGGGTGCGGGACCGGCCCGCTGACGACCACGCTCGCGCCGTTCGTACGGCGCGTCATCGCGGTGGACGCCTCGCGTGCCATGCTCGCCGCGGCACGCCGCCGGCTCGACGGCGTGCCTAACGTGGACCTCCGCCAGGGCGACCTGGAGTCGCTCCCGCTCGCCCGCGCCGAGGTCGACGCCGCCGTGATGTCGCTCGTGCTGCACTACATCGCCGAGCCGGCAAAGGCGTTAGGCGAGGCGGCGCGGGTCCTCCGCCCGGGCGGTCGGCTCCTCGTGGTGGACATGATGCCCCACGACCACGCGGAGTACCGGCAGGAGATGGGACACGTCTGGCAGGGATTCTCCGCCGAGCAGATGGCGGACTGGCTCGCCTCCGCCGGCTTCGAGCGCGCGCGGTACACGCCGCTGCCGGTCGATGCCGACGCGAACGGCCCGGCGCTGTTCGTCGTGGCGGCGCGGAGGATGGAGTGATGTCGAGACTGACACAGCGACAAGCCGACAGCCGACAGCCGACAGCCGACTCACGACTGCTGTCTGCGGACTCACGACTGCTGACCGACGACTGACGACTCATCTGACGGCTGACGACTGATGACTGATTCTATGACGGATAACTGACGACTGTTCGCTCCCGCGCCGACCTTTCACACTCCCGAGACTCTGATCATGACTACGACCGTCAAACCCTCCGCCTCCACGCCGCTCGATCGGCCCGCGTTCAAGGTGCGCGATCTCCAGCTCGCCGAGTTCGGGCGCAAGGAGATCCGGCTCGCCGAGCAGGAGATGCCCGGGCTCATGGCCATTCGTGCCGAGTACCAGGGCAAGCGTCCGCTCGCGGGCGCGAAGGTCATGGGGTCGCTGCACATGACCGTCCAGACGGCCGTGCTCATCGAGACCCTCGTCGAGCTGGGCGCCGACGTGCGCTGGGTGTCGTGCAACATCTTCTCCACGCAGGACCACGCCGCCGCCGCCGTCGTCGTCGGGCCTAACGGGACCGCCGACCACCCGCAGGGCGTGCCCGTGTTCGCCTGGAAGGGCGAGACGCTCGAGGAGTACTGGTGGTGCACCGAGCAGGCGCTCATGTGGCCCGACGGCTCGGGCCCGAACATGCTGCTCGACGACGGCGGCGACGCGACGCTGCTCGTGCACAGGGGCGCCGAGTTCGAGAAGGCCGGCACCATCCCGGCGTTCGATGCGGCGAACGACCCCGAGGAATGGGGCGTCATCCTCGACCTCCTGCGCGCCGAAGCGGAGAAGAACCCGGGCCGCTGGACCACGGTCGCGGCGGCCATCAAGGGCGTGACCGAGGAGACCACGACCGGCGTCCATCGCCTCTACGAGATGGCGAAGGCGGGAACCCTCCTGTTCCCGGCTATCAACGTCAACGACTCGGTGACGAAGTCGAAGTTCGACAACATCTACGGCTGCCGGCACTCGGTCATCGACGGGCTCAACCGCGCGACCGACGTGATGCTCGCCGGCAAGGTCGCCGTCGTGTTCGGCTACGGCGAAGTCGGAAAGGGCTGCGCGCAGGCGCTCAAGGGCCAGGGCGCGCGCGTCGTCGTCACCGAGATCGACCCGATCTGCGCGCTGCAGGCCGCGATGGAGGGCTACCAGGTCACGACGTTGGACGACGTCATCGAGACCGCCGACATCTTCATCACCGCGACCGGCAACTTCAACATCATCACCGCCGAGCACATGGCGCGGATGAAGGACAAGGCCATCGTCGGGAACATCGGCCACTTCGACAACGAGATCGACATGGCCGGCCTCAAGAAGGTGAAGGGGATCGAGCGCATCAACATCAAGCCGCAGTACGACGAGTGGCGCTTCCCCGACGGCCACTCGGTGATGATCCTGGCCGAGGGACGGCTCTTGAACCTCGGCTGCGCGACTGGCCACCCGAGCTTCGTCATGTCGGCGAGCTTTACGAACCAGGTGATGGCGCAGATCGAGCTGTTCAACCATCCCCAGCGCTACGAGAAGAAGGTGTACGTGCTGCCGAAGCACCTGGACGAGAAGGTGGCGCGGCTGCACCTCGACAAGCTCGGCGTGAAGCTGACGCGCCTGACGCCGGAGCAGGCGGCGTACATCGGGGTGAAGCCCGAGGGGCCGTACAAGCCGGAGCATTACCGGTACTAGGCGCCGAACGGCTCGGATGACGTCGACGGGCAGGCCACCACCAAGGGTGCCTGCCCGTCGCTGAGGGCGCATCATCGACCCAGAGCACTCTTCTTGCAACGCGCGGCCTTTCGCCGCGTTTGCCACTCGTCGTCCTGCTTGCGCGGTCCTGTCGAGGTGTGATACTCATGTTCCCATTGCGTGGGATCCCACGTAAACGGTAGGCCCGGTACCGCACGGCTCCCGCGAGACGCGCGCTCCATCCCTGGCGCGAGTGGCTGCTCGGAGTCGGGATGGCGCGGTCGAGACGACGTCACCCGGTCGAGCGAAGAAGCCACACCGCCAGTCGACCCCACATCGATAGCGAGGGCACATGAGCAGCGCGCCCGATTCCGTCGTCCGGATCTTCTCGACGTGTCCGCAGTCGAAGGACCTGCCGCGGGACGAGTACCTCCAGGCCGTCATCGATGTCGCGCGCTGGAGCGAGGGCGCTGGATGCTCCGGCATCCTCGTGTATGCTGACAACGGACTGGTGGACCCATGGCTCGTTGCGCAACGCATCGTGCAGAGTACGCAGGGGTTGAGCCCACTGGTCGCCGTCCAGCCGATCTACATGCACCCGTACACCGCCGCGAAGCTCGTCGCGTCGCTTGGCCACATGTACGGCCGGCGGATCTACCTCAACATGGTCGCGGGCGGTTTCAAGAACGACCTGGCCGCGCTGAACGATCCGACACCACACGACGAGCGTTACGCGCGCCTGATCGAATACACGCTCGTGATGAAGGTCCTCCTCTCGAGTGATGAGCCGGTTTCGTTCACAGGTAGGTATTACCAGGTCAACAATCTACGAATGACGCCGTCACTCCCTTCCGATCTGGCCCCCGAGTTCCTGATCTCGGGGTCGTCGGAGGCCGGACTCGCGGCAGCGCGCGCAACCGGCGCGACCGCCGTGAAGTACCCGGAGCCGCCGGGTCAGGACGAATCGGGTGAAGCCGATCGCGAGTCGCATTCGGGAGTGCGCGTCGGGATTATCGCACGTGAGACGACGGCCGACGCATGGTCCGTCGCGCACGCGCGATTTCCCGAGGATCGACGCGGGCAACTCACCCACCAACTCGCCATGAAGGTGTCGGACTCGAAGTGGCACGAGCAACTGTCGAAGCTTGGCGCACAGCCCGTGTCCGGGAGCAATCCGTGGTGGCTGACGCCGTTCCAGAACTACAAGACGTTCTGCCCCTATCTCGTCGGCAGCCACCATGATGTGGCGCGCGAGCTGTCGCGCTTCGTCGCGAAGGGGGTAGACACCTTCATCCTCGACATCCCTCCCTCGCGCGAAGAGCTCGAACACATCGGCGCGGTCTTCGACCTCACGGCGGTCGGGATCCAGACGTGACCGAGCTCCTGCAGGAGTACGCCGCCGCTCGAGCAGAGCGGCGGCCGGACGATGTCGCGCTCGTCATGCGTGAGGAGCGTGTCACGTACGGTGAGCTCGAGGCGTCGAGCAATCGCATCGCGCGCATGCTGTGGGAGGTGGGCTGTACGCGAGGGGATCGCGTGTGCCTCTTTCTTCCGAAGTCCACGACCGCCCTCGCCTGCATGCTGGGCGTGCTGAAAGCGGATTGCGTCTACGTCCCGATCGACGTGACGGGCCCCGCGGCGCGCCTCGAGAGAATCGTTCGATCGGCAGATCCGCGGCTCGTGCTCGCCGCCTCATCCGCGGCACCGGTGCTCGACGAGCTCTGTGGCATGAGCGAGCTCGGCAGGACGCTCCGTGTCGCGTCCATCGAGCAGACGCCGATCGCGTGCGAGCACTTTCGTTCCGTGTTCGCTCGCCCGGATTGGGAGGTGCTGTCACTCGAGCCGTTGGATTGGGCGAACTCGACGCGCGATGCCGCCCACATTCTCTTCACATCCGGCTCCACGGGTATGCCGAAGGGCGTGGTGATCACGCACGCCAACGTCATCCATTTCGTGGAGTGGGCACGCGGGTACTTCGGGACCGCACCAGGCGACCGCGTCTCGGGGCATCCACCGTTGTACTTCGATCTTTCGACCTTCGACATCTACGGCACCATGGCCGCGGGAGCACAGTTGCACCTCGTGCCGCCCGAGCTGAGCCTCCTGCCGCACAAGCTCGCCGACTTCATGCGACGTGCCGAGCTGACACAGTGGTTCTCGGTCCCGTCGATCCTGACCTACATGGCGAAGTTCGATGTGGTGCAGTTCGGCGATTTCCCGGCGCTCGAGCGGCTCCTCTGGTGCGGCGAAGCCATCCCGACGCCGACGCTCATGTACTGGATGGAGCGCCTACCGAACGTCGCGTTCACGAATCTCTACGGCCCGACGGAGGCGACCATCGCGAGCAGCTATTTCACGGTCCGGGAGCGACCCGCGAGCGAGCGCGAGGCGATCCCGATCGGTACCGCGTGTCCGGGCGAGGAGCTCCTCGTGCTCGACGAGGCCATGCGACCCATCCCGTCTGGAGTCATCGGCGATCTGTACATCGGCGGTGCGGGGCTGAGTCCGGGCTATTGGCGCGATGACGAGAAGACGCTCGCCGCGTTCCGCCCTGATCCCCGCTCCGCCAGCGGGGGTGCCCGGCTCTACCGGACTGGCGACCTCGCACGAGTGGGGACAGACGGGTTGATCTACTTCGCCGGTCGCTCCGACACGCAGATCAAGAGCCGCGGATATCGGATCGAGCTCGGCGAGATCGAGGCCGCACTCAGCGCGGTGGACGCGGTGAGGGAAAGTGCGGTGGTTGGAGTGTACGCAGGCGGATTCGAAGGGACGGCGATCTGCTGCGCGTACGCGCTGTGCGATAACACCCGAGTCGACCGGCAGTCGTTACGGGGGGAATTGTCGAACGTGTTGCCCAGTTACATGCTGCCGTCTCGCTGGTTGGCGCTCGAGAGTTTGCCCAAGAACGCCAACGGCAAGATCGATCGAAAGCGACTGCGCGAACTCTTCGAGAGAGGAGCCGACAATGTCTGACGTCGACGTGCGAGCTGGTGAGTCTGAAGCCTGGGGCGAAGCGGATGTCATCGACCGACTGCGCGAGTTGTTCGCCATCGCGCTCAACATCCGCGTTCCCGCGGATGACACGGACTTGCTCGGGTCCGGATTGTTGGACTCCTTGGGTCTCGTGGAGCTGCTCTTTCACGTGGAACAGACGTTCGGGCTGACGATCGAGTTGGACGAGCTCGACGTCGAGAATTTTCGTTCGCTGCGCACGATCGCTGCGATCGTGGCGGCGCGGCGGCGCGCCACGTCAGGTCAGCTCCCCCGGTGGCCGGCTGAACCAGCACCGTCGTCGACCGCGCGGAGACTGGTTGTAACCGCGGGGCCAGCCAGCTCGCACGCGTCGACGTCGGAACGGGATTCCCACGGAGCAGCCGGTGTGAGTGGCATTCGTGTTCTGCGTCGTGACGACGCACCTGCAGTCGCCGCCCTCTACGAGCGCGTGATGCGCTCGGGCTCGGCCACGCCTCCACCACGGCTCGCCCCGTACTTCGTGCGGACCTTCCTCGAGCAGCCGTGGGGAGATGAGGCAGTCCCATCGCTGGTCTACGTCGACGAGGACGACCGCATCGTCGGCTGCATCGGTGCGATGGAACACCGGCTCCGCTTCGATGATCGGCCCATCCGGATGGTGGCTTCCGGACCGCTGATCTCCGAGCCGGAGGCGCGGCCTGGGGCCGTCGGCGCTTTGCTGCTACGCCGGTTGATGATGGGGCCGCAGGACGTGACGATCACGGATGCTGCGAGTGACACGGTCCGGCGCATCTGGGAGAGGTTCGGCGGCGAGACGCTGCATCTGAGCTCGATTCGCTGGACGCGCTTGTTCAGGCCCGCGCAGTGCGTTGCGGAACACTTCCTCGAACGAGCGCAGCGCAACGGAGCACGGAGGGTCCTGCGTCCCCTGGGCGCCATCGCGCGCCCTGTCCTGCGTGCGGCGGATTCAGCCGTCACTCGGATCCCGCGCAACCCGTTCGCCACGCGCACGCCGGACTCGATCGACGAGCCGCTCACGCCGCGCGCGATGCTCGAGGAACTGCCGGTGATCGCGCGCTCGTTGCGCCTGCGCCCCGACTATGACGAGCGCTTCCTCGAGTGGCTGTTCCGCGAGCTGCGCGACGTCAGGTCACGCGGAAAGCTCGACGCGGTGCTGGTACGCGGCAGGGACGGACGTGTGCTCGGATGGTTCGTGTGCTTCATTCGCCCGACCGGCCTCGGCACCGTGCTGCAGGTGGTCGCTCGTGACGACGGAGCTGGTACGGTCATCGACCATCTCTTTCACTACGCTCGCACGGCCGGCGCTCGCGGCTTGATCGGACGCCTCGAGCCGAGGCTGGTAGCGCCGCTGGCGAGCCGGGGGTGCACGCTGTTCAACACGGGAAAGATGTTCGCGCTCATCTACTCGCGCATTCCGGGGCTCGTCGACGTCGTTCGCTCGGGCCAGGCGCTGCTGACGTGGATGGATGGAGAATCCGGCTTCGGCCACTGGAGCGAAGCCTTCACGTGAACATCGTCCTCGTGGCAGAGGAGGCGGCGGGCGTTCAGACGCTACGGGCCATTGCCGGCACGGCGCACCGAGTCAGTGCGGTGTTGAGTTCCCAGCGCGGCGGATTTCGGGGGGCGACAGTCGCCGACGTCGCGACGCAGCTCGGGATCGAAGTGTGGCGGCCGGAGCTCGTTCGCACGCCCGAGCTCGCGAAGATGCTCCGGGCACGGCAGGTCGACCTCCTGCTCAACGTTCATTCGCTGTTCGTCATCCACCCGGATGTCCTGCGCGCCGCCCGGATCGGCAGCTTCAACCTGCACCCTGGCGCGCTCCCGCGGTACGCCGGTCTCAACGCGCCGAGTTGGGCGATATTCCGCGGGGAAACGTCGCACGCGGTAACGGTTCACTGGATGTCAGCCCGGATCGATGATGGGGCGATCGCCTACGAGGCGACGTTCGGGCTCGGCGAGGACGACACCGGATTGTCGGTGAGCGTGAAGTGCGTGCGGCTCGGGGTCGCGTTGCTACGCCAACTCATCACGACGGCCGCCGCCGGCCCCGGCGCGATTCCCGCACGCGAGCAGGATGCCGCCCTGCGCCGGTACCACGGACGAACGGTGCCTAACGGCGGTATGATCGACTGGTCGCGCTCGGCGGGTGAGGTCACCCGGTTCGTGCGCGCGTGCGACTACGGTCCGCTCCCGTCGCCGTGGGGGTCGCCGCTGGCGCGGTTGGGGGGCCAGACACTCCGCATCGTCGCCGTATCGCGAACGGGGCGAGAGTGCGCGGTGCCGCCGGGGACCATCGGCCGGATGGCCGATGGCTCGCCGGTGGTCGCGACCGCTGACGAATGGGTTCGCATCGATCGCTCGCGCGTGGATGGGCGGCTCGTCGACGCGCGAGCGGTGCTCACGTCCGGGCAGCGGCTTGAGTATCGGCGTGAAGCGGGAGGGGCCGTACAAGCCGGAGCACTGCCGGTACTGGGGCAGGGCGAATGACCCGACGGGCGGGCCACCCACCAGGGGCGCCTGCCCGTCGTCGCGTTGGCCACTCGACGCCTCACGCCGTCATGTCGCCCTGGGTGGCCAAGCGGAACTGGCTCCGGACGCCCTCGGGGAGCGCTGCGATGCGGGCATCATTGAGCGCGCTGATCGCGCCCGCGCCGCCCGTCGACACCGCGACCGACTCCCACTCGTTCGGCATGAGCAACATCATCGTAGGCGATACTTTCCACTCTCGCTCGAGCGCGTTCGTCGCGCGCAGTCGCCGACACCTCGCCCGTAGGGAATCCACGCACGTCTCCCGCACGTAGATCGTCCGCGACTCAGGATCGCGGTGCTCCGGGAAGGGAGTCCGCCGCACTCCCGCATCGTCCGTATGCAGATTGTAGTGGAGACTCGCATCGACGACGTCGGTACCGGCGTCCACCACCGTGAGCAGGATCCCCGAGTACGGCTCGTTCAGCACCCAGAGCGTCTCCGCGCGGCCGCTCCTGTCCACACTGTCGAACTTCGCCGCGACGAAGAAGCCTTCGGCGCGTGCCAACTCGATGTAGCGCGCGGGCTCGTCGCTCGCCGCCGTGTCTTCCGCGTCGCTCACGCGGCGATCGGCACGCCGAGTCGCTCGCCTCTGATCGCCATCATCGACGATCGGTGGCTTCACCACCGGTCTGTCGGACAAGCGCGCCACTGACCCTTCCTTGTGCTTCTCCGGACTCTCGACGGAGTGCATCTCTGGCGATGCGCGCGGCGGGTGGTCGGCAAGCCCCGGAGCATCGTCCCTGACGTTGTCGGGCGGACCACCCGGGGCCACGCGATCGTACGCGCCTCCCCCCGTCGGCAATATCGACCGTCGCCGGTCGGTCGGTTCGACAGTCGGCGCGGCGCCTGTCCCGCGGTCGCCTAGCGGCGACCATGCCGACGTGGGATCCTCGTCTGGCCGCGCCGCGGGAAGGTCCGCGAGCTGCAGTGCCGGTGTTGGCTCGCGCGTCACGAGTACGACGGCGTCCGCGGTCAAGTATTGTGGCCACGAAACACAGGTGGCCTTGGGTTGGTCCGCTGCCGGGGTGGGGTCTGGCAACTCGTAGAACGGCGCGTAGAACCACCGCGAGTTCGCTGTGTCATGAAGGAAGAACGCACCGCCCGGGGCGTTCGCGCCGTCGGCGATCACCAGCATGGTCTGCCACGGCTGGGCGAAGTAGGCGGTGTGGATGGCCACCGCACTACCCGAGGGCTTGGCCTCAACGCGCGACACACTGCGGTACCAACCGATCACGTGCGCGTGCTTGCCATCCGACGTCCGCGCGAGCGCCTGCTTGATGCCCTGCGCCAACTCACCCTCATCGATCAGCGGGTGTTGCTCGGCCACCGACTCGATCACGAGATAGTCGGCTCCGGTCTCCGCACACTGATAGAGCTGGCCCAGCAACAGGCCGAAAGCCCGCCGCCCATGGGCCGCTCGCGCCAGTGCTTCCGCACGCGCCAACGCTGGTTGCTGTACGAAGATCCGCCGCCGACCGCCGTCGGCGGGCTGCAGCGATGCGACCACGTAATGGGAGTCGCGCAGCGGCTTCCAATGGATCGATTGTTCGACGGGCATTGGACGCCGCGTCACGCGGTCGCGCATCGACACACCCCCCGCTCTTCCAGACCGATACTGGCGGAAGCCTGCTCGGCGAGGCCAGGCACGAAAACCTTACACCCATCGACTTCGGAATATCCAACCGGGGATTCGCGCGGACCAGAGCCCGCCTCGCAATCGGTCGATGGCTACGTGGTCGGGTCTTCGAGGCGCTCGCATGCGGCGAACGCGTGAACGGAGGAGGCCGGTTGAACGGCCGCCTCCGCTCACTGTCCTGCAGCACGTTCCGCCGCATCCATGCGACGATCGATGGATGGACCATCGTACGAAAGTGTTGCGTCTTGGCCGCCAGCGTGACAAAATCGGCAACGTGGGCTGACCGTCGGCGGCGGCCCGATCATGCAGTCGTGGTGGCTCACTGCTGACGACGTCGGAGCGTTCGACTGGGGGCGCCGCGCCAGTAGGACTCGTCTTCGGACGGGGTGATGGGGCGAAGGTGCGATGGGGACAATCGTTGCGATCGCCCGTTTCCCGGACGGGCGGCTGGGTGTGCTGGACTGGCGACGCTCGTTCCGCGGCGTCGAGGACGCCTCCTGGCTCGCGCCTAACGACCTGGCTCCGCTACCGGCGATGGCGTGGACAGCCGTGCTCGGGGGAATGCACCGGCCGCTGGGCCATTGGGATCGACGCGCCGAGCCCCAGGCCGGCCCCGTCGCGCTGATTGTCGGTCCGTCATCATCAGGCAGTCGCTTCCGGCCCCCGGCGATGCCGCTCGTTGGTGTGCTGGCAGCGATGGGGCTGCACATGACATTGGCTCGACGCGCCACGAAAGGATGACGACCGACGACACGTACCCGGGCCACGCCGGGAAGCGGCGACCCTGGTGCCCACCTCTCGACCGGTGGCCTAACGCTTGTCGGGAGCGGTCTCTCGCGATTCCCGTTGGCGGCACGCAGCGATCGGCTCGCGCGTGCACCGGCTGACACGCATACGGCCCTCGACCCGCGGTGCCTGGCACCAGAGCGACGGATCCCCTGGCCGGCATGGCGGCAGCCCGACCTAACGACTCGCGCCTCGCGGAGGCGAAATGACGGAATCTCCGGCTGGCGGCGCACCGCCGCCAGCAAAACGCAGAGCACCGCGGCGGTGGGTGCGCGACGCCGTGGCTGCCGCTGTTCTCGTCACTGTCGCCGAGATCCTGATTCTCGTCTCGCCGGGGCCGCCGCCGGAGCGCTTCGAGGAGTTCTGTGTCCGCGATTTCACGATCCGGGGGCCGGCGCACATCACCGCGAGCTGTGACGCGGCAGCATACCTGATGCTCGCGAACCGCCCAGGGCGCATGCTGAGACCTGAGTGGCCCTGGGGCCAGAATCGACCGCTGTACGCCGGGGCGGGATGGGTGCTCGCGATACCGTTCCGCGCGCTCGGCTTCGATTCACTCCCCGCCCGCCTGTTCGGCGACCGGGTTCGCCCCGGGAGTGACGAGGCTCGCTACCTCGGCTACGGCGCCGAGTATGCGGGGTTTCTCCTCTTCAACTGGCTCTTGCTCGTCGCGTCGGTACTGCTGCTCCGGCGGGTGCTGGCCGCCCGGACGATCTTCGACACACCGATGATCCTCCCTGTTGCTCTGCTGCTCGTGAACCAGGTCACCAGGGGGTTCTTCTGGACGCCGCACCTTCAGATACTGAACGTGTTCGCCCCCATCCTCTCCGTGCAGCTACTGCTCTGGATGCAGCAGCGACTGCCGGCGATGACATGGCGAGATGTGTCGCTCATCGGCCTGGCGCTCGGGGTCGCGAGCCTGATGTATGGGATCTTCGCCATGACCGTGTCCGCGGCCAGCCTTGGTCTCATCTTCGGCGACGGCGGGAACGCGATGAGAACGCGTCCGCGCGCGACGCTCTCGAGTGTGGCGCTGCTCATGGGATCGTTCTTCGTTCCCGTCGTCGCATGGAGCACGTTCGCCGGCGCGCTTGCTGGATCGTACACGTCGCCGGAAACCGCGGCATATCGCGAGTTCGTCTGGGTTGCCGACTCGTTTGCTCGTGGCGCGAACGTCTTCCTCACCGATCTCGTCCACCACCTCGACCGCTACCTGTCGACCGTGCCCGGGATCGTCGCGTTTCCCACGGTCACACTCGCCGCTCTCAGTATGACGTTCTACGCGCTCGGCGCTGCTCGCATCCCCGTCGCGCGCGAGAAGATGTTGGGCCGAGCCATTCTGCTCTGTGTCGTGGCTGACGTGGTCTTCTACGCGCTGATGGGGTACTACGCCCTGCGGCTCACATGGAGCATCGTGCCGTTGCTCGCCATCCTGATCGGGATGGAGATCGGCAGCCTCGAACGCGCTCTTGCGGGCCGGGCGCGCTCGGCGCTGAGGCTGGTGACCGTGGTTGTCGCGCTGTGCTACGCCGCGTTCAGCTATGCCAGCCCGTACAACAACAGGTGAATCGATGTGCCCCCGTTCGCCCGTGCCGGGCAGCGTGGCGACCATGAGCCAGTCGGCCTGCTCGTAAGAGCACTGCAGCAGGCTTCCAGCATTGTGGCCAGGCCACATAGGGCACCGCAATTTGGTTCAGTGGTGTCGAAAGAAGCCCCGGTTCGACAAAGACGCTGTCCGCAGCTGACGCCACCCTTCGACGTGAGCCCGCACACGTCGGGGGAGCACCGCCCTGACCCAAGCACGAATGGATGATCGAACGTGCCGTTGCGCTCCCGCGGTCTCGCTTTCAGACCACCGTGTGACATAGTCCGACTGTTGCGGCCACGTCGCAAATGGCTCCCGCTCGTCCACTTTCAGCGCGATGACCCGCAGAACCGCAGGACGCGGTGAGACAAGCTGCACGCGACGTCCGACCCGCTGCGGATCGGTCACCGTGTACCGTTTGCGCGAAAACGCCAACTCTACGCTCGGGTATCGCGACTCCTGGAGTTCGATGAGTTCGAGTTGGAAGCCGTTCTCCGCGGAGAACGTTCGGTAGTACAGTTCCGGCCCGAACTGATAGAATCCGTGACCCATGAGGTTGTTCGCGGGGTTGACGCCGAAGAAGCGTCCCCCAACCGCGAGCGCTCGCATGCAACTCGCGAGCGCCACGGGGACATTGAAGACGTGCTCGAGTGTACCACCGTCGATGACCAGATCGAACTGCCCCGATAACTCGGATGGGAGCTCGTCATTCAGGTCGTGCTGGAGGCGGGCGCCCTCGAAAGCGGAGTGGTCCAGAGCCATCAGTTCGCGTGCGCCGAGCACGTCGGCGTAGAACTCGTCGAAGTAGTCACCAGGCTGGTGTCCTCGCGGGCAAGCAATGCCGAGCCGCGCGAACTCAGCCGTGCTCAACGAGAAGCTCTGGCGACCAAGCGTCAGAACGCGCTCGAATCGGGCGCCGCGCCCGCGCCATTCGACCAATGTGCGGACGTCATCAAACGTTAGGCCCATACGCCGACCATGCGAAGACGTTCACAGCGCAACCGCGTGGCGAGCCGATGTCATGGTAGCGAGGGCAATCGTCAACCGCCAGTAATCGTGAACAGCGGTTCCATTTGGACCTCGGACGCTGTCAACGCAGTCATCGCGCCGAGCGTCATCGCGCCGAGCGATCGGGTCGTATGCGTGAATGCGTGTAGCGGGGTCTCCGCCCGCGAGCGCCCTTCGGCCGGTGCGGCGTGCGCAACGGCACCCCGCCGCGCACGATGATCATCCGCGTCGCCCGGCTCACGCTGCGCGTGCCGCGCGACCGGGCCGCGCTCTTCCAACCCGCCGTGTTCGCCCGTTACCGGCGGCGCCACACGCGCCCGCATCGCCGCCTGGCGCGCCCGCCGGGCTGACGCGCAGGCTGTGCCCTGGCCGATCGTCGACGCCCGCTCCGAGCCCATGCGCCGCGAAAGCCAGCTGCTCTCGACCGCGATTCTCTGCGGCGAACGCGTGAGCGGAGGAGGTCGGTTGGGCGACCGCCTCGGTTCGCCGTCCTGAAGCGAGCCTTCTGCACGAGCGGTCGCGACCGGGAACGGACGCCCTTTCGTCTTGCGACGCCGACGCTCCCTCGGTGTCTGCGCTCGTTTTCGAGCGATGTCAGCCGGAGTATGAGAGCGGTCTAAGCAATATTGACCGAGCAGGCAAATGTTGGAGTAACATAACCTTACGAAATATTGTCGTGCTCAGCCGTCATTCCTACAGTTTCGACTCCAATCAACTGACGGCGGGATCGCAGCACCCTCTGTGGTGACGCGACAAAGGCAAACCCGGCGAAAGCCGGCGACGCAAAGCTACGAGGCTACCGTTCGCGCGCGGGTGCGCTTGCCATGCCAGTCGAGCCGCCGTTGCACCGGAGGGTGTTTCAGTGGACGTCTCAACTGGCCGACTCGCATCGGTCCGCCGCGGCATGCTGTCCTCGGCAGTTATACTCGTGCTCGGCTTCGCGAGCGGGTGCGCCACCGACTCGCCCAGCGGTCCTGTCCCTGCCGCTGATCAGGCGTCGCTGGCGGAGGTGGCGAGCGGAACCCCCACCATGGCAATTCGGTCGCGCCTCGACGCGTCGAAGTGTCTGACCGTACAGAACGGAAACATCGCTGACGGTACTCGAACGGAGCTGCAGCCGTGCGACGGCCGCAGCAGTCAGCAATTCACGGTCGTGCCGTCGGATGGCACTATCCGGATTGGTTCCAATTTCTGCCTCGACGCTTCCGATGACCGCGCCGTGAACGGCGACCCGATCATCGTGTGGACGTGCCACGGTGGCCGGAACCAGAAATGGCGTACGACGGACGCCAGCGAGATTCGTGGCCTGGGCAACATGTGCGTCGATGTGTCGGACGCGCTTGCGAAGGACGGGCAACCTATCATTCTCTGGAAGTGTCACGGCGAGTCCAACCAGAAGTGGGACGTCGTGACTACGACGTCGCCTGATCCGACGCCGACACCGGCGCCGGTGTCGAGTGTGGGTGTGACGTTAGGCAAGACGTCGCTCGCCGTCGGGGATACGACGCGGGCGACCGCGACCCTCAAGGACAGCAGTGGGACCGTGCTGACGGGGCAGACGGTGAGCTGGAGCAGCTCGGCGCCGACGGTGGCGTCGGTGACGGCGGCGGGGCTGGTCACGGCGCTCGCCGCGGGCACCGCGAACATCGTGGCCACGGCCGATGGGAAGAACGGCAGCACTACGGTAACGGTCACCGCGCCCACCACGCCGCCGCCGACGACGGAGCCGCCGGCGTCGTGCAGCATGGTGACGGACTGGAACGCGCGGCCGACGACGGCGATGGCGAAGCCCGGCTACCTGGCGCCGGTCACGGAGCCGGACTTCGGGACGCGGCTGGTGCGGATCACCGGCGACCCGGGGACGCCGATCACCCTCGCCGGCGGCGGGACGGCCGGGACGTGGGGGAACCTCGCGGGGGACGCCTACGCCAAGGAGCCCGTCTGGAACGCCGACCAGTCGCTCATGGTGCTGCGCGTGATGGACTCGCCGGGCGGCCCGCTGTTCCTGGACGGGAACACGTACCAGCCGCTCTTCCGCCGCGGCTCGGTGCCGGGGACGTTCGGGCCGAAGTGGCACCCGACCAACCCCGACCTCATGGTGTACATCAACGCCAACGGCTCGGTGGGGCTCTGGAACGTCCGCACGCAGGCCACGAGCCTCGTGTACTCGACGAGCGCCTACAACAACGCGAGCCCCGGCGCGGGGGAGGGCAACGTCTCGGCCAACGGCTACATGGTCGTGCAGGCGAACCGCAACGCGGACGGCCACAAGGTCGCCTACGCGGTCGACGTCACCTCCGGGGCCCGGGGCGGGGACATCGACCTGACCAACGCCGGGGTGAGCGCGGTGGACTGGGTGTCGGTCTCGCAGCTCGGGGGCTACGTCGTCGTCGACGGCACGATCGACGGCGCCGGCCAGCGCGTGAAGGCGTGGAACCGGGCGACGGGGGCGCAGACGGCCTACTGGCCGACGAACCCGATGGGGCACTTCGACCTGGGCGTCAACGCGGCCGGGCGGGAGGTCGCCTTCGGGGCGGCGTCCGGCGGCGCGTACCCGACGCGGTTCGTCACCCTGGACCTGGGCAACGGCACCGTGGCGCCGATGTCGCCCGCGACGTCGTGGGACTGGCACGCCTCGACGCGCAACACGCGGCGGCAGGGCTGGGGCTACGCGTCGACGAACAACCTGACGTCGTTCGTGCTCTCGGGCGAGATCTACGCCTTGAAGCTCGACGGCTCGCAGTCGGTCGAGCGCTACGGCCACTTCCGCTCGAACCAGACCGACTACGAGGCGGCGCCGTTCCCGTCGCCGTCGCCGGACGGCAAGCGGATCGTCTTCCGCTCCAACTGGGGCGCCTCGAGCGGCCGGCCGGTGCAGACCTACGTGTTCGACACCCGCTCCTGCCCCTGAGCCCCGGGCCGCGGCTTCGCTTCACGTAGCGTTACACGTCCGAGTCGCGCTCGGATCATGAACTCCCGGTACGACACGGCGGCCGGTCCCACAAGGGACCGGCCGCCGTGCACTTTCTCATGCCCTGGTCCAACGAACCTGGCCACCGGTGATCCACGCCCCGATTCCGACACGTGTCCGCCGGCGGCCGCGGCGCACCAGGATGTCCGTCACAGCGCCCACTCAGTCGCGCTGTTATTCGTGAAGCGCACGCATGAAGCGCACGCATGAAGCGCACGCATGAAGCGCACGCATGAAGCGCACGCATGAAGCGCACGCATGAAGCGCACGCATGAAGCGCACGCATGAAGCGCACGCATGAAGCGCACGCATGCGAGCGCACACTGCCGCGACCTCGATATCGAAGGCGCCCGGAGTGACTCGCTGCCGGCGAAGTCGTCGCACTCGTATACCGACAATTGATGGCACGATCGCACCACCCTCGCGGGTGACGCGACAAGGGCAAACCCGCTGAAAGGCGGGGACGCAAAGCCAACGGGGCTACCGCACGCCAGCATCGCGTGCCACGCCGGCTGGGTTGCCGAACGTCCCTGAGGAGGGGTCCATGCGACTGTCCGCTCGTGTGGTCACGGCACCTTGTCTCGCAGTAACGGCAGTCGTCGGCGTCGCCTGCGCCGGCGCCGATTCGATCAGCTCGAGCAAGCCCGGGGTTCGAGAGCCAGGTTCGGTTTCCGTCTCGCCGAAGGTCGACACGATCGACGTCGGCGGCACCCAGCAGTTCGTCGCGCGCGTCCGTAACGCCCCCGGTGCGCCCGGCGATGCGTCCGTCAGTTGGCGGTCGGTCGACCCAGCCGTGGCCAGCGTTTCCTCGTTAGGCATGGTGGCCGGCGTGTCCGTCGGCAGCACATGGGTCATCGCCAGCGCGGGCGGCACCGCCGATACCGCGGTCATCGTCGTACAGGCGCCGGCGCCTTCGCTCTCCATCTCGCCCGGCGCGATCAGCGTCATCCTCGGTGATTCGATTCGCCTGACGGCATCGCCGAGCGCCGCATCCGCCACCTCGCTCACCGAGGTGGGTGTGCGGTGGGCGACGTCGGACTCCACGATCGCACGCGTGTCTCCGGACGGCGTGGTGACCGCGAGCGACACGGGCACCACAACGGTCAGCGCCCACCTGCATGGCGCGAGCGCGATCGCGGAGGTTCGGGTCGCGCGGAACACGCCGGCGTCGGTGACCATCTCGCCGGGCATGAGCTCTGTCTACCCCGGCCAGACACAGCAGCTCACGGCCACCGCGCTCGACGCGAATGGACGTGTCGTGACCGGTCCGAGCATCAAATGGACGTCGTCGGATCCCTCGCTGGCGGCGGTGTCGGATGCCGGGCTCGTGACCGGGGTCGCGAAGGGAACAGCCATCATCACCGCGCAGGTGCAGGGAAGGCGGGCGACGGCCGGTGTGAACGTGCTCGCAGTTCCCGTGGCCAGCGTCAGCGTGTCGCTTCCGGTGACCATGCTGTCGGTTGGGCAAACGATTCAGGCCACAGCCACGGTCATGGATGCCCAGGGGAACGTCCTCACTGGACGCCCGCTCGCCTGGCAGAGCTCGAACCCGGCGATGGCGACGGTCAACGCCACCGGCCTCGTCACGGCGCTCGCGAAGAGCACGGTCACCATCAGTGCGATCAGCGACGGCAAGGTCGGCAGCGCGCCGCTCACCGTGAGCGGCGCGGTCCCGACGTCGATGACCGTCACGCCATCCAGCGTGTCGCTGGTGACCGGCCAGAGTGCCCAGCTCGTCGCCAGCGTACTCGATGCGAGCGGTGCGGTGGTCCCGAATCGCCCAGTGGTCTGGTCCAGCGAGAACAGCTCCGTCGCGTCGGTCAGCTCGGATGGCCTGGTGTTTGGTGCAGGGATGGGCACGACGGTGGTTCACGCGTCGGCCGATGGGCTCACCGCGTCAGTCAGCGTGTCGGTGACGGGGATCAAGGCCGTGTCGGTGAGCGTTCTCCCGCAATTGCTCGCGCTGACGGTGGGCGACACCTCGCGACTCGTCGCCACCGTTCGCGCGGCGGACAGCTCGTTGCTCTCGAATCGCGCGGTGACCTGGTCATCCTCGAATCCCGCGTCGGTGACGATTTCTCCGACAGGGCTCGTGACCGCGGGCGGCGCCGGGACCGCAACGATCAATGCGCAGGCTGACGGGATATCCGCAACGGTGCCCGTGACGGTTGCCGCGCCCCCTGTGGCGCCCGTTGCATCCATCTCGGTGACGCTCGGTTCGACATCACTGGTGATCGGGCAAACCACACAGGCGACGGCGACGCTGCGTGACGCCGCCGGCAACGTGCTCAGCGGACGAACCGTCGCCTGGTCGAGCGCGAACCCGGAGGTCGCCAGCGTCTCATCCACCGGGTGGGTAACCGCAGTCTCTGGCGGATCCGCATCGGTGATCGCGAAGAGCGAAGGACAATCGGGGGCGGCCACCGTCTCGATCACCACGCCACCGCCGGCGCCGGTCGCGACGGTGACGCTGGGCGCGAGCTCCACCACGTTGCTGGTGGGGCAGACGGCGCAGGTGACGGCCACGCTCAGCGACGCGATGGGGAGCGTGCTCACCGGACGCACGATCGGTTGGACGTCGTCCAACCCGCTCGTCGCAACGGTGTCGCCGAGCGGACTGGTGACGGCGCTGAGCGCCGGTGGCGTGACCGTGACCGCGACGTCGGAGGGACGGAGTGGCTCGGTGGGCCTAACGATTTCGTCCCCACCGCCGCCGGCGTCGTGCAGCATGGTGACGGACTGGAACGCGCGGCCGACGACGGCGATGGCGAAGCCCGGCTACCTGGCGCCGGTCACGGAGCCGGACTTCGGGACGCGGCTGGTGCGGATCACCGGCGACCCGGGGACGCCGATCACCCTCGCCGGCGGCGGGACGGCCGGGACGTGGGGGAACCTCGCGGGGGACGCCTACGCCAAGGAGCCCGTCTGGAACGCCGACCAGTCGCTCATGGTGCTGCGCGTGATGGACTCGCCGGGCGGCCCGCTGTTCCTGGACGGGAACACGTACCAGCCGCTCTTCCGCCGCGGCTCGGTGCCGGGGACGTTCGGGCCGAAGTGGCACCCGACCAACCCCGACCTCATGGTGTACATCAACGCCAACGGCTCGGTGGGGCTCTGGAACGTCCGCACGCAGGCCACGAGCCTCGTGTACTCGACGAGCGCCTACAACAACGCGAGCCCCGGCGCGGGGGAGGGCAACGTCTCGGCCAACGGCTACATGGTCGTGCAGGCGAACCGCAACGCGGACGGCCACAAGGTCGCCTACGCGGTCGACGTCACCTCCGGGGCCCGGGGCGGGGACATCGACCTGACCAACGCCGGGGTGAGCGCGGTGGACTGGGTGTCGGTCTCGCAGCTCGGGGGCTACGTCGTCGTCGACGGCACGATCGACGGCGCCGGCCAGCGCGTGAAGGCGTGGAACCGGGCGACGGGGGCGCAGACGGCCTACTGGCCGACGAACCCGATGGGGCACTTCGACCTGGGCGTCAACGCGGCCGGGCGGGAGGTCGCCTTCGGGGCGGCGTCCGGCGGCGCGTACCCGACGCGGTTCGTCACCCTGGACCTGGGCAACGGCACCGTGGCGCCGATGTCGCCCGCGACGTCGTGGGACTGGCACGCCTCGACGCGCAACACGCGGCGGCAGGGCTGGGGCTACGCGTCGACGAACAACCTGACGTCGTTCGTGCTCTCGGGCGAGATCTACGCCTTGAAGCTCGACGGCTCGCAGTCGGTCGAGCGCTACGGCCACTTCCGCTCGAACCAGACCGACTACGAGGCGGCGCCGTTCCCGTCGCCGTCGCCGGACGGCAAGCGGATCGTCTTCCGCTCCAACTGGGGCGCCTCGAGCGGCCGGCCGGTGCAGACCTACGTGTTCGACACCCGCTCCTGCCCCTGAGCCCCGCCCGGCGACGGGCCCACGACTCCAAAGGAGCGGGTGGAACGCGCCGGCCGCTCTTCGCCGCGGCGCTAACTCCTCTCGAGCCGCGCGCTGCGGGCGGCACGAGTGCGTCGAGAGCGCACACGCGCACCGAGAGATCCTGGCCGCCCGCTACGACGGCGTTTTCTGATCGCCCTGGCGTCCGCTCACGAGGGACATCACGCCGCCTCTGTCACCTAACGCAAGGTCGAACGCCTCGACGTTCGTGACACCGTTGCGCTCGAGATTGCCCGACAGATAGCCGAGCGTGCGCGAGATCCCGAACCCCTTCGCTACTTCACACCGCGCGTAATGCGTCGCCAGCGGTAGCGTCGCTGCGGCGTGCAGGTACGGGTACGTCACGAACGAATCCTCGTGCGTCACCGCGAACCGCCGCTGCGCAATGATCGGTCCGGTATCGATCCCCTCATCGAGAAGATGTATCGTCGCTCCGACCGAGTCTGCGTCTCCCTCCGCGAGCGCCCGGTAGCAGCCGTGCACCCCCCCGATAGCGCGGCGTGATGCCTGCATGCATGTTAACGAATCGAACGGTGACGGCACCCAGCATCCGGTGCTCGATGATCCGTGTTCCGCTCACCACCACGACGCTTGGCTCCAGTCGCCGAAGCAACTCGCGGGCCTCACCCGAGTTCACCGACTCGATGTGGTGAATCGGACAATCGAACATCGAGCCATCCAGCGCGAGCTCGCGCTGGATGGCTCGATGCGTTGCTCGGCCGCGGAGCGCAGGAGGGGCGTGATGATGGCGGCAAACAACGCTTGGCCCGTGACGGCGAAGCGGCCGAGCTTTCGCGCGCGCCGCGCGAGAAGCACGATGGGATGCCCAGCTCGCCGCGCGATCATGTTGAGCTCGCATCCACCCGCGACTGACATGCCAACGCGCAGTTCATTCGGGTCCCGGTCGGCCCCATGAGCCCATCATCGGTCGCTCGGACAGAAAGTCGTGCTGACGCGCGGCTCGACTCGTCACCCGTGACACTGGCCTGGGTGCTCGCGTTCGCGATGAGCGTGCGCATCCTCTACGCACTCGGTGCGTGGCTCCTGTCGCGTGACGCGTCCGTGTTTTATGGAATGGATTCAGGGTCGTACATCACGCCGGCGCGGGAATTGTTGAGTCACGGCACGTTCACCAACGGTGGCCGCCCCGAGCTCCAGCGAACGCCGGGGTTTCCCCTCATGCTCGTGCCCGGGGTGTGGCTTGGGTACCTGACCCTAACGACCATCGCGCTCAACATCCTTCTGTCGACATCGACCGTGGGGGCCGTGTACCTCCTCGCGCGGCGCGTCTTCACCGAGCACCGCATCGCGGTGACGGCGGCCGTACTCTACGCGGTCGAACCGCTCTCGGTCGGCTACGTTGCCGCCATCAGCACCGAAACGCTCTTCACGGCCATCGTCACCTGGGCGCTCGTACCCGTCGTTGGGTACATACGCGATCGACGACCATCGCTGCTGCTCCTCGGCATGGCGATGCTCGCGGCCGCGGCGTACGTGCGGCCTGTCGGCTACTTCCTCCCGTTCGCGCTGCTACTGCTGCTCGGTTTGGTGGCGCTCCTACGCCGCACGCCTCGGCAACTGCCGCACCTGGCACTGGCTGCCGTCCTCACCCTGGGGATCCTCTTGCCCTGGGAGCTTCGGAATCGAAGGCTCGGCTTTCCCGGGTTCTCAGCGGTCAGCGCCGTCAACATGTACTTCTACAACGGCGCGGCGGTCCGCGCGGCAGTCGCCGGCACGTCGTTCGCCCGAATGCAGGCGGAGATGGGGTTCGGTAAGGAGGAGGTCTACCTTCGCAACCATCCCGAGCAACGCACGTGGCGCCCGGGCGAGCGCTTCGAGTATATGGGCCACCAGGGCACGCGACTCGTCCGTGAGCACCTGCGCTTGTACGCAGGCATCCACCTGAAGGGGATGATGCGGGTGCTGTTGGACCCGGGCGCGATCGACCTCCTCAAGACCTTCCGGCTCTACCCGATGAGCGGGGGGCTGCTCGACCGGATCGTGACGAACGGGCTCGGTGATGCACTCCGCCATCTTTTCCGGGAGCACCCGGTCGCCGCGTTCTCGCTCGTGGGCCTCGGGCTCGTACTGCTGGCGATCTACGCGGCGGCCCTTCGCGGGCTGCTGACGAACCGACATTTCACCGACCCGACCGTTGTGCTCCTCGTCGGCGTGATCGCGTACTTCGTGGTCATCTCGGGGGGACCGGGGGAATCCAGTCGCTTTCGACACCCCGTGATGCCGCTCGTCTGCGTGCTGGCGGCCGCAGGAGTTCACGCGCGCCGGCAGCGCGCCGGTGGTCAGTCGGCGGCCCCGACGGGTACGCTCGCGGATCGATCGAGTGGCGCGGGGCCAGCAGAGACGCATTCCGCCGCCAGTCGGTCGCCTAACGCCTCGTGGTCTCCAGCGGCGTGAGCGCGAACGGTCCGTCATCACGGTCCACCCGCACCGTCCACACACGACGGTCCTTGAAGTAGGACAGGAGTCGCTGGTCCTTCTGCGGGTCGAGGCTCCGGGCCCACACGACCGGAGCGCGATCGATGTCCGCGGCGTTGGACACCCACTCGTCCCCGGTATTGTGGCCGGGCGCGTACCGGACCAGCACCAGATGGCGCCCGCCCATCTCACGCAGTTGCGTCGCGAACTGGTCTCTCCTTGCCGCCCAGCTCGTACGATCGGTGCGATACTTCACGACGAGGTACGTGAGCCCCTTGACAACGCCGAGGGCCGCGCAGGCCCCTAACACCGTCGCCGGGGCCACGAGTCTTCGCCATCTGGACCGCCCAACCGGCGCATACCGCAGCGCCCGCAGTGACGCGAGCGGGACGGCGACCGCCAGGGACATCAGCGGCGCCGCGTAGTGCGGGCCGAACCAGAACGACACCGTCATCCCCAGCATCACGAAGCCGAGGATCGCGACCGCTCCGGCGACCCAGCGATCGCGGACCGCGCGCCGAACTCCCAGCGCCGTCGCCACCGCGAGCGGCAGCGGAACGAAGAAGACGCCGAACGCGATGGCTCGTCGCGCCGCGGTCGCGAGGAATCCACGCGTGGTGCGCTCGCGCTCGTAGATGTGCAGGTCGTCCGTGGTCTCGCCAGCGGGTCCCGGGCGCAGATAGGGGTCGCGCGGACGCATCCAGAGGAAGTACGGCGATCGCTCGTACTGCCGGGCGTACACATTGTACGGGAGGGTGAGCGCACTTCCGGTGACCGCCTCGTTGTACCGCGCCATGAGCAGCCCACCGGCAGCCAGCACCAGCACCAGCGGGACGGCCACCGCCGCCCGCCGGAACCACCTGCCGGTCGGGTCGCGCCGCACGAACCAGTACGCGAGGTACAGCCCGGCGGGCAGGCTGGTCAGAAACCCCTCGTACATGCGCGTGTTCGCGAGCACGAGCACACCGGCGCCGAACAGCGCTCCAAGCACGACGCCGTACCAGGGGCGCGGTGTGGGGTGGAGGCGTCTCAACGCGCCAAAAACGAGTGCCCCGCCGAAGGCCGCGAGCGCCCCGCCCCAGTACGTGAAGCCCCAGTACGACACCGCGATCCAGGGCATGACGCCGAGCGTCCCGAAGAAGGCCCACCGATGCCCGACCCACGCCTGCAGCATCCAGCACAGCGCGGCGCCCAGCGCGGCGACGCTCAGCCACACGCCCACGATCGGATGGCTCCCCATCAGATCGCCCAGCGCCAGCACGAGCCCCTGCCCCGGGGGGTATTTCGACTGGTAGGTGGGCAGCACGAGGATGTGTTCGGCCTGGAAGTGCTCCCACATCGGATGCGGCGGATTCGTCAACCGCCCGGACGCGAACGTCTCGGCCGCGAGCAGGTAGCTCAGCTCGTCCGGCACCGCGGGGCGCCGGTTCGATCGCGTGAGTGTCGCGAGGACAGCGAGGATGAGGGACGCCGTCCCGGCAACCGCGACCGCCGCCCGCGGCGAAGCGACCACCCGGCTCGTGGCGCGCCGAACGGCGAGAACCGCCGCGGGCATGTGAACCTCCAACAACCCCGATGCGAGCGACGACACGGCGAAGGCTGCCACACAAGATTAGAGCGAAATAACGTTTGTTGGATCATCAAGATCAAGCGGGGGAGCCGTGACAGGGTTCGTGGATCGCGGCCTCAGCGGACTCGAAGCCCGGGCCGCCGGCCGTGGGATGTGCGCCGCCGCGCCACCGGGAATTCTTTGCTGACTGGGCACACATTCGTACTTGCTCGATGGTCGATGAGTCCTTTTATTGGAGCACGCTAATCGGTGCTGCCATCCACGATCCGGGCAGCGCGATCGACGCCTGCCATACACGGCCAATGTCACGCTCGACCCCGCGCTCGCGCGTCGGGGGCGTCAAATCCACGTCACCAGCCACGGAGTATCGAGCGACATGCCGACACTCGAACGCGATCTGCGTGCGTATCTCAACGACAATTTCGTGCTGTCGCCGGACGTTCAGTCCCTGGCGGGTGATGCCTCGCTCACGCGCAGTGGAATCATCGACTCCGTGGGCGTCGTCGAGTTGATCCACTTTCTCGAGACACACTTCGGCGTCGAGCTCGCCGACGAGGAACTGGTGCCCGAGAACATCGACACCATCGACAACATCGTTCGCTATCTGGGCACGAAGTTGTCGGTGGGAAACCTGGTCACGCAGGTCGATCATGGTGACGCTCGCGTCTAGGCTCGGTCGCGATGTCCTGCGCATCGACGCCGCGCGGGCAGTCGATTCCATCGCGGCGCGTATCAGGGACCTCGTCACGCGCGACATGCGCAAGCGAGGCGCGGTCGTTGGCCTCTCGGGCGGCGTCGACAGCAGCGTCGTTGCCGCGCTCTGTGCTCGCGCGCTCGGGCCTGATCGAGTGCTCGGACTACTCATGCCGGAGCGCGAGTCCGCAGTCGAGACGCTCGAGCTCGGAGACCTGGCTGCCAGGAGCGCCGGTATCCCGACGGTCCTCGAGGACATCACGCCGATACTCGATGCGGCGGGATGCTACCAGCGGCGCGACGTAGCGATCCGCTCTCTCATTCCCGAATACGGCACGGGTTGGAAGGCGAAGGTCGCGCTGCCGAGTGTGGTCGATGGGGATCAGTATCGCATCTTCTCGGTCGTCGCGCGGGGCCCGAACGGTGAGGAGAAGCGCGCGCGCGTCACGCCATCCGCCTATCTCGAGCTCGTCGCGGCGACGAGCTTCAAGCAGCGCACCCGAAAGATGATGGAGTACTATCATGCCGACCGGCTCAACTACGCCGTGGCGGGAACACCCAACCGCCTGGAGTACGATCAGGGGTTCTTCGTCAAGAATGGCGACGGCGCGGCCGACATCAAACCGATCGCCCATCTGTACAAGACGCAGGTCTACCAGCTCGCCGAGTACCTGAAGGTTCCGGACGCGATCCGCACGCGGCCGCCGACGACGGACACCTACTCGCTGCCGCAGACGCAGGAGGAGTTCTACTTCTCACTCCCGTACGACAAGATGGATCTCTGCCTCTATGCCCGGAGCAACAATGTGGCAGCAGCGGAGGTCGGCGCGGTGCTGGCGCTGAGCGAGGAGCAGGTGGACCGCGTGTTCCGGGACATCGACGCGAAGCGGCGCGCAAGCCGCTACCTGCACCTCGCGCCGCAACTGGTCGCCGAGACGGCCGACACCGTTTCGTAAGCGTCGCTCGCGCTGACGCCGGAGTGCCCGAACAGCGCGAAGGAGCCATTCGGGAGGCAGGAGAGCACCATGTGTGGTCTGGCGGGAGTGTACGACCGGGTCGGTCGCTCGATATCGAGAGAGCTCCTGTGTGCGATGGGCGGCGAGCTCCTTCACCGCGGGCCGGATGGCACCGGCGTGTACCTGGACCGCCAGTTCGGGATGGTCAGTACCCGGCTCTCGGTGGTCGATCTCGCCGGAGGCGACCAGCCGCTGCCTAACGAGAGCGGGCGTTACTGGGTGATGCAGAACGGTGAGATCTTCAACCACCCGGAGTTGCGCGACACCCTCGAAGCGCGGGGACACCGGTTCTCGACACACTGCGACACCGAGGTGCTGGTCCACGCCTTCGAGGAGTGGGGCCCGCAGTGCCTCGACCGCCTCAACGGCGAGTTCGCGTTCGCGATCTGGGACCGCGCGACCAGCGAGCTTTTTCTGGCGCGAGACCGCTTCGGTATTCGCCCGCTCTTCCTGCTGTCCGCCGATGGCACGCTGAGCTTCGCGTCGGAGGCGAAGGCGCTGCTCCGCCATCCGGCCGCGCACCGCGAGCTCGACGCCGCCGGCCTGGTGGAGTCGTTCACGCTCTGGGCGACCTCCCCAAGCCATTCAGCGTTCGTCGGCATTCGCGAGCTCCCCCCGGGCCACTATCTCCGGGTCGGACCGAACGGGACGTACGAGGAGCGACGCTGGTGGGACCTGCAGTTCGCCACGGAAGCCGAGCAGCTCACCGCGGCTGAGGACGAGCTGGCGGCGGAGCTCGCGGCCTTGCTCGACGATGCGACGCGCATCCGGTTGCGCGCCGATGTCGTCGTCGGCAGCTACCTCAGTGGCGGACTCGATTCGTCTGCCGTCACCGCGCTGGCGCAGCGACACACCCCCCATCCGGTCCGTGCGTTCGGGATCGGCTTCGCCGACCCGACCTTCGACGAAAGTGCGTTCCAGGACCGCGTCGCCGCCGCGCTCGGGACCGAGCTGACTCGCGTCACCGTGACTGGCGCCGACATCGCGGCGCTCATGCCGAAGGTCGTGGAGCTCTCCGAGAAGCCCACGCTGCGGACCGCGCCTGCACCACTGCTGATGCTCTCCGAGGCCGTTCGCGCTGCGGGCCTCAAGGTGGTGCTGACGGGGGAAGGCGCCGACGAGATGTTCGCGGGCTACGACGTGTTCAAGCTCGACAAGGTGCGTCGATTCTGGGCGCGTCAGCCGGAGTCGAAGTGTCGTCCCCTGCTGCTTCGCCGTCTGTATCCCTACCTCGCCCAGGACCTCGGCCGAACGGGCACGCTACTGCACAACGTTTTCGCTGCGGGACTGACCGACACTGACGACCCGCTCTACAGCCACCGGCTGCGGTTCGCCCACGCGGCCCGCACGCTCCGCCTCTTTCACCCCGACGCACTCGCCCGCGCCGCCGCGGTCGGAGACCCGGTCGACGCGCTGTGCGCGCGTCTCCCGGGCCGGTTCACGCGGTTCACAGCGTTAGGCAGGGCGCAGTACGTGGAAATCGCGACGTTCATGAGTGGGTATCTGCTGCACTCGCAGGGGGACCGCATGTTGATGGGCAACTCGATCGAGGGACGGTTCCCGTTCCTCGACTTTCGCGTCGCCGAGTTTGCCGCGCGGCTCCCGGACCGCTTGAAGCTCAGTGGACTGCGGGAGAAACACCTTCTCCGCAAGGCGGTCGGCCCGCTCCTGCCGAGCGACGTCGTCCAGCGCGAGAAACGGCCCTATCGGGCGCCCATCCTGCGCGCGTTCGTTGGGCCCGGCGCCCCGGAGTACGTCGAGGCGCTCGTGCAGCCCACCCGGCTCGCCGAGGCCGGAGTCTTCTCGCCGCCGGCCGTCGGCCGCCTGATGGAGAAGTGCCGGCGGAACGAGAGCGTCGGCGTGACCGAGAGCGACGAGATGGCACTCGTGGGCGTGCTGTCGGTGATGCTGCTCCACGAACAGATGGTCGCCCACCCACGGCTCGCCGCGACGGCGCGCCCACACAGGCTGGTGATCGGTTCGACGATTGTCGCGCCGATGCACGGCCCGGCCAACGCGGAGGAGCTCGAAGGTGCAACGGCTTCTGCATGACGCCCTGCTCGCGGCTGCCGAGCGGTGGCCGGGAAAGACCGCGCTGATCGCCGACGGCAGGGCGTATTCCTATGCGGATGTGCTCGACGCCGCCCTGCGCCTGGCGCGGGCGCTGCAGGATCGAGGCGTTCGCCGCGGCGATCGCGTGGCGGTGTACATGGAGAACTCCTGGGCCGCCGCCGTGTCGATCTACGGAACGCTGCTGTCCGGCGGCGTGCTGATGGTGATCAACCCGCAGACGAAGGAGGAGAAGCTCGCCTACGTGCTCGCCGAGAGCGAGGCGCGCATCCTGATCAGCGACGCGAGCCTGGCGCGAACGTTCGTGCCGGCGGTCACGCACGCCCCGGGCGTCACCAGCGTGATCTGCTCGGCGCCACTGCCGCCATGCCCGGGGCCCATCGTTTCGTTCGAGGAGCTGCTGGCGGACACCGCGCCATCGCCGCGCGCCGCCGGTGTGATCCCCATCGACCTCGCCGCCCTCATCTACACATCGGGCAGTACCGGGAACCCGAAGGGCGTGATGCTCACCCACCAGAGCATGGTCTTCGCGGTCGGCAGCATCACGGAGTACCTCCGCCTGGGCGCCGAAGACCGCATCCTGAACGTCCTCCCGCTCGCGTTCGATTACGGCCTCTATCAGCTCCTCATGGCCGTGGCGCTCGGCGCCACGCTGGTGCTGGAGCGCTCGTTTGCCTTTCCCGCGGCCATCCTCCGGCGTGTGACGGAGGAAGCCGTAACGGTCTTCCCGTTGGTGCCAACGATCGCGGCCACGTTACTCGCGCTCGCGCGCCGCGAACGAAGGGTGTTCCCCTCGGTGACCCGCGTGACCAACACGGCGGCAGCGCTCCCGCCCGATTTCATCGCGAGGCTCGCGGAGCTGTTTCCGCAGGCGCTGATCTTCCCGATGTACGGCCTGACCGAGTGCAAGCGAGTGAGCTACCTCGAACCCGAGATGACCGCGACGCGCCCCGCATCGGTCGGTCGCGCGATTCCCGGCACCGAGGTCTTCCTGTTGTCGCCGGAGGGCGAGCCCGTGCCCGCGGGCCAACCGGGAATCCTGCACGTGCGCGGCCCGCACGTCATGCTCGGCTACTGGAAGCAGCCCGAGTTGACCGCTCGAATGCTCAAGCCGGGCCGCTATCCCGGCGAGCGGGTGCTCTGCACGCACGATCTCTTCACGATGGATGAAGACGGATATCTGTACTTCGTCGGGCGCACCGATGACATCATCAAGACGCGCGGCGAAAAGGTCAGTCCGGTGGAGGTCGAGAACGCGTTGCACCGAATCGCCGGTGTGCGAGAAGCCGCGGTGGTCGGCGTACCCGATGAGGTGCTCGGGGAGGCGATTCGGGCGTTCATCGTACTCGACCCGGGCGTGACGCTCACCGAGCGGGACGTCAAGAAAGCGTGCCTCGCGGCGCTCGAGAGCTTCATGATCCCGCGCGACGTCGTGTTCGTCCCCGAGCTGCCGAAGACCGCCAACGAGAAGGTGCGGAAGAAGGATCTCCGCGAGGTGGGCGTGTGAACGAGGAGCTTCTCGATGCCTACCGCGCGCACCTGAGCCCCAACTACGCCGACTTCCTCGAGCGGCTCGACCTGGCATGCACGGTCGACGACGCGAGGGGCATCATGCTCCGCGATGCCCGCGGGCGCTCCTTCATCGACTTCGTGTCGGGTTACGGGATCTTCAACTTCGGCCACAACCCGCCGGAGATCGTTCGCGCGCTGCGCGACGAGCTCGACGCGGCGCCGCTCTGGAACCGTCCATTCCTGCAGGCTCCGCTCGCGCGGCTGGCCTCGCGGCTGTCCGCACTCACGGCCGGCGAGTTGGAGAAAGTGCTGATCTGCTCGACCGGTGCCGAAGCGGTGGACAGCGCGATCAAGCTCGCGCGTCTGGCGACGCGGCGCACCGGGATCGTGGCAGCGCAGGGGTCATTCCATGGCTTCACCCTCGGCGCACTCTCGCTCTGCGGATTGCCCGTTCACTCGCGACCGTTCGCTCCGCTCCTTCCCGATGTGACGCACGTGCCGTTCGGCGACACGGCCGCGCTAGCGGCAGCCGTCTCGCGGAGTACCGCCGCCGTGATCCTCGAACCGGTGCAGGCGGAGATCGGCGCCGAGGTTCCTCCCGCGGGATACCTCGCCGCTGCACGAGCCATCTGTGATGACGCGGGCGCTCTGCTCGTCGCCGACGAGGTGCGCACCGGCATGGGGCGCACCGGACCTATGTTCGCCGTGCAGGACGCCGGCGTCATGCCGGACGTGTTGCTCGTCGGCAAGTCGCTGGCGGGCGGGATCGTCCCGATCGGTGCGATGCTCGCTCGCGGACGACTCTGGACACGGTTCGGACTCAGCTTCTCGATGTCGGCGTCGTCCTTCTCCGGCAACCGGCTCGCATGTGTGGCCGCGCTGGCGACCCTCGATCTGGTCGAACGCGACGGGGTGCTCGCACCCGCTCGCGAGTCAGCCGCGCTGCTGCGACAGGCGCTCGTCGAGCTTCACGGGCGCCATCCCGATCTGCTGTCGCGAGTCACCGGCTGCGGGTTGCTCCTCGGACTTCACTTCGCGACGCCGGCGATCGCCGGGGAGGTGATTCGCGCATCGATCCGGGACGGACTCCTGGTGGCTGCCGCGTTCTGTAACAATCGATGCGTGCTCCTCGAGCCTCCCCTGATCGTCGATCGCGACACCATCGGCAGGGCGATGGAGATCCTGACGAACGTGCTCGACGCCGTCGCGGCGCGCGCCGGCAGCGCCTCGCTTCCCGGCCTGCCCGCGTAGCATGAGTCGGGATCGTGGCGCGCGTCAGCTCCGGCTCGATGCGTCGCAGCTGCGGTGGACCTCCGCCGTACGGCCGCGCGAATGAAGCTCACCTCCTACGAACCCCGCTACCACGGCGAGCTGCTCGCGTTCCTCGGACGCGTCTTCGCTGCCTATCCACACAAGTCCGAGCCCGAGTACTTCGACTGGATGTTCGGTGGCAACCCGCTCGGTCCGTCGCTCGCCACGTACCAGCTGTTGCTCGAGGGCGATCGCGTGGTGGGCCAGATGGGCACGATACGCGCTCGCCTTCGGGTCGGTGGCGAATGGGTCGATTCCCTCTCGGTGGTGGATCTCATCATCGATCCCGCCTTCCGCGGCGGCCTCGCGGCGCGGCAGCTATTCAAGCGCGCGATGGCGAGCGCGCGGCTGGTGTTCGCCACCGGCGTTGCGGCGCACGTGGTACCGATCTACAACGGCCTCGGCTGGCGGCGCCTAACGCCGTCGCGCTCCTGTTACGGTGTCTTCCGGCCGAGCCGACTGCTGGCGCTGGCGGGAACCACGGAAGGTGCTCCGAAGCTCAGCGGGCCCGTCCGGCGCGCCCTCGGTGTTGCCGATCGGGTACTGCCGCTGGCGCGACGGGCCGGTGCCCTCGCCCATCGCCGCACGGCGGCGCTGGCAGACATCGAGGAAGTGAAGCGGTTCGAACCGTCCTGGGACGCCGAGTTGTCGGCGCTCCTCGACCAATGCGGAATCACCGAGTTCCGGAGTGCCGCGCTGCTCAACTGGAAGTTCGTCGACCGGCCCATCGGTCGGCATCGCATCCTCGTGCTCCGCGCGAGCGACGGCGCGCTGCGCGGCATGCTCGTGCTGAAATGGATGACGCGCCCGACCGTCGCGCGCTGGCTCGAGGTGGCCGATTACCTGGTTGCCCCGAGCGACGTGGACGGCTTTCGCGGGCTCGCCCGCGCGAGCTTGATGATCGCTGATGAGGGAGACCTCGATTTCGTCCGCTTCCGGCTCTCACACCCGGCGCACGTGCGGCTCCTTCGGCGTCCCGTGTGGGTGGACTACACACGACCGTACAACGATGACATCTTCGCCTATTCCTGCGAGCTGGGCCTTTTGGCGACGATGGAGTCCTCGCCCTGGCACCTCACGGCGCTCGCATCGGACCGGAGCGAGACGGGGCGTGATGAGTGGCCCCGATAGTCGGTTGGCGTGCCCCTCGACTGCAATTCACTCAGCCCCGTCAGTTGGGTACACCGGCGCCGCGCGCGGTGGCGTCGGACTCCTCGGCCCTCCGCGCTGTCGCCGCCTGCTCCCGCACGCGCTCGTGTGCCGCCGAGTGCCAGCCCTTCGTTCGAAGCAAGCGGTGATACTCCTCGTACAGCGCCGCCCAGATCGCTTCCCGACGGAATTCGTGTAGCACTTTTTGCCGACCGGCGTCCCCGTGCCGCCGACGCAACCCGGGATCACGCACGTAACGCCGAATGGCGTCGGCGAGCGCGCGGCTGTCCCGCGCCGGGACGAGCGTGCCCGTGACGCCATCGTCCACCGCGTCCATGCAGCCGGGAATGCGGCTGGTCGCGACCGGGAGCGCCATGGACGAGGCCTCGAGAAGTACGTTGGAGAATCCCTCGCGATGACTCGGAAGGACGAAGATGTCCATGGCGGCGTAGTGCGGGGGCGTGTTTCGGTCCCATCCCACCACGTGAATTCGCGGATCGCTTCGCAACACTGCCGCCGCCTCTGGAGGCACTGGGTCGCGCGGTTCGAAGTCACCGACTACCAACATGTGCAACCGGTGCTCCTCCTCCCGCAGCACCTTCCACGATTCCACCAGTTGCGCGAGCCCCTTGTCCCTCACCAGACGGCCCACGAATCCGATGACGAGCGCGTCCGATGGAATCGCGTACCGGCGCCGCACCTCATCGCGGGTGAGGGCCCACCGCTCCGGATTGAATCGACCAACGGCGTCGACGCCGTTGCCGCTGCCGCCGAGGAGCACGTGAACCTTCGCGGCGCCGCAGATGCCCTCGGCGACCGCCACCTCCCGTACGGAGTGACTCACGCAGAGCACGTGATCCGCCAACCCGCACGCGACGCGCTCGGTGGTTCGCAGGAGCGCTCGCTGCAACCCCGATGTCGTGACGAACGGCAGGCCGCGGATGTGGTAGATCCGCACGGGTACGCGCGCGAGCCATGCCGCGATCATCCCGAGCAACCCCCCTTTGGGGGTGTGCGCGTGTACGATGGCTGGGCGAATGCAGCGGAACCGGTGGTACATCTGCCCCAGCGTCACCAGATCGCGAAACGGCGTGATGCGCCGGGGCATCTCCAGCCCGTACACCGCGACACCTTCGCGCTCTCCGAACGCGGCGAGATGTTCGCCGGGTGAGGTGATGATCGAGATGGCGAAGCGGCGCTCCCCCATGAACCCCACCTGCCCGGCCACAAAGTGCAGCGAAAACGGGGCGTTGATGACGTGTACGAGCGGGATCGTCACGTCCGACCCCGGCCTCGACTCGGTGGGCGGGTGAGAGTACGACCACACCGCCTTTCCCTCCAGGACGCTCACGCGACAACTCCTTCGAGTCTGAGTCCGTCGTGATCGCGGGCGGTTGCGCCCTCGCTCCGCCGCGTATCGAGCCACGCTTGAAGCATCAGCACGTTCCAGAGTCGGTCACCCAAGTTTCTCCGGCCCGACAGGTGCGCTGCCCAGTGCCTGCGCACGACCACGGGGTCCAGGAATCCATCCTCTCGTAACCGACGCGGGTCGAGCAGCGCCTCCGCCCAGGCGCGTAATGGCCCCCGCAGCCACGCATCGAGTGGCACGGAAAACCCCGACTTCGGTCGGTCGATCAGTCGCCTCGGGACGTAGCGATCGAGAACCTGCCGCAGAATCCACTTGCTCTGTCCGTCCCGAATCTTCATCGCGCGTGGTATCCTCCACGCGAACTCGACCACGCGATGATCGAGGAGTGGTACACGAGCCTCGAGGCTCACCGCCATGCTGGCGCGATCGAGCTTCGTGAGCACGTCATCCGGGAGATAGGTCACGAGGTCGAGGTAGAGCATGCGCTCGACGACGTGGTCGAAGGTCGGCTGGCGCGAGGGGTCGGTGGATGCGGTTGGCGGCACGACCGCGCCGAGGACGAGCGACTCCGGGGCCTCCCATTGGGCGGCCAAGGATTCGTAGATCGCGTTCGGCCCCGACGCCGAGAACGCTCGCGCGATCTTCTGGAGCTTCGACGCCGGCGCCGGGACGCCAAATGCACGCGGCACCACGGGCATGACGAACCGGACCATCCGGTCGAGCGCGGCAGCCGGGACGGCAGCGAGTGCCCGCGAGCTCGCGATGCGGAGCGGCGGTGGCAACCAGCGCATGGCGCGCCACAGCCGGGTCGTCCACAGGTGGCGGTTGTAGCCGGCGAACAGCTCGTCGCCCCCATCTCCCGACAACGCGATGGTCACGTGACGCCGAGCGAGCCGCGACACGATGTACGTGGGGATCTGCGATGAGTCCGCGAACGGCTCGTCGTAGAGATCGGGCAAGCTCGGAATGACCGTGAGCGCATCCTCGGGACTGACGTACAGCTCGGTGTGGTCGGTGCGCAGATGGCTCGCGACGGCCCGCGCGTGGTGAGCCTCGTTATGCTGGTCGTCGGCGAAACCGATCGAAAACGTCCTCACCGGCCGATCGCTCTGGGCCTGCATGAGGGCGACGACCGTCGACGAATCCACACCGCCGGAGAGGAACGCGCCCAGTGGAACATCGGCGACCATCCGCAACCCGACCGCCTCACGGAGCAGCGACTCGAGCTGGTCGGCAGCTTCGCGCGGGGTGCCCGTGAACGGGGCGGCAACGCCCCGTTCGGCCACGTCTCGGGCGCACCAGAAAGTCGAGAGCGATGCGTCCCGCGGCTCGGGCGATGTGAGAGTGAGTATCGTCCCGGGAAGCAGCTTGGAGACCCCGCGGTAGATGCAGTGCGGGGCCGGAATGCAGCCCAGGCGCATCAGCAACGCAATGGCGCCCCGGTCGATCTCGGGCCGAAACCGCGGGTGGGCCCCGAACGCCTTGAGCTCGGAGCCGAACATGAGCGTCTCGCCCGCCCAACCATAGTACAGCGGCTTGATCCCCAGCCGGTCGCGCACGAGGTGCAGTGCTCTGGCCTGCCGATCCCAGAGAGCGAACGCGAACATGCCTACGAAGCGCTTGACGGCTGCCTCGAGCCCCCAGGCTTCGATCGCCGCGAGCATGACTTCGGTGTCGGAGTAACCGCGGAAGGCCGGTGCCGCTCCCACCGCCGTGAGCTCCGCTCGCAGCGTGCCGTGATTGTAGACTTCGCCGTTGAAGGTGATGACGTACCGCCCGCGCGCGGACATCATCGGCTGGCGGCCGAGCGGAGACAGGTCGACGATCGAGAGGCGCCGGTGTCCCAGCGCGATACCGGCGTCCTCATCGACCCAACTGCCGTGATCGTCGGGGCCGCGGTACGCGATGGCATTGGCCATCCCGCTGACGATCGATCCCATCGCGCCGCGGTAGTCCCGCCTACGGGTCCAGAAGCCCGTGATCCCGCACATGGCTCAGGTCTCCACCGACCGGACGCTCGGTCGCTCGTCCGGTCGACGCCCGGTCGGCATCGGCGCGGGAGCGGCGAACCGCTGATCGCGCATCATCGGACGGCCTCGGCGCGGGTGTGGGCGATCGTCTCGTACAGCTGCTCGTAGGATCGTGCAACCGCGTCGATGGAGAAACGCTCGGTGACCCTCGCTCTGGCGCGCGCGCCTAACGCGTCGAGATACGGCCCACCCTTCGCCAGCAACAGATGCCACGCATCGGCCAGTGCCCCGGGATTCCGCGGTGGTACGAGGAGCCCCGTATCGCCGATGATCTCCGCCGAATCGCCGACGTCGGTTGCGACGCAGGGCACGCCGCACGCCATCGCCTCACCGATCGCGTTGGGGAAGCCCTCTCCCAGGGAGGACAGCGTCGCCACATCCACCGCGGCAATCACGCGCGCGACGTCATTTCGCTCGCCGAGCAGGCTGCAAGCCGAGGTCAGTCCGGCGGCGTCGATCCACTCGACCAGTTGGCTGTTCTCTCGGGAGATACGGTTACCGCACAGCACGAAGCGCACGCTCGGGCAACGCGCCCGGAGTCGAGAGGCGGCGTCGATGAACGTGCCATGATCTTTTTGCGGGTCGAAGCGCGCCACCATTCCGATGACCGGCGCCTCATCGGGAATCCCGAGTGTCGCGCGAATCGCGGCGCGTGCCTCGGGATCGGGGCGAAAGGCCGCGACGTCGAAGCCGTTCGGGATGACGCGAAGCTTCGCGTCACAATAGCCGACGGCAACATGGACACGGCGCGCCTGCGAGGAGCAGCAGATGACGGCGTCCGGGAGCCAGGACGACATCTTCGCGCAGAGACGCACGACACCGAGCGTTCGCCGCCGATTGACCGAAGGATCGAGGTTGCTCTGCCGGATGTTCCAGATGACGGGGACGGACATGCCCGCCACTTTCGCCGCGACCCCGCCGACGAGGTCGGCGTGATACATCCACGTTTGTACGAGGTCGATTCGACTTGTCCGAAGCAGATAGCCCAGCCGCACAACCACGGCCGGGTTGGGTACGCGGCGCCCCATGCCAAGCGATGTGACCGGGATGTCGAGCGTTTCGATCTGCCTCCGAATTCGGCCGACCGAATTACTCAGGTCATAGACCCTCGGCGAGAACCTGCGCCGGTCCGTGTGCGAGAGGAGCTTGAGGAGCATGCTCTCCGCCCCTCCCGTACCGAGGTCGGTGATCACGTGCGCGACGTTGATCATCGCGCCCGGAGGGAACTCCGCGCTCGCATCGAGTGACGCCGGACTGACCGGGCGTCGCGTCGCGCGGGGCGTCACGCGCCTAGCGCTGAGCCCCAACACCCGACGATTCCAGCGATACGCGGCGGTGCGCGTCCGACCATGGTGGACCTGCGCTCCCCCGATTCCTTCGCGCTTCGGCCCACAGCCCCACGACGAGAAGCGCCCAGAGGCGTGACGAGTGATCGAATGCTCCAGCGAGGTGTTGATCGATCAGTCGCTTCACCATGGCGTACTCCTGCACGCCGACGGCTTGCATGCGTGGCGGCGTGAGCACGTCCAGGAGCAACGGTTTCAGGTCACCGCGGAACCAGCGCGCGAGCGGGACGCCGAACCCCTGCTTGGGCCGGTCCACGAGTGCTCGCGGTACCCGCCGGTAGACCAGCCGGCGCAGAAGCCGCTTGCCTCGGAGCAACGCCGGCGGGAGCTGCAACGCGAACTCGAGGATGCGATGGTCGAGCAACGGCGCGCGGGTCTCCAGCGAAACCGCCATGGCCGCGCGATCGACCTTGACCAGAATGGCCTCGGGCAGATAGGTGAGCAGGTCGGCCAGCATCGCCCGTTGACGAATCGGCCGGTGCGACGCGGCGGCCCAGGCACGGTCGAACTCCTCGAGGGCGGGGACCCGGCCCGTCAGGGCGCGTACATCCGGAGAGGGAAAGACGTTGACCAGATGCCGGTACATCTCCTGTGGCGGGAGAGCGAGCAACGGGGCGCCGCGCCGCAGCTTGCCCGGGAACCGGGACAACAGGTGGGGCAGAACTCGGCGGAGGGGGCCGGCGGCCCGCGTTAGGCGAGTCCCGAGCTCGAGGTAGTCGTAGCGTGGGTAGCCGCCGAACGCCTCGTCGCCGCCGTCGCCCGAGAGGCTGACGGTGACGTGATGCCGCGCCGTCCGTGACACGAGGTGAGTCGGAAGCGCCGACGAGTCGGCGAACGGCTCCCCGTACATCTGCGGCAGCCTGGGAATGAGCTCCAGCGCGTCACGCTCGGTGAGCCGCTCGACGGTGTGGTCGGTTCCGAGATGCCGGGCGACCGCGGTCGCATGCCGCGATTCGTCGAATCGCGCGACGTCGAAACCAATGGTGAACGTGCGAACCTGCACCGCGCTCGATTCGACCATCGCGCTGACGACGGCGGTCGAGTCGAAGCCTCCGGACAGGAATGCACCCAGTGGCACGTCGGCGATCATCTGCCCGCGTACCGCCGTCCGGAGAAGTGCCTCCAATTCGGCCAACGCGTCGTCCTCGCCAATGCGCAGGCGCGGCCCCGTGGCGAAAGGTGCGGGGTCCCAGTACCGCCACTGGGTCGCGCGGCCGTCCTGGACCCGCATGGCGCACCCAGGCGGGAGTTTTCGAATGCCGCGGTAGATCGAGTACGGCGCCGGCACGTACTGATAGTGCAGGTACAACGCGAGGGCATCCGGATCGAGCTCGTCGGCGACCCCCGGCAATTCGGTGAGCGCCGCGACTTCGGAAGCGAACGCGAACCCCCACGGCCCGTGCGCATAGTAGAGCGGCTTCTCTCCGGCACGATCCCGGGCGAGGAACAGCTCGCGCTTGGCCGCGTTCCACACGGCGAACGAGAACATGCCCACGAGGCGGTCGACCACCCGCTCGCCCCAGATTCGATATCCGTGGAGGAGCACCTCGGTATCTGACCCCGAGACGAACCGCGCGCCCCGCGCGATCAGGTCGGATCGAAGCTCCGTGAAGTTGTAGATCTCACCGTTGAATACCACGACGAACCGCCCGTCCTCGGTGACCATGGGCTGGTGCGCGAGCGGCGACAGGTCGATGACCGCGAGACGCCGATGACCCAGCAGGAGGCCGGCCTCGGGATCGGCCCATACGCCTTCGTCGTCGGGGCCGCGGTGGACGAGGTGAGCAAGCATGACGCGGAGCGACCGTTCCGCCTCGCCGAGCGCACGCGCTTCATATGACCACAGACCTGCGATGCCGCACACGAGGACTCCTCCAGGATCGTCGTGGATCGACGACCAGATTGTCAGGTTGACCGGTACCGCTCGCCCCGATCCGACCGTAGGGCGAGTCGCGGCGAGAGCGACGCAGGCGCGACCGCCGGCCGGGACGACGTGAGCCTCGACTCGGCCGATCTGTAGTACGACACCGTCAACAGCACACCGAACGGCAGCAGGAAGGCGCGCTCATCGAGCAGGTTGTGGCTGACCACCCCCTCGATGAGCACCAGCCCCATGAACACCAGGCCGGCGCCGTCGCGCCGGCGCCAGAACAGGCGCGCCGAGGCGACAAGCAGCCAGACGTAACACACGACTCCTCCAAGACCGCTGTTGACCCACTGTTGCAGGTACATGTTGTGCGGCCCTTCGCGCATGCCTCCCAGGTCATCGTACGTGTACCCGCTGCCGTAGCCGAGAAACGGCGCTTCCTCGACATGGCGCCACCATTCGTCGAACGCCGTGAACCTGGAGTCGCTGCTCTTCAGCGCCTCCTTGCGCCCGCGGAAGATTTCGAGCCGATCGGATTGGAGGGTGAACAACGTCGCTCGCTGCATGAGGCGACCGATCGCGAAGAAGGCCACCGCGACAGCAGCGCAGATTGCGACCAGGCGCCCCACGCTTCGAAGGACCCCGCCTCGCGCGCGTCGAACGCTGCAGTAGCAGTAGCCGAGCAGCATGAAGGAGAAGAGAAGCGTTCCCCCACGAGACAGCGTGGCGAACACCCCGACTGCCGTCAGCAGCAATACGCAAAGGTCCAACAGCCGGACGCGATCGAAGCGGATGATCGTGCAGGCGAGGAATACGAGGATGAAGGCCGCCCCGTTCGCGTTGACGGCGAATCCCGCTGCCCGGAATTCGACGTTGGAGAACGTGCCCGGGTGCACCACGTCTACCGCGATGCTCGCGAGCAGGAGGGCGAAGGCGGCGAGCAGCCCGGCTCGCAGGTACCCGCGCCGCGCGCTCTCGAACGCCAGGAGCATGGACAGCAGCACGGTCATCACGTCATACACCGGCAGGAGCGCCCAATGCCCGCCCTCCGCCCAGTTCGCGGTCGGCAGGAGCCCGGAGATGAAAGAGAACCAGGCGATCCCGATGAGCGGCAGAATGACGGAGATGTGAGCGGCGTACAGTGCCGCCACGCGAGTCCGAATACTCGCCGACAGCCCGGCGCGAATCAGCGTTCCCACCGTTAGGCACGCGAGCGTTCCCAGGAACAGGTTGGTCGAGCCGACGGGGAGCGCGCCACGCAGCCGATATGCGACGTCGGCGTATGACATCAGGACCCCGACGGCCCCGACGGTCAGCACGCCCATTGGCAGGGCTCTGAGCGAGCTCGGCGTCATGGGGCCCCGTCCATGAGCAGGCCACAGATCGCATCTTCCGTTGCCGTGACCAGCCGAGCGACCGAGAAGTGGCTGAGGATGCGTTGCCGGCCCTCGGCGCCAACGCGAGCCGCGTACGCTTCACCGCCGTCGAGCAGCAGGTTCAGGCGCTGCGCGAAGGCGTCAGGATCGCCGGGTGGGGACACCAATGGTGGGTGGTCGAGTATCCACGCGGAATCGCCGACGTCGGTCACGACGCAGGGAACGCCGCACGCCATGGCTTCGCCGATCACGTTCGGAAACCCCTCGCCATACAGCGAGGAGGAGCAGGCGACATCCAGTGCGTTGAAAACGGCCGGCATGTCGGCGCGGGTGCCGGCCCAGATGAGGCGATGCGTGAGCCCCAACCCGTCGGCGAGGCGCGTCAACTCGTGACGGTAGCGTGGGTCGCCGTCGCCCACACACGCGAACCGCACATCGCCCCGCACGGCCGCAACCCGCGCCGCCGCCGAGAGGAAGGTCGGGTGGTCCTTCATCGGGTCGATACGCCCGACGAGCCCCACCAGCTTCTCGTCGGGTGCCACGTTCCACTCGCGGCGCACGCGACGTCCCGACGCGCGGTCGGGGTGGAAGCGGTCCGCGTCGATGCCATTCGGGATCACCACGATCGTGCTCGGCGGGTAGCCGCGTGACGCGACGTACGCCGAGCCCGCGCGCGAATTGGCGATGATCAGGTGCGCATAACGCGAGAGCGATCGCACGATCGGGTCGAATGCCCGCGCGAGCCAGTCATAGCGACTGAGGTCCATGTTCGACGCCCGCACGCCCCACACGACGCGGAGTCGCGGCACGAGCGGGCGCATCAGAACCGCGCTGACGTTCGGGATGTCGAGGTAGCCGTGCAGCACTTCCGGGCGTTCTTCGCGGAGCACCTGGTACAGGCGGCGCAGGAACCCGAGCATGTCCCAACGGCCGCTCTTGTCGAGGCTCCGCACGCGGACGCCCGCGTCGGTGAGCTCCGCCTCGAGCGGAGTCCCAGGGTAGAACACGATGACGAGCACGGCGTGCCCTCGCCGATGGAGCGCCGTCGCGAGGGCCACCAGCTGCCGCTCGGCCCCGCCACGGTCGAGTGAGCGGGCGAGGAATACGATCTTTCCGGGGCTCCGCGCGGAGACGGTTTGGGCCGAGGTTGCATCCTCGAACGAGGCCGCCGGGCGCCGCACCTGCAGGCCATCGCGGCCAGCGTGTGATCCGTTCACCCCCACCTTGGGCATCACCGCGGGGCTCCGGCTGCCGTTGCGTGCGCGGCGCGCTTCCTGTCACGCAGGTACACGATCCATCCGACCGGCAAGGCAAGCGCGCAGACGAGCTTGCCGCCAGGGGCCCGCAGATCCATGAGCTGACGCCGAACCCCCACGCCTGCATGCAGCGAGAATCGCGTGTAGTGGACGCCGGAGCGGTAGAGCTCGAGAGGGGCGTACTTCAGGTAATCGATGTTCTCGTTGAGGTTGGTCATGTGCTCCAGCCGACCGACGGACGCACCCACCACCACGCCTCCGCTCCGCGTCAGCGACGGCTGGTCGGTGTGATAGATCCGCAGTACCTCGTTCACGTACCGGGTCGTGTACCGTCGCCCGATCCGATTCCACATGATCCCCTCGGGCACATGGCTCCCCGTGAAGTCCGGGAACGGGTACTCGCGGAGGACCGCGGTGCGATGGATCCGCCACTTTTCCCCGATCACGTGAAACCGCCACCGGGCCTCGAGGTCGTGCGAGTCGGTGACCGGAGCACGGAACGTCGTCCCCATGACGCGGTCGTGATCGTCGATACACAAGGCGGCGATCGACGAGAACCGGGTCCGCTCAGCCTCGGGGATCGAATCCCAATGGTGCTTGAACCGCTCGAGCGCCTGCGGCACGCACGCGTCGTCCGAGTCGAAATCGAGAAACAGTTCTCCTCGGGCTTCGCCGACGGCGCGATTGTAGGCTCGATGCTTTCCCTTGTTCTCCTGCCAGAAGTACCGAATCGGGAAGTCCGCCTCCGCGGCCCACCGCGCGATCAACGCCGCGGTGTCATCGGTCGATCCGTCATCGACGACCAGCCACTCGAAGGCGCGGAAGGTCTGCGCCCGCAGGCTGCGGTACACCCGCGCGAGCGTGTGCCCACGATTGTACGTCGCGGTGAAGACCGTGATCGCCGGCCCGGCGCCACTCTGCGGCGTGTGTCCCTGCGCGCGGGGGCTCACGACGTGTGCGCCCGTGGCGCCCGTGGCGCCGTCCGGCACGGCTAGGTGGAGCACGGCACGCCACCAATCGGTACGGCGTCCCGCCCGAAGCGGTCGAGTCGGCGGAACACGGCCGCGAAGATCATGATCATCGAGAGCAAGTAGACAATGGACGTGGACAGCGCGATGCCGGCGAGTCCCCACAGCCGCATGCACACGAGGTTGCCCACCACGTTGACCATGAAGTTGCAGATGCTGACCCACATGACCGTCCGGTTGCCGCGCATCGCGCTGAGGAGCCGGACCCCGACCATGCTCAGGAGGTAAAACGGGATCTGCAGCGCGAAGAGTGACTGCACCCGCGCGACCACGTGTGTGTCGGCCGCCGAGAACTCACCCCGCTCGAACAGCAGCCTAACGAGCGGAGTCGAGAAGGTGACGACCAGCACGGCCACGACGGCCCCGGCGGCGAGGATCAGGCGGCCGTACGTGCGCAACGTGTGCCGCACGGCGGGCCAGTCCTCCACGGCCACCATGCGCGAGAAATGCGGGAAGATCACCGTCGCGACCGCCGGCGCCGCGACGCTCAACCCGGCGCCCACGATCTTGCTCGCGTACATCAGCCCCGCGACGCTCCCCGGGCCGAGCGTCGCGGCCATCGCCTGATCGACGAGCGCCGAGTTGCTCATCACGGCGGCGCCCGCCGCTACCGGCGCGAAGCTCCGCAGGACCTGCCGGACTTCGGGGTGCCAATCCCACCACCCGGCCCAACCGAGCAGGCCGAGCGTGTAGAGTCGCCAGGCGAGCGCCAGCATCTCGAGCACGCGCCCGACGATCAGCCCGACGGCGAGCGCCGAGACCCCCCACGTCGGTCCTTTCGCGAGCAGGAACAGGAGCATCACGGCCGAGCTGATCACCGGCGTCGAAGCCGACCAGAGGAATCGCTCGTTCGCGTTGAGCGCCGACGACAGCACGACGGCCGACCCGCTCACGACCACGAGCGGGATGAGCAGGACGAGCAGATGGCGAGTCAGTGCCAGCTTCTCACCCTCGAACGCCGCCCCGACGATGGGGAGCAGATGCGGTCCCGCCAGCAGCAGAAGGACACCCATCAGCGCGAGCAGTGCGGTGCTCGTCACGAGCACGCTCGACAGCAACCGCTTCGCCGCGTCAGGGCCCTCGCGCTCGCGTACGCGCACGTAGATCGGGACCACCGCCGCTTCCAGTGAGCCCGCGATGACGTTGATCGCGAAGGTGGGTAGCACGAACGCGATGAGAAAGGCGTCCATCGCGTCGGACGTGCCGAAGTACGCGGCGGTCACCACGTCCTTGCCGATCGCGGCCGCCTTCACCACGACGACCACGCCACCGACCGTCACCATCGAGGCGAATATCCGGCGGTTGACGGTGGCTCCGCGCCACGTGCGGGCGCGACGCAGATGGAGCTGAAACGTGTCGGCACTCTCTCGAACGGTCACTCGGCCACCGCAGCGTAGTCCTCGCTGTAGTAGTACTCCTCGTATGATCGTACTTCTCCGCTGGAGTCGTTGAGCACCGCCCCCACCACGCCAGCGCCGACGCTGGTGAGCTGCTGAAGCGTCTGTCGCACCGCTCGCCGATCCGTCGAACCGGCGCGTACCACCAGCAGCACCCCGTCGGTCAACGGGGCGAGTGTCACCGCATCGGCCACGGCGAGCACGGGTGGCGTGTCGAGCACGATGACGGTGAAGAAGCCCGAGAGCTCCTCGAGCACCGACCGCATGCGATCGGAGCCTAACAAATCGGCGGCAGTCTCCGCGTCACCGCCAGCCGGCAGAAAGTAGAGGCCGGCGATGAAGGTGCTCCGGATGGCGGCGGCCGGCGTCAACAGACCGCGAAGCACCTGCACGAGGCCGGGATGACGCGGGACGCGGAAGGCTCGATGCAGCCGCGTGCGTCGAAGGTCACAGTCGATCAGCAACACCCGCTGTCCTTCGAGCGCGAACGCGGCGGCCAGATTCGTCGACGTCGTCGTCTTGCCCTCCTGCGCCATCGCGCTCGTGACGACGAGCGTGTGGGATGACCCCTCGCCCTGGCTCCACTTCAGGCTCGAACGCAAGAGCCGGAACGCCTCACTGCCCGCGGGTGACATCGGGACCGTCGGAGCGTATCGCGGCATCGACGCCTGCGCGTCGTTCTTCGCGCGAGGACCGCGCAGCGTTGCGGCCAGCCGGCGCCCCAGCTCTCCCCGTACCGCGGGAGCTTCGATCTTCGGGATGATCGAAAGCACGGGCACCCGCAACTCGTCCTCCAAATCCGCCCGACGGCGAACACGCGCGTTCGCGCCGTCGATGAGCATCGCAGCGCCGCCCCCGATGACCAGCCCCATGGCGAGGCCCAGGAGCAGCTTGAGCGATCGCATGTCGCCGATCGGGGCATAGGGAACCGATGCGGAGTCCACAATGTCCACCTGCCCGGCCTCGACGACCTCGGCCATTCGGGCTTTTTGGTACTCCTCGCTCAGCCGGTCGGCCAGCGTGCGGTTCGCGTCCACCTGCCTGACGAGTTGCTCCTCCATCGATTCTGTGCGCGGGAGCGCCTCGACCGCGGCGGCGCCGCGCTCGCGCAGCGTGCCCAGCGCGCTGAGGCGCGCATCCAGCGTCGCGATGTGCCCGTTGACCGCAGCCACCAACCGCTGCTCGGTCCCCTTGATCAGCTGATCCAGCCGAGCGACATCGGGGTTGCTCGCGGCACTCCGCCACTCCCCCGTCGTGAGCGAGTCACGCGCGGTCTGGTACTGCGTGAGCTGCTGGTACAACTGACTGATGACCGGATTGGAACTCAGATCGGGCACGGCGAGGAGCGCACGCAGCTCCTCGTACTTCTGCTCGCTGCGCGGGCCCTGCAGCTTCGCGAGGAGTGATTGGTACATGCGGCGGTCCGCGTCCACCTCCTCACGTCGCATGTCGAGCGTCATCAACGCCGATTGTTGTGCTTCGAGCTTTCCACGCGAGCTGAACACCTGCTCCCGGCTGCGGAACGAGGTCAGCGCCTTCTGCGCGCGAGCCAGCTGTGCATCGATCTCGCGGAGCTGCTCCTCCAGGAAGAGACGGCGGCGCCGCGACTCGCTCTGTGCCGCGCGGACGTTCACGTCCTGGAACGTGCGCACCAGCCGGTTCACGGCGCGCTGCGCGACCGTGGGGATCCCATCGACATAGCTCACGTCGACGACGTTCGTCTCCCCACGGGGGGCCACGCGCAGATTCTGGAGTACCCCGTCGATCGTTTGCTCCCGTGGTGCAATGACGAACCTCGCCTGCGGGATGCCGGGGTTCGAGGGGACGACGAAACTCACCCCCGCCGACCGGTAGGGCATGCCGTACGGCACCTCGGTCGTGCGGGCCCCGTTGCGGACCGTCATCGCCGCCTTGGAAAAGCTCACGACGAAGGTGTCTTCGAGGACCGCGGGCTCAACCTGGGCGTGGGTGAGCAGTGCCGGCGAGACGCCACGGGTATCCGGGCGGAGGCGAAGCCCTTCCGAGTCGACCACCGTCCCGATGACCGCCCGACTTTTCAGGACCTGAATATGGGAAAGCGGGGCGTCGCTGGCCCTCGAGCGCTCGTCCCGATACTCGATTGCGTGCGTGATCGACTGACGCGCTTCGGTGAGCTGGACGACCGCCGTCGCGCGGTAGCGCGGTGGCTGCCGGAGCACGACGAAGGCCGTGAGCGCGAGACAGGCCGCCACGGCTCCCAGTACGAGCACTACGTGTCGCCGGAGGACGAGCAACAGATCGCGCACACTGATGCTTTCGGTCGCCGCCCCGGCTTTCGACGCCCCGGTGGCCGCGTGCCCCGCGACGGGATGGGGCGGAGCCGGAGTGGGGTGACTGTTCGGAGGACGTAACGTTGACATGGTCTGCTCAGCGGCCGCTGTTGTAGAGGATCACGCTCACGATCGCGGCAATCCCGCCGAAGACGCTCACGGCCGGCGCGATGTAGTCACGGAACACGGCGCGGCCGCGTTCGACGACGATCTGGTCGCCGGAGCGGATCGGCATGCCTGCCCCGGTCGCATCCACGCGCCGCAGGTCGACGATGACCTCCCGATCCTGGCGCACGAGTCGGAGCCGATCCCGCCGCCCCCGCTCGGTTGGGCCGCCCGCCAGCGCCACTGCCTGGCTGACCGAGGTCTCGGGGCGCAACGTGTAGAGGTTCGGCTGGCGAACTTCGCCGCCGACGGCGACGCGGAGCAGTGGCTCGATGACGAACTGGGGGTTGGCCTCCAGCTTCTCGAGATACGTACGCAACCGCTGCTCCGCCGTCGCGAGCGGAACGCCGGCGACGCGTACCTCGCGATACAGCGGGTGCGCCACGGAACCGTCGGCGGTGACGACGAACTCCCCGCTCAGTTCCGGCTTTCGCCACACGGTGATTCGCACGACGTCACCCGGCGCGAGGGCACTACTGTCGCGAGGGAGTCCCATCCTCGACGACGTCGACTGCGCCGCAGCCATCGCCGGGACGGCGAACACGACGAATGCACTCACACTCCAGAAGTGTGGGCTCATGTAGCGGTGATCGAGGTGGTCACGTTAGGTATCGCTCGCCGTCTCGCTCATGCGGCAGCGGCCTCAGTCGTTCAGCCGACCGTGGCGACCGCTACAACCGGGTCGTGGGCCGTTCGGCTGTCGGCGACGTGTCACTGAGTCGCAAGCCTGCAAGATTCACGTCATTGGTGCGCTCATCCCGCGGGAGCCGTCTATCGCCCAGCTCGCGGAGACTACCGTCGTTGCCGAGATCATCGTTCACCGCAACGAGGGGAACCTCCGCGTCCAGGCCCGTCGTCGACGACCGCGCCACCCACGCCTCGAGCGTTGGGGCGAGAACCTGAACGATGCGCTCGGCGCCGTAGCCTCTCCGGGCGAGTCTCGTCTCGCCCGAGATGGAGAGTACGTAGCCCGTCCGAGCGCCAGGACTGCTCCCCACCTGGCATTCGAGCACCCAGGTGGGCCTCGCCTCTCCGTGGGTGGGCCTCCCGATGGCGGCGCGCCCGATGAAGTCGTTCCGCCGCCCATCCGCGCGCACGAGCTCCATCCGAACGTACCGGAGCTCGGCCGCGCTATCCCGGAGGATGGCGTTCACCTGTGCCAGCGATTCGGCGTCGCTGATCCGCCGGGCGGCGTCGCGCGCGCAAATGCGTTCGTGCACCACCTGCCGCGCCTGGAACGCGTCGGCGAACGTGGACGCCGCTTCACCGAACTCATCGTACTTCAGCCGCCAGATTCCGACGATGGCGAGCGCCAGCGCGATCGTCCCGCCGAACAGTCCGATGCGCACCTGATCGATCTGCGGCGTAAACACGACTACCATGCCGAGCAGTGCGAACGCGACGGCGGCGAGCACGAGGACCAGTACGGCTCGTTCCGGTCGGAGCCCGAGCGCCAGGAGCCGATGGTGCATGTGGCGAGCGTCCGCGCCGAAGATCGGCGCGCCGCGCAGCCAACGGCGCGCGATGGCCAGCGTCATGTCGATCAGCGGGATGGCGAGCGCACACAGCGGTACGACGAACAGCACCACCGTCGTGCTCTTGATCGACGCCTCGACCGAGAGGACGGCGAGAAAGAAGCCCACGAAGAGGCTCCCCGAGTCGCCGAGGAAGAGGCGGGCTGGAGGGAGATTGTACCGCCCAAAACCAAGAAGCGCTCCGAGCAGAGCTACGCACCCAATGACGACGGCGCCGTTCCTCAACATGTACGCCGTCGCGAGCACCGTGCTCAGCGCTACGATGGCGATCCCCGTCGCCAGCCCGTCGAGGCCGTCCACCAGGTTGAACGCGTTCGTTACCCCGACGATCCAGAGTACCGTCAGCGGCACCGCGAGGTGACCGGTCAGCACCGTGCCCGCGGGTCCCAGTCCGATCATCTCGATCTCCAGGCCGAGTCGACACACGATGAGCGCCGCCACGCACTCGACGACAAGCTTCGTCAGTGGACGCAGCCCTCGTACATCATCCAGCAAACCGGCGATGAACACACTTCCACCGCCGAGCAGAATCGCGAGGAAGAAGCGTTGCTGCGCAGTCGACAACGGATTTTGCAGCGCGATGACGCTCACGCCGATCACGGTGGCGACGAAAACAGGGACGCCACCAAGGCGTGGAACGGGTCGCTTGTGAACGTGCCGTGTGTCACCCCCGGGCGTGTCGTACAGCTTGAACGCGGCGGCAATCCGGATGACCAGCGGAGCCAGCACGAACGCGGCGGCTCCGGCGGCGAGTAGCACCAGCAACAGGGGAGGCATACGACACCATCGGGAATGCGGGCCCTGCGGACCCAGTCGTTCAGACCTGTGTCGAGGGTGCAGGCTGCACTGGCTTCGCAGCGAACATACGACAGCACGAAACCCGGAAGGAGCTGGTTGACGGTGGAGGGCCAGGAGCTCGGTGGTGGCAAGGTCGCGAAGCGAGACGATGTCGCGGCGGAGTGCTCCTACAGCGGCATGCTCGATTCACGACCTCGATACGCGCGGACGGAGTGCTGGTCGTTCGACGGCTCGAGTTCACGTTGCTGCAAGCGGCACCGACGGCGTGTTGGTAAGAGGCCATGGCGGCTGCCCGCGGAAGCACATCCGAGGGATCGAAACGACACCACGGTCTGCCGACCTTCGATGGTCGACGTAACGCGTTGCAGACTTCCGCGCGCCGTTCGCCATTCGACTCGGGTCGCCCGGCGTTGACCACACATCCACGCATTCGTCTGCGAACGGTGAACAAGGGAGTAATCCAGCGCACCGGTGCTACTGACATGGAATGCGAGTCACGTCAGGAAAGTAAGAAAAAACTAACGTTGGCGCACTACTTTATGTCCCAAACTGTCCGATCTCGACGAAACGGATGGCATCCCTTCGCGGCACATAGGTTTATATGTGAAGGGCGGTTCAACCACGGGAGCATCCCGGGCTGTTGCCTGCGACCGTGTGTTGCTGACGCATCACATGATTGCTGCACGGGTGCAACAGATGTCGTCAGCAGTACGACTGCGAGAGAGCCCGAATCGGTCGATCGCCACCGCGACTTCGTGGCAGGCGACCAGGCGTCGATGCGCGACCATGCGGGCCCCGGGATGACGCTTTTGTTTCCACCCTGGAACGGAGTACGGCGTCGGTGGAACCAGCCCCACCCCTTCCATCCACCAGCCCATCATCCTACTGTTCCAGCACTCGACCGGGGTGCCCGCGCGGAAAGTCCGCGCCATGGGCTGAGAGAGTCCCGTAGAACCTGATCCGGTTCGTACCGGCGTAGGGAGTCGCGAGTGAGATGGCGTCACTGTCACGACGTCAATCCGCCAGCAGAAGGAGCCGCCGCCCGAACGCCTGGGCCGAGCGGCTCGCGCCAGGACGCCGCACGCGTCGCGAGCGCACGCTGGCCGCGCCCCCGTCGCCGATACATCGGAGCAGGCCGCCGCCGGTCGATCGCCGCCCCCGTTGGGCGGCCGTTCGAACCTTCGGCCTGGTGATCCTCATGCTTCGCGCAGCGCACTTCGCCACGTTCGTGGCCGTGGCGTCCCTCCTCTCGCCGCGTACGTCGGCGGCGCAGACACGTCCGGATTCCGGCGCCACCGGCCGCGCGGTCGACACGACGGCCTTGCGAGGCGCGAAGGCCCAGGCGCTCGAGACACTCACCATCACGGCGGTGCGCGCGGGCGCCGATGCCCCCGTGGCGCGGACCACGCTCGACCACGCACGGCTCCAACGCGACTACGCGGGGCAGGACGTGCCGCTCACGCTGCGTCAGGCGCCGTCGGTCACGGCGTACTCCGAGAGCGGCTCGCTGCTCAACTACTCCTACATCCGCCTGCGCGGCATCGACCAGTCGCGCATCAACGTCACGCTCGACGGCGTGCCGCTCAACGAGCCGGAAGATCAGCAGGTGTACTTCTCCGATTTTCCGGATCTGACGAGCTCCATCGAGAGCGTGCAGATCCAGCGCGGCGTCGGGACCAGCACGTACGGCCAGGCCGCGTTCGGCGGCTCGGTGAACTTTGCGTCACCGTCGCTCGCCGGGTCCGCCAGGCGGTCGGCGCTGCAACTCGGCGGCGGGTCGTTCGGCATGGCGCGCGCGACGTTCGAGACGCAAACGGGACAGATGCCCAACCGTATGGCGTTCTACGCCCGGCTCTCTGGGCTGCGCTCCGACGGGTACCGCAAGGGCGCGTCATCCGCCGCCAACAGCGCATTCGTGAGCGGCGGCTATTTCGGCGATCGCAACCTCGTGAAGCTCACTGCCTCGACCGGGCTCGAGCGCAACGGGCAAGCGTACACCGCGGTGCCGGACAGCACCCTGCGCATCGACCCGCGCTTCAACCCGATCGCCGGTGTCGGTGACCACTATCGCGAGAGCTTCGCGACACTGAACTACACGCGGCTGCTCTCGCCCGACGCGTCCGCGGGGCTCACCGCCTACGGCTTCCACACGACCGGTTGGTACGACTATCCCGCCGAGGGTAGCCCGCGGCCACTGCGCTACCGCTCCGCATCCCGCTGGGCGGGGCTCATCGCGGCGGCGCACGTGACGCGCGGCGCGCCCGACGGCGTCACGCTGACCCTCGACGGTGGCGCGCACGCGGCGGCGTACGCGAAGGACCACCGCTTCGACGCGCGGGCGGATCTGGAATATCCGGCCTACGACAACACCGGTCACAAGACCGAGGCGAGCGGGTTCGGCAAGGCGGCGCTCGCGTTAGGTCGCGTGACGCTCTTCGGCGACCTGCAGGTGCGGACGGCCGAGTTCCGCTACACGCCGACGGCCGGCTACGGCTTGTCCGAGGCACGCCAGCGATGGAGCTTCGTGAACCCGAGGGGCGGCGTCACCATGCGCGCCGCGCCCGGGGTGACGCTGTTCGCCTCGTACGGCACGACGGGCCGCGAGCCCACACGGGCCGACCTGTTCGCCGGCGCCGACGACGTCACGCCCGATGACGCCCCGGCGCTGCTCCCGCTCACGCGCGTCCGCCCGGAGCACGTGAACGACCTGGAGCTCGGCGCAACACTCACGCGCGCCACCGTCCAGGTGACGGTGAACGCGTACGACATGCGCTTCCGAGACGAGATCGCGCGCACCGGCGCCACGACGCCGCTGGGCTACGACCTCCGTGCGAACGTCGGCACGAGCTACCGCCGCGGCGTCGAGCTCGACGGCTCGTGGGCGGTCACGCCGTCACTCGACGTCGGCGCCACCGCGGCGGTCAGCCGCAACCGCATCGCCGAGTATCGTGACGAGGCGAGCGGTGTGACGTACCGCGATGTCGCGCCCATCCTCACGCCGGCGTTCATCGGCGGTCACCGGCTGACCTGGCGGGCCACAACCTCGCTCGCGCTCACGGCCGACGGACGGTACCTGTCCCGCAGCTTCCTCGCGCCGACCGGGAACGCTCGGCTCACGGCCCCGCCGTTCTACGTGCTCGACGGCGGCGCGACGTTCACGGTGGGTGGCCGCACGGTTGCCGTCAACGGACGCAACCTGCTCGATCGTCGCGCGTATCCCACCGGCGACGTGAGCAGCGGCGGCGTTCCTCGCTACATCATCCTCGCGCCGCGGAGCGTGGACGTGACCGTGCGCCTGCCGTTCTGAGCGCCGCGCCCGCTCGTCCCGCGCTGGTCCCGCTCGGACCGGTTCCGTTGCGGCGGGGGCGCACGCGATCTATGCTCGGACCATGAGCGTGACGACGGGCGACCGCGTGCCCATGAGCGACCCCGCGAACGACATCGACCATCTCGACCCGCCTCGGCGGCGCTTCGTCTGGGCGGCGGCGGCCGCGATCTTCACCGTCACCGGCTTCCTGCGCTTCACTTACAAGTACTTCGATGACGTCGCGCGGCGGGAGACGGGGACGCTCGCGAGACGGCTCATCGAGGAGACGACCGGAACCTACGCGGCGATGGTCCTGTTCGTCGCCGTCGTCGCGCTCGCCTGGGCGTACCCGCTCGACCGCCCCGGGTGGCGCCGGCGTGTGCCGCTGCACGTCGCGGCGATGGTCGGGTACTCGGTGGCCCACACCACGCTGCTGTTGATCAGCCGCTCGATGATCTTCCCCGCCGCCGGACTCGGCGCGTACGACTACGGCTACCTGCCGGCGCGGTACGTCATGGAGTTCGGCAACGACGCGATCAGCTACGCGTTCTTCATTGTCGTCATCACGCTGTACCGGTACTATCGCACGACACGACAGCGCGAGCTCCGCACGGCGCAGCTCGAGCGCGGGCTCGCCCAGGCCGAGCTCAGGAACCTTCGCCTGCAGTTGCAGCCGCACTTCCTGTTCAACGCGCTCAACACGATCTCGTCCACCATGTACGACGACCCGCGGAGCGCCGACCGGATGATCGGGCAGCTGTCCGAGCTGCTGCGGTTGTCGCTGCGCACCTCACACGCGCAGGAGGTGGCGTTGCGCGAGGAGCTCGACGTGCTGTCGTGCTATCTCGGGCTGATGCGGGCGCGGTTCGGCGACCGGTTGTGCGTGCGTGTGACGGCCAGCGATGACGTGCGCGACGCGCTCGTGCCGTCCCTCGTGTTGCAACCGCTCGTCGAGAACGCAATCCGGCACGGTCACGCCTCGCGCTCGGGGCGGGGGACGATCGACGTGCGCGCGGTGCGGGAGGGCGATACCGTACGGCTCGAGGTCGTGGATGATGGCCCCGGCGCTCCGACCGAAGCCGACGCATTCGGGTGTGGCATCGGCCTCTCGGCGACGCGCGATCGACTGCGACTGCTGTACGGCGCCGCGCAAACCTTCGAAGCCCGCAATCGGGATGGCGGCTTCGGCGCCACGATCGTACTGCCGTTTCGGCCGGCAGCCGCCGCGCGCGCACACGCCGAGGCGGATTCGACCACGATCGAGGATGCGCCAGCGGCGGACCGGGGGTCGGCCGTCCCGGTGGCGCGTTAGGCGCCGGCCGTCGATGCGCGTCCTCATCGTCGACGACGAAGCGCCGGCGCGCGCGAAGATGCGCCGCTACCTCGCCGAGCAGTCCGACGTGCAGGTGGTGGGCGAAGCGGAAACCGGTACCGAGGCCGTCGAGCGGATCGTCGAGCTGTCACCGGACCTCGTCTTCCTCGACGTGCAGATGCCTGGGCTCGACGGCTTCGGCGTGATCGACACCGTCGGGATCGCGGCGATGCCGCACGTGGTCTTCGTGACCGCGTACGACGAGCATGCGCTGCGCGCGTTCGAGGTGCGCGCGCTCGACTACCTCCTGAAGCCGTTCACCCCCGAGCGGTTCGGGGCCGTCATGGAGCGGGCGCGCGCCGAGCTCGCGCGCGGGGCGGGGACGGGCAATGCCGTGCTGGCGGAGAAGCTCGACGCACTCATGTCGGCGGTGAGTCCGCGGCCACGATACCTGCAACGGGTGCTGGTGCATCACGCGAACACGGCGTTGCTGTTGCCCGTCGAGCGCATCGACCGCGTGGAGGCCGACCGCAACTACGTGCGCCTGCACGGCGGTGGCGCGACGTTCACGCTGCGCGGCAGCATCGGCGCGCTCGCCGAGCGGCTCGACCCCGAGCGGTTCCTCCGCATCAACCGGTCGGAGATCGTGCGGCTGGATGCGGTGAAGGAGCTGCAGCCGTGGTTCCACGGCGATTATCGCGTGGTGATGCACGACGGCGCGACACTGATGTGGAGCCGGCGCTACCGGGCCCGCGCGGCGGGGGAGTTCGGCGATGGGTAGGGAATCGGGGTCAGAGTCGTTGATCTGACCCCGGGGTCAGATCAACGACTCTGACCCCGATTAGCCCGCGTCCTCGCGCCAGCCCGGAAAGAACGACGGCGTCAGGATGGACAGGATGGAACAGGATGAACGACCCCGGGGAGCTCCCTCTGCGGCCGAGCGGGACCCACAGCGCGCATTCATCCCGTGGTGCTCGGCTGCTGTTCATCCTGCCCATCCTGTCCGCGGTTCCGCAGTTCCGCCGTTCGGCCGTTCCGTCGACCCGCCGTGTCAGCGTCCTCCGCGGTGAATGCTTTTGATCCCCCGGCCTCCCCGCGAGCGATTTCCACGGAAGCTGGGCAAAGCCGGACACTGGACAAACGCAATGACGCATCCCATCCTTTCCTCATACTAGGTTAGGGGAAGGAATGGCGCGCGACCCGATCGACCTCCTGCACGGCACCCTCGACGTGCTCGTGCTCAAGACCCTGTCGTGGGGACCCACGCACGGCTACGGGATCTCGCGCTCGATCGAGGAGCGCACCCGTGGCGTGCTCGAGATCGAGGACGCCGCGCTGTACAAGTCGCTCCACCGCCTGGAACGCGCCGGATCGATCGAGGCCGAGTGGGGGGTCAGCGAGAACAACCGCAGGGCGAAGTTCTACCGCCTGACCGCGCGGGGCCGGCAGGAGTTGCGCGCCGAGGCCAACACGTGGCGCCAGTACGCGGCCGCGGTCTTCAGCGTGCTCGAGACGGGCTGACCCGCGACCCATGTGGGACGCCCGCGGCCTGCGCCGCTTCATCCGCCTACCGTGGCGCAGTCGCGCGCGCATCCGCCGCGACATCGACGACGAGTTCCAGTTCCACCTCGACATGCGCGTCGCCGAGCTGCGGGCTCGGGGAATGCCGCCCGAGGCCGCGCTCGCGGATGCGCTGCGCCGGTTCGGCGACATGAGCGACGCCAGGGAGTACTGCCGAACCATGGACGAGCGCTCCACCACCGATCGCCGGCGGCGCGACTGGTTCGCCGAGCTCGGATCGGACATCCGGTTCGCCGCGCGACAGATGCGGCGGAGCCCGGCGTTCACGGCGCTCGCCGTCGTGACGTTGGCGTTAGGCATCGGCGCTACGACGGCCATCTTCAGCGTCGTCAACCGGCTGCTGCTCGACCCGATCCCTGTTGCCGGCGGCGACCGGATCGTGAACCTGACGCGGTGGAACCGGGAAGGGACCCTGTCCGTCACGCCGACGCCGCAGATGGTCGATGCCTGGCGCCGGGTGCCCTCCCTCGAGGCGGTCGCCGCGTACAGCTGGCAGGACGTGATCGTCGCCGGGCGTGACGAGCCCGAGGAGATCCGGGCGGGCTCGTTCTCCGCGGACATGCTGCATCTGCTGGGCGTCCAGCCAGTGCTCGGCCGCGGGATCGTCGCCGAAGACACGAAGCCCGGCGCACCGAAGGTCGTCGTGCTCGGCTACGGACTCTGGCAGCGGCGGTTCGCCGGCTCGCGCGACGTCCTCGGTCGATCGCTCTCGATCGATGGTCAGGCGCACACGATCGTCGGCGTGATGCCGCGCGACTTTGCCGTCCCCTTCCTGGATGATGGCGCGCGGCAACTCTGGTTGCCGCTGGAAGACGATCCCGATGCCCGGGGTGCCAACGCCATCGGGAAGATGCGCCCGGGAACCGATCGCGCTCGGCTCGATCGCGAGCTGACCGACGCAATGACCGCGCTCGGGAACGACGAGCCGTTCTTCCGCGGGTGGAAAGCGCAGGCGCGCAGGCCGCAGGACTATCTCGGACCGACCACTCGCGATACGCTCCTGATCCTGACCGCGGCCGTGGGGATGGTGCTGCTCATCGCGTGCGCCAACGTGGCCAACCTCCTGCTGGCGCGGGCCGCAACGCGCGAGCGCGAGCTCGCGATTCGCGCGGCACTCGGAGCCGGCCGGTGGCGCCTCGTCCGCCAACTGCTCACCGAGAGCGCGATCCTGGCGCTGGCCGGCGGAGCGTTAGGCATGGTCGTGGCGCATCGCGGGCTCGACGTGATCGTGGCGCTCCGCCCCGAGCGGCTGAGCGAGCTGGACGAGGTGCGGCTCTCGTCCACGGTGCTGCTCGTGAGCCTGGGACTCACCATGCTCACCGGCCTGTTGTTCGGCCTCGCGCCGGCGATGTTCGCGACCGCGCGCCACCTCGGCCAATCGCTCAAGAGCGCCACGCGATCGGCGGCCGGCCACCGTGCCGCGCGGCGATTCCGCGCCGTGCTCGTCGTCGCGGAGGTGTCGCTCTCGGTGCTTCTGCTGGTGGGCGCCGGCTTGCTCGTGCGCACGATGGTGAAGATGCAGCAGGCGGACGTTGGCTTCGTCGCCGCCGGGCTCACGTCGGCTGAGATCCGTCTGCCCGATCAGCGGTTCGCCACCCGCGAGCAGCGCGCCGTCGTGTTCGACCAGCTCATGCAGCGCGTCCGGTCGATTCCCGGCGTGACCGACGCGACATGGGCGATGGGAGTGCCGCCGCGGACGGGAATGAGCTTCGGCGGGCTCGAGATCGAAGGGCGGGCGTCGAAGGAGAACGAGGGGATGGCTGGACTCTCGTCGCAGCGGGCGCCCGGTGACTACTTCCGTGTGATGCGGCTGCCGATCGTCGCCGGTCGTACGTTCCGCGCGGACGGCTCCGGAGGCGAGATCATCATCAACGAGACGATGGCGCGGAGGTTCTGGCCGGGCACGACCGCGGTCGGCCGGCGACTGCGGTTCAAGGGGGCGAGCGAATGGATGACCGTCGTCGGGGTGGCGCGTGACGTCACCGTCCCGAGCACCGGACGCAACAGTGGTGCGCCGAGGGACCTGCAGGTGCACTTCCCGTTCGAGCACGACTTCGCGTCCGCCACGCTGATCGTCCGCGCCGATCGTGATGTCCCCGACCTCGCGCGGAGGCTGGCGCGCGAGGCCGCGGCGGTGGACGCTGGCATCCGCGTGCGCGAGGTGAGCTCGGTCGAGGCCGCGCTGGCGAAGGAGCTCGCCGGACCCCGGTTCAACATGGCGCTGCTGCTCGTGTTCGCAGGCCTCGCCCTCGTTCTCGCCACGGTGGGACTCTATGGCGTGATCGCGTACTCGGTGAGTCAGCGGACTCGTGAGATGGGGATCAGAATCGCGCTGGGCGCCGGCCGGCCCGCCGTGCTCCGTCTCGTGATGTCTCAGGGTGCGCGCCTAACGACGTTCGGCATCGTCATCGGCCTCGTCGCGGCGGTGGCGGTGACGCGTGTGATGCGGAACCTGCTGTTCGGCGTCAGTCCGCTCGACCCGACGACGTTCGTGCTCGTGGGCGTGTTGCTCGGCACCGTGGCGCTGCTCGCATCCTACTTGCCGGCGAGACGCGCGACGCGGGTGGACCCGGTGGTGGCGCTCAGGGCCGAGTAGCGAGGGCTCGGGGCTCGGGGAGCACGCAGCGCACAGCACGCAGCCCCCCGAGCCCCGAGTTCAATCAGCCGTGGTCGGGTCGATCCCGGTCACGATCTTCGAGATCCTGTTCGCGGGAAACCCGCCCCGTCGCGCGTGCTCGCGAATCAGTTCCTCGTTCGGCGCGACGTACACGCAGTAAATGCGGTCGCCCGTCACGTAGCTCTGCACCCACTGGATGGCGGGGCCCATGTCGAGCAGCACGTCGCACGACTTGCGCGAGATGCCGCGCAGGTCGGCGGGCGAGAAGTCGCCGGCACCGGGGATCTCGCGTTCGATCAGGTAACGTGGCACGTGTGGCCTCCGTCACCGGCTCGAGTGGGACATGCGTGCGGCAGCGGGCGCGGCGTCGCAATTGACCTCTGGGTTCCAGTCCGCGAACGTGCCGGACGGGTTGTTCCGCCATACCCAGGCGTGAAGCGCCCACAACTGGAAGATGTCGTTCTGCTTGAAATCCTGACCGAACAGCGAGGGCGGAGTCGCCCCGCGCGGCCGGATGGTGTAGGGGATGATGAACTCCACGCCCACCAGCCGATACCGACCGTTCTTTTCCGGCTCGTAGAGCAGCACCTCGGGCTCGCGCACGTTGACGGTGGCATCAATGAGACTCGGGTTCCCGTAATGGAAGCCCATCCCGCCGCGGGTCGGGTCGGTCATGCACCCGGTGAGCTGCACCGTGTAGCCGGCGTTCCTCGCCGCCAGCGTATCCTCATGGAAGCGAGCGGTGGCCGACCGGAGCTGAGCCAGGAGGTCACCCACGCCAGCGACCTCCCGACCAGCGAAGCCACGTGGCGAGCTGGCGTCGGCTTGGTCGGCGGGTGACGCGGGCTCCGCGCAGCCGAACACTATGGCTGCAGTAATTCCGGCGAGCGCCGAGGCGGCGCATCGGCGGCGCGCGATGGTCCAGTTGTGCTGCATGGGCGAATCCTCCGAGGGGTGATGGTTGGGCCCGACGTTGGGCCGCTGGCATGGAGCTACGTTCCTTGCCCCTGCTCCGAACGCGCGTAGAATGGCCGGGGGTACTCGCCGGGCCGTCGCCCATCCATCGCCAACTCATCGCCCGCCGTATCGTGCATCGTCTCAAGCTGTTAGGCGGCGCGTCCATCGAAGGGCCCGGCGGGCCGCTCACCGGTCGAGCAGTGCAGCGGCGGCGTCTGGCTCTGCTGGCGATCCTCGCGACAGGGCAGGCACGCGGGCGCGGATTCGGGCGCGAGAAGCTCGTCGCCTACCTGTGGCCCGAAGCCGACGCCGATCGAGGCCGGCATCTATTGTCCGACTCGGTGTACCGGGTGAACCAGGCGGTCGGCGCGGAGGCGATCGTCGCCGCCGGCGACGAGCTCCGCCTCAACCCCGACCACCTCGCGGCTGACGTGGCCGAGTTCGAGCGGGCGGCGACCGTCGGGGACGCCGAACGCGCGGTTGGACTCTACGCCGGCCCGCTGCTCGACGGGCTGTTCCTCGTGGACGGCGAGCAGTTCGAGCGGTGGCTCGACGCGGAGCGGTCCCGCCTCGCCCGCGCGTACGGCGACGCACTCGAGGCTCTCGCACAGGCGGCCGAACGGCGCGGCGCGATGGCCGATGCCGTAGCCTGGTGGCGCCGGCTCGCCAACCACGATCCCTACAGCTCGCGCATCGCGGTGTGTCTCATGGAAGCGCTGGCAGCCGTCGGCGAGCAGGCCGCCGCCGTCCAGCACGCGCGCGCTCATAACGCGCTGCTGCGCGACGACCTCGGCGTCGAGTCGAACGCGGCCGTCGCACGCCTTGCGGAGCGATTGAGCACCGATCCGGCAAAGTCGCCGGTAAGATCGGAGGAACCGCGAGAATCGGCGGCCGGGCGGCCGGCTCAGCCGGCGTCGGCCGAAGCTCCGCCGGCACCGCGACCGCTGAGCGCGACTGAGAGGCCGGAGGGCTCCGTCGCCTCGCAACCGCAACCCGCGCCCGGCCCGTCACCCGGGCGTGAACGTCCGAGGCGTACGCTCAGGCTCGCAATCGCGGCCGTGGCGGCGATCGTGTTCGTTGTGGCGTTCGTCCTCTGGCGCAACCGGGAGGGCACGCCGGAAAGTGCGCCCGTCGCGTCGATTGCGGTGCTGCCGTTCGTCGATCTCAGCCCGGCCCGTGACAACGCGTACTTCAGCGACGGGATGACCGAGGAGTTGATCAACACGCTCTCTCAGGTCGAGGGCGTGCACGTCGCGGCGCGCACGTCGGTGTTCGCCTACAAAGATCGTCAGACCGACGTGCGAGAGGTCGGGCGGCGCCTTGGTGTCGCGACGGTGCTCGAAGGGAGCGTAAGGAAAGCGGGACCGAAGATCCGCGTCACCGCGCAGCTCGTGAACGCCGCCGACGGCTATCATCTCTGGTCGGAGAGCTACGACCGGGAGCTCGAGGATGTGTTCGCGATCCAGGAGGAAATCTCGCGCGCGATCGTCGGTACGCTGCGGGGGCGGCTCGTCGGATCTCGTCCGGTGATGATCGCCGAGCGCTCGACACAGGATGCCGATGCCTACGACCTGTACCTCAAGGGGAGGTACGCGTGGCACCAGCGATCGGAGGAAGGGCTACGGCGCGCCGCCGACTACTTCACTCAGGCGGTTGCGCGCGCGCCGGACTACGCACGTGCCTATGTAGGCCTCGGCGACGCCTATGCCGTGCTCGGCTTTTACGACTACCTCGCGCCGCGCGAGTCGTTTCCGCGAGCCGAAGAGGCGGCGCGACGAGCGCTGGCGCTCGACTCCACGCTTGCCGCGCCGTACGCCACACTCGGCTACGTGAGCCTCTATCACCACTGGAACTGGAGCGCGGCGGAGGAGCAGTTCCGCCGCTCCATCGCGATCGATGCCAGCTACTCGACCGCCCATCAATGGTACGCGAACCTGCTCACCGCCATGGGCCGGTTCGACGAGGCGGAGCGGGAGATGCGCGTGGCGCAGGAGCGCGACCCGCTCTCGCTCATCGCCAACGCGGCACTTGGTTGGTCCTTCTTCATGGCCGGGAAATTCGACCGGGCCATCGCGCAGTGCGACCACACGCTCGAGTTGAATCGCACGTTCGAGTTGGCACATCTATGGAAGGGATGGGCGCTCGAGGCGTTGGGGCGCCCGGACGAGGCCGTCATCGAGATCGCCGAGGCGGTGCGCCTGTCGCGCGGGACGACGCTGTCGCGGCTCTCGCTCGCGCACGCGCTCGCAACGGCGGGCATGCGGGACTCGGCGGCCCGGACATTGGCCAGCGTCGAACGGCAGGGTGCACGCGACTACGTGCCCTCCTACGAGATCGCGAAGGTGCATCTCGCGCTTGGCGAGCGCGAGCAGGCGCTCGCGTGGCTCGAGCGGGCGTTCGAGGAGCGGTCGCACTCGATGGCGTTTCTGCGGGTGGATCCGCAGCTGAACGCGTTGCGCGAGGACACGCGATTCACCGCGCTCGTGAACCGCGTGTGGAGCGGGCAGCGGTAGCGGGGTCGGCCTTCGCGAAAGTGGAACCTGGAGCTGTTTGTCGTTCCGAGCGGAGGGCCTGTCATTCCGAGCGGAGCGGCCGACAGGCCGCGCAGTCGAGGAACCCTCAGCGTCCCGGTAGAGGGCCCTCTACCTAGAAGGTGAGGGTTCCTCGACTGCGGGCCCTGCGGGCCCTCCGCTCGGAATGACAAGCGAGCTCGGAATGACAGGCGAGCTCGGAGGAACGTCGACGTCCACTCGTACCCGGAACGTCCCGCATGTCCCGGAACCGTTGTCGCGGCGATGGCGGCCGCGGAGATTGTCGACTCGGCCTCGCGACGACTACTGCCAATTCCCTGGAGCTCGACGTGCTTCATCGCTCACGCGCGTACCGCTGGTGTTCCCTCGTCTTCGTCGTCGCCGCGTGCGCAGGCGACGCACGCACCGAAGCGCCACCGCAGGTGCCCGACGGCGAGTGGCACGCGTACGGCCGCGACGCGCTCGGCAGCCGATGGTCGCCGCTGGCCGAAATCACCCGCGAGAACGTGGATCGGCTCCAGGTCGCGTGGACCTACCACACCGGCGAGACGAAGCCGGAGTTCGCCGGGCGACGTCGCCAGCGTTCGCTCGAAGTCACGCCACTGGTGATCGACGGCCGCATGTACGTCAGCACGCCGCTCGGCCGCGTGATCGCGCTCGAGCCCGAGACCGGCCGCGAGCTGTGGACGTTCGACCCGAAGGTCGATCGCGACATCACGTTCGGCGATTTCACGAGCCGGGGCGTGTCGTACTGGAGCGATACGCGCCTAACGGGTGGCGCGGGCGCGTCGGCGTGCGCGCGGCGCGTGTTCGTCGCGACGATCGACGGTCGGCTCGTTTCCCTCGACGCGGAACGGGGCACGCCGTGCCCGGGGTTCGGCGCGTCGGGCACCGTGAACCTGCGTGCACCGCTTCGGAATCGGCCCTCGGAGATGTCCGAGTACGAGGTGACATCGCCGCCCGCGGTCGTCAACGATCTGGTGGTGGTCGGCTCGGCCGTCGCCGACAACAACCGCACCGATGCCGCGAGCGGCGAGGTACGCGCGTACGACGCGAGAACGGGCGAGCTGCGCTGGACGTGGGACCCCGTCCCGCAGGACTCGAGCGACGCCGCCTGGCGCACCTGGATCGGCCCGCGCGCGCACGAGACCGGCGCGGCCAACGCGTGGAGCGTCATCGCCGCCGACCCCGCACGCGACCTCGTGTTCGTGCCAACGGGGAGCGCGAGCCCCGACTACTACGGCGGCGAGCGGCTCGGCGACAACCGGTACGCGAACTCGATCGTGGCGCTGCGAGCGTCTACCGGGAGCGTCGTGTGGCACTTTCAGGTCGTGCACCACGATCTCTGGGATTACGACGTCGCGTCGCCGCCGGCGCTCGTGACGCTCAGAAAGGACGGGGGCGACATTCCCGTGGTGCTGCAGGCGACCAAGACGGGACAGCTGTTCGTGCTGCACCGGGAGACGGGAGTGCCGGTATTCCCGGTGGAGGAGCGACGCGTGCCGGCGAGCGACGTTCCGGGCGAGCAGGCCTCGCCGACGCAGCCGTTCAACACCGTGCTCCCTCCGCTCAGCCCGCAGCGCCTGACGGCGGACGACGCGTACGGCGTGGGACCGTCGGATCGCGGGGCATGTCGCGCACGCATCGCCGCCCTGCGCAACGAGGGCCCGTTCACGCCGCCGAGCGAGCGGGGGACGTTCGTGTATCCGTCGAGCATCGGCGGTGCGCACTGGGGCGGGGTGACGTTCGATCCCGTGCGGCAGATCGTGGTCACGCCCGTGAATCGGATCCCCATCGAGGTACGGCTCATCCGCCGCGAACGCTTCGACCGGCACACTGTGACCGACGCGGCCGAGTCGCGCGGTCCGGGCGCGGAGTACACGGACATGCAGGGCACGCCGTACGTGATGCGCCGCCAGTTCATGTTCGGCCCCGGCGGCGTGCCGTGCTCGCCGCCGCCGTTCGGGTCGCTCGTCGCCATCGATCTCAACACCGGCACGCGGAGGTGGGACGTACCGCTCGGCACGTTAGGCAGGTTGTCGCCGTCAGGGGCCACGCCGGCGGAGGCGGCTGCGATGGGCTCGATCAATCTTGGCGGGGCGACCAGCACGGCGAGCGGGCTCGTCTTCGTCGCCGCGACGCTCGACCCACGACTGCATGCCTTCGACATCGAGACCGGACGCGAGCTGTGGGCGGGGCCGTTGCCCGCCACGGGCAAGGCCACGCCCATGACGTTCCGCGGACCGCGTGACGGCCGCCAGTACGTGGTGATCGCCGCCGGCGGGGACGGCGATGTGTTCGGGTGGTCGGACGCGATCGTGGCGTTCAGACTGGGCGACCGGGAATAGCGGTCGGCGGGAACGGGGGATCCCGTCTTGTCTCGCGTTCGGCGCCCACGTAGCATTGGCGCCACGCCCGCCGCAGTCGGCGGATGTTCTCCCTCACAGGAGCGGACGACCGACGTGTCAGAGCGAACACCGAGCGACCAGTCTGGCGAGCAGACCATATGGCAGGGCACGCCGTCACAGGCGGTGAACCTGCCCGTGTACCTCCTGCTGGGCATCGGGGTGATCGTCGCGACCGTGGGGCTGCTCTATCTGCGCGCAGCGAGCCCGCCCGATGCGACGGCGACCGGGGGGGCGAGGTCGGTGTATCCGTGGGTCATCATCGCGATCTGGCTGCTGGGTGGAATCGGCGCGCTGATGGCGTATCTGAAGGTCAGTACGACCAGGTACGTGCTCACCACCGAGCGGTTGCGCATGACCACCGGGGTCCTGTCGACGATCACCCACGACATCGAGCTGCGCCGAGTGCGCGACTCGATCATCATGCGTCCGTTCTGGTCGCGCGTCGTCGGCATCGGGGACGTGCACGTGCTGAGCGCCGACGCCAGCACGCCGCGTGTGGTGCTGACCGCCATCCGCGACCCGGACGGCGTGCAGTCGAAGCTTCGCTCGACGGCGCAGGCGCAGTGGGCGAAGTTCGGCGGGCGGACGATGGAGGTCGATTAGGGGGGCACCAGCGTGTCCACCGCCGCGACGGCGGCCGCCTGCCGCTCCGCCCACGACCCGCGGATGGTGACGTAGCGCGCGCCTAACGACTCCAGCGCCGCCACGAACAGCTCGTGCATGTGGGAGCGCGCGTGCGGCCGGTCGCGTTGCGGGGCGGCGACCCAGGGTACGTCGATGTCACACAGCAGGTAGAGGTCGCCGAGCCGCGCGCGCACCGCCGCCTCGATCCACGGCGGGCAGGAGCCGTAGTAGTGCCGCGCGTAGACCATGGTGCTCACGAGGTCCGTATCGAGCACCGCGATCCCGCGCGCCGCGGCGCGCCCACGGTCCTCCGCCGCGATCTGGCCGTGCGCGATCGGTTCGACGTCGCTCGCGTCGAGCGGCCGGCCCGTCGACGCCACCTTCTCGTCGAGATACTGGCGGGCGAACTCGGAAACCCAGGCCGTGTGGTAGTGGCGCGCGAGCGTGGCCGCGAGCGTCGTCTTGCCGGTGGACTCGGAGCCGGTGACGACGACGACGGGAACCAGGACCAGCGAAGCGGGAACCGGTCGTGCGGTCGGAGTCACGCGCCCTGGGCCACCCGTTCCCCGTTCGCCGTTCCCCGTTCCCGCGCGACCAGCGAGCGCTTCCATTGCACGTACCCCATCACCGCCAGCACGAGGAACACCGCGTACAGCCCGGCCGTGAGGTAGAGGCGCTTGAAGATGAACATCCCCACGTACACGACATCGACCGCGATCCACACCGCCCAGTTCTCGAGGATCTTGCGCGTCATCATCCACTGGGCGACGAGGCTCGTGCTCGTGGTGGCCGAGTCGAGGTACGGCAGCGCGGCGTCGGTGAAGCGCGCGAGGACGGTCCCGAGCACCGCCGCCGCTGTGACGCCGATGAGCAGGAGCCTGACGCCGAGTGATGCGGTGGTGCGTGAGACGTGGAGCTCGGTGCGGTTCTCGCCGCCGTAGAGCCACTCGTACCAGCCGTAGAGCGAGAGCGCGAAGTACACCACCTGGAGCCCCATGTCGGCGTACAGCTTCGCCTCGTAGAAGACCACGAAGTAGAGCGAGACGTTCACGAGCGCCGTCGGCCAGCTCCAGATGTTCTCGCGCGTGCTGAGGTAGACGCTGACGATGCCGGTGATGACGGCGAGGATCTCCCAGCGGTTGGCGAGGGCGAGCTGGAGGAGATGATCCGGGGCCATGGGAGCGAATAGTAGCTACCGGCCACCGTCGAGTAAGATCCGCCTTGCGTGGCGCCGCACACCGTTGGCGTGCCGCGCACGGCCGTCAGCGCCGGGCGGCTCCCACCCCGTCGCCGTAGATCATCAGCTCCGGCCTGGGCACCCCTGCCGGCGGCAGCCGCTCCCACCCGTCCACGTTCACGCCGGGCACCGGCGCCTCCGCGATCACCGCCACCGCGCCGCGCGCGCGCATGCGATCGAGCACCGCCACCCGCCCGGCCGGGTCGAGCGCCCAGAACCGCCCTGCTTCCGCGCTCGGCAGCAGCGTCACGAACCTGAACCGACCCTGTCGCGCCCAGAGCGCATCGTACGCCTCGCCGATGAACCCAAGGCGCGAGCCGGGTCCGATCCCGTGCGTGCCGAGCGCCGCGACCACGTTCGCCCGCGATCGTGCCGAGCCGCGCCAGTAGCGCGCATCGACCCGGGCCTGGTGGACGATGAGCGGCAGCGCCGCTACCGCGCCCACTGCGAAGCCGACGCGCACGCGCCGCGAGAGCTCGTCGGTCGCCCACGGCGGCACCAGTCCCGCGAAGAGCAGCAGCGTGAACGGCGCGACGTAGCGGGGCTCCAGGAGCACCAGCGCGTACATGGCGAGCGTCGCGAGCGCCGGTACGACGAGCAGCGGTGCGGGGCGCACGGCGAGCACCGCTCGGCGGGATAGCGGGCCGGCCGCCGCCGCCGCGACACCACCCACCAGGAGAAAACCGACCATCGCGAGGTACTCGCGCGCGTGCCTAACGAACGCGCGCACGAGCGCCAGCGGGTCGATCGGAGTCGCGACGCCGCGGAACCAGTACCCGGCGTCGTACCAGATCGGGAGCGTCCCGGGAATCGGCGCGTCGATGTCGTACACCACGGGCGGCCCATCCCGATCCGGGTCGAGCGGCGTGACCGTCTGCCCGTAGCGGCCCGGCGCTGGCAGCCTGGCCGGCAACGGGAATGAGGACGATACGGCCCCGGGCACGCCGGCGACGTACCAGAGATAGTTCAGCCGCCCGACGTCACCGAACGTCGGGCTCCCAGCGAGTCGCGACACGTACAGGATCTGCGGCGCCACGACGATCAGAAATACCGCGCCGGCCACGAGCACTCGGCGTACCGCACTCGTTCGCCGGAGCATGACGCCCAGCGTCACGAGCACCACCAGGCCGACGGGGAAGAGCGCGGCCTTCGCGAGGTACCCGAGGCCGAGCAGCACGCCGAGCGCGACGATGCTTCCCCAGCCGCCGCGCCCGCTCGCGATCCGCAGGGAGACGCCCGCCACGGCGAAGACGATCGCGGCCACGCACATGTCGGGGGTCAGCATCCACGGGCGCATCCAGCCGACCGTTGCCCACGCGAACAGCGCGTACACGAGCACTCGCCAGGCGGTGTCGCCAGGCGCGGCACCCGGGACGCGCGCGCGCGTCGCGACACGAACCGATTGGATCAGGTACTCGAGCCCCACGAACGCGAGCAGGAAGACGACGAAGTTCACCGTCTGCGCGATCGCGAGCTCGCGTTCCGGCCCAGTGCCGCCGATGAGGCGCCCGACGGCCAGCAGCGTGGGATAGAGCGGGCTCCAATAGCCGGTCTGCGATGCCGGCCAGCCACCGTTCAGATAGACGTCGCTTGCGTCGAGATAGGCGACGCCGTCCGGGTTCATGGCCTCGCGCGCGAGCCACAGCGCCACCGTCCCGAACACGAGCACGAACGCGCGCAGGACGCCGAGGAGGACGCGAGGGCGAGAGGTCATCGGAGCCGGCAGCGTGCGCAAGTTTGCTGCCGAGGAGAACTCCTGCTCGTGAGCGCCTCGCGCGGCGCGGGTGGGAGCCGGATGACAGAAAAGGGGCGGGCGTGGCTCTCTCGCGCCACGCCCGCCCTTGACCATCAGTCCGAGTGGCCGGGCGGGACATCACCCGGCTGCCCCCGAGCCGTTCACGTCAGGGAGTGATAGTGCCCGAAGTCGACGCACTCTGAATCGTCGCGCCTTCCACCGGGTCCGGCGTATCCACGCCGATGCCGGTGAACCCGGCGCCGAGCACGAGCCAGTTGGTCGCCGCGCCCTGCTTCAACCCCCAGTTGTTGTCCCAGCCGGCGACGCCGCTGAAATCGGGGATCGTGAGGTCGTACGTTGTCGCGTTCGCAAGATATGCGGCCGTCGCTTCGAGCGTTACGTCACGTGCCGCCGTAGCCTGCTTGAAGGTCACCGTCACGAACTTGTTGTACGCGGCCGTGACCGAGCCCTGCGCACGCAACCGCACGTACGGTGCGGTGCCCGCGACGCTCACAGTCTGCGCCGGCAGCGCGGCACCGAGCGTAACCGTACGGTCTGTCGGGTTCTTGAAGAACAGCCCCGCCAGTCGGAAGTCGTCGCCGGTACCGTTTGCTGGGAACCCCGCCGCGAAAGCGAAGTGCAGGTCACCGGCTACCTGTCGCGCAGTCGGGACGCCGAAGTACTTGAACGGACCCGTGCCCACCCCGGATCCGGAGAATAGCCCCGCGCCACTCGCGCCCGACGTGAAGAACGTCGTGCCCAGAATCGCCTGATCCCCGCCGAGGTTTCCGACCGTGATGTTCGCCTCGGCCGGCGCGAACGCTTCGGCGGCATTGAAGTCGAGCACCGGGAGCGTCGAGTTGTTCGGCTGATTGAGCCCGCGCCGGATGATGATTTTGTCCACCACGGTGGCGAAGGTGGTCAGGTCGAACGTACTGCGGCTCGCGATCAAGTCGAGTGAGCCATCCGGGACGTTGGTGAGCTGGAACGTCGGTGTCGCGGCGTTGGCCGACGCCGGGGCGACGCCAAGAGTAATGTCCGCCGTTTGCTGCGCCGAGACGTTGGCCACGGAGCCGTTCACGGTCTTCCCAGTGGTGCCCGCCGGGCATTGCGACGTCCCCTGCGCGTTCAGCTCCGTTTGCGTGCCGTAGTAGACCGAGAGATCGAACCCGTCGACCATGGCGCTCGCGCGAGCGGCGTAGCGGCTGCTGGCACGCGCCTCGATTGCCTTGTTCCGCATGAGCAGCGCGGTCTCCAGCAGTGCCGACGCCCGTCGAGCCAACACGCGCGTGCCCGAGACACTCGAACCAGTGGCGCTGGTCACGTAGGCCACGCCACCGCGACCGGACGCGATATTGAACACGTACTTCGAGCCGGTCGGCGCCACGCGCGTCCAGGCGCCATTGCCATCCTGCACGGCGACCCACACCGGAATGCCGGTCCCAGCGCAGAACTCCCACGTCGTGTTCCCCGTGCCGCCGGTCACGGCCGTCACGGTGAGCGCGAGCGTCGTCGTCTGGTTGGCAATGCCAGCGGCCGTGCCGGTGATCGTCACCGTCGCCTGGCCCAACGTTGCCGTACCGGAGGCCGTGAGCGTCAGCGCGGACGTGTTGCCGGTCGGGGCCGTCGGGTTGAACGCGGCTGTCACGCCGTTAGGCAGGCCGGTCGCCGCCAACGTCACCGCGCCGGCGAAGCCGCCCGTACGCGTGAGGTTGACCGTCGCCGTGCCACTCCCGCCCTGCTGCACCGTGACCGCCGTGGGGGTGACAGCGAGCGTGTACCCGCCGGCCGCCGTGATGGTGAGAGGGAACGTGGCCGTCTTGTCCAGCTGGTCCGTGGCGGTGCCCTTGACCGTGATCGTGGCGGTGCCCGCGGCCGCGCCCGCGCCCACGGTCAACGTCAACACCGACGCATCGGTGGTGGTGACGCTCGCCGGGTTGAACGACGCCGTGACACCGTTAGGCAGCCCTTCGGCCGTCAGCGCGACGGCGCCGGTGAATCCGCCCGTGCGCGTGAGCGCCACGTTCGCGGTGCCGGTCGCACCCTGCTGCACCGACACGGTGGTCGGTGTCACGGCGAGCGTGTAGCTCCCCGCCGAAGCTGCGGTGACCGTGAGCTGGAAGGTCTTCGTCTTGTCGACCTGGCCGGTCGCCGTGCCCTTTACGGTCACCGTCGAAGTCCCGGTGGCCGCCGCGGCACCGACGTTGAGCGTGAGCACCGAGCTGTTGGCCGTGCCCGGGACGCTCTGCGGGTTGAACGTACCGGTCACGCCGTTCGGCAGACCTTCCACGGTCAGTCCAACGGCGCCGGCGAAGCCGCCGGTACGCGTGAGCGCGATGTCCACCGTGCCGCTCGTGCCCGCCGCGATGCTGCGCGTGGCGGGCGTCACGTCGATCGTGTAGCTCGGCGCGGCCGTGACCGTGAGCGCCAGCGTCTGGGTCTTCTCGGTCACGCCGGCGCCGGTCGCGCGCACCGTGAGGTTCGTGGTGCCGGGAGCGGCCGTCGCTCCGGCGGCAATCGTGATCTCGGTCGACGTCGCCCCCGACGCGATCGGTGTCGTCATAGTTGCGGTGACACCGGCGGGTTGGCCCGTGAGCGCGATCTCCACGGGACCAGTGAAGCCGCCGCCGCGCGTCAGGTTCACGGTCACTTTCCCATTCGCCCCCTGCGCGACGCTCAGCGCCGCGTTCGAGAGCGCGATGTCGATCGTGGGCGTCGGCCCGGTTCCGCCTTCATCTCCGCCGCTGCACGCCGCGATGGTCGCCGCAGCCACCATCGCGGTCATCAACCTCGTCATCCCTATTCCGACACGCACGACAACCTCCTGTATGATGAATACACCGATACAGCAGCCTCGAGACATGCGAGAATGAACGCGGGCCAATCCATAATCCTCTCGCGGGGATGTAACCACCGCCTAACCACGCGGCTGTGATCCAAACCACGATCGTGGCGCCGGGGTCACAGCCAGTTGTCATTCCGAGCGGAGGGCTGTTGTCGTTCCGAGCGGAGGGCCCGCAGGGCCCGCAGTCGAGGAACCCTCAGCGTCCCGAGCGAGGGCCCTCGGTCAGGACCCTGAGGGTTCCTCGACTCACCGCCTCCGGCGGTTCGCTCGGAACGACAGCAGGAATTGGGGTCAGACCCCAATTTCATCATTCGAGCGCACCTGCGCTGGAAGGATGTTATTCGAGTCTGACCCCAATTCTGGGCCCTCGGTCGGGACCCTGAGGGTTCCTCGACTGCGGCGCTGCGCGCCTCCGCTCGGAACGACCGGCTGCTAGCGCTCCCGCGGAACCAGCGGGACCGGCTGGGAGCTGACGTTCGTGCCGTCGCCCAGCATGGCGGCCACCGTCCAGACGACCCCGCGGCGGCCCCGCACCAGCGCATCCGTCACGACGAACGCGGTGTCGCGCATCGTCGAGTCGACGAGCGCCTGGCCAGCCTCGTCGATGACCTCCACGCGGTACGCCACCGCGCCATCGGTGGGGGCCCACGCGAGACCCGCGCCCACGTTGGGCAGCCAGCGCACCGGATACGTAGTCACCGCGCCGCTTCCGCGAAGCCGCGGGCCCGCCTCGCTATCACTCGCCGTGAAGTACAGCCGGACGCCCGCCACCACCAACAGCAGCGCCGCCATGGCCATGAGCGCGATGGACGGCGACCGCACCCACGACCGCGCGCGCGGCACGCCAGTGGCAGCCACGCTCGCCCGCATGAGATCGAGCTCTTGTCGGCATTGGGCGCACGCCATCACGTGGTCGAGCACATCGAGTCGCGTCGCAACGCTCCCCGCCCGCTCGACGACGGCCAGCAGTGCCTCGGGCTCCGGGCACGCGGCGCGGTCGGCTCCTCGCCGCGATCTGACTGCGCGGGCGTACGCGAGGCGCAGTTCGTCGTCGGTCGGCTGCATCAGCTCTCCCCCCGTCCGTCGATGCCCATGGCGCGCAGACGGAGGCGAAGGTCCGCAAGACCGCGGTACACGAGATTCCGCGCCTTCGCCTCGGTCCATCCCATCAGCTCACCGATCTCGGTCGTCCCGTACCCAGCCAGATACATCCGAACCACCGGCCGGCGCGACGCCGCGATCGACTGCAGCGCCTCCTCCACCCGCTCGCCCAGCTCGCGGAGCACCGCGTCGCGCTCGGGCGTGTGCGTCGCATGTCGCGCGCTCAACTCGGCGTCATCCACCATGTCGAGCGAGTCACCCCGCGACGCCCGGCGCCGGCGCACGATGTCGATCGCCGCGGTGGTCGCTGCCCTATACAGATAGGACGGCGTGACGGCACCGATCCTCTCATCCGTGCCGAGCGCGCCCCAGAGGCGGACCCGCACCTCCTGGGTCAGTTCGTCGAGGTCCGAGCTCGGGAGTCGGTAGCGGGCGCCGACCGTGCGCAGCACGCCGGAAAAGCGGGCCATCACCGACTCGAGGGCATGCGACACGGAGTCGGCGCGTGTCACGGTCGGCATTGGGGGAAGCGGAGAGGAGGCACGAGTCGGATGATGCAACGATCCCGGCAATTGTCGCCAGCCGAGACGCCGCGGGTGTTGCGTCGGCGCAGCGTTCAGCGCCGGGGGGTGAGGCCGGACCCGAGGCTCTCCCTGGATGGTCCCCCGGCGGCGAGCGGGCGCGCGGCACCATCGCCCCAGAGCACGAGGGCGGCCCAGTCGCGCGGGGCTGCCCCGTCGCGGATGGCGTCGAGCTTGGCGCCGCGCAACGCTGCCGATATCGACGCGCCGCGGGCGAGCCGGTGGTAGAACCGGCGCATGAGCAGGCGTTGCGCCTCGTCATCCACCGACCAGAGCGTCGCCGCCACCGCGCGCGCGCCGGCCTCGATGAACGGGGCGACGAGACCGCGCAACCCCTCATCGCCGGCGTGGCCACCACTCAACGCGGTCTCACACGCCGACAGGACGACGAGGTCGGCGTCGAGCGCCAGCGCACCGAGCTCCTCGGGGCGGAGGATCCCGTCGTCCCCCCCGCCCGGCGCCAGTAGCAGCGCCGTCCCGCGCAGCCCGGCGGGGTCGACGACCGCGTGCGACGCGAAGTGGAGGATGGACACGTCGCCGAGGGGCGCGCGCTTGAGCGCCGACTCGCTGGCATCGCGGCCGAGCCTAACGAGCGAGCGCGGCACGAGGCGCGCGACCTCGCGCGCCTCGGCGGCGGCCGCCGGAAGCGGCGGCAGCGTGTCCCACCGCGCCACCCCCGACCTTCGCGGGCGCTCGGGGGCGCCGAACGCCAGCACACCACGCGCGCCGGCCGGCGTGCCTGGTCGGCCGTCATCATCGGCATCCGCCGCGCGCCGGCGTAATGCGGCGTACACCGACGCGCTCGGCGCGTACGACACCGAGAACCGCTCGATCAGCTTGCGGCCATCGGGCAGCTCGAGCACGTCGAACGGCAGCGTGGTGAGTGGGCCGCCCGCCACGATGACGAGGTGCGTGACCGACGCGGGCACCGCCGCCACGAGTGGCGCGGCGATCGCGCCACCCAGCAGGCGCGCCTGGACCCGCGCGTCGCCGTTCGCCTGCAGCGCGAGCGCCAGCCGGCGCACGGGGTCGACGAGCGAGTCGGCCGGTGGCAGCACGCGCGCGGTCGTCCCATCGCGGGTCAGCACGAAGGCGGTCGTCGGCTCGTACCACGACCCCGTGCTGAAGTGCACGACGGCGGTGGACTCGGGGATCGCCGACTGCAGTTCGGCGAGCGAGACGGGGCGCGTGTACACCGTCGCCAGCGCGGCCTCGCGGGCCGGCGGCCGATCGACGGTCGGGTTGCGCAGCGCCTCGCGTCGCGCCATCCCGTTGAGCAGCTCGCGCGCCTTCGTGCGCTCGGCGAACTCGAACGCCGACGTGGTGCGGCCGGCGCGCGCCAGCATCGCGACGACGGTCGCGACGCCGACGTCGGGGTCGCCGTCATCGCCCGCCACGGCGAGCGCGGCCAGCCGCTGTTCGCGCGTCGCCTGGGAGGCGCGATACCGCTCGAACTCGCCCATCGCCGCGTTCAGCTTGGCTTCGGCGTTGTCGAGCCGCCCGAGCAGAGCTTCGGCTTCCGCCGCGCGCGCCAACCGGCGATAGCTCCGGGCGTCGCCGGCCCGTGCGCCTTCGCGTTGCGACCGGTCGAGCGCGCGGCGAGCATCGTTAGGCCGGCCGGTGCCGAGCGCGAGCAGCGCCTCGTAGTAGTCGAGGTCGATCCACGCGCCCGAGCGGCCACGCATCGCCGAGTCACGCGCCAGCGCCAGCAGCCCGGTGGCGCGCGTCCAGTCTCGTCGCGCGAGCGCGTAGCGAAGCCGCTGCACGCGCGCATCCAGCACCTGCGACGTGTTGCCCGACCGCGTGAGGATGGTCTCGGCATCGCGGAGCAACGAGTCGGCGCCGGCCCCGTCGCGAACGGCCCACCGCACCGAGGCCTCCATCTGCATCGCCGTCGCCTCGCCCCAACGGTCGCGCGCCGAATCGAGCAGCACCCGCGACGCGGCGAGATGCCGCCTCGCCTCGCCCCAGTCGTTGAGCGCCATCTCGACCTGGCCGAGGTTCATCTCAGTCCAGCCGAGCACCACGAGACCAGCCACCGGCCCCACCGCGAGCGCGGCCCGCAGGTCGCGCTCGGCCGCGCCGAGCTCCCCACGCGAGCGAAGGAGATAGCCACGCCACTGCAGCGAGCCGGCGTAGCCGGCGAGGTCGCCCGCACCGCGCAATCGATCCACGGCGCGGCCGAACAGCACTTCGGCGGAATCGGGGCGACGGACGCGAAGCTGCTCGCGTCCGAGGATGTTGTACGCCAACCCCTCGATGCGGGCCGCGCCCGTCCTGCGCGCGAGCCGGAGCGCCGAGTCGGCGAGGGGTCCGGCGCCGGCGGTACCGCGGGCGAGGACGAGCTGCGCGCGGTACGCGAGCGCGAGCGCGCGGCCCACCGAGTCCGCGGCCGGCAGCACGCTCGCCGCGCGGTCGAGCAGCGCGAGCCCGGCGTCCACCCCCTGGGTGCGCCCGCGGAGAAGCGCGAGCCGCGTCAGCGCGACGCCTTCGGCGCTGCCATCCCCGGCCACGGATCCCTCGGAGGCCGCCCGTGCGAGCACGGAGTCGGCTTCGGCATGGCGCCACTGCTGCGCCAGCGCGACCGCCATCTCGATGCGCGCCCACGCCGCGACGGCGTCGGGGCGCGTTCCGGCGCGAGCGAGCAGCGGAGCGGCGAAGGAGTCGGCGGCCGCGTAGTCGTACGCCAGCCGTGCGAACGTCGCCACCCCGAGGCGCGCGAGGCGGTTGCCCGGCTCGCGCCGAAGCCGCCGGATCCACTCCTGTCGCAGCGCCGCGGCGCGCCGGGTCGTCACGGCCCGCTCGGCCGCGCGCACGACGAGCCGGGGCTCGCGCGGCAGGGATGGGGACTGCGATGCGGTGCCCGCAACGAGCACGGCGAGCGCCGACGCGACGAGGGCGCTGGGGAACGGCGACGGCATGGCCGCTAACTATGCGTGGCCGCGCACGGGGGCGCTACCCAGCCATCCGCGCTGGGCGCGGAGTTCCCGTTCCCCGTTCCCGCGTTGGGTGCTACCCGCCCTTATGCCTCACTGCCGGCATCCTCCGCGCGGATCCGGCTTCGGCTTGTCCACCACCAGTCGATCCGGCCGGTTGGCGATGGCTTCGGCGATGTCGTGCACGAACCCGGCGATGCGCGCCATGTGGTCATAGTCGATGTACTGCGGCTCGTCGACCACCTGGTGGTAGCCGGTGTGGTACCCCAGCGAGAAGTAGGTGATCGGGATGCCGTAGCGCGCATACATATAATGGTCGCTTCGGCAGTAGCGGTTGAGCGGGTGGCCGGCGGCGTCGAACGAGTAGTCGATGTCCATGCGCGGCGTCCGCGTGGTGTTCAGCGAGTCGATCAGGTCACCGAGCTGCGTGGACAGGCGTCGCGAGCCGATCATCTGCACGTTGTTCGGCCCGCGCCCCATCGCGTCGGTTGGCTTGCCGCGGCCCACCATGTCCATGTTGAGCTGTGCGACGATGGAGTCGCGCGGCACCGTCGGATGGTCGGTGAACCACTGTGACCCCCACAGCCCCTTCTCCTCGCCGGTGTGCGAGACGAAGAGGAGGGAGCGGCGCGGGCGCGCCGGCGCGGTGGCGAACCGCTCGGCGATCTCGAGCAGCGCGACCGTCCCGGAGCCGTCGTCATCGGCGCCGTTGTTCACCGAGTCGGCGCGCGTGCCGCCGTGGGCCTGGCGCAGGCTGTCGCGGAGCTGGGCGATGCGGGCCTGCTCCTGGGGTGTCGCCGCGCGTACCGGGTCCTGTACCCCCTGGCGGCGGATGACGCGGTTCGTCGCCTCCACGGAGTCGTGATCGAGCGGCCGGCTCGTGAGGCCGATGTGGTCGTTGTGGGCGCCGACGGCGACGAACTCGCCGCGCACCGCCGGGTCGGCGCCGGGCAGAATGCCGATGACGTTGCGGGCCGGGTACGGTGCCGGCGTTTCGGTGAAGCTGACGCTACCACTCACCGTCTTGCCAGCCGTGCCGGCGGGGAGCTCGTCGAGCGGCGTGCCGCCCAGCAGGCGGCGCGCGGCGTCGGGGGACACCAGCACGACCTCGGGCGCCGAGCCGGTGAGGTCGTCGCGGCGGACGCGCATCTGCGGCGCGCGATAGCGGGCGAGCACGTTAGGCGGAACGACGTCGAGGACGACCGCCGCGATGCCGGCGGCGTCGGCGTAGTCGGTGAGCGACCCGCGCAGGTAGAACCGGTAATCGCGGCGGCCCGTGGAGTCGGGCGCAACGGTGAACACCACGAGCTTCCCGGCGGCCTGGGCGGGTGGAATGAGCGAGCCGCCTCCGAGCTGTCCTCCGTACACGGCCAGCGCGCCGTTCACCGAGCGCGTGGCGGCCGCCAGCGGAAGGGCCCGTCCGGCGCTGCCCGCGTAGAACGGTAGTACGTCCGTCCCGATCGCGAGCGGTGCGCCCTCGACGTTGATGGTGCGCGTCGTATCCACGCGCGCGATGAGCACCGGCACGGTCTGGAAGTACGTGCCGTTGTCGCCGCCCGGCCTGAGTCCCATGCGCTGCATCTCGCGCGCGATGTAGTCGGTCGCCTTCACGTTGCCGAGCGTGGTGGCCTCGCGCCCGAGCATCGAGTCATCGGCGATGACGTAGAGCCGCGTCATGAGGTCGGCGGTCGTGACCTCACCGGTGGTGGGACGCGGCGCGTGCGTGCGCGGTAGCTCGCCGGCGGGGGTCGGTACGCCGGACACCGCCCTGGCGCAGGCGGCGAGAGCGACGGGAAGCGCGAGTTGGAGGGCGCGAAGTTGGGGGACGCGAAGTCGGCGCATGTGTGATGGTGATGATCGGCGAGGAAGCGGGCGGCCGATCAAGTATCACCTCGGTACGCGCCGGTTGGGAGCGCCCGTGCCCGTCGTGTCATTCCGAAGCGCCCGGACTCCGCGCGAAGGGAGAGGGGCGGGGAGCGAAGGCGCCGATCGTCAACCTCGCCGCACGATCAGGTGTACGTCGCCGAACTCGTGCCACAGGTAGCCCTCGCGGAGGGCGGCCTGGTATGCGAGCCGGAGGTGGCGGCGGCCAGCGATGGCTTCGAGCATCCCCACGTGCGACGCGTGCGGCTCGTGCAATCCCGTCAGCATCGCGTCGACGACGCGCACCCCACGCTCCGGAGAGATGACGAGACCAGTCCATCCTGCTCCGGCGCGCACGCGCCCGTCCGCGGCGGCTGCCGTTTCGAGGGCCCGCACGACGGTCGTGCCGACGGCCACCACGCGGCCGCGCCGCGCCCGCGTCGCCATCACGGCTTCCGCCGTTCCCGCGGGCACGCGGAACCGCTCGGGGTACGGTGGCTCGCCGGTCTCCAGACTGGCCACCCCGGTGTGCAGCACGAGCGGCGCGATGCGAATACCGCGCGCGTCCAGCCTCGCCACGAGGTCGCGCGTGAACGGCCGTCCGGCCGACGGCATCTCGGCGCTCCCGGGCTCACCGGCGAAGATGGTCTGGTACGCGGCCAGCGGCCATCGATCCCGCACGTACGCGTACCGGATGGGTTGTCCGTGGTCGGCGGCGAAGGCAAGCACGCCGGCGGGGCACGCCATGTCCGCGACCCAGAGCCGGACATTCCCGTTAGGCGGCGCGCCGAAACCGGCAGGCACGAACGGGGCGACGAGCGTGGCGGTGCCTCCGCCTCGCAGCCGGACCCGCTCGCCCGGACGGGCATCGAGCAACGGGCGGGTGCCGCTGTCGGTCAATCGGCGGAGCTCGATCACCCACCGGCCGTCGTCGGCGTGCGGAACCGGCGACGACAGATGCACCACGATCATCTCGTCAGGCGCGCCGTCGACGCCGGGCCACCAGCCGTCGAGCGCGGCGTTGATCGTCGCGCTCGTGTTCACGACGAGCAGGTCGCCCGCCCCAAGGTAGCTCGGTAGGTCTCGAGCCGTCGCATGATGGATCGAGTCGTCGGCGACGTCACTCACCATCAGCCGCACGCCGTCGCGCGCGAGCCCTCGCGCCTCGGGGGGCTCGTGCGCGAGCAGCGCGTCGGGCAACTCGAAGGCGAGTGGATGGGCGGGCGGTCGTGCCGCCTCGGCGCGTGGCACCGCCGCCATGAGCTTCGCCCGCAGCGCGGAGCTCACGCCGCCGCCACCGACGACACCGGCGCGAGCTCCGCGGCCGCGTACCGTCCGCTCGGCAGGTCTCCTTCGAGCAGCACCACGAAGCCCGGCACACGCGTCTCGGGCAACGGCCGGTCGCTGATGTCCTCGCCCGGATACGCCGCCTGGTGCATGTCGGTCCGCATGTCGCCCGGGTCCACCCAGTAGACCCTGAGCTCCGGATTCTCGACCGCCAGCACGGCCGAGAGCTGCTCGAGGGCGGCCTTGCTGGCGCCGTAGCCTCCCCATCCCGGGTAGGGCGTGACGCCCGCGTCGCTCGTGACGTTCACGATGCGGCCGCCGGGCTTGAGCTCGGCGTGCAGGTCCTGCAGGATGGCCAGCGGCGCGAGCACGTTCGCGAGGAACACCTCGACGAGCGTCTCGAGCGGGTAGTCGAGCAGCGCCGGCTGCGGGCTCGGTCCGAGAATGCCCGCGTTGTTCACGATCGCGTCGAGCCCGGCGTGCCCGCGGGCGAGGGTCGCGAGTGCCTTGCGGTGCTCGGGGTCGATGACGTCGCCTGCGAGCGCCGCAACGTGCGTGACGGCTGCGAGCTCATCGCGTACCGCCCGCAACCGCTCGGCGTCGCGGGCGGTGAGGATCAGATTCCAGCCGCGCGCGGCGAGTCCGCGTGCGAGCGCGAGGCCGAGCCCGCGCGATGCACCCGTGATGAGCGCGGTGCGTTGGGAGTGTGTGTCGCTCATGCTGCCGTTGGATCGAGAGGGTTGTGTTCGATGATCGAACGATCGTGGGGGCGGCGCTCGCGGAACATCGGGCGATCGGGCAGCCGGGGCGTGGAAAGCGGACAGCGTTGCCCCTGTCCGAATGGACAGGCGTCGTGCGACGTCGGTGTCTTGCGCGCCTCGAGTTCCGACCATACTCTCACTGTCAGTTTGCTCGGGGAGGCCGGCATGTCGCGGAACGCGCTCGGCGAGTTCGAGCATCACGTGTTGTTGGCGGTCGTGCGCCTGGGTGGGCGGTCTCGTGGTGCGCCAGTCGTGCTCGAGCTCGAGGCGGCCACCGGGCGCCCCATCTCGGCAGCCGCGGTCTTCGTCGCGTTGCGGCGCCTCGAGCAGCGCGGTTACGCGCGTTCGCGCAAGCGCGAGGCGCGCCCGGGCGAAGGCGGCCGCGGCCGGCGCGAATTCGAGGTCACGCCAGCCGGCCTGGCGAAGCTGCGCGAGTCGCGCCGCACGTTCGAGCGGCTGTGGGGCGCTGGCGCGCTCGCGGAGCCGTCGTGAGCGCCGCCCCGCCGCGGCTCACGACGGCGCTGCTGCGACTCCTTCTGCCGGCGGCCGTGCGTGACGAAGCGCTGGACGAGCTGGCCGACGGGCATGCCCTGCGCCTAACGCGCAACGGCCGACGTGCCGCCGACCGCTGGTATCGCCGGCAGCTCCCGTGGTTCGCGCTGCGGCTGCGGCTCGCGATGATGACCGGCGGCCCGCTGGCCACTCCGCCCATACCGGAACCATCCCTCGACCGGAGAGAGCGAATGTCCACGATGGCGGCCGACGTGCGCTACGGCGCGCGGGCGATGATGCGCAATCCCGGGTTCACCGCCGTCGCGGTGCTCACCCTCGCGCTCGGCATCGGAGCCAACGCGGCGATCTTCAGCGTGATCAACGGCGTGTTGCTCCGGCCGCTGCCATTCCCCCAGCCGGAGCGGCTCGTGCAGATCTGGGAGGCACGGCGCGATCGTGGCTGGACGAACTCCTCGTTCACGCACGCCAACTTCTGGGACGTGCGCGACATGAATCGCACGTTGACGGCAGTGGGCGCCATCACGTGGGGGACGGCCAACCTCACTGGAGCGGACAGCCCGGAGCGTCTCGGCGTCGCCTATGTCACCGCGGGATTCTTTCGCGCGCTGGGTGTGACCCCGGTTGCGGGTCGCACGTTCGCCGACGGCGAGGACCAGGTGGGTGCCGACGCGCGCATCACGGTGCTCAGCCACCGACTGTGGACCTCACGGTTCGGCGCCGATCGCGCGATCGTCGGACGGACGATCACGCTCGGTGGCCAGGGGTATCGCGTCATCGGTGTGCTGCCGCCGGGGACGCCGTGGCTCGATGCGGGAGAGCTGTTCCTGCCGCTCGTGCGCACGCCGGATCCGGACCGCGACAGCTTCGAGCTGACCGTCATCGGCCGTCTCGCTCCGGGGGCCACGATTCAAACCGCGCACGCGGACCTCGAGCGGATTGCCGGCCAGCTGGCCAGACTGTACCCGGAGGCGAAGGGGATGGGGATCACGGTCGAGCCTTCGGACGGGTGGGTCGCGAGCGACGCGCTCCGCCGTGCGCTCTGGGTCCTCATGGGGGCAGTCGGCTTTCTGCTCCTCATCGCGTGCGTGAACCTGGCGAACATGCTTCTCGCGCGCTCGACGGGCCGCGTGCGCGAGCGGGCGATGCGTGCCGCGCTCGGCGCGAGCCGCGGCCGCGTGGTGCAGATGGCGCTGGCGGAGGCGCTGCTGCTCGGTATTCTCGGCGCCGCCGTCGGTCTCGCCATCGCGGTCGGTGTCGTTCGCCTGCTGCGCGCCGTCGACCCCGGGGACATTCCGCGCCTCGCCGAGGTGACGATCGACGGGGCCGTGCTGGCGGTCACGTTAGGCGTTGCCCTGGTGACCAGCGTCGTCACCGGGCTCGTACCGGCGCTCCGCACGCCGTACCATGACATCGTGGCCGCGCTGCGCGAAGGGGAACGCAGCGTCGTCGGTAACCGGCGTGCGGTCGGGTTGCGCGGGGCGCTGGTGAGCGTCGAGGTCGCGCTGTCGCTCGTCCTCCTCGTCGGCGCGGGACTCCTCGTGCGCAGCTTCGGTGAGATCCTCGACGTCGATCGTGGGTTTCGCACGGAGAGCCGCGTGCTGTTCGATGTCTCCCTCGACGAGCCGCGCACCGATGCCGAGGTCGAACGGTTCCGCTCGTTCCTCAGTCAGTTCGCGGCGAGGCTCGGGGCTCTCCCTCAGGTGACGAGTGCCGCGGCGGTGAGCATGCAGCCGCTGCGCGGCACCGGTACCGGCATGGGGTTCGCCGCGCCTGACAAGCCGGCACCGGCTGGCGACGCGATTCCCTGGGCGGGTTGGCGCATGGTCACGCGCGGCTACTTTCGCACCCTGGGCGTTCCACTGCTCGCGGGACGCGACTTCACGGAGCAGGATCGAATCGGCAAGCCGTGGCGTGTGGTCATCAGCCATCGCGTTGCCGAGCAGCTCTGGCCAGGCGAAAACGCCGTTGGTCGCCAGATCACGCTCTGGAAAGGGCAGAGCGAGGTTCAGGCGGAGGTCATCGGCGTCGCGGGCGACATGCGCGACTGGGATCTCGCCGATGCCCCGTCGTTCGCGGTGTACATGCCGTACTATGGTGCCGACATGACTCCCATTCACTTCGTGGTGCACACCACCGCGTCGTCGGCGGCGCTGATGCCGGCGGTGCGCGCCATGCTCGCCGAGTTCGCGCCCACGGCACCGCTCTCCAACGTGCACAGTCTCGACGAGCTGGTCGGCCAGTCGGTCGCGGCGCGCCGGTTCACGATGCTGCTGCTGGCTGCGCTGGCCGCGGTGGCGCTGCTGCTCGCGCTGGCCGGTGTGTACGGGGTCCTGTCCTACAGCGTCTCGCGTCGCCGCCCCGAGATCGGCATGCGCATGGCGCTCGGCGCGAGCAGGTCGGACGTGCTGCACCTCGTGATCTCGCAAGGTATGCGCCCGGTGGTGATCGGTCTCGTTGCCGGCGTACTGGGCGCGGTGGCGTTGTCGCGCTATCTCGCGAGTCTGCTCTTCGGCATCACGCCGCTCGACCTGCCCACGTACGCCGGGGTCGCGGTGCTGCTCGCGGTGTCTGCCGCGCTCGCGTGCTACGTGCCGGCGCGCGACGCGCTCCGGGTCGACGTGCTTGCCGCGCTGCGAGAGGAGTAATGCGTCGAGAGGAGTAATGCGTCGAGAGGAGTAATGCGTATGGCTGGCGTCTCGGCCGGTACGGAGACGGCACTGCCGTCAGCCGCGCAGGGTCGACCGACCGCAGGGATCCGGACACCCTGCGTCGTCGATGCGCGTCGCCCGCCGTTAGGCACGGGGCCTCAGAGCGTAATCAGTCCCGCCTGTGCCGCCCGCGCCACGGCCTCGGTGCGGTTGGTCGCCCCCAGCTTCGCGAACAGTGCGCTCACGTGGAACTTGACGGTGCGCTCCGAGATGCCGAGTTGGGCCGCGATCTGCTTGTTGGCGAGTCCGCGAGCCAGATGCTCGAGCACTGCCTGCTCGCGTGCCGTCAACGCCGGGGCGGTCGGCGCGGTCGTTTCGCCGCGAACGCGGCGCAGCACCGCCGACGCGGCGAGGGGCGCGAGCAGCGAGCCGCCGGCGGCGACCACGCGCACCGCCGCGAACACGTCGGCGCGCGGCGCCCCCTTGAGCAGGTAGCCGGCGGCGCCCGCTTCGACGGCGGCGATGATCCGCTCGTCGGTGTCGAACACGGTGAACACGATGACCCGCACGCGCGCGCCCGATTCGCGGAGCGTGCGAAGCACGGCGACGCCGTCCGGCGGTGGCATCTCGAGATCGAGGAGAAGCACGTCCGGGTCCATGGAGGCGACGGCGCCCAGCGCATCGCTGCCGGTTGCCGCACGGGCGACGATGGCGAAGTCGGGCTGGGTCTCGAGCATCGCCACGAGTCCCTCGCGGACGACCGGATGGTCGTCGGCCACGACGATGCGGATGCGGCGTTCCCCGCCGGCGTGCGACCGCTCGGTCACTGCACGCGCCCCGCGCCGCTCGCGGCGTCAGACCCGAGCGGCACGTCGACGGCGATCGCCGTGCCCTCGCCCGCGGCGCTCTCCACGGTCAGCGTGCCGCCGAGGAGCCGCGCGCGCTCGCGCATGCCGACGAGTCCGAACCGGTCGGCCGGTACCGCGGCGGGGTCGAAGCCGAGCCCGTCGTCCTCGACGCGCAACCACACGCGGTCGCGAGTGCGCGTTAGGCGCACCGTGACGTGGCGCGCGCGCGAATGGCGGGCGGCGTTCGCGAGCGCCTGCCGCGCGATGCGGGACAGCCCGACCTCGACCGCCGGCGGCAGATCGTCGGCGACCGTGGCCGGGTCGCCCGACACGCGGACCTCGAGCGTGCCGCCGCTCGCCGCCCGCGTGTCGGCCGCGAGCTCCTCCAGCGCGCGCACGAGCGTGCGGCCCTCGAGCGGCGCCTCGCGCAGGTCGAGCACCGACCGCCGCGCTTCATCGAGCGTGGAGCGCGCCAACGTGAGCGCGCGGTCCACGGCGGCACGGAGCCGGGCGTCGTCGCCCGAGCCGGCCAGCGCGTCGGCAACCTCGAGCTGCATCGTCAGCGCCGCGAGCGCCTGCGCCAGCGTGTCGTGTATCTCGCGCGCGAGCCGGTTGCGTTCCTCGGCGGCAACCGCTCGCGCACCGGCGGCCTCGAGACGGCTCCGCTCCACCGCGAGGCTCACGAGCGCGCCCGCGGTCGTCAGGAGGCTCAGCTCGTCGTCCAAGAGCTCGCGCCAGTCGGGGCTCGCGACGTTCAGCATGCCGAGCCGTCGCTCGCCCACCACCAGCGGCACGCTCGCGTGACACTGCAGGTTGCCGATGTCCTCCTCGCGCGCCTCGTCGATCAACACCGCCAGTCGGCTGCACCACACGACGTTCACGTTCGCCGCGCCGCGCAGGTCACCCGCGCGAAAGGTCCTGAGGCAGTAGCAGTCGCTGTGCATCGCATCGGGGTGATCGCGTAGCGCGGGTGGCAGCGCCCGCGCCGCCGCGAGCCGCGGCTCACCCGACTCATCGAGCAGCCACACCCACCCCGTCTCGAGTCCCAGCGCGTCGGCCACGGTGGCCAGCGCGGCCTCGAGCGACGCCTCGAGATCGGCCGGGCCGCTCAACGCCTGCGCCAGCGCCGTGAGCGTGGCGAGAGCCGGCGATGCCGGCGATGCCGCGCCAGTGGGCGCACGACGACGAGGGTGGTGTGGCATCAGACGGCGTCGCTCGGATCCGCCGCGGCGCCGCGCGCACGCCGCACCACCGACTTGATGAACGGCCCCTTCGCGTCGGTGTAGCGCTCGCGGTCGTTCGCGTAGGCGTTGGCGAGCTCGCGCTTCACTGCCTCGTAGTCGCGCGCGAGCTCCGGGTACGCACGCAGCTCGTCGCGAAAGAGCAGGTGATCGCGCCAGAAAGCGCTCGACCAGCTCACGAGGTGCACGTGATGCGATCGCGGCGACCCGCGCCGGAAGTAATTGCGGCCGGGGATGCCGAACGCGCCCTTGTGCTCGTACCCGAGCTGGCGGAGGGCGGCGACGTACGCGTCGCCGGGCACGTTCCCGGGACGGCCGGCGAGGATGTCAATGATGGGCTTGGCCGCGAGCCCCGGGACCGCGGTGCTCCCGATGTGCTCGAGACGCATCGGCAGCCCAGCGCACGCGCGCTCGATGCGCGCGGCCTCGGCATCGAACTCGAGTGGCCACGTGCGGTCGTACGGCACGAGTCGGATACTTGGGGAGGTCATACGGACCTACTACGACTGTGTCATTCCGAGTGGGACTGCGGGGCCCGGGACCCTGTCGTTCCAAGCGGAGCCGCGCAACGCTGTCGTTCAGAGCGGAGCGGCCGACAGGCCGCGCAGTCGAGGAACCCTCAGGGTCCCGGCCAAGGGCCCGGGCCCTCTATCCGAAGGTAATTGGGGTCAGACTCGAATTCCCGACCGGGAATTCGAGTCTGACCCCAATGCCGATCACTTAAGCGCTGCGAAGCACTGCCGCGTCTGCTAGTGCAGTGAGTTGGTCTCGTGAATGAGGGATCAACTCGCCGATCTCGAGTGGGGCGGCCGCCCTAAGTGATCGGCATTGAGTCTGACCCCAACTACTGAGGGCCCCTCTACCGGGACCCTGAGGATTCCTCGACTCGCCCTACGGGCTCGCTCGGAATGACCGCGCGATGTTACACGGGGAACAACATCTCCCGGTACTTCGGCAGCGGCCAGAACTCGTCGCCGACGATGAGCTCGAGCGCGTCGCACGATTCCCGCACCGCGGCCATGCGGTCGGCACCCTCCGACGTGAGGAGCCTGCCACACGTCTGCACGTCGTCATGCATGTGGTCGGCCCTGTCGACCACCGCGGCGAGCGCCGCCTGACGCTCCTGCAACTGCTCGATGAGCGCGCCGACCTCGTTCGCCGCCGCCACCTGTGGCACCGACGTGATCCCTGCCGCCTTCGCCTTCGCGGCCGCGTCGGCGAGCGCGCCATGATACGTGTAGCACGCCGGCAGGATCATCGTGTCCACGACCTGCCGCATCGTGTGAAGCTCGATGAGCATGTCCTTGATGTAGCGCTCCATCCTCACGTGGTAGCGCGAGTCGATTTCCGCCTTCGTGAGGATGCCGAGCTTGGTGAGCACGGTCCGCGACGACTTCGTCGTGAGCTGCGCCAGTGCCTCCGGCGTGCGGCGCAGGTTGAGCAGCTCGCGCTTCTCGGCTTCGTCCACCCACTCCTGCGAGTAGTTGTTGCCCTCGAAGCGAACGGCGGCCGTCTCCTTGAACGCCTCGCGCACGACCTTCATCACGGCGTCGTTCACCGACTTCGTGCGCTTGAGCGTCTCGCGGAGCTGTTCGGTGAGCTCGCCGATCGCTTCGGCGACGGCGGCGTTGAGCAGCGTGACGGGGAACGCGATGGACTGCGACGAGCCGACGGCGCGGAACTCGAACTTGTTGCCGGTGAACGCGAACGGCGACGTGCGGTTGCGGTCGGTGTTGTCCTTCTCGATCTCCGGCAGCTTCGCGACGCCCAGCTTGATGAGCTGCTGCTCGGCCCCCTTGCCGGCTTCCTTGCCGGCGGCGATGGCCTCGATGAGCTGCGTGAGCATCTCGCCCATGAACACCGAGATGATGGCCGGCGGCGCCTCGTTGGCGCCGAGCCGGTGCTCGTTGCCCGAGGTGCCGATGCCGGAACGGAGGAGCCCGGCGTGCTTGTGCACGCCCTTGAGCACCGCGGCGAGAAAGATCAGGAAGCGGATGTTCTGATGCGGCGTCTTGCCGGGCTTGAGCAGGTTCACGCCGTCGAGTGTACCGTCGGCGAGAATGGCCATCGACCAGTTGCAGTGCTTGCCCGAGCCGTTGATGCCGGCGAACGGTTTCTCGTGCAGCAGCGCCTGCAGCCCGTGGCGCATCGCGACCTTCCTCAGGGTCGCCATGACGAGCTGGTTGTGGTCGACCGCGATGTCCGTCTCCTCGAACATCGGCGCCATCTCGAACTGACAGGGCGCGACCTCGTTGTGCCGCGTGACGATCGGCACGCCGAGCTTGTAGAGCTCGTGCTCGACCTCGGAGATGCACGCCTGCACGCGCTCGGGGATGCCGCCGAAGTAGTGGTCCTCGAGCTGCTGGCCGCGCGGCGGCGGCGCGCCCAGGAGCGTGCGCCCGCCCATGACGAGGTCGGGGCGGAGCGCGAAGTGGTTGCGGTCGATGAGGAAGTATTCCTGCTCGGGTCCGAGCGTCGTGTAGACGCGGATGACCCCCCTGTCGCCTAACAACTCGAGCAGCGCCATCGCCTTCTCGGAGAGCACGTCGCTCGAGCGGAGCAGCGGCGTCATCTCGTCGAGCGCTTCGCCGTTGTAGCCGATGAACACCGACGGGATGCACAACGTGCGCGCGCCGCCGCTCTCGACGATGAACACCGGGCTCGCCGGGTTCCACGCCGTGTAGCCGCGCGCCTCCCACGTGGCGCGCAGGCCGCCGGAGGGGAAGCTCGACGCGTCGGGCTCGCTCTGGATGAGCTGGGCGCCGGAGAACGTCTCGACGGGCTGCCGCTGATCGTCGAACGACAGGAAGGCGTCGTGCTTCTCGGCGGTGAGCCCGGTCATGGGCTGGAACCAGTGCGTGAAGTGCGTCACGCCGCGCGAGATCGCCCACTCCTTGATGACCTGTGCGACCGTGGGCGCGATCTCGCCGTCCAGCTTCTTCCCGTGGCGGACGGAGTCCAGGAGCTTGCCGTAGACGTCGTTCGGCAGCTTGGACCGCATCTGGCGCCAGCCGAAGGTGTTGATGCCGAAGTAGTCGGACGTGGGCCGAGGTGGCGAGGTGCCGTTGTCGGAGACGTTAGGGTACGGCGGCTTGAGGGCGGCGCGGCCGGCGATCGTCTGGATCGCGATCTTGCGCGGCGTCGAGCTGGTTGTCGGCATGCGGCGTGGCTCCGGGCGTGAGGGGCGCGGGGGCGAGAAGGTATAAAAGATAGAGCCGGCTGGACGTCGCGGGGTCGCGCCACGAGCCGGTCTGTACTACGAATCGTGCAAAAAACGCAACAAGCTGGTATCGGTAGGCACGTAATCTAGCCGTTCGCTGGTCCAACGCGCAATGAATTGTGCAGAAATTGCACGTTTCGATGATCGCTTACGTCATCTTGCGTCCTTCCAGGGTAATCGAAGTCCCGGCCCTCGGCGTCCCGCCCAAGCGCATGGATCCAGCGAGCTCATCAGCTCCGCGGATGGCGAACATATGGCGCGGAAATCCGAAACATCCGCCACCCCACAGGGTATGTTTCGAACGTGCCAACTGTATGCGAATAATCGGCTTGGACTACGAAGAAGGGAGTTGTCATGGCACAGGTGAGGATCGATTTCGACGCCGCCGGCGGCGTCGATCTGGACCGCCTCGAGCGCAGCCTCAAGCTCGACGGACGGCGGGTCGGCGACGGTCGGTACCACGTGGTCGGCGGGGATCACGACCACTGGGTAGACCTCTACACGATGTCGATGCCGCGGTGCGACTGCGGTGACCACATCTGGCGCGAGCGCATCTGCAAGCACATCCTCGCGGCGCTGCTCCGCGAAGGGAACGACACGGTCGTTCGCGCGCTCGGGACGCTGTTCGACCGGATGAAGACCGCGGCCTGACCGCACGACGGCGACGTTGCTGGTGAACGGCTGATGTCAATGCGGCCGCGGGCTTGTCGGAGCCCGCGGCCGCATTGACATCAGCGACCGGGCGGCGATACCCTACCGCACCACGTGCGAGTGGTCGGCGATGGAGTTCGCCGCGAACCGCCGACATCGGCTGATGACTCCTACGCGTCACCCACGCGTGGGAGTTTTTCGTTTCGTCGATCTCCCTCGCCCCGACTTCCGCAAACTCATGGGTCTCGTCTGGTACGTCGCGATCGGAAGCGCCGTCGGCGGCGCGTCGCGCTTCGCGCTCACCGCATTCGTCCAGCAACGCGCGGCCACGGCGTTCCCCATCGGGACGCTCGTCGTGAACATCACCGGCTCGCTGCTGCTCGGCTTCCTGTTGCGCTACGCCCTCGGCTCCACGAGCGTGTCCGTGGAAATGCGAGCGCTGTTGACGACCGGCTTCTGCGGCGGCTACACCACGTTCTCGACGTTCAGCTACGAGACGCTCACCCTCATCGAGGACGGCGACTACCGCCGAGCGGCGCTCTACATGACGTTGAGCGTCGTGCTCTCACTCGCGGGTACGTTTCTCGGTGTGATCGCGGCCGGCGAGCTGCTGGCGGCGCGCCGGGGAGTGTAGCGCCAACCCTGTCATCCCGAGGAGGGCGAGCGACCGAAGGACCTTCCGTACCGTTCTCGTGGCCAGGTGGGCCACAGGGCTCGCACGGCAGGTCCCTCGTCGGGGGCTTCGCCCCTCCTCGGGACGACAATCGGCATCTGCTGCGGGAGACAAGCCATGCACGGGTTCAAGGGCGAGCGCACGTTGATGCGCATCCACATCGGCGAGCGGGACAAGGACCCGAAGTCGGGGAAGCCGCTCTACCGGGCGATCGTCGAGCTGCTCCGGCAGCGGCAGTACGCCGGCGCGACGGTCTATCGCGCGATCATGGGCTTCGGCGCGAGCGCACGCATGCACAGCGACCGGATCGAGGTGCTCTCGCTCGACCTTCCCATCGTGGTCGAGTGCGTGGAGACCGAGGAGAAGATCGAGGCGATACTGCCCGAGCTCGACGAGATGATCGGTGGCGGACTCATCACGCTCGAGCGCGCACGCGTGATCATGTATCGCCCCGAGCTGCCCACGGGTGAGCGCACCGGGAGCTGGCCGATAGACGTAACCGGGCGCTGAACCGACGCGCTGCTCGCGGAGCGGCATTCGTCGTGCGCTCGAGAGCCGGCGTGCGCACGGATGAGACGACGCGATCGGCGCGCGCCGCGCGACGCGTGGGTGCCAAGCGGCCATTCGACATCGACACGGTGATGCGGCGCATCCGCGCGGCGGTCGCGGAGCACGCCGACGCGGCGATGTTCGAGCTAGCGGAGCGCGGCTACTCGACGGTCTTCCAGCAGCTCGTGGCGTGCATCATCTCCATCCGCACGCGCGACGAGGTGAGCCTCCCGACCGCGATCCGGCTGCTCGAGCGGGCGCCAACGCCGGCGGCGATGGCGACGCTGTCGGTCGCGCAGATCGACGCGCTCATCGACGCGAGCACCTTTCACGAGAACAAGGCAGCGCAGATTCGCGAGATCGCGCAGCGCACCGTGCGCGAGTTCGATGGCGAGCTGCCGTGCGACTTCGACGTGCTCACATCGTTTCGCGGCGTCGGGCCCAAGTGCGCGAACCTGACGATGGGCGTCGCCTGCGGCGCCGAGCGGATCAGCGTGGACATTCACGTGCACCGCGTGACCAACCGCTGGGGCTACGTCGCGACGACCTCACCCGAGGCGACGATGCGCGCCCTCGAGCGCAAGCTTCCGCGGCGCTACTGGATCGAGATCAACCGGCTGCTGGTACCGTTCGGAAAGCACATCTGCACGGGACGCCTGCCGAAGTGCTCGACGTGCCCGGTGCTGGAATACTGTCAGCAGGTGGGAGTGACGGAACACCGATAGGGAACGGGGATCCGGGAACGGGGAACTGCGGCTGGTCGCTGCTTGCTGCGGCTCCGAGCTGGAATTCAAGGAATTCAAGGAGTCAGAGTCGTTGAATTCAGCAACCAGCCCCAGCGACCAGCCCCCGTTCCCGCGCACTCGCCGGTTCTCCATTCCTCGTCATTTCGCCGCCGGCGCTGGCGCCTCGTGCTTCAACACCTGCCTCGCGTTTCGCTTCCCGAACCGCTGAATGGCTTCCAGCGTCGCCATGCAGAACGCCGCCCACGCCAGGCCGATCAGCACGCCGGCAACCACGTCCGATGGGTAGTGGACACCGAGGTAGAGGCGGCTGAAGCAGATGGCCGCAACGATGACCGCCGCCACGGCCAGCGTCGCAACACGAGCGAGATGCGTCTTCTGGAGCCGCGCGGCGAGATAGGCGACCGTGAAGTAGACCACCGTCGAGCTCATCGCGTGACCCGAGGGGAACGACGAGCTCGACACGTGTGTACCCCACTCGAATACCTGCGGGCGCGGTCGAGCGAAACCGAGCTTCAGAATGTTGTTCAGCCCGATGCCGCCCGCGGTCGCGAGGAGCAGCAACATCGCCGAGTACTGGTGTCGCGTGAGCCAGAGGAACAGCGCCGCGACGCTCACGATGCTCAGCACCACGATCCAGGTGCCGAGCATCGTCACCTCGACCATCAGCCGCTCGAGCCACTCGGTCTGGTGTCGCTCCATCCATCGCAGCACCGCTTCGTCGAAGGCCTGCGTGTACCCCTCGCGCACGAGCTCGGCGAGCTTCGCGAACGCATACGTGCCCGCGATCGCCAGCAGCGCGCCGAACACCAGGAATACACCGAGCGCCGTGCCGAACGAGTGCGCGTGCTTGTACGACACGCGCAGCCCGCGGTACAGCAGGTCCCATCCGAGATGGAGCCGTCCTCGTGGTTCCTGGCGACGTTCGGATACGGCCATGTGAGGGGACTCGGGACTCGGGACTCGGGGCACAGGGCTCGAGGCTGCGGGCCCTCGGACGGGACGGCGGTGCCGTTCCTCCGCTCTATTGCACGCGGCGTGCTTGCGGTCGGTCCCCCTTCAACGCGCTCGCTGCGAGCTGCTCGCCTAGCCGCGGCGCTCGCGTGACCACGCGATGTACGAGTACACGACCGGGACGATGCTCGCGACGAACAGGCTCACGAGCGCGACCGCGACACCCACCGGGCGACCGAGGAAGGCGGCGACGATCGTCAGCAGTCCGGCGCCTACCATGACATAGCCGCCAACGCGGTGCGAGCGGGCCCAGACCGTGTCGCTCGAGAGTGTCCACGGCGTGCGAATGCCGAAGATGAAGTTCGAGCGCGCGCGTGGGAGCAGGTTGCCGAGGACGACGAACAGCAGGCCGATGCCCACGAGCACGACCGTCGTGATGTCGACGGCCCAGCCGAGCGCGTTGCCGAGTGCCAGCACGTGCACGCCGGCCATGAACGCGAGCAGGATCGCCATGACGATGTCGTAGCTCCCGCGGAACTTCGCGATGTTCGCGGCGCGCGGATCGCGCGACGGGAGCCATGTCATGAGTACCCAGAGCGCGATCATGATCGCCGGCATCAGGAATGCACCCTCGAGGCGGCTGCCATAGCGGTCGGGCTCACCCGAGACGCCCCAGTGCACGGGCACGCGGTCGGGAAGGCGGGAGTACACGGCGAGCGAGAAGATGACAGCACCGGCGATCAGTACTGCGGGCAGCCACCTACGCATTCGGCCTCCGTGCGGGCTTGGTCCAGTCCAGGAGATGCTCGACGACATCCTGAAAGACGGTCGTGTTCAGCTCGTATCGAATGGTCTGTCCGTCGCGCTCGGCGAGCACGAGGTTGGCCTCGCGCAGGATGCCGAGGTGGCGCGATATCGTCGCCCAGGTCGTCGGAAACCGCTCGGCGATCTCGCCCGAAGTGCGCGGGCCGGCGCGGAGCAGCTTGAGGATCTCGCGCCGCGTGGGGTCGGCGAGTGCGCGGAAGACGTCGTTCACGCTGGCTCGGGGAGGAGCATCAGATAATTAGCTAAGTGTCTAATCATATCGGCGATGCCGGGCGGTGGGAAGGAACGGGCCGTGCGTCCGGGGGGCGGGTGCGGGCGGTCATCCCCCCATCATCCGCCCGACAGATGCATGTTTGGAGAATCGCGATTCGCCGTCACGGAGGGCGACATGCAGCTAGGGATGGTGGGGCTGGGCAAGATGGGCGCGAACATGACGACGCGACTCATCCGGGGCGGGCACGAGGTGGTTGCGTTCGACCGTAGCGCCGACGCGGTGCGGACCAGCATCGGCAACGGTGCGCGGGGCGCGAGCTCACTCGAGGACCTCGTCAGGCAGCTCGCGCCACCGCGGGCCGTCTGGGTCATGGTTCCCGCGGGTGATCCGACCGAGCACACGGTTCGCGCGCTCGCCGAGCTGCTCGCCAGCGGCGACACCATCATCGACGGCGGCAACAGCAACTACAAGGAATCGATGCGGCGCTCGGCGATGGTCGCCGAGCGTGGGCTGAACTTCGTGGATGTCGGCACGAGTGGCGGCATCTGGGGGCTCGTGGAGGGGTACAGTCTCATGATCGGGGGCCCCGGCGAGGCGGTGAACCGGCTGCGCCCCATCTTCGAGACGCTCGCCCCCGCGAAGGACAAGGGGTGGGGGCACGTCGGTCCCAGCGGGTCGGGCCACTTCACGAAGATGGTGCACAACGGGATCGAGTACGGCCTGATGCAGGCGTACGCCGAAGGGTTCTCGATCCTCAAGCACAAGGACGAGTTCTCGCTCGACCTGGCGCAGATCGCCGAGCTCTGGCGCACCGGCAGCGTCGTGCGCTCGTGGCTGCTCGACCTCACGGCGCGCGCGTTAGGCGAGGACCAGGAGCTCTCGGCCATCGCGCCCTACGTCTCCGATTCGGGGGAGGGGCGGTGGACGGTGACGGAGGCGATCGACCTCGACGTGCCGGCGCCGGTGATCACGCTGGCGCTGCTGCAGCGGCTGCGGTCGCGCGATACCGAGTCGTTCAGCGACCGGCTGCTGGCGGCGCTGCGGCATCAGTTCGGCGGGCACGCGGTGAAGCAGGCGTAGGGCATCGGCGGGCGCCCGCGACAGTGGGCGGGTGCCCGCGACAGTGGGCAGGTGGAATCGGGCAACGGGGACCGGGAATCGACCGGAACGAGGCGCGAGCATGGCGACGAAGGCAGCGACACGCACAGGGCGCGCGAAAGCCGTAACGGCGCGCGAAGAGCAGGGGCGGATCGGACCCGAACGGCCCACGCACGAGCCGTGCACGTTCGTCATCTTCGGCGGCACGGGCGATCTCGCACGGCGGAAGATCCTCCCGGCGCTGTCACGGCTCCGGCTCGGTGGGTTCATCGGCGATGACTGCACGATCCTTTCCGTCGCGCGCGACACGGGGATGGACGACTACACGTATCGCAAGTTCGTGTACGAGGCCATCGAGGACGATGGGATGTCCGGGGAGGAGATCGAGCGGTGGGCCAGGACCGCCATCTTCTACCAGGGGGTGGGCAAGGGCGACCCCGAGGACTTCCATGCCGTGGCGGCGCGCATCGCGGAGCTCGAGGCGGCGCGCGGGCTTCCGCCGAACCGCGTGTTCTACCTGGCGCTGCCGCCTAACGCGTTCCCGGCGATCATCCAGGCGCTCGGCGAATGCGGACTCGCCAAGAGCCCCGGGGCCGAAGGCAACGGCACGGCGCACTGGACCCGGCTGGTGATCGAGAAGCCGTTCGGCCGCGACCTGCAGTCGGCGCACGCGCTGAACCAGCTCATCCACAAGTACTTCGACGAGCGGCAGGTCTATCGCATCGACCACTACCTCGGCAAGGAGACGGTGCAGAACCTGCTGGTGTTCCGATTCGCGAACTCGGTGTTCGAGTCGCTCTGGAACCGCGATCACGTGGAGAGCGTGCAGGTCACGGTGGCCGAGGAGCTCGGCGTCGAGGGGCGGGCCGCGTACTACGAGCAGGCGGGCGCGGTGCGCGACATCCTGCAGAACCACGGGATCCAGCTGGTGACGCTCGTGGCCATGGAAGTGCCGGCGATGATGACCGCCGAGTTCATTCGCCAGGAGAAGGTGAAGGCGCTCCGGTCGATGAAGGCGATCACGGCGAAGAACGTCGTGCTGGGCCAGTACGTCCAGGGCGAGATCGACGACCAGCCGGTCGCGGGCTATCGCGAGGAGCCGGGCGTGGCGCCGAACTCCCGTACCGAGACGTTCGCCGCCGTGAAGCTCGAGGTGGACAGTTGGCGGTGGCAGGGCGTTCCGTTCTTCCTGCGCACCGGCAAGCGCATGAGGAAGCGGCGAACGGAGATCGTGGTGAAGTTCCGCCGGCCGCCGGTGTGGATGTTCAGCCCGTTAGGCGCGCCGGACGTGCACCGGAACACGCTGCGCCTGATCATCCAGCCCGACGAGGGGTTCGCGCTGTACTTCCACGTGAAGGCGCCGGGGAAGCCGCTCAGGCTGGAGCGCCTGCCGCTCGACTTCTTCTACAAGGAACGCTTCTCGGAGCTGCCCGAGGCGTATCAGACGCTGCTGCTCGATGTGATCGACGGCGACCAGACGCTGTTCGTCCACGCCGACGAGGTCGAGGCGGCGTGGCAGCTCTTCACGCCCATCCTGGACAACACGCTCGCCGTCTCGTTCTACGCGGCGGGGTCGTGGGGGCCCAGGGAATCGGAGGAGCTGGTGGCGAAGAACGGGCAGAAGTGGACGAATGACTGAGGCCGGGGAACCGGGACGAGGGAACAGGGAACAGGGGACTGAACGCCGGAACCCCATCAGAGAGGTGCGGTCGTTCGCCGACCTGGAGTCGCTCAGCGAGGCGGCGGCGGCAGAGATCGTGGCCATCGCGCAGGCGAGCGTGGCCGCGCGGGGGCGGTTCACCATCGCGCTCGCCGGCGGGAGCACGCCGCGGCGCACGTACGAGCTGCTGGCCGAGCGGTATCGAGACGCCATCGACTGGCGGCATACCGAAATCGTGTTCGGCGACGAACGCTACGTCCCACCCGCCGATGAGCGCAGCAACTATCGCATGGCGCGCGATGCGATGCTGGCGTACGTGCCGGTGGCCGACGAGCGCGTGCACATCGTGCCAACCGATGCGGCCAGCGCGGACAGGGCGGCGGACGAGTACGAGCAGACGCTGCGGCGCGTGCTGAGCCAGCACTCGACGGAGTCCGACCCGGTGGCCCCGGTCGCCGAAGCCACGCCGACGGTCGACCTGGCGCTGCTCGGCATGGGCGCGGACGGGCACACGGCCTCGCTCTTTCCGGACTCGCCGGTACTCGGCGAGCGAACGCGATGGGTGTGCGCCGTGGGGCCGCCGACGGCGGTGCAGCCGGCCGTGCCGCGAGTGACGACGACGCTACCGTTCCTCGACGGAGCGCGCGCCGTGATCTTTCTCGTGGCGGGGGCAGACAAGCGCCGCGCGCTGGGCGAGATTCTCTCGGGCGCTCATCCGCGCCGTCGATATCCGGCCGCGCTGGTCGCACCCCGCGGCCGGGTGCTGTGGATGGTACAGCAGTCCGCGCTGCCGACGGACACGTAACCCGCTTACCCGGTCACCGCTCATGTCACGCATTTCCACCGCCGCTCGCGCGGCCGTCGCGCTCGCGCTCTCCGCGAGCCCGGCCGCCGCCCAACTCCCGTCGATGCGCCCCGACGTGGGTGGCATCGAGGCCGCCGTCACGTCGGATCACGTGCTGGCATCGGCCGCGGGAATGGACGTGCTACGCCGCGGCGGGAACGCGGTCGACGCGGCCATCACGATGGCCGGCGTGCTCGCGGTCGTCCGGCCGCACATGAACGGCGTCGGGGGCGATGCGTTCCTGCTCATCCGCCTCGCGAAATCGGGCGAGATCCAGGCACTGAACGGCAGCGGGCGGGCCGGGAGCAAGGCGACGCCGGCGTTCTTCCGGGAGAAGGGGCTCGTGGCCGTGCCCACCTCGGGCATCCTTTCGGTGTCGGTGCCCGGCGCGGTGCGCGCGTGGGCGGACGCGCTGCAGCGCTACGGGACGATCTCGCTGTCGCAGGCGTTGCAGCCCGCCATCCGCTACGCGGAGCGCGGTTTCCCGGTGTCGCCGCGGCTCGCGGCGGACATCGCGGCGTCAAAGCGCAAGGTGTCCGCCGACCCGGAGCTCGCCCGCATCTTCATGCCTAACGGCGAGGCACCCGCGGTCGGAACGCTGCTCAAGCAGCCCGAGCTCGCGCGCACCTTGCGCGCCATCGCGAGCGGCGGTCCCGACGCGCTGTACCGCGGCGCCCTCGCCAGGCAGGTCACGGCGTTCATGGATCGCGAGGGCGGACTCCTCACGGCCGACGACCTGTCGCGGCATCGGTCCACCTGGGAGAAGCCGATCTCGAGCACGTACCTCGGCCACCCGGTCATCGCATTCCCGCCGAACACGCAGGGCGTCACGCTGCTCGAGCAGCTCAACCTCGCCGAGCTCTCCGACCTCAAGGCGATGGGGCGCAACTCGGCGAACTACATCCACACGCTGGTGGAAGGCGCGAAGCTGGCGTACGCGGATCGCGACAAGTACGTCGCCGACCCGGCGTTCTCGGAAGTGCCGGTCGAGCGACTGATCTCGAAGGAGTATGCCGCCGACCTCGCGAAGCGGCTGCGCGACAAGCTGAAGGCGGACGATGTCTCCGGCAACGCCAATCGTGACGGCAGCGGTGACACCGTCTTTCTGGGCGTCGTCGACAAGGACGGCAACGCCGTGTCGATGATCCAGAGCCTGTTCGCGGCGTTCGGCAGCGGGCGCATGGTGCCGGGCACGGGGATCACCCTGCACAACCGCGGGTCGCTCTACGAGCTCGACACGACGCACGCGAACGTCATCGCGCCGGGGAAGCGTCCGTTCCACACGCTCTGTCCGGCGATGGTGCTCCGCCCCGACCGCTCGCTGATGATGGTGGTGGGCACCCCGGGCGGCGACGGCCAGACGCAGACGCTGGTGCAGGTGATCACGAACGTCATGCAGTTCGGGATGACGCCGCAGCAGGCGGTGGAAGCCGCACGCTGGCGCTGGTACGGGCGGGAGCGGCTGGGTGTCGAGCCCGGGATTGCCGCCGACGTTCGCGACGTGCTGACGCGGCGCGGTCACCAGGTCGTGGTCCAGGAGCCGAGCGAGGAATTCGGCGGGGCACAGGTGATTCTGGTGACGCCGTCGGGTGGGCGGATTGCCGGCGCGGATCCGCGGCGGGAGGCATACGCGATCGCGTGGTAGGGAGGGGGCGGCAGTCGGCAGGTGTCAGCCATCAGCCGACAGGCCTCAGTGCTCAGCGCTCAGTCGTCAGACGAGCCGTCAGTCGTCAGGCAGCAGTCCTGAGTCAGGAGTCAGCAGTCGTGGGTCCTCAGTAGTCAGTCGTGAGTCGGCTGACGGCTGACGGCTTGCGGCTGTCGGCTCACTCCGCACCCGCGCGATATACTTGTTCCATGCGGTGGCTCGAGTCTCCGGCTCTGCGTCGGGTGCTGGTCGTCGCGGCGAGCCTCGTCGTCGTCGCCGGGATCACGCGCGCCGTCACCTCGGCGCGTGGCGAGGCGGAGCTGCTCCGTGCACCCGAGCAGGGTGTCATCGACTCGATCGCCGGCGTCGCGCCGACCATCGACTCGGTGTCCGCGCCGCCGCTCGCCGCGTTCCCGGTTCCCGATTCCATGTTCGGCCACAGCGGGCGGCTGCGCTTCCACACGCTGACGCGCAGCTCCGCCATCACGCTGCCCGACTTCATCGCACGGTTCGGCGAACAGGCGATCCGCACGCCGGCGGTGCACCTCGTGGCGTCCAACGGGTCCGGCCCCGCGTTCGCGTTCGTCGTCCTCCGCCCGTTCGGCGAGAAGCGCGGCGATGTGCTCAACGGCTACCGACTCGGGCGCTGGCCGTCCGAGCGATGGATGATGGGGCGGAAGTACTGGAATCCCGATGGCTTCATCGAAGTCACGCCGTCGAACACCGCGCTCCGGCTCTCGTCGCACTTCACGCTTGGCGAATTCGTCACGCACGACCAGCGGGACGTGTGGCCGAAGTACGTCGTGCTGCAGGAGGCGCTGATCGACAAGCTGGAGCTGGTGCTCGCCGATCTCGCCACGCACGGCGTGCCGACCGATCGCGTGCGCGTGCTCAGCGGCTTTCGCGCACCGTACTACAACGACCGGATCACGGCCGAGGGTGCCGCGCGCGCGAGCCGCCATCAGTACGGGGATGCGGCCGACCTGATCGTGGACGCCGACGGCGACGGGCGGATGGACGACCTGAATCGCGACGGCCGCCTCGGCCTCGGCGACACGCAGGTGATCCTGCGATCGGTGGAGCGGGTGGAGCGCCAGTACCCGAGCCTCGTGGGCGGACTCGGTCTCTATCACGCGTTAGGCCCGAGCGGACCGTTCGCGCACGTGGACGTACGGGGGACGAGCGCGAGGTGGACGGGAAAATAGGGAATCGGGAACGGACGGGGAACGGGGAACCGGGAACGGTGCTGGGTGCTGGCGCTGGTTGTTGATTGCAGGTGCTGCTCGCTGCTGGCTCGTGCTGGGTGCTGCATGCCGGCCCGCGGCACCCAGCAACCCAATTCAAGGGGTCAGAGTCGTTGAAACCGGAGGTTTCAACGACTCTGACCCCTTGAATTCGCAGCAACAGCTCGCAGCTCGCAGCTCGCGGCCGCAGCTCGCGGCCGCAGCAAGCAGCAAGCAGCAAGCAGCAAGCAGCAAGCAGCAAGCAGCAAGCAGCAAGCAGCAAGCAGCAAGCAGCAAGCAGCAAGCAGCCGCCGTTCCCCGTTCCCCGTCTGTTCCCGCTACGCGAGAATCTCTCTCAGTCTGCCCCGATCCACATTCCCGCCACTCACGATCGCGACGGTCGTGGAGCCGGTGGGCGGCGTGAACTTGCCGGACAAGAGAGCGGCGACCACGGCGGCACCGGCAGGCTCGGGAACGATCTTGCACCGCTCCATCAGCACCGGGATCGCCGCCGCGATCTCGGCATCGGAGACGAGCACCATCTCGTCCACGAGCGCGCGCACGTGCGCGAAGTTCAGGCGGCCCGCGAACGGAGCGGCGAGGCCGTCGGCGATCGTATCCACGTGGTCGAGGCGCACGGGCTCGCCGCGACGAAGGCTCTCGGTCATGCCCGGCGCGCCTTCGGGCTCCACGCCGATCACCCGCGCCCGCGGGCGCAGCGCCTTCACCGCCGCGGCCACGCCGGCGATCAGCCCCCCGCCGCCGACGCCCACGAGCACCGTGTCCACGTCAGGCACCTGCTCGACGAGCTCCAGCCCCACGGTGCCCTGCCCGGCAATCACGAAGGGGTCGTCGAACGGATGGACGAGCGTGAGCTGTCGCTGTCGCTGCAGCTCGAGCGCCGCCGCGAGGAGATCGCCCTCACAGAGCACGACGTTTCCGGCGTAGCCGCGCGTGGCGTCGATCTTCGCCTGCGTCGCCTTCGCGGGCATCACCACCGTCGCCGGCACGTCGTACTCGCGCGCCGCCCACGCCACCGCCTGCGCGTGATTCCCCGCCGAGAGCGTCACGAGCCCGCGGCGCCGCTCCTCGTCAGGCAGGTGATGCAGGCGATTGAGGACGCCGCGCGGCTTGAACGAGCCGGTCTTCTGGAACAGCTCGAGCTTGAGATGCACCGGGCCGCCCAGCCGGTGGGCCAGGTACGTCGACGTCATCGTCGGCGTGTAGTGCAGCCGGCCGCGGATGACCTCACGCGCGGCGGTGATGTCGTCGAGAGAAACGAGTGGCTGATCGTCGGGCGTGGCCAGCATCGCGAATGTCGTCAGGGCCGTCGCGGTTCGAGGGAGGGGTCGTCGAACAAGATAGACGCCACGCGCGGGGATGAGGCTCCCTTGATTTACTTAGAGAATTGGCTAATTATCTAACCACGGCCGACGACGGCCGGCGTCGACATCCAACGACCCCATGCCGAGTGGCAGAGAATCTGATGCACATCACCCGACCGCGCTCCACCGCGCTGATCGCAATCGTCGCCGCCGCGCTCGTCGCGCCGGGAGCCGGGGCGCAACGAGTGGAAGGAGCACCGGCCGCGCGACATCAGGAGAGCGGCATGACGTCGAGTGAGCCACAGTCGGCGACGGGCTGGACGTTGTGCGGCGCCGGGAAGTACGAGCTGGCTGCCGCTGGCCAGCCGGTGGGCAGCGAGACGTTCGACGTCACCTGCGCGCCCGACGGCCACTACTCGGCCACCGGGCGAACCCAGCTCTCGGCCGGCGCGACGTCGCTCGATCTGACGACGACGCTCGAGCTCGCCAAGGATCTCCGCCCCACGAGTGTCATCGTGAAGGGAACGGCCGGCGGACAGCCGTTCGACCAGAGCGCCACCTTCGCGAACGGCACCGCGACGGTCACCGCGAACGGCCAGTCGCAGTCGGTGCCGTACACTGCCGGCGCCTCCTGGCTCGGCGGCAACATCTTCTTCGCCAACGCATTCGTTGCCGCGCGCTACGATGACGCGAAAGGCGGCGTGCAGCAGATCCCGATCTTCCCGCAGACGTCGGCGAGTCTCGAGCGACGGGCGACGGATGGCGCGAAGCTCGACAACGGCGAGAGTGCCAGCTTCACGCGGTACGTGATGCGTATCGCGACGCAGGAGATCGTGCTCTGGCGCGACGCGGCGGGACGACTGGCGGTGATCGCCGTGCCGTCGCAGCGGTTCACCGCGTCGCGTCCCGAGAGCGCGAAGTGGGTGAGCGCGCTGCTCGCGGGGCTGCAGGGTGCGACGCCGAGCCCCGCGTCTCCGGCGCCGAGCACCATCGACTACAGCGCGCCGCCCGGCGCCCCCTTCACGGCCGAGGAGGTGAAGATCCCGGTGGCGACCTACGCGCTCGCCGGCACGCTGCTCGTGCCGAAGAGTGGCAAGCGACCGTTCCCCGCCGTCGTCATGGTCACGGGCTCCGGGCTCCAGACGCGCGACTCGCGCCTCGCGCTCCCCGGTCTCGAGCAGTACGCGCCGTTTCGCCAGATCGCCGAGCGGTTGGCGGCGAACGGTGTCGCGGTACTGCGCGTTGATGACCGCGGCGTCGGGAGCTCGACCGGTCGCGAGACGCTCGAGAACGCGACGACGTCATCACTCGCCGACGACACGCGCGCGCAGGTGGCGTGGCTGCGAGGGCGCGCCGAGATCGACGGGCAGCGCATCATCGTGCTCGGCCACAGCGAGGGAGCCTCGATCGCGGCGATGGTGGCGGCGAGCGACCCGAAGGTGGCGGGCGTCGTGCTGATGGCGGGCACAGGGAAGACTGGCGCGGAGACGTCGTTCGAGCAGCAGGAGAACTTGCTGCGGTCCGACACGACGATGACGGAGGAGCGGAAGGCGGCGCTCCGCGCGCAGCAGAAGGAAGCGGTGAAGACCATTCTCGCCGGCGGCGACCTGCCCGGGCAGAAGACGATCGCGTGGACGCGCGAGTATTTCGCGTACGATCCGCTCGCGACGATTCGCAAGGTGAAGCAGCCGATCCTGATCCTTCAGGGCGAGCGCGATCGACAGGTGGATCGGTCGCACGCAACGCGACTCGCCGACGCCGCGCGGACGGCCGGGAACCGTGACGTGGCATTGACCGAGTTCCCCACGCTGAACCATCTCTTCCTGCCGTCGAAGACCGGCTCGTTCTCGGAGTACTCGCACCTCGAGACGACGGCGGTGCCCGCGGTCGTGCTCGACACGATCGTGGCGTGGGTGAGGAAGCACGGCGCCGTGGCCTGAACACGGCGAGCCGAGGGCGGGGCAGTCTGCCGAGGTGTGCCGATAGCGACCGCTGATCGCTGGGGATAGCAGGCAGTTCGTGGGGTTCGATTCCTGCAGTTTGCGGTGGCTGATGAGGTCAGAACGATCGACGATGCCGCGGCGCGCATGGGTGTTGCTCGCCGCCGCGGTCGTTGCGTGCAAGAGCGATTCGCTCGATCCGGCCGGCGGTGCGGTGGCATCGGTGGTAGTGAACCCGCCGTCCGCGACCGTCGCGGTGGGCGCGAGCGTGCCCCTCACGGCCGAAGCTCTCGATGCCGACGGACACCCGCTGAGCGGGCGCAAGGTGGTGTGGGTGAGCAGCAATAAGGCGATCGCCACCGTCTCGTCGACCGGCGTCGTCACAGGTGTCAGCGTCGGGGCGGCCCAGGTGGCGGCGAGCGCGGAGGGGAAGAGCGCGATCGCGGAGATCACCGTCAATCCGACACCAGTCGCGACCGTCCGTCTCTCACCGACGAGTCGCGATCTGTTGGTCGGTCAGACGGTGCAGCTCACCGCCGAGCCGCTCGATGGGCAGGGGAACGTGCTCGCCGGCCGGCCGGTAATGTTCGCGACGAGCAGCGCCACGGTGGCGAGTGTGAGCGCCGCCGGTCTCGTGACCGCGCTGGCGCCGGGCAGCACGATCATCACCGCCACGAGCGAGGGGAAGGACGCGGTCGCGACCATCACCGTCGCGTCGGTGCCCGTGGCGGCGGTGGTGGTGACGCCGGACGCGAACCCGCTCGTCGTCGGGCAGACAACGCAGCTCAAGGCCGAGCCGCGCGATGCGGCGGGGCAGCCGCTCCCGGGCCGAGCGGTCCTGTGGTCGACGAGCGCACCGGAGGTCGCGAGCGTCTCGTCGACGGGTCTCGTCACGGCGATCGGTCCCGGCAACGCGACGATCAGCGCGGCGAGCGAGGGGAAGACCGGCACGGCGACCGTGACGGTGAGTCCGAAGCCCGTGAGCGCCGTGATCGTGTCGCCCGGGCAGGCGAGCGTGATGGTGGGGCAAACCACACAGCTCACGGCGCAGGTGACCGACGAGCAGGGCAACGTGTTGAGTGGCAGGCCCATCTCGTTCGCGTCCGACAACACGGGCGTGGCGACCGTGTCCGCGAGCGGGGTGGTGACTGGCGTGGCGCCAGGCTCGGCCACGATCACCGCGACGAGCGAAGGGAAGAGCGGCACGGCGACGGTGACGGTCACGCCGATCCCGGTGGCGAGCGTGACGGTGGCGCCCGCCGAGCCTAACGTGGTGGTCGGCCAGACCGTGCAGCTCGTGGCGACGGCGCGCAGTGCCGGCGGCCAGGAGCTGAGTGGCCGAGCCACCGGCTGGTCGAGCGGTGCGCCATCCATCGCATCGGTCTCGAATACCGGCGTGGTGACCGGGCTGGCCCCCGGCACCGCGATCGTCTTCGCCAGCATCGACGGCGTGGTCGGCACGGCGACGGTGACGGTGCGAGCCGTGCCGGTTGGCAGCGTGGTCGTGACGCCGCCGACCGCGAGCGTGGTGGTCGGCGAGGCCGTGCAGCTCTCGGCCAGCGTGCGCGATTCCAACGGGGGGGAGCTGCCCGGACGCGTCGTGGGGTGGAGCTCGAGCGATGACGCGGTGGCCACCGTGTCGAGCACCGGCCGCGTGAGCGCGCTCAAGGTCGGCACGGCGACGATCACGGCGACGAGCGAAGGGAAGAGCGGCACCGCGGCGATCACCGTGACGAATGCGCCAGTGGCATCGGTGACGGTGACGCCGCCATCGGCCAGCGTGATGGTCGGTCAGACGGCGACATTCGAGGCGCGGACGCTCGATGCCGGCGGGAACGTGCTCACGGGCCGCGCCGTCACGTGGTCGACCAGTAGCGAGGGCATCGCGACCGTGACGCAGGCGGGCGTGGTCACCGGTGTGGCGCCGGGCAACGCGACCATCACCGCGACGAGCGAGGGGAAGAGTGGAACGGCCGCCGTGATGGTGGCGGCGCCGCCGCCCGCGCCGGTGGCGACGGCGACCGTGTCGCCGGCCACCGTGAGCCTAACGGTTGGCGGCACGCAGCAGGTGACGGCGACTCCGCGCGACGCGCAGGGGAACCCCCTCACGGGGCGGGCCATCACCTGGCAGAGCGCGAACACCGGGGTCGCCACCGTGACGCCGGACGGGTTGATCGCGGCCGTCGCGCCCGGCAACACGACCGTGACCGCGACGAGCGAGGGAAAGGTGGGAACGGTGACGGTCACGGTCGCGCCTCCCGCGACCGGCAGCGTGATGGTCACGCCGGCGACGGTGACGGTGAACGTCGCGTTCACGACGACGCTCACGGCGACCGTGCGCGACGTGAACGATGCCGTGGTCGCCAACGCGCCGGTGACGTGGTCGAGTGACGGGCCGCTCATCGCCTCCGTCTCGCAAGCTGGCGTGGTGACCGGGCTCCTGCCGGGTACCGCGACCGTCACCGCGAGCTCGGGCGGCAAGAGCGGCACGGCGGCGGTCACGGTGCAGCTCGCGCCGGTGGCGTCGGTGACCGTGAGCCCCTCGACGCTCAACCTGCGCAACCGGAACGGGGAGCGGACGGGGACGCTGACCGCCACGCTTCGTGACGCGCTCGACAACATCCTGACCGGGCGCGCGGTGGCGTGGACGAGCTCGGACAGCTCGGTTGCGACGGTTGATCAGACCGGGGTGGTGACGGCGCGCGACCGAGGGGACGCGACCGTCACGGCGACGAGCGAGGGGAAGAGCGGGACGGCGACGGTGACCGTGCGGAACTAGCGGGGCCGAGGGCTGGGCTGGGGACCGGGTAGGCTGTCGCTCGCGTGGCGATCTCGTTCGGTGGCTTGAGAACGGCCTTTCCGGCCAATAGCTTGAGAGACTGTCGGCGCCGTAGCCAAGTGGTAAGGCAGCGGTCTGCAAAACCGCTATTCGCCGGTTCGATTCCGGCCGGCGCCTCTGTCCCGCAACGACTTGGCTCGACCCCTGATCCCCGCCTGAGGCGAAGTGGGGAGAAAGTGGGGAGAGTGCGCGCGCATCTCGCGCTGATCCCAGCCCATCGGGGAACGCCGCGGGACCTCAACTGGTTGAGGCGGCTCCGCGGCCTCGTGATCCGCGATATCGCCATCGCAGTCATCGCGGCGATGGCATTCGCGGGGGTGACCAGCCGCGAGCTTCACGCACAGGCCGCCGGGCGCACGGGCCATCCCGAGATCGACCGCGTGGAGCTTCGCGGCGTCCGGTCGGTGCCCGTCGAGCAGGCCAGGCGCGCGCTCGCGAGCCAGGAGAGCCGCTGCCGGTTCGCGCTGTTCGCACCGCTGTGTCGAGTGGTGCGCAGCCAGTCCCTGGTGCGGAAGCAGTATCTCGAGGCTGGGGAGCTGGCGCGGGATGTCGCCAGACTGCGCGACTTCTACTGGCAGCGCGGCTTCCGCGACGCACAGGTGGACACGACCGTGCGGCCGTCGCGACACGGGGTGGCGATCACCTTCGACGTGCGCGAGGGGCCTCCCACCATCGTCGATACCGTGGTGGTCGAGCAAACGACCTCTGTGCTCGACACCGCGACGATCCGGCGCGCGGTGCGGCTCCGGTCCGGCGCCCCGCTCGACCTGGCGGCGCTCGACACCACGCTCGTCGCGCTGCGCAACGCGCTGTGGGACGCCGGCTACGCGGACGCTGTCGTGGTGCCCAACGTCGAAGTGAACGACTCGACACACCGTGCCAGCGTTCGCATCACCGTGAACCCGCGCTGGCGCACGCGCGTCGCCTCCATCTCGATCGAGGGGAACAGACGGCTGTCCGACGCGGTGCTGCGCAGCGCTCTCACTCTGCGCCCGGGAGGTGTCTACCGGCGAAGAGATGTCCTCGAGAGCCAGCGGCACCTCCATCAATCGCCGGTTGTCGCGTCGGCGTTCATCGCCGTGCCGCCCGCGGCGGACAGCCTCACGGAGGTGGTGGTGCGCGTGCAAGAGCGGCGTCCTTTTCAGTTCGGGCTCGAGGGGGGGCTCAACACCAGCGACTTCCTTCAGGTCGCCGGACGCGTCGGGCTGTTCGCGCTCGGTGGAGGAAGCTGGCAGCTCGTACTACGCGGCGCGACCGGCAACCTCCTCGCGGGCCGACTCGAAGGCGCCGGACCATTCACGGACGTCGCGCAGGACGACAGCGTAGATCGAGCGTTCGTGCGTCCCACCTGGCAGGCAAGCATGGAGCTGACGCGGCTGTGGGCGGGCTCACCGCGGAACCAGCTCATGTTCGCCGCCTTTGGTCATCGGCTCAGCGAGCCCACCGTGTTCGTGGACCGCAGTGCAGGTGCGTCCGCTTCCTTCACCAGAGAGCTGGCGGAGCGAGCGCTGGTCTCGGTCGGCTATCGGATCGAGCGCACGGAGGTGGACGCCGACGACGTCTATTTCTGCGAGAGCTTCGGGCTGTGCGATGCGGCGACGGCGCGCGCGCTCCGCGAGCCTCGCCGGTTGGCACCGGTCACGCTCGCCGGGTGGCTCGATCGCAGCAACAGCCCGGTCGCTCCTTCACGCGGGTACACGCTGCGCCTCGCGTTGGACCACGCTTCCGCGGCGACGGGCTCCGAGTATCGGTACGTCCGCGTCGACGGCGAAGCGACGGCCTATCGTGCCATCGGGTCGTGGGTGCTCGCGGGGCGCGCACAGGGCGGATGGGCACACGCCACGGGCGGTATCCTGCATCCACGCGCGCTCTTCTACGCCGGTGGGGCAGAGTCGGTGCGTGGCTACGGCGAGAACCAGCTCGGCCCCCGCGTCCTGCGCGTCCCGCAAGACGCGCTTCTCGCGAGCGGTTGCACCGAGGCGAGCCTTGCCGACGGCTCGTGCGACCCTAACGCCGCGCCATCGCGCGCCTTTTCCGCACGACCAGCCGGGGCGACAGCGCTGCTCGAAGGCAGCGCGGAGCTGCGCACGCCGCTCGCTGGCAAGATGGGCGGCGTCCTCTTCGCCGACGGCGCTGTGCTCGCCCCGGGTGCAGGGGCATTGCCGGAGAAGCGCGTGGCTGCGGTCACGCCAGGCGTGGGACTCCGATACGAGTCGCCCGTCGGTACGCTGCGCCTGGACGCGGGCTGGCGTCCGGCACGCACCGAGCGACTTCCCGTGTTCGTCGAGACGCGCGCGGCGAACGGCTCGACGCAGGTGACGCGGCTCGCCACGGAGAGGCAGTGGAGCTCGTCGGACGACGCAAGCGGGAAGCACGGTGCGCTGCGTCGAGTCACGCTCCACTTCGCGCTCGGCCACGCGTTCTGATGGGAATCCAGTGCCGCACGAACACCCGAGCACGGCCGAAGAGACGCCCACGCGCGACAGCGACCTGTGCGAGACGCGCGAGGACGAATCGACTAAAGCGGTTCTCGCACGGGTTTAGCGGGCCGGGTAGCCACAGTGCTGGAAGTAGCCCTGGGCATCCTCGTGCGTAGCCGCCACCACACGCTCGCGGAGGTCGAGGGAGTACGCCCGGGGCATTGTCCACCTCACCGACTGAACCCACCCCCGGCTACCCCATGCCGCAAGCCGATGCCGCTACAATCAGCCGAAAACTGCTTTAGCCATGCGCGAATTGATGTTCGAGGGTCGGCGAACGTTCCGTGAGTTCGCCACGTCGGGCGAGGGGATCACCATGGGCGCTTTGGCGGCGCAACTCTCGCACACCGAGGACGTCAGTATCTCTAGCCGGAACGCGGATCCCGACGACGGGCGCTACCGCACGCGCTGCACGGCTGGCGATTCCGCGCTGGACCCCCCGGGCAGCTTCACGCCACTCGCTCCTGTGAAGCCATCGTTGGTGCAGATCAACATGACGGCCACGGAGAGCCGGTTCGCGTTGGCCGACGCGCCGATCGTGAAGGTCCTCGATGTGGGAAGGCCCGCCGGCCCGCCAATTCGATTGATGGGTGCGAGCGTCGAGATGACGGCATGGACGCCGGGCGTCGCGGAGAGCTCCGCCACGGCCGTCGCTTCAACCCCGTCCTCCGCGATGCGTCGGATCCCTTCGGACGCCTGTGCACCCGGTTCCCAGATCCTCGCCTGCTTCGTGTGCGTCGCGATCACTCCGGGCGAGAGCACCTGACCGATGGTCAGATCCTCGATGGTGACGCGATAGGTGTGTTCGGCCGCGGTGTTCGCGGCCGCGGCGTTCACTACGGCGCCGCCAGTGGTTCTCGCGGCGACGGACGGGGCGCTGGGCTCGGTGCGATCAGCGCAGGCGCCGAGCGCGAGCAGGGAGGTCGCTACGATGAACGAAGGCGCTCTCTCTCATGGTATCTCCTGGTCGATCGCGGGCGAGGTGGGACGCGCACGGCTCAGCCGACTCGAGCCGGATGGTCGGTCACGACGCGCGTGGGTGACTGCAGGCGGAAATAGACGAGTCCGAGAATGACGCCATACAGCAGATGGCCGGCGAGACTTCCGAACGCGACCGGCCGCATGGGCGCCATTCGCAGGGGCGCGAACGCCGGCATCCCGAGCAGGATCGGCATCAGTATCAGCGCGCCGAGCACCCACCACACCACGCCCCACACGAGACCGTAGGCGGCACCCCGCCCGTACGAGCCGACTCGGGACCCGAGGATGAGGGCAAACAGCACGCCGATGACGGCGCTGTTGAACACGTGATAGAGCCACCCGACCGCGATACTGTTCGAGCGGACGACCGCGGCGACCACGCCATCATGGGCATCTCGCCGCCATCCGGTGCGGGCACCGTCATCATCTGCATCATGACACCGAACACGAGCCCGGCCACGATTCCGACCGAGGCCCCGCTCACCAGCTTCGAATCCATGGGATCGTGCCCTCCCAGTGAATGGTCGATGGAACGTGCCCACACCTGAGACACCGGGCGACCGCTTTTTCTTCCATGGCGACCGTGCCTTCGCGAACGATAAAACCGCTCAGGTTGGCGAGGTTCGGGAGCCGTGACGAATGTCGACGTGCCCGGTGTCTCATCCGAAGGCGAGGCGACGCACGCCTCTGGCGGTGACGGCACTCCGGTGTCACGCATCATCGTTCGGCGGAGCTTCGGACCGAGGGCGGTCGACCATGCACATGAGCCGCATCGCGGACGCGACACCACGGACAAGCATCGCGTGATGCGACGATCATCGCCTGAAGCGGGCGGGGCCACCGGCGAGTTCGAGCGCGTGCTCTCCGAGCATCTCGACGCGCTGTATCGCACCGCGCTCCAACTCTGCGGTGGTCACCGCGCCGACGCCGAGGATCTCATGCAGGAGACGGCGTTGCGCGCCTTCGACGGATTCGCCGCGTTGCGGGACAGCGCGGCGGCGCGCACATGGCTCTTCAGGATTCTCATACGAATGAACCTCAACCGGCTGCGAACGCGCCGGCGGCATCCGGAACGAGTGACCAGCGACATGGACGAGGCGGAGTTCGAGCACGCGCTTGCCGCGTGGCAGCCGGCGCCGGCGCCTGACGAGCTCGCCGAGTCAGCGCGTGTGCGCGCGTGCGTGGCCGACGCACTCGAGGATCTCGACGAGTCGTTGCGCGCGGTCGTGGTGCTGATCGACATCGAGGGCTTTCGACAAAGAGAAGCGGCGGAGATGCTCGACATTCCCGAGGGAACCGTGGCATCGCGGTTATTCCGGGCGCGGTGTGCCTTGCGTGACGCGCTCCGCCGTGTGCGACCATCGATCACCGCGGGAGGCGCACGATGACGGTGTCGTGCGGAACGGCGCGACGTGTGCTGTGGCCGGACGCCGGGCCCCGCGCGGCGTCGCCCGACGTCGTCGCCGCGCAGAACCACCTCGCGCACTGTCCGGCGTGCCAAGGGTTCGTAGACGACATGCGTCGCATCTCGGCGGTCGTGGTCAGCGCCGCGCCGCGTCCGGTGGCGCCCGACAGCCTGCGCGATCGGATCTTCGACCAGATCGAGAGGGCGCGCTCGGATACGTCCGGGCCGCGCCGCCGGCGCCAGATCGGCACGATGGTCGCCGCAGCGGCCGCGATACTCGCGGCGGCGATCACCGCGATCGCGATTCGCAGCGGCGCGCCGCGGTCCGTGTCTCCCAAGCTGGTCGCGGTGCTCGCCAACGAGCACGCGCGCGCGCTTGGCGAGACACGCATTGTCTCGTCGGACGCTCGCTCCATCACGCGGTGGCTCTCCGGCCAGGTGCAGTTCGCGGTCTACGTACCCGATCTGCCCGGCGCAGAGCTGCGAGGAGCGCGACTCGTGATGGCCGACGGACGGCGAGGGGCCGTCGTCACCTACGCGATGGAGGGCGAGGTCTTGTCGTACTTCATCGTGCCGGCGAGTGCGCGTGACGCTCCAGCACCCGAGCCACCCGTGTTCGATCACACATCGCTGTACGGTTACCAGGCGGTGTCGTGGCGCGAGCCCGGCCTGCTGCACGCGATGGTCGGAAAGGTGGCGCCCTCGAGGCTCGAGCAGCTCGCGCGCTATTGCGTGGCACACATGAAAGTCGCTGCCACCTCGCGAGCGCCGCGCCGCGTCCATGCGGCCTCACGGGGTTCATTCGACACCTGACCGGCGCCGATTTGCCATGCATGGCATGCGACTCGCGTTCGAGGCGTGAACGTCCCGACGGCCCCGTCTCGGGCCGCGACGTGAGGCGGAGAAGATCGGTACGAACGTTCGGCTTCAAGCGATCGAGGCCTTGAGCGACACATGAGCGCACGAGACGACGTCGCCATGATCCAACTACCCCGCGGGGTCCTCCAACGACTCAGCGAGGCAGTCTGCTACGCCGCGTAGAGGCCGAAGTGAAGTCAAGCATCGTGCGGAGCGCCCGCGCTCAGCGACCCGCGCGCTGGTGCTCAAGGGTCGCCGCGCCTGCACCGTCGCTGAAGTGGAGTCCGGGTCACGCGCCGCGCTCGCCTGCCGGACAGAGCGCGGCCGTCACGACCGTGCTTGCGATCTTCGATTGCGTGGCGTATCGAGGAAGGCGCGCTCACGTCGGGGCGTGGGCTCGACACCGATGCGGCGGCCCGTCGGCCGCGAGGAGCGTCACCATGCAGACGACACGGGGGAATGGCGACCGGCCGGCGGTCGTGCTCGTCCACGGCGGCTTCGTGGACGGCTCGGGCTGGGAAGGCGTCTACAAGATCCTGCGCAGCGACGGCTACATCGTGCGCGTCGTCCAGAATCCCACGATCTCGCTGGCCGGCGATGTCGCCGCCACGCGCCTCGTCGTCAACGCCGTGGAGGGCCGCGTGCTTCTCGTCGGCCACTCGTACGGGGGCGCCGTGGTCACGGAGGCCGGGAACGACCCCGAGGTGGCGGGGCTGGTGTACATCGCCGCGTTTGCCCCGGACGCGGGCGAGTCGGTGGCGACGCTCATCAAGGATCCCGCTCCCGGCGCACCGGTACCGCCGATCCTGCCGCCGCAGGACGGCTTCCTCCTCCTCGACCGGGCGAAGTTCCGGGAGTCGTTCGCGGCTGACGTGGATCCGGAGACGGCCGCCTTCATGGCCGACGCGCAGGTCCCGTGGGGTGTCGACGCCCTCAATGGCGCGATCAGCGAGCCGGCGTGGCGGACGAAGCCGAGCTGGTACCTGGTGGCCACAGAGGACCGGATGATCCCGCCGCCGGCCCAGCGGTCCATGGCCACTCGCGCGGGGGCAAGTGTGGCGGAGGCCGCGGGAAGTCACGCGATCTACGTGTCGCAGCCCGGCGCGGTCGCTGCGCTGATCGCGCGGGCTGCGGAGAGCCTGGTACCGGCGGCGAGGTAGGCCGGCAAACACCTCCGACCAGCGCAGCGCCACGGTGTCGCGTCCCGCGCTGCCGGAGCACCCCGAGAGGGCACACCGGCGGCGCGGGACGTGGTCCAGTGGGAAGCCCCGCGAGGCCCAACGATTTGACGGGGCTGCGACTCGCCCGGCCATAGCATCGCTCGCGAACCATCCGGAACCCGTGGTGACTCCCGATGCGGACCAATTGCGGTGGCGCGATCCGCGTCCCCCCCGCGGATGAGCACCCCGACGTGCGCGCGCGATCCCCGCGCGCTGATCGCAAGCGAATCGGACACTTGCTGGGGTGACCCGGATCTTCACTGCACCGCCCGGAGTCAGACCGCTCAGCGAGGCAGTCTCCTACGCCGCGGATGGCCAAAGTCGAGCTAAGAGCTCCTAACAAAACGCGCTGTGCAGCCGAGTAGGTTTGCCTGAGTGTCGTGCCGTGCGAGGACGCGCGGGTTGGGCTGGGTGCTGGTGCGGGTGGTGGCGCAGATGCAGCGCAAGCAGTCGCAAGCGTTGGTCAGTGATGAGCTCTGGGCGGTCGTCGAGGCGTTGCTCCCGCCCGAGCCGCCGAAGCCGAAGGGCGGCCGGCCGCGCGTGCCGGACCGGGCCGCGCTCACCGGGATCATCTTCGTGTTGAGGACCGGGATCCCCTGGGAGATGCTGCCCCAGGAGATGGGCTGTGGCAGCGGCATGACGTGCCGGCGCCGGCTCCGCGACTGGCACGCGGCGGGCGTCTGGTACGCGTTGCACCAGGTGCTGCTCGACCTGTTAGGCGACGCCGACCAACGCGACTGGTCGCGGGCCGCGCTGGATTCCTCGAGCGTGCCCGCGAAAAAAGGGGGCCCACACCGGCCCGAATCCGACGGATCGCGGCAAGGCGGGCTCGAAGCACCATCTGCTCACCGAGGGCCAGGGCATTCCGCTCGCCGCCGCGTTGAGCGCGGCCAACGTGAATGACGGCACGCTGCTGGGGCACATGGTGGACCTCGTCGTCGCGGTCTCGGGCCGGCGGCGCGGCCGCCCGCGGAAGCGGCCCGGCAAGCTGCACGCGGACAAGGCCTACCGCTCGCGGACGAACCAGGCGCTCCTGCGGGCGCGGCACGTCCTGAGTCGCATCGCGCGGCCGACGGTCGATTCGAGCGAGCGGCTGCGTCGCTATCGATGGGTCGTGGAGCGGACGCTCGCGTGGCTGCACTGCGTTCGCCGCCTCCGCGTGCGCGATGAACGCCGCGCCGACATTCACGAAGGCTTCCTCCACCTCGCCGTCGCGCTCATTTGCTGGATGTTCGTCCTCAGGTTTTGTTAGGAGCTCTCAGCTCGACTTTGGCCCGTTAGGCGGCGTAGCAGGCGGCCTCGCTGAGTCGCCGGACGAGGTGGCGCAGGAGTTTGATCATGTCCTCGTCGCGCCGCGAGGTGCAAGAAGCGGCGGCGGCGCGCCACCAGCGTCGCCGGACCGCGGCTAACGCGTCGCTGAAGGTGGGCGTCGGCTTCGCGTACCACGCGGCGGTCCGGACCGGGAGCCGGCCGTCGGGCGCGAGGCGCGTCGCGAGGAGCGTGACCAGCGAGAAGAGGCCGAGCAGGAGCGGCGTCGTGCGCGCGATGGCGCGCTCGCTCCACTGGCGCTGCGTCTCGACGCCGAGATGGCGGCGCGCCTCCTCGAAGGTGACTTCCACCTGCCAGCGGCGCACGTAGTCGCCGATCACCTGCTCGGCCGACAGCGCGGGGTCGGTGCACAGGAGCGCCTGCGGGTCGAAGCGCCCGAACGGGTCGCGCACGAGCACCCAGCGGATCGGCACGGCGGGCAGGCCGCCGCGGTGCCACACCGCCGTGCCGCTGGCCAGCGCGACCGCGCGCGCGGTGGTCCCGTACCACCCGGCCACCGTCACGCGCGCCCACCGCGTGCGCGGGTCGGTCAGCACGGCGGCGAGCCGGGGCAGCCGCTCGCCTTTGACGCGGGGCCGGCCGCACGTCCCCGGCCGCCGCGGCGGCGCCGGCGTGAAGAGCCGGGCGTCGAGGCGCAGGCGCGTGATGCACGTCATCGCCGAGCGCAGCGCGCCTAACAGCTCCAGCGCGGCGTAGCTCATGTCGGCCACCACGATCAGCGGCCGCCCCGGGGCGAGGGCGGCGCACCAGCGCGCCGTCTGCCGCAGGAGCTGCCGCGCCCAGTCGGTGAGCGCCTTGTGCCGGCGCCCGGCCTCGTGGTTCGCCCGCTCCGACGGCGCCAGGGCGGTGAGGAAGGGTAAGGCCCACACGCGCCCGGCCCACGGGATCGGCGCCAGGAGCATCACGCTGAGCCAGCGCAGCCCGCTCGCCTTCACGCAGTGCGCGTGTGAGGAGCGCACCGGGTCGCGGTAGATCCCCTTGGCGCGAATCCGCTTGCCCCGCCGCCGCTCGATCGTGTCGTCGATCCCGACGACGCGCGGCCCCCGCGCGGCGAACGCGCGGATGAGCAGCCCCAGGCGGATGCGGCTCGCGCCCCGCGGCGACCAGCTCGCCCGGCTCAGGACGCGGTGGTAATTGACCCAGCGGCGTTCCCGGGCGGGGCCCAGGACGCGCAGCACGCTCGTGACGGTGCGCGCGCCGGGCGCGAGCATCGCGCCGAGCAGCAGCGCGCAGGCGTGGCGCCACGTGCGCTGGTGAAAGAGCCCGGAAAATGCTACGATGACCGGGACGAAGCGGGGCGGCAGCGCAGGCATCGACACACCACTCTGGCCGAGGGGTGCGTCAGTCTACGAAGTCCCCCGCTTCATCACATCATGAGCCCGCCTAACTGGCCAAAGTCGAGCTTAGGGCTCCCGCACATCCGGCTCTACGATCTACGCCACACGCACGTGACACTGATGCTCGCCGCAGGCGTACCGGTACACGAGGTCGCAGCGCGAGTCGGGCACGCTAGTGCAAAGATGACCCTGGACGTCTACGCGCACGCGCTACCGCATCACGGAGAGGATGCGGTACGGTCGTTCAGCGAGTTCATTGTCCGCGAGGCCGCGCGCGCCTATGCAAACTTCGCATAGTTTCCAACCGTTGACCTATGAGATTACGAATGCGCTATTTGCCCACAGGCCTGTGCTTCCTCTTCATGGCTTTCGCCGCATGCGCGGAGCAGACTGCGGCCAAGCGCGACTCTGTTGTTGAGAAGTCGACTGTTCCCGGTGATGTCACCTACGCGGTGATCGATTCGAGCATCCTTCCGCGCCTCAAGCGAAGCCTCGACGTTCGACTAAACAAGAAAGTCTCGGAGGACGTCCTCCGAGCGATCGCACTCGAGCTACGCGCGGCTGATCCGCGTACGTACGAGCGCACATTCATTGTGTACTATCTGCCGGGGATGACCCCAAACACCGGCGCATGGGCAACCACCCACTTCGATCCTAATTTGCGGGTGGAAATTCTCGGACTAACGCTCGCGCAGGACTCAACCCTAACGACGCCACCACCATCAAGCGATCGCCAGGTAATCGGTACGTGGAGAAATGAATTCATCCCGGCTGCCGTAATCACGATCTACCGTAAGAATCGGAAGATATACATGGAAAAGCTCTTCAGTGATGGGTCGGCACTGTCGTATGAGATGGTGGAGAAACGATCCACGTTAGGCAGGCGCTTCCAGAAGGTTGACCCATCCGCGGCCGGAGACTATTGGATCATTGACTCGAACGGTGATCTGCAAAGCCGCGACGAGGACGGGCTGATCGCGACAGCACCAAAGGCGAGATGACTTGGGTCGTCTAGCGCTACGACTAGGCAGAGTTTACGAGCTTTCGCCGGAGAGCAGTCGAAGATCCTAACGAGACTTCAGGCGACTGTACGCTCGTTTGTCATTCAAGCGAATCGAATTGCCAGAAAGCTGAGCTCAGTCGCTGACACGTCGGGGTATCTAGTTTCAAAGATGCGAGAATCACGGCGGTTGCTTCTTTGATGAGTTGCCGGTCACGCAAAGGCTCGGCGACCGGACCGGAGGGGAACTTGCCGCCGTGAAAGAGATTGTTGCGGGTCGTTTTGACACTGCGCAGAAGCTGCGTGATGGTCTCTGGAGCCGGGCCGGGCGGATCGAAGTCCAGTGCACCATCGTGCACGATCTGACGTCGCGCAGGATGCCTTGAGAGGTAGGGCGCGGCCGCAGCGACTTCGGAAGTGTGGTGTGGTAGACATTCGCGCGTGAGCGTGTCTTCCATCTGCTTCCAGTTCGCCTCAGCCCCTCCCGAGCGGTTGCTGCGCACGAACCCGCACTTCTTAATGGCGAACTCGAAACGGGCGAACACGGCGAGAAGATCGGCAGCAGACTCCCGATCAACGCCCATTGCGGTCCAAATCGCATGACTGGTGAAGTCGCGGTCCATGTTAGGAGCGGTAGCGGCGGGGACAAAGCGTACGTCGGTTAACTGGAGGATAACTCGGTAGAGTTACCGCTTGGCTAAGTCGTTGAATATCGGTGCGCTATGCACTGCCGCCGCGCGCCCTGAAAATCCCCGTGTCGGCGGTTCGATTCCGTCCCTAGCCACTCAAGCAGGGCAACAACTCAGGTCGTCAGAGCACCTCCGGGCGCGGGAGGCTGTCGTGGGACGAGTCGTGGGACTCGTTATCCATGGACACCTCCGGCGGCCGTTTTCGCGGATTGGGCCGCCACGACGTTGCCGCCCAAGTCCGTGAGACCGGAATGACGGCCTTGATTGACTATTTTGGTCGTGAGCGTATCAGCAGATAACGACCTTGCCTGCCTTGACCGTAGGCGTCCTTCACGCGAGGCGCCCACCGCTGATCCCGGCTTCCTGAGCGCGCACGACGTTCCGCTCGGTTGCGACATCTTCCTGCGGACGTTGATACCCGAGCTCGCCGGCACGCTCCAGGAAGTCGTCGAGCTCCAAGGCGATTTCAAAGCTTGCGGACTATTCCGTCACGACGGCGGAAATAGCTCCGCCCAAGAAGGTGGGAGCAAAGAAGGGTCGTACGTAGGCGTTAGGTGAAAACTGGCGAACCGAAGTAGCGGGAGGCCCACGCTCCTGGATTCAGCCCAGTAGTGGTTAATAAGTGCGTCCCACGACCGACGACGCTTTTGCGGCGTTCCGGGGACGAACATCCGCCGGAGATTCACCGCCATCTCGTAGGCGAGGACGTCGGCCGCTTGGAGTTGCGGGTGGCCTTCCTTCGGCCGCAGGACTGGCGCGCCGGCGAACCGGCGACGTAGGCGCTGCCATTCCGGCATCTCCAGGGCGACGGCGTAGGCTCTCATCGTGAGCGCGTACCGCTTTTGTTGGCGCCGGCGTGCACGACGCGCCGGCGCTCGCGGCCGCGAGTGTTGGCGTGGCAATGGGTGCGGCGGGCACCGATGTCGCGCTCGAGACGGCCGACATCGCGCTCATGGCGGATGACTTGTCCAAACTGTCGATCGCGCTCCGCCTCGCGCACAAGACACGGCGCGTGATACGGCAGAACATCTGGTTCTCGATCGCCATATGAGCGATGTCGTCACGTCGGCGGCGGTGTTCGTCGGTGTCTCGATCGCGCTCATGGGAGAGCCTGGTTGGGAGTCGGCCGACGATCGGGCGGCGCTTCTTGCCTCCGGCGTGACCTTCCTCAACGGCGCGAACCTGCTCCGTCCGGCGCTTCAAGAGATCACCGTGATCGTCATGCTCGTCCTCGACGGCGTGTTCATCTACCTGGTGGTGGCGGCGGTGCGGGGGCGACCGCGCCCGGGGCAGCCGTCGGCAACTCGTTGAGGCAGTCCCGAGCGGGGCGACCCCGTGGCACAGCAGATGTCTGTGCCAGCGGCCGACGAGCAGACGGTTCGGTTGTCGATGCCGTGCGCCCTCCGGAGCCGGAATCGCGAGCGCTCGCCCGCGTGCTGCGATCCTGTTCCCCGGACTCGACCTGAGATCACGACGACCAACCCGATCGAGAGCGTGATGGCGCGCGTCGATGATCGCAGGGCGAATGCGGGCCGGTGGCGGACGAGCGATCGGCAGGCGCGCCGGTATGCGGCGGCGTTAGGCGTGGGCGTTAGGCGTGGGCGTTAGGCGTGGGCGTTAGGCGTGATCGAACGGCAGTTCCGGCGGGTCCCGGGCTACGCGCACCGCTCCTTGCTCCGGCAGGCGCTGTCGCCGCTGATCGAGTGTCCTCGAGACGCGGCGGCCTGCGCGTCTCCCGCGTCTGACCGCCGAACACCGCCGGCGCGTCGGTCAGGCGCCCCGAGCCGTCTCCCACGCGTCGACTTCGTGTTCGCCGATGGCCGGTGACGCCCGGCGGTTCATCCGCCGAGCCTGATGAATGTTGCGTGGCCCGGCAAATGCGCGCCAACCGCACCGCATGCCCGTGGCGGTGCCTCACTCCGGGCCACGGCCACAGCGGCACGTCATCAATGCATCGGCCGTCGGTCGGCGGCGGGAGCGGGCTATGAGGTGGTCTCGGTCGATACGGCTGCGGGGACGCCAGGGCATGATGCTGGCCGTCGCACTCGTCTGTTCGCTGGCCGCGTGCGGGCGCGAACGGCGCGCGCCGGCCGACACGGCGGCAACGTCTCCGTCACCGGCGGGGACCACGAGTGCGCCATCGGCTACTCCGGCGCCGCCACCGGCTTCTGCGGCGCCGCCGTCAGGGGCTGCGACGTCCGCCGCGATCACGCCGCAACAGATCGCGCTCGGCGACAGCATCTTTCATGGCCAGGTGGGCGGTGGCACCTGTCAGACGTGTCACGGCGCGGATGAGAAGGGGACGCCCCTCGCGCCGGATCTGACCGACTCCCAGTGGCTCAACGGCGACGGGAGCTACGCGTTCATCGACAGCATCGAGATCGCCGGTGTGCCCGCCCCGAAGCAGCACCCGGGCGCCATGCCGCCAAGAGGCGGGGCACCGCTCACGGACGACCAGGTGCGCGCGGTGGCGGCATACGTCTACTCCCTCAGCCACCCGCGCCGGTGACGGCGGTTGACGGCGTCGTCGCCCAGCCCATGCGAGCTGGTCCGGGGAAGCTCCGCACCGCGTGTGGTTCGCTGGACCCCGAGTGAGGGCCGAGCCCGTTAGGCGTGGGAGACCGACGGTGGATCCGGCGCCGACCGAGGGGCAAACGACCGGGGCGCCGCCGCGGCCTGAGAGGATAGACGAATACGGTCCGACGAGCGCGACACCTCCTCTGGCACTGAGCACGCAGTGCATCATGATCCGCAGGCAGAGCATGCTCACGGGGCTCACGTCCCCCGTGACGACCACGCCGCGCACGCGGCCGGCGGCCACGCCGGCCACGACATGCTCGCCGGCCACAGCGCCGCGACGTTCCGCGACAAGTTCTGGGTCTCGCTCGCTCTCACCGTCCCGACGTTGGTGTGGGGGCACCTGCTGCAAAGCGCATTCGGCTACCGGGCGCCCATGGTCCCGGGCGCCCGCTGGATTCCCGCGGTCTTCGGGACCGCCGTCTTCGCCTACGGCGGCTGGCCGTTCCTCCAGGGGGCACGCCGGGAGCTGAAGGACAGACTTCCGGGGATGATGACGCTGATCGCCCTCGGGGTCTCCATCGCGTTCGTGTTCAGCGCCGCTGTCACGTTAGGCTACCCCGGGATGCCGCTCTGGGAGGAACTCGCCACGCTCGTGACGATCATGCTCCTCGGCTTCTGGCTCCAGGTCCGATCCATCTCGCAGGCCCAGGGCGCGCTCGGCGAGCTCGCCAAGCTCCTGCCGAACACCGCGAGCCGTGTCGTGAACGACCCGGAGGGCGAACGGATCGAGGACGTCCCCATCGGTGGTCTCCGCGAGAATGATCTCGTCCTCGTGCGCCCCGGCCAGAGCATTCCGGCCGACGGCGTCGTGGCGTCCGGCGAGAGCGACGTGAACGAGGCGGTGCTGACCGGCGAGTCACGGCCGGTCGAGAAGACGTCGGGCGCCAAGGTCATCGCCGGAACGATCAACGGCTCGGCTCGCTGCGGGCGATGGTCACCGGAACCGGCGAGCACACGGCACTCGCCGGGATCGTGCGGCTCGTCGAACAGGCGCAGACCTCGCGCTCGCGAGCACAGGCGCTGGCCGACCGCGCGGCGTCGGGGCGCGCACCCTCGACGCCCTCGACGCCGCGCTCTCGACCCTCGTCGACGCGATCACCGCGGCGGATGCCGAGGGCTTCTTCCGCCATTGCGGTTATGTCCGCTTGATCCGCCCCTGACTCGGGAGCACGTGCACGCGGGCGAGCCGTTGCTGCGCCGCACCGGCGCCTACGTGTTGGGAACTGGCTGGGAGAACTGGTGCCGAGACTCGTGTCCTTCGTCCAGGCCTGCCGAGGCGATGCAGCTCTCGCCTCGGAGTTTGGTCCGTTCAGCGAGCTCGGCGCCGATCGTGCGGTGCTTGTTGACGTAACGGAGCCCCTCACCGCGTTTGAGCGATTGCCGCACGACGACCGGGCTCGGAATGCAACGGCCTGAACGCGGCGGCGAGCGTCATTCGCGGGTTGCGTGTCATTGCTGTGTCCCCAGTCAACGTGAGTGAGCGTCGAGCTACCAGGCAGCGAGTCCCTGCAGTCCGCTCGCCGCCGCGCCGGCGGGAGTGTCGGGACGTCCGGAGAGCGTACCCGTGCCGCCGACCTCGAATGCCGCGATGTTGCCGCTGCCCGCTTCGAGCGCGTACAGGAATCGATCACCGGCCGCGAGGTCGAGGTCGAGCGGAGTCGAGCCAGCGCCGGTGGGGCCTGCCTGGGCGTCGAGCAGAGTGACGACGCCGTCATCGGCGACGCGCAGCGCGGCGATCGCGTTGCTCGCCGAGTTCGCGGCGAATGCCAACGCTCCGTCGGCGGTGAGGATGAGCCAGCATGTTGCCTTGCCGCCAGCGTCGAGCGACGGGGTGATCACGTTGAGCACGCCGCTGGCCGCGATCGCGTACGAGGATACGGCCCCGTTAGGCGCCGCGCCGGCAGCCTCGGTAATGATCGGGTGACCACCCGGCGTGACATCAAAGCCGAATGGCGTGGCGCCGTTCGAGGCCGTCACGACCGGTTCACCCGGTCGGCCGTTCGCCGCGACCGGGAACGTTTCGATCCGATTGGCGCCGCGCTCGGTGACGACGAGCCACGCGCCATCCGGCGTGAAGTGAATCGTCGATGCGCCAGCGGCGCCGGGCGCCAGGGAGCGCGTCGAGTGTGGTATCGGGATGAGCTTCCCGCGCGGATCGACCCGAAGTCCACTCACGGTGTTATCGCCGGCGTTGAGCACGAACAGGAACCGGCCGCGCGTGGCGAGACTCACGGGTAGATCGCCGCCGGAGCCTGCACGATCGGCGAATTCGAGCGAGCCATCGTGAGCGACGCGAAATGCGGACACGTCATCGCTGCCCGCGTTCACCGCGAAGAGCAGCCGATGTCCGCCGTCGAGCAGCAACGCGTATTGCGACTGCAGCGGGTCGACCGTTCCACCCGTCCCGCGCCCGCCGGTTGGGACCGTTCCGATGCTCGTGAGCGAGCCGTCGGCCGCACGGCGGAAGGCCAGGACGGCATTGGCGCTCGCGCCGTTGGTCATCGTGTAGACGCCGCCGACATCGTTCGTGGACGGAGCGTGATGGGCCGACAGCGCCGTCGCGTCGGCGGGCGATGTCGGTGAAACGGCTTGGTCGGTGCAGGCAGCAATCGCGACGAGTACGCCGATGCCGACCGCAGCGGGTTTGAATCGAATGAGCCGTTTCATAACGAGTCCCCCGAGCCTGTGGTGGCGGACCGGGTCGCGAATCGGGGCGATTCGACCGGGGTCGTGAAGCCAGCCGCTCACGCCTGCGGCCCAGTAAAGATGGGGACCGAAGCGACGGCAGATCGCGGGCCAACTGGTGCATCGTCGCACGAGCCAGTCGGCGCGAATTCCGCGAACTGGCACATCAGGTACATCGGGGCCAGCTGGCGCATCGGCTGGAACCTCGACTGCACGAAACCACCGACCCGTCACCAGTCTCAACCTCATCGGGCCAGCGGTGAACACGAGGAGAACGCGTGGTGCGATATCGACTGGAGCTCGCAGAAGTGCTGCGCCAGTGTTTCGTCAGCGGATTGTATCTCGGCGTGTTACAACCAGGCTCGCTGCTTCCGAGCGCGCGTGATCTCGCGGCTGAAATGCGTATTGACCGCGAAGGGATCACCTGCCCTGGGGGCCGAAGGCGGTCAGGCCGCCCCTGGTCGGTATCAGCTCGGAGAAACCAACACCGCCGCGCAGGACGGATCGAATGCTAGCTCTGTGAGCTCACGGCATTCGTCGTCCGCCTTCCGACGGTGCAACTCTGACCGGAAGACTCGTATCCCCGTCAGTGTGCGGATTCCTGGAGTCGGCCGATGGGGGATCCGTGACGCGGAAGAGCTCTTCCGTTCGTGTGGCTCGAAGCAGGGACTCCGTATCCCTAAAGACCTGCGCCGCCGCTGGTCGCCCCTGATATTCGAGAATCTCCGACAGCGCCAATCCGACGAAAGCGTACGTTACCGGAATCGAGACGGACGCCCGGTCGGGCCAATCGCCTTTCCTGACGAGCGATCGGGGCCCCTGAAAGACATCGGTCCACAAGGCCAGCGAGCGCGGCACGTCGACGAACCCCTGGCCGGGAACCAGGACGGTATCGACGCCCGCCGTCGCGGCCCGCGTGAGCAGTTTGCGAGCGAGCCCCTGCCCCAACAGATACGGGCCGAAGCCGAACTCGTCGCCATACCCGGCGGTGGTGCGACTGAAGTAGATCGGCCTTCCGACGTTGTCCTTGATGGCGCGCAGCACGAAGATGTCGGCCTTGGTGAGCATCCGCGGTGCGATCGTCGTCTGGAAACCTCCGGCATCGAACCGCTGGGGCTCGGTCACGTTGACGTACAACGGGATCCGGTCGACCTCATCGAGTGTCAAGCGCACCGGCGGCGCACTCGGCTTGGGCCACGACCTGCCGCGGTAGATGGCCGGGCCGCGCGCCGCGTCGTACTCGCGAACCGGCGCGCGGATGAGCTGACGGGGATACCAATCCGTGTTGAGTAACTCGGTGCACAGGACGACGACGTCGCGCCGGATGCCCTCGACCTCCTGCGCGTACCAGAGCGGGAAGGTGTCGTTGTCGCCGGCGGTGACGAGAATGCCGTAGGGCTCGACCGAGTTGAGTAGATCCGCCGCGAAGTCGCGCGTGGTCGTGTCCTGGGCGCGCGAGGCGCCGCTCCAGTTTCCCAACAGCGGGATGAGTGCCAACACGAGCACCGGCGAGGCGACGAGCCAGCTGCGCTGCCGCGGGAGCTGCAGCGTCTCGCGCCCGTGCCTAACGGTTTCCGACCCGACGAGCGCGGCCATCGCCTCCCACACGTACACGATCCCGAGCGCGGCCCAGACGCTCCACGCCGAGAAGCTCCAGAGGTAGAAGTAGTCGCGGTCGCGCACCTCGCGCGCGACGTTGTCGCCCAGCTCGGGCGCCTGCGAGTAGCCGTACTTGAAGTTCAGGTAGTAGATGAGCAGCAGCGTCATGGTGACCATGAGCGGGCCGAAGAACCAGAACGACCGCCGGTCCCGCTGCCAGTGCACCCACCCGCCCAGGAGGCCGAGGATCAGGAACACCGTGGCGAGCGCCGTCTGCAGCGCGGGCCGCTCCCCGTGCGCGTCGCGGAGCCACTGCCACTTGAAGTACATCCACCACATGCCGACCTGCGCCCCGATGGGCGCCTGGCGCTCGACCACGGGCGGCTTCCCGTACTGCTCGCGGTTGAAGTTGTACTTGAACGCGACCCACGTCTGCTCGCTCAGCGTGCAGTCGATGCCGATCTGGGTACGGCATCCAGTGGGCTCCCCCTCGTTGATGGCCGGGAAGTACGCGGCACGAATTGGTTGCGTCGCGAACGGACTCACGCCCAGCAGCATCGCGCCGGAGCAGGCAAGGAGCAGCCGCCACCGGAGGAGGGTACGCGGGCGCCGGACCAGCACGGCGATCGCGACCGCCGGGGCCGCGAGCATGCCCGCCATGTGGTTCGCGTAGCCGAGCCCGAGGAGGTACGCGATGAGCACGAGGATCCGGTCGGCCCCGGGACCGTCCGGCTCGTCGCACCACCGCACCGCGAGCCACGCGATCAAGGCGATGCCCGCGAGGCTCACAGTGTACACCTTCTCGTTCACCACCGACTGACTCCACACGGTGAACGCCGTGGCGCCGAGGAGCGCGGCGAGCGAGCCGCCTACGATCCGTTGCCAACGCGTCCGGAGCCACCCCACGAGGATTCGCTCCGTGACGAGGAACCACAGCCCCGCCGAGATCGCCCCCGAGAGTGCCGCGAGGAGATTCACGCGACCGGCGACGTCGGGATGGATCGGGAGGAGGGTGAAGACGCGGCCGAGGAGGATGAACAACGGATTCCCCGGCGGATGCGGGAGCCCCATGATGTAGGCGGCCGCGACGTACTCGCTCGTGTCCCACATCGCGGTGCTCGGCGCGAGCGTGAGGACGTACAGCACAAACACGAGCGTCGCGGCAGTCGCCGCGGCGAGATACGACGGGCGGGAGTCGGGCCGGGCGGAGCGAGCGGTCACGAGGAATCAGTCGTGGCGAGGGGCGCAGTCCGAAAACGGGCCTCGGCCCGAGCGTGGTCGGGCAGCCTCCGACCTCGGGCGCCCACGTATCCAACCAGGCAACCCGGATTCGAGTCACAGGGCCTGGTGAAATACGCCAGCGCATCGCCACCGTGTTCTGCCGAGGACCTCGGCTACGTTCCGGCCGAGCTCCTGCCGAACGAGGCGCCACGGATGGTGTGTCGGTGCACGTGCGGTCGGGCGGCCGCGCAGACTTCGTTCTTCATATACGTTGGACATGACCGCGAACCCTGATGTCATCACCGACAGCGGTGGCGCGCACCGGAACGCCGAGCTCGACGTCCTGATCGTGGGCGCCGGCCCGACAGGACTCGCGCTCGCGTCGCAGCTGCAATCGTTCGGCCTCCGCTTTCGCATCATCGACCGGGCGCTGGACCGCGCGCGCGAGTCGCGCGCATTGGCCGTCCAGGCCCGGACACTGGAACTCCTTCAGTCCATCGACCTCGCCGATGCGCTCGTCGCACGCGGCAATCCGAGTGCGCATCTCGTCCTCCACTTCGGGGGCGGGCGCGCCGCCGAGGTCCGGCTCGGCGGCTTCGCAGCCGCGGATACGCGCTTTCCGTTCGTCCTCTTCGTCTCGCAAGCCGAGACCGAGGCGCTCCTCGGGTGGCACCTCACGTCTCGAGGCGTGACGATCGAGCGCGGCGTCGAGTTCTCCGATTTCGCGGCGGACGCCGAGGGCATCGATGCCACGCTCCGGCACATCGATGGCCGCGAAGAGCGCGTGCGCACGAGGTATCTCGTCGGCTGCGACGGCGCGCACAGCACCGTCCGGAAGCGCGCCGGCATCGCGTTCGAAGGCGCCGCCTACCTCCAGGATTTCATGCTCGGCGACGTCGAAGCTGACGCCACCGCCGGCGCGTCGCTGGAGCCGGATTCACTGCACTCCTTCGCCGGCCGGCAGGGGACCGCGATGTTCTTTCCGCTCGGTCGCCCGGCGACCTGGCGTGTGATCGCGATATCGGCGAGCGCTGGGAAACCTCGGACGGAGACGGGCCCACAAGACGGTCCCCTCACGGGCGATCTTTCGCTCGCCGAGTTGCAGGCGGTGGTCGACGGCGCTACAGGCGGCGGAGTCCGCCTGCGCGACCCGGTGTGGCTCGCGCATTTCAGACTGCACCACCGCCAGGCCGCCCGATATCGCGTGCGGCGTGTCTTTCTCGCGGGCGATGCGGGGCACATCCACAGCCCCGTCGGCGCCCAGGGTATGAACACGGGGATTCAGGACGCGTGGAACCTCGGGTGGAAGCTGGCGTTCGTCGCATCCGGCGCAGCTGACCCGAGGCTGCTCGATTCCTACGAGGCCGAGCGATGGCCCGTGGGGCGGGTGCTCCTCCGCTACACCGACCGGATCTTCAGCGTCTTCGCACGGTCGATGTCGAGCAGTGCGGTGGCCGCATGGGTACGTCGCACCGTGGTCGCGCGTGTGCTCCCGCGCGTGATGGGCGCCGAACGGCTCCGTGCGTTGGCGTTCCGGTTCATTTCGGAGCTCGACATCCGGTATCGGAAGAGCCCTGCCGTCACCGAAGGCAGGCCGCCGCTGCGGCACGGGCCGCGGGCAGGCGACCGACTCCCGGACGCCGAGCTCACACGGAACGGGCGCGCAACCACGTTACAGCGCGAGCTCGCCGGGCCGTGCCTCCATCTGCTGCTCTGTGGTACGGTCGAAGACTGGGACGCGCAGGCCGCGGTCGTGGCGAGTCTTTCGACGCGTGGCGGCGGCATCGTGGCGGTGCATCACCTGACGCGATCGCCTGCGCCGGACACGCTGGTCGACGGCAGCGACGCCGCGTTCGCGAGGCTCGGGGTCCGCGACACCGGGCAGTACCTCGTCCGCCCTGACGGCTACGTCGCCTACCGCTGTGCGGGGACTGATCTCTCCGCCCTCCAGCAATACCTCGGTCGGTGGTTCCCGAGGAGAAGGTGACGACCTGCCGCACGGCAGAGTGGGACTCGTTAACCACAGACACTTCGGCGCCCGCTCGCTCTTCGAAACGATATCGTCGACTGAAAATCCTCTACGCTCCTGCTGGAGCGGAAACTGCGTTGTCGGTATCGGCCGCCGGGCCGTTCGGCGGCCGGCGCCCAGCACCCATGTCTTCGGATGGAGACCGCACGATGCGCACGAAGGGAACCGTGAAGTGGTTCAGTAACGACAAGGGCTTCGGGTTCATCACGCCCGAGGACGGGAGCAAGGACCTCTTCGTCCACCACTCGGCGATCCAGGGCGGCGGTTTCAAGTCGCTCGACGAAGGCGAGAGCGTCGAGATGGTGAGCGCGGCCTCCAGCGCCGCCGCGCCTTCTGCTCAGTACTGCAGCGCGTACTGGAGCTTCACCAACAAGTGGTTCGAGGCGAAGCGGAGCTGCCGGTCCCGCGTCAGCGGGTCGAGCGTACGGAGGTTGTGGTTGTAGACGACGAACAAGTCACCCGCTGGCCTGAACGTCCAGCGCACGCGCGTGTTCGTTCCGAAGGTGTCGCTCTCGTTGTCGTACTGCAGGTAGCTGTTGAACTGCAGGTCGGGCGACACGTTCACCCGGAGCCGTGTTCCGACCACCTGCTGCGTGAAGTTTCCCTCGGCCAAGCGACCCTCGTTGCGCGTGGCGTTGAACTCGGCGATGAAGAGCGCGGACGGCTTCCACGAGGCGGTGAGCTGGTATTCATCGAGGCGCCCGGTGTAGAAGTCGCCGAACCACCAGGTGAGCTGGCCTGACAGGCGCCGCTTCGCGGCGAGCCCGGCCTCGACGCGATACCGGTTCCAGTGGTACGTGCCCTCGGGAATGACGACGCCGTCGACGATCTCGAACGGCGCGGCGAGCCGTTCACCAACCGGCACGACGTTGAGTTCGAAGCGGTCACCGCTCTCGAGTCGCCAATTGATCGGTGCCATGAATACGCGGTAGCTGTCCCACCGGCCGCCCAGGTCGCTCACGAGCGTCGTCTGGAACTCGTGGAACATCTGCCGGACATGGAGCCCGAGAATCGGCCGCCGTGGACGCGGCTGAAAGTTGATGTTGAGCGTGGCGATCTGCACCGCCGGGCGAGGGACGAAGCCTAACGACGGGTCGAATCCGTCGCCGAGCCACTTGTAGGTCGCCGCGACGTCCCAGAGGTCATTGGGGTAGTCGATCTTCCCACCCCACGCGCTCTTTCGCCCGCTGAGCGCGTCACGGTCCATGGCGAGTCCCCACACGCCGACGAGAAAGTTCTTGTCGCCACGGAAGCGCGACGTCTGGTACGTGAGGTCGGGGCCCACGAGCCACGCGTTGCCGCGGCCGAGGGGGTCGCCGACCGTGGCGATGGCACCGACCGATGACTCGCCGAGCACGTTCTGCTTCACCCGCACGACGCCCATCGTGTTGGCAGTGCTGAGCGTATCGAGTGCGCCGCCCGCGTTTCCGGTGCGCACCGCGAGCGCGCCGAAGCTCGTGCCGGCTTCGCGACCATTGACCTTGAGCCCGACGTCGAGCGGGACTTCGGTTCCGCCAAGCAGGCCGATGCGCCGGCTGAAGAACGGGCGCACATCGTCGTTCGTCCCGAGCCCGAAGTCGAAGATGTCGGAGCCCTGAAGAAAGAACGTGCGCTTCTCCGGGAACACCAGCGGGAACCGCGTGAGGTTGGTGCGTCGCGTGTCGACCTCGGTCTCCGCGAAGTCCGTATTGATCGTGAGTGACGTGAGGGAATTCGCGCCGATGCGCTGGGTCGCGTCCAGGCTGGCGTCGCGCGAGCCGTCCCAGCCGGCCCCGGGCCCGGCGATCCCGGCGCCGCCCGTGATGGCGGGGCGTACGGTGAGACCGAGCCCCAGGTCGAACGGTGGCACGTCGGCCAGGAGTCCGGCCCGGCTTGTCATCCCGATCTTGACGTCGCGGTCCGGCGTCGCCCAGCGGTCGGTCTCCTGCAGCCGCTGAACCCGCCGCTGGATGTTGAATCCCCAACTCGTGAGCCCACGGCGGAAGAGGAGGCTCTTCGCGGGGAGGCGAATCTCCACCGACCACCCGTTAGGCGTGCGCGCGCTGGCCGCCTCCCACACCGCGTCCCAGTTGGCATTCTCTCCTTCGCCCTGGTTCACGACGAGCGCGTCATACCGGGCCCCGTTGGGGTTCACGGCGAACACGTAGCCGGAGCGGCCGTCCAGGTAGGTGTCGAGGACGACCTTGATATGGTCCTCGCTCGAAAGATCGGCGTCGCGAGCGCGGGCGAAGGTCGTGATGCGTGAGGGCTCCGGGTCGTCGGCACGGATGCCGATCACGAGCCCCGCGCCATCGCCCAGCACGCGCACGACGGTGCGGCCGCTCGGCGTTCCGCCTTCCGCCGGTTCGATCTGCGTCAGATCCGCGATCGAGTCGGCGGTCGCCCATGCGGCCTCGTCGAGGCGACCGTCGAGTCGCAACGTTCCTGTGAGATGCCCCACGCGTAGCCCGGACCGCGACGGCTCGGCGCGTGCTCGGCTACTGTCGGCGCGCGGCGAGGCCGCTCCCGCCTGGTGCGCCCGAACCGGCGACACGGCAAGCAGTGGCACACCGAACAGCGATACAGCAAGCAACGGGGCGGTGGTCGCACGGCGTGCCGCGCCGCCGGGGCGGCGCCTTGCGATCACGACGTCGGTGGCTTCGAGTTCGTCTTGTCCAACGCCGCGCGGAGTCCACGCGCGAGCTTCAGCGCGTCGTCGTTCACCCAGAAGTGCATGAAGAAGAGGCGGGGCTCCTCGGTCAGCATGTGGTTGTGGAGCGACGTCACCTCGATTCCGTTCTCTCGCAGAGTGCGAATGACCGGATTCACTTCCGAGGCGATCATGACGAAGTCGCCGGTGATCGCCGCTTTGCCGGCGCCGGTCGGCTGGAAGTTGATCGCCGTGCCGAGTCCCATCGACGGCGGAATCTCGAAGTCGCCCTCGCGGATCGTCTCCGCGCGCGGCACGCTCACCAGGTAGACGCCACCGCTCACGCGCCCCGCGTACCCGAGCGCCTGCGCGATCTGCGTGGTGTCGATCCCGAATTCGCCGCCGCCGGCCGCGCCGGCTGCCGGCGCGGCCGGCGGCGCCTTGGTGAGCGCAACCGCCGAGCGGATCGTTTCGGCAATCTTCACTGGGTCACCGTGCCCATGGACGTGCACGTAGTAGACGCGCGGTGACTCGTGCAGGAGATGGTGGTGGACGGCAGTCTGCTCGACGCCACCCATCTGCAGCCTGGTGATGACCGGGTTGAGCTCGGCCTCGCTGAGCACGAGATCGCCCATCGCCATCACGCCGCCAGTCGCCGCCTTCATCGCCACCCAGCCGCCTAACGCGAGAGCCGGCCTGATCGGCACGCCCGCCGCCGTCACGTGCATGTCGCCACGCGGGAAGTTGAAGCGATGGACGTCACCCGGTTGGGCCACACCGGCTCGCCCCATCGCCGCGTCGACCTTCTTCCAGTCCACAGAGTCAGCCTGGAACGCGGCGGACCCGCGCGCCGCGGGCGGGACGTCAGCGGCGTTCACGGCCCGCGTCTCTCCGGAGCTTCCACACCCCACGGCGACGAGGGCAAGGCCGGTGAGCGCCACACACCGGTGGAGGGCACCACGATTGATGATTGGCTGGGACGACATAGGGCACTCCTGGATTTCTGGATGACTACTGCATCGAGATGAATCGCGCGGGCTCCATGGCAGCCGGCGAGCGCGTGATTCAACTGCGCTGGGAATATCGCCCCGCCTCAGACCACCTTCAACGGGGCCACCCGACATGTCAGGGCAGCTCGTCCAGGAGCGGAACCAGTCGACGAACGATCTCGTCGCGGGCGGCCTCGTACCCGTCGCTCACGGCGGGGACGTCGTCCCAGCGAATGACCGGTCGGGCCGCCGCTTGCTCCCGCAAGCGGCCGTCGAGGTCGCAGCCGAACGACACCACGAGATCGGCCTGGTGCACAGCGTCGTCCGTCAGGGGCCGGGGTCGCCTCCCGAGGACATCGAACCCGTCCGTGCGGAGACCGGCAACCACGTGTTGCGGCACCTCCGCGTCGGGTTCGACGCCGGCCGAGGTGGTCTCCACCGGGCGGCCATGCTCCGCCGCCAGGCGCCGAAAGTGTTCAGCGGCGATCAGACTCTTGGCCGAGCCGTGCAGACACACGAAGAGAACCGTGGGGCGGGAAGGCATCGGGGCACCGGGGTTCGGTCCGAAGCGATATGCGCTTGATTCAACTGTGATATTGTCGTAGGTTGGCGCGAAGGACAATGCCATCCGAGACGCTGATCGCTTCCCGCGAGTCCGCCGACGGGCGCTGGCTCCTGCTCATCCACCAGATCCCGCCCAAGCCCGACTACCTGCGGGTAAAGGTCGGGCGGCGCCTCGCGCGCGTGGGGGCCATCGCGGCGAAAAACTCCGTCTACGTCCTGCCAGAGACGGGGCAGGCGCTGGAGGACTTCCAGTGGATCCGCACCGAGATCGTCGACGGCGGAGGGGAGGCGTTCATTTGCCGGGCGGACTTCATCGATGGACTGACCGACGAGGAAATCCGGCGCCTCTTTCGCGAGGCGCGCGCGAACGACTTCAAGGACATCGCGGCCTCGGCGCAGGGGCTGCTCGAGATGATGGACGGGCAGGAGCGCGAGCGCGCCACGTCGGACCGTGTGCAAAACGATCTGGCGCGGCTCCGGCGTCGGATGAGTGCAGTCGTGGCCCTCGACTTCTTCGATGCGCTCGAACGTCGCGCGGCTGAGGAGTCCCTCGAGGCGGTAGAGGAGCGGCTCCGGCCGACGTCGAAGCCTGACGGCGCGAGGGAGGGCGGCCCGAACGACCGCGCCGAGTATCGCGGCCGTACCTGGGTGACGCGCCAGGGCATCTTCGTCGACCGCATCGCGAGCGCGTGGCTGATCGTGCGCTTCATCGACCCGAACGCACGGTTCAAATTCGTCCCGCATCAGGGCTACCGGCCGGCGAAGGGCGAGCTGCGCTTCGATATGTTCGAGGGCGAGTTCACGCACGAGGGTGACCGGTGCACGTTCGAGACGCTCGTGAACCGATTCGCCCTCGACGAGCCGGCGCTCCGCTCGCTCGCCGAAGTGGTGCACGACATCGATGTGAAGGACGGGAAGTTCGGGCGCGTCGAGGCAGCGGGAATCGAACAGGTGCTCGCGGGCATCGCGGGCGCGTACCCCGATGATGCGGCACGGCTGGAGCGGGGGTGGCAGCTGTTCGACGAACTGTACGCACTGCACAGCGCGGAAGGCCGGACAGTCGCATCGCCCGCGAACGTCGAGCCATGACGGGAACGGAGCACGTCGCGGTTCGCCCTTCGCTTCGTGAGCTCCTGCGCTTCTTCCTCTGGCTCGGCGCGGCGGGCTTCGGCGGCCCGATCGCGCTCGTGGGGTACATGGAACGCGAGTTCGTCGACCGTCGCGGGTGGGTGACGCGGCAGGAGTTCAAGGACGGGATCGCGTTCTCGCAACTCGCTCCGGGGCCGCTCGCCGCGCAGCTGGCGATCTATCTCGGCTGGCTGTGCGCCGGGGTGCGCGGCGCGACCCTGGTCGGCGCAGCGTTCGTCGGTCCGTCGTTCCTGATGGTGCTCGCGCTCGCGGCGCTGTACCTCCGTTTCGGGGGAATGTCGTGGCTGCAAGGAGCCTTCTACGGGATTGGCGCGGCGGTGATCGCGATCATCGCCAGGAGCGCGGTCGAACTGGCGCGGACCACCCTTGGGCGTGACCGCCTGCTGTGGGCGCTGATCATCGTCAGCGCGGGCGTGACGGCATGGACCGAGTCGGAGATCGTCTGGGTGTTCGTGCTCAGCGGCATCCTCACGCTGGCCGTGAGGGCGCCGCCGCGCCTGACGATGCCGAACGCGGCCTCCCTCGTGCTGCCCGTCGGCATATCCGTTCCTCCGCGAGTGTCCACGCAATGGATTGCCGCAGGGCTGCTCGGTGCGGCGCCCTTGGGCCTGCTCGGGACGATCTTCTTCAATTTCGCGTCCGCCGGCCTGTTCGTCTTCGGGAGCGGACTCGCGATCGTGCCGTTCCTGCACGGCGGTGTCGTGCAGCAGTTCCATTGGCTCACTGAACGGCAGTTTCTGGACGCCGTCGCCGTCGCACTCATCACGCCGGGACCGGTTGTGATCACGGTGGCGTTCATCGGCTTCCTCGTCGCCGGACCGCTCGGCGCGACCGCGGCAGCGGCCGGCGTGTTCGCCCCGGTATATCTGATCACGGTGCTGCTGGCACGGCACTACAGCCGTTGGAAGGCGAATCGCAGCGTACGCGCCTTCGTCGATGGCGTCACCGCCGCGGCGACGGGGGCGATCGCCGGGGCCGCATTCGTGCTCGGGAAGCGAGCGGTGATCGACCTCCCGACGGCGGTGATCGCAACCCTGACGCTCGGGCTCCTACTCGGCGTCCGCAAGATTCCAGAGCCGTTCGTCATCCTCGCCGCTGGCATCGCGGGTGTCGTCTTGCAGAATGCGCGCGGAGGATGATGCCTGAACGATGCGCGACGATCTCACCGCCACCGCACGCAGACCATGACGAACTATCGACGCAGTGTGCTGATAGTCGCGCTGGGCTCTCTCGCGCCAGCGACGCCCTTCGCCCAGGGCAGCTCGTGCTTCGCTACGCCGACATCGATGACGCCCGCCACTTGGCGGACCACGACGCCGAAGCCAGCGGCCGGAGCGCCCCGCGGCGCGTTACGCGTCGTGCAAGACCATCCGTTACCCGGGCCAGCCAATCGCTTCGACTACCAAAGCGTCGATCCCGTGTCCGGTCGGCTGTACATGAACCACATGAATGCGGGACGCCTCGTCGTGTTCGATCTGAAGGCGTCGAAGGTGGTCTCCGAGGTTCCCGATCTCCCTCGAGCGACGGGCGTGCTGGCGGTGCCGTCGCATCACAAGGTATTCGTCTCCGCCGCCGGGAAACGCGAAGTCGCGATCATCGACGACCGGACGCTGGCGGTGAGTGCGCGCGTCGGCGGCATACGGTTCCCCGATGGAATCGCGTTCGCGCCCGAAGCCGGCAAGGTGTTCGTGTCGGACGAGAGTGGTCATGCCGATGTCGTGATCGACGCGCGGACGAACGCGAAGCGATCCACGATCGACCTTGGAGGGGAAGCGGGTAACACGCACTACGACTCGGTGTCGCACTGCATCCTCGTCGCCGTCCAGACCAGGAATCAGCTCGTCGCCATCGACCCGGTGTCCGAGAAGATCGTGGCGCGATATGATCTGCCCGGTTCAGACACTCCGCACGGGTTCACCATCGACGAGCCGGGGCGCCTCGCCTTCATCTCGGGTGAAGGGAACGCGACGCTCCTCGTGCTCGACCTGCGAACTATGAAGGTCATTGCAACCCATCCGGTGGGCGACGGCCCCGACGTGCTCGCGTGGGACCCGGCATGGCGGCGCCTGTACGTGGCGTCCGAGGGCGGCGTCGTCAGCACGTTCGAGGCTCAAGGCCGCGAACTGCGCGCGCTCGGTGAGTATCGCGCGCCACACGCGCACTCGGTGGCCGTCGACCCGGCGACGCATCGCGTCTACCTGCCGCTCGAGAACGTGAACGGGCGTCCGGTGCTACGAGCGATGGCGCCTGCAGGGGTGGAGCGTTAGGCATGTCTGGCCGTGGTGGCGTCGGGGGAAAACTCGACACCGGAGTGATTCGGCGATGCGTTGGGTGACCCGGAAGCAGATCAGGGTCAACCGAGCTGCGACGGCGTGGCTCGTTCGCCGCTTCATCGACCCGGACGCCACCTTCGAATTCACGGAGCCTGACCAGGTCGCCGCCGTCGAGCGAACGGCTGGCGCGATAGGCTTCGACGCGCCCGGAGCCCGCTACCCGCACGTCGATGCGCTCGGCCGGTGCTCGTTCGAGGCGCTCGTCGACGAGCACTGCGCGTCCGACGCCGTGCTGCGGCGGCTCGCGCTCATCGTAAGAAGCGCGGACTTGCCTGACGCGATCGGTCGCACGCCCGAGGGCGCGGGGCTGCGCGCCATCTCGCGCGGGTTCCCGCTCGTCTCACGAGACGACCACGAGACGGTGGAACGTGCGTCCTTCCTCTACGACGCGCTATATGCGTGTCTACAGGAGGAACTCGAGAAGGCCTGACCGAACCCATGGCTTGAACGTTCGCATCAGGACTGGGCGACCCCTTCCGAGAGCCGCAACTCCGGATTCCAGCCGCCCAAACGAGCTGCAGACGCCGATGGCGCTCGTGATCCTGGGCGGCCTGCTCTCGTCGATGGCGCTCGACATGATCCTGCTGCCGGCGCTGTACTGGTTGTACGGTGAGCGGGCGGCCGAAGTGGAGACGGAAACCGACGATGTGCCAGGGGGCGTGGTGCCTGCCCGAACATGGCGACGGCAACATATGGGTGACCGCGCGGGTGTGATGCTCGCGCTCCTCGCGGCGGCACTCTTTGGGATCAGTGCGCCGTTCGCGAAGCTGCTCCTGACTGGCGCGGCGCCGCAGCTGCTTGCCGGACTGCTCTACCTCGGTTCGGGGCTTGGGCTCGCCGTCGTATGGCTGCGGCAGCGTACGCTGCAGACCGCGCGCGAGGCACCGTTGACACGCCGCGACGCGGGGTGGCTGGCCGGTGCAATCGCGTTCGGCGGCGGCCTCGGCCCGGTGCTCCTCATGGCCGGACTCGCCCGCACGCCCGCGTCGAGCGCATCCCTCCTGCTCAACCTGGAAGGGGTCTTCACCGCGCTGCTCGCCTGGTTCGTGTTCCGCGAGAACTTCGACCGGCGCATCGCGCTCGGTATGCTGGCCATCGTGCTCGGCGGCGTGGCGCTGTCGTGGGAAGGTGCGGTGCGATGGGGAGGGCTCGCCGGCCCGCTTGCGGTGGCCGGCGCGTGCCTCTGTTGGGCCATCGACAACAACCTGACGCAGAAGGTGTCCGCCGGCGACCCGGTGCAGATCGCGATGCTCAAGGGGCTCACGGCCGGGAGCGTCAACACCGCGATCGCCAGCGCGTTAGGCGCGACGTGGCCGACCGCGCCGCGCGTCGGGGCGGCGCTCCTCCTCGGCTTTCTGAGCTACGGGGTCAGCCTGGTGTTGTTCGTGCTCGCGCTGCGCCACCTCGGCACCGCGCGTACGGGCGCGTACTTCTCCGTGGCGCCGTTCGTCGGCGCGGCCGTTTCATTGGGCGTGTTCCGTGAGCGGCCGACCCCGTTCTTTGCCGTTGCGGCAGCGCTCATGGCCGTCGGTGTGTGGCTTCACCTCACCGAGCGCCACGAGCACGAGCACGCACACGAGGCCATGGAGCATGCTCACCCGCACGTGCACGACATCCATCACCAGCACGAGCACCAGCCGGGGGACCCGCCGGTAACCGATCCAACGCCGCACACACATCCCCATCGGCATACGCCCGTCGTGCACACGCACCCGCATTACCCGGACATCCACCATCGGCACGGGCACGACTGACCGCGCGGGCCGGAAGCCGTTCGTCGTCGCGACCTTCCTGGCCGTCGGCCTCTTTCCGATCGCCGTTGTGGCCTCGCGAAGCTACGGCGCGCTCCTGCTCGCGTTCGTGGTCGGCGGTCCGCGCGACCTCGACGAGCCGGCCCGGAAGGTGCTGATCGTCGACCTTCCGCAGCCACACCTGCGCGCATGGGCCATCGGCCTCTTCTCCTACTCTCGTTCGGAGTGTAGCCACCGCGTTGCACGCTTGGAGGTACAGATGCACGGACGGACTCCACGCGCGCACACCGCCTGTTCTTCACGCACTGCTGGGCGAACGACGACGCGGTCAAGCTCACCCGCGGGCCGCGCGCCGCGCTCGACCGCATGGCGACGAGACCGGCCCGGCGGACCGCGTCGCGGTGAAGCGGGCGTGACCACACCGAGCGCATCGGCGCGGCCCAGAGCGGCGACCATGGGACGGCTCATCCGCGTGCTCGCCCTCTGCCTGGCAGGCCGCGTCCCGGCGGTCGCGAGCGCGCAGCCGACCGGTCGGCCGGCGGCGGTGTTCGTCGTGCGGCACGGCGAGAAGGACACCGTCCCGCACGAGAACCCGCCGCTGAGCGCGGCGGGCCGGGCGCGGGCGGAGGCGCTCGCAGCGGCGCTCCGCGACGCGGGGGTCACGGCCATCGTCATCACGCAGCAGCGCCGCACCCAGCAGACCGCGGCGCCGCTGGCGGCAGCACTCCACATCACGCCGGTGTCGGTCCCGATCGACGGCGCGAAGCCCGACGAGCACGTCCACGCGGTCGCCGAGGCCGTGCGCCGCATGGCCGGCGACGGCGGCGTCGTGCTCGTCGTCGACCATCAGAGCACGCTCCCCGGCATCATCGCAGAGCTGGGCGGGCCCAGGCCGGCGACGATGTGCGACGTCGAGTTCTCGAACCTCTACGTTCTCCTGCCCGTCACCGCCGGCGGGATGCGCCTCGCCCGCGCGCACTACGGCGCGCCCGACCCGCCGCACGATTCGAGCTGTACGATCACCCCGCGCTCGCCGCCGTGATCCACGACGAGCGACGACGCACCGATGCCGCTCGTCCGAGGGCGCCGACGCCACGCCGGGAGAAGTTGCCACGGGGGACCGGGCGCGGCATCGTGAGGTGCGGGGCCCGGTAGTGTTCCTCGGCGCTCAGGCGGATACCGTCGCCCGCCAGCGCTGCGGCTCCTCACCGAGCCAGCTCGGGTGGCTCGCCGTGCCGTCGTAGATCGAGGTCGTCTTGAACAGCTCGAACTTGCCGCTCGCCGCTGCGTCAGCGGTGCGCGCGAGCAGCGCCGCGACCTGCGCGTCGCTCATCGGCCGGAACGTGCGCGCGGCCTCGAACGCCTGGTCGAGGATCTCGAGGCTGTCGCAGCCGGTGATGACGACCGACGTCGGGAGATTCAGCGCGTAGTGCAGGCACTCGATCGCGCTGACGGTGCGCGACTGGAGAATGCGCCCGTTCGCCATGGGCTTCATCCCGAGCACGCCGATGTCCCGCCGCACGAGCTCGGGGAGCACGAGGCGCTCGAAGCTGCGGAAGTGCGCGTCCATGACGTTCAGCGGCATCTGCACCGTGTCGAAGGTGAAGTCGTGCTTCTTCGCGACCTCGAGCATGTAGAGGTGGATGTGCGGGTCCTTGTGCCCGGTGAACCCGATGTACCGGAGCTTGCCCGCGGAGCGCGCCTCGACGAGCGCCGCGTTCGCGCCGTCCTCCTCGAAGATGCGGTCCGGGTCCTCGAACCGGAGCACTTCGTGGTGCTGCACGAGATCGATGCGGTCCGTCCGGAGGCGGCGGAGCGATTCGTCGAGCTGGCGCGCGGCCGCTCGAAGGGAGCGGCCGTCGATCTTCGTCATCAGGAACACGCGCTCCCGGTACCCGTCACCTAACGCCTTGCCCATCCGGCGCTCGCTCTCGCCGTCGTTGTAGTCCCAGGAGTTGTCCAGGAACGTGATGCCGCGGTCGACCGCGCTGCGAACGATCCGCATGGCGAGCTGCTCGGTGACGTGCTCGAGCGAGAGGTGCCATCCGCCGAGCCCGATCGCCGAGACCCGCTCCCCCGTGCGGCCGAGGACCCGGTACGGCATGTCGGGATACTGTAGGCTTGTGGACATAAGCAGTCTCCTTGGTGCGACGGACGGTGACGTGGCTGGTGGGCAGCGCACCCAGCGGGAGCGCACGGTCGGGGCACGACGGGTGCGTGTCCGTATGCGCGGCAAGCCCCGTGCAATCCGCGCCGGCGTGACGCGCCTCTCGACTATCCCGCATCACTCGCGGAAGTGGTCGCGGTCGCCGCCACCGACTCGTTCAACGTGTGGGCGTCCTACTCATCCTGCCCGGTCGTCTCGTGACCGCTCATACGAGAATCAGCCGCGCACCTCCGGCACGTGCGCACGACTCGGCACACGCAGCCTCCGGCACGCCGAATCAGGTGGGCCGGATGTGACGGACGTCAGTCGGGCATCGGACCACACACGCGCCGGATTTCGCCCGGCACAAGCGCCTCCGCCATCCGGGTTGCGCGCGCCGCTGCCGGTGCCGCACCGTGTGACGGCGCGGTCCGGCGGACGGCATCCACGATGCGGCGTGATCGACGTCCTCTGGCTCGAACGCGACGGCTCGGGGCGGGGGGCGGGGGCGTTCGAGGTGGAGCACACGACGTCGATCTATTCGGGGATCGTGCGGATGCTCGCCCTCGCCCTCGGGGCGCCCGACGCGGCCGTGACGCACCTGTTCCTCGTCGCGCCCGACGACCGCGAGGCCGACGTCAGGGCGCAGCTCGCCCGGCCGGCGTTCAGGCGCGTGTCGGACCTCCACGTCCGCTACCTGCCCTACGGGGAACTGGACCGGCACCGGGAGGCGATGGCGCGCTTCGGCACGGGCATGAAGCCCGTGGAGGCGGTCGCCCGGACGCTGTCGTGAGGCCGCGGCATCCCCGAGGACGTAATCGGGCGGCGGCGCTCGGCATCGTGGCGGAGCCGCTCAGGACGCGTCGCCGTCCAGCTCGCGCGTCATCTCGAGCATCGTCCGCCGGAACCCCGCGCGGGCGAACAGGCGCTGCGCGGACTCGTTCCGCTCTGCCGTCGAGAGCACGACCCGGGGCGCGCCCCGGGCCGTGAGCGCCGCCAGCGTGGCGTCGAGCAGCATCCGACCGACGCCGTGCCGGCGATGGGCGGGATCGACTACGATGTCGTACAGCACGCCCGCCGGCCCGCGCAGCGACATGTAATCGCGCCCCTCGACGCCTGCGTACGTGTAGCCGAGCACCTCGCCGTCCCGCTCGGCGACGAGGATGACGACGTTCGGCTCCTCGAGCTGCGTCCCGAGGAACGCGGCGTACGCGTGCTCGGTCTGCGGCGTGGCCGCGATGAAGCGCTCCGGGTCCAAGTCGTGGTGCATCCGGACGAGGAGCGCGCCGAGTCGGCCAATGGCCGGGAGGTCCGCGGGCGCTGCTGGGCGGACGGTGGCGGCCGGGGTGTCAGGTGGTTGCACGCGTTGGGCCGCTGGGGTCAGAAGCCGAATCGGGCCGCCTGCGAGGCGTGAATCGTGTCGTCCATCCGCTTGCCGGTTGCAGCTGTCGCGCGGCGCTCAAGTGGTGCCCCCCTCGACCCGGTAGCGGAGCCAGAGCACGTCGTTCGCGCGCCGCTCGACCGACTCCAGCGCGAGCCGGCGCGGCGCCACGCCGTCGCCGTGAACGTCGAAGAGCGCCGGCGTCCCGACGCGCCCGTCCGCCACCGGCGCGACGAGCAGGCTCACCTCGTCGATCAGCCGCGCACGCAGCATCCCGCCGTTGATCCGTCCTCCTCCCTCGAGCATCAGCGTGCGCACGCCGAAGCGCGCGCCGATCTTCTCGAGCGCTACGACCAAGTCGACGTCGCGCGCGCCGGCGAGGAGATACGACACCCCGCGCGCGCGAAGAAAGGCGAGATACTCGTCGGAGACACGCTCCGAGAGGATCGCGACGACCTGATCGCCGTCGATGTCGTTCGACTCCCAGGCGAGCCGGCCGCTCGGGTCGACGGCGAAGGCGAAGGACTCGTGAGCGCCGGGTGCGCGGAAGTCCTCGCGCGGCGCGCCGCCCGCATGCTCGCGCGCTACCTCCGCCTCGGAGCGCACGCGCTTCGCGAGCGGTTCCATCGTCACGCGGCCGCAGATCCACCCGTCTGGGTCGTAGCTCGCGTGCACCTGCTCGAAGTGTCGCCGTAGTTCGGGAGAGAGCGGCCAGCCGTCGGTGACGATGCGCCCGTCGACCGACGCGATCATGTGGCAGATCACGCGCGGGCGCCGCGACGTCGGCGACGCCGGCGTCGCTGACACCTCGGGCGCGTCGTCGACATCACCGACGTCGGCACGCATCAGCGGTCCACCTGCGCCATCTGCTTCTCGCCGTAGCGCGGCCCGGACACCTTCTCCGGCGCGAGCGCCGCGTCGAGCGTCGCCATCTCGTCAGGCGTGAGCCGCACGTCCGCCGCGCCGACGTTCTCCTCCAGGTACTTCCGCCGCTTGGTGCCGGGGATCGGCACGATGTCCGGCCCCTTGTGCAGCAGCCAGGCGAGCGCGATCTGCCCCGGCTTCACGCCTTTCTGCGCGGCGATCTCGCGCGCCGCCGACGCGGCCCGCACGTTGGCGTTGAAGTTCTCCCCCTGGTAGCGCGGATCGCCACGGCGAAAGTCGCCCTCCGGGTACTCCTCGGCGCGCCTGACATTGCCGGTGAGGAACCCGCGGCCTAACGGCGCGAACGGAACGAGGCCGATCCCCAGCTCGCGCAGCAGCGGAATGATGCGCGGCTCGAGGTTGCGCTCCCACAGCGAATACTCGCTCTGGAGCGCCGAGATCGGATGCACGGCGTGGGCGCGGCGGATCGTCTGCTCGCCCGCCTCCGAAAGGCCGAGGAAGCGCACCTTCCCCTCGCGCACGAGGTCCCCCATCGCGCCAATGACGTCCTCGATGGGCACCGCGGGGTCGACGCGGTGCTGGTAGAGCACGTCGATGTGGTCGGTGGCAAGCCGCCGCAGCGAGCCCTCGACGACCTCGCGGATGTGCGCCGGCCGACTGTCCACGCCGGCGATGACGCCATTCGCGTCGAACTTGAAGCCGAACTTGGTCGCGATGGTGAGGCGGTCGCGCCCGCACTCGAGCTCCTTCAGCGCTCGGGCGAGCAGTTCCTCGTTCCTGTAGGGCCCGTACGCCTCGGCCGTATCGAAGAACGTCACGCCGAGCTCGATGGCGCGGTGAATGGTGGCGATGGACTCGCGCTCGTCGCGCTCTTCGGCGGTGCCGTAGGCCTGGGTCATCCCCATGAGGCCGAGGCCGAGGGCCGAGACGGTGAGGCCCTGGGTGCCTAACGTGTGCGTGGGAAGCATCTCTGATTCTCGCGTAGGAGGTGACGTCTCAGAGCTCGATCATGACCTTGATCGCCTCGCGCTCGTTCATCGCCCGGTAGCCATCGGACACCCCGTCGAGGTTCGTCACGCGATCGAACACGCGCCCCGGCTCGATTCTGCCTTCGAGGACATCCGGCAGCAGTTGCTCAATGTAGGCGCGGACGGGAGCCGGACCGCCGGCGATGGTGATGTTGTTGAAGAACGTCGGCACGGCCGCGGGGATCGACGCGTCCTGCGGCACGCCGACGCGGCCGACTGCGCCGCCCGGGCGAGCGATGCTCAGCGCCGTGAGCGTCGACTGTTCGTACCCGACGCACTCGAGGACGGAGTGGGCGCCGAACCCGCCGGTGAGCGCGCGCACGCGCTCGACCGCCTCGTCACCGCGCTCACTGACGATGTCCGTCGCGCCGAACTCCCGCGCCAGCGCGATGCGGTCGGGATGGCGGCCCAGCATGATGATCTGCTCGGCGCCGAGCCGGCGGGCCGCGATCACGCCGCACAGGCCGACCGCTCCGTCGCCGACGACGGCCACCGTCTTGCCGGGTCCGACCTTGGCAGCAAGGGCCGCGTGATGTCCGGTCCCCATCACGTCGGAGAGCGTGAGCAGCGAAGGCATCAATGCGTCGTCGCGGCCCACCGGAAGAACGACGAGCGTGCCGTCCGCCTGTGGAGTACGCACTGCCTCGCCCTGCCCGCCGTCCACGTCAGGACTGCCCCACCCGCCGCCGTGGAGACACGAGGTCTGCAACCTCTCCCGGCAGAAGACGCAGGTGCCGTCGGACCAGACGAACGGAGCGACGACGAGGTCGCCCGGCCTGATCGTGCGGACCTCGGTGCCCACGGCATCGACAACACCGATGAACTCGTGTCCCATACGTCGCCCGGCCTCGCTGGGCTTCATCTTCCTGTACGGCCAGAGATCGCTGCCGCAGATGCACGCGCTGGTGATGGTGATGAGGGCGTCGGTCGGCTCGATCAGCCGCGCGTCGGGAACGGTTTCGACGCGGACATCGCCCGCGCCGTACATCACAGTTGCTCGCATGTTGGGCTTTTCCGTGTCAGATGACGATCACTGGCTTGATCAAGGTCGCATTCCTGTTTCGCTCGAGAGCCATCTACACCGCATGCGCGGCGGGCTCTTCGTCGAAAGCGAGGGACGACGAGAGGTCCCGGTAGGCGTCGATCTGTGCCTTCAGATCGGCGACCACCTGCTCCGCGGTGGCAATGGCATCGGCTCCGGCGATGAAGCGGCGCGGCGGCGGCTCCTGGCTCGCAATGCTGATGAGCGCTCGCGCGAGCTTCGCCGGGTCGCCGGATTGCTGGCCATTCTGGGCTTTCCAGAACTCCAGCTGCGCCGTTCTGCGCTCGTCGTAGTCGTGGATGGATGGCTCGGCGTAGTTCGTCGATTGCTCCGTGAGGAGCTCCGTGCGGAAGAACCCCGGGTTGACGATGGTGGTGGTGATGCCGAACGGCGCGACCTCGGCGTGCAGCGACTCCACCCAGCCCTCGAGGCCGAACTTCGACGCGGCGTAGGCGGTACCGAACTCGAAGCCGACGAGGCCCGCTGTCGAGGAGATCGAGATGATGTGCCCCGAGCGCTGCTTGCGCATCACCGGCAGGACAGCGCGGGTGACGTTCATCGGGCCAATGAGGCTCGCCGCCAACTGCCGCTCCATCTGCTCCGGCGTCAGCTCCTCGAAGTAGCCCGCGTAAAAGCTGGCAGCGTTGTTGACCAGCACGTGGATGCGGCCGAACCGGTCGACAGCGGCCCGCACCGCCGCCTCGGCATCGGCACGGCTGGTGACGTCCAGCTTGACGGCCAGCAGGTCGTTCGACTGTCCCAAGGCCTTGGACACACGGTCGCTGTCCCGGCCAGAGGCCACAACCGCGTGGCCGGCCGCCAGGGCGGCCTTGGCGAAATCGGCGCCCATGCCACGGCTGGCGCCGGTGATAAACCAGATCTGCTTGTTATTCATGACATCTCCTTCTTCAGCGGTGGATGGACCTCGCCATCCCGCAGCAATGCTGTCTTCAACATGTCGTTGCTCTACTTCCCGAGACGCTCAATGCGGAGACGACGTCGGCGTTTCGACCCTTCTTGGCCAACGCCTCCGCACCCGACGACGTGTGGGCGATGACCAGCGTGGTGTCGTCCGCGCTCATCGAGAGCGAACGACGTTCGAGGTAATCGCGACCGGTGTTGGCCAGCACACTCGTGAGGAACTTCTCCATCACTCCGTAGTTCCAGACCTCCATCGGGATCGTCACCGTCTCGTCGCCGAAGAAACCGGAAACGTTGGCCACGTGACCACCGAGCTTCACGAGTTTCATTGCTGTGGTGAACATCTCGCCGGCATGGGCACCTCCTGCCATGCGCCTCGATCCTTTCCCTGCAGTACGTACCCCCTCATGCGTCCCCCCCCCGTCTGTCTGCATCGTGGTAACCCTCTCGCGAACGACGTCAGCGCACCGCCGGGCCAGACCGGTACTCCTCATCGCTCACGTATTCCATCCAGTCGACGGCCTTGCCGTCGAGCGCTTCGTTGATGGCGATGTGTTGCATGGCCGCCGTCGGGGACGCACCGTGCCAGTGCTTCTCGTTAGGCTCGAACCAGGCCACGTCGCCCGGGCGGATCTCCTCGATCGGCCCGCCCTCGCGCTGCACCCAGCCGCAGCCAAAGGTGACGATCAGCGTCTGACCCAGCGGATGCGTGTGCCACGCGGTGCGCGCGCCAGGCTCGAACGTGACGGCGTTGCCGGCCGCCCGCGCCGGCGCGCTCGCTGCGAACAGCGGATCGATCCGGACGGTCCCGGTGAACCACTCGGCCGGACCCTTGCCCGAAGGCTGCGCACCGCTTCGTGTGATCTTCATCGTCGTTCTCCGTGGTTGTTGCCCGTGCCGGGCGACGCGTCGTCAGCGACCGACCCGCTGCTGCAGGTGTTCGGGGTATCGGGCCCCGTGTACGGTGATCCGCGCGGCGGCATCCGCGATCCGTCGGAGATCGTTAGGCGTGAGCTCGACAGTCGCCGCGCCGACGTTCTCCTCGAGGCGGTGCCGCTTCGTGGTGCCGGGAATCGGCACGATCCACGGCTTCTGGGCGAGCAGCCAGGCGAGCGCGATCTGCGCCGGCGTCGCGCGCTTCGCCGCCGCGATGCGGGTCAAGAGATCGACCACCACCTGGTTCGCCTTCCGGTTCTCCGGCGTGAACCGCGGGACGATGTTGCGGAAGTCGCTGCGGTCGAAGGTGGTGGTCTCGTCGATCTTCCCGGTGAGGAAGCCCTTGCCTAACGGGCTGAATGCCACGAACCCGATCCCGAGCTCCTCGCACGTCGGCAACACGCTGGAGCGAGCCCTCGGTCACCTGCCTGAGGTTTTCGGGCCGACTGTTGAGGACCTGCTGCTTGTCGGCGCGGCCAAGCTCGAATCCGAACTTCGTCGCGATCACCACCTGGCCGCGGAACGGCGCGAGCGCTTCCCCCACGATCTCCTCGTTCTCCGCGCCGCAGATCTGCGCGGTGTCGAAGAACGTCACGCCGCGATCGAAGGCCGCGCGGACGAGCCCGATCGCCTGCTGTTTATCGGTCACGGGGCCGTAGCCGTGGCTCAGCCCCATGGCGCCGTACCCGATGACCGAGACTTCCAGCCCACTCGTTCCGAGCTTGCGCTTCTTCATGCGTCCTCCCCTCAGTCTTCGATCGAACGGCTGAACAGCTTGGTGTTGACGATCTCGGGATCGAGACCACCGCGCACGCCGGTATCGAGCACATCGATCGCTGCGATCTCGTCTTCGGTCAGTGCGAGGTCGAAGACGTCGATGTTCTCGGCGATCCGTTCCCGCCGCATGGACTTCGGGATGGCCGAGACCCCGTCCACAGCACCCGCGGTTTGCTCCGGGGAGTTCTGATAGACGCCGAGCCCAAGGGCCGGCATCTCGACGCCGTTGTTCAGCGTGATGAGGGGACTTCTTCCAGCCGTGATGAGGGGACTTCCTCCAGCCATAGTCGTTGCTTCCTTGGTGCGAGTGACAGCCGGGTGGTGCACGAGCAGGGCCGCCGTCCCGCGGAACGGAGCCAATCGCATTGGCCGCTACATCGGCGACGACGAATTGCGTGAGAGCCAATCAAGCGCGCCTCGGCCGGCCGATCTACTTGACCGGGGTTCTCGCGCTGGTAAGCTCTCCTTCTCAATGCCCGATGACCTGGACGGAATGGTCGTGTTCGTCGCGGTCGCGGAGGCGAAGGGCTTTCGCGCCGCCGGCGAGCGACTTGGCGTGAGCGGCTCGGCGGTGAGCCAGGCGCTGCGCCGGCTCGAGGAGCGGCTCGGGGTTGCGCTCGTGCAGCGCACGACGCGCAGCGTCCGCCTAACGCAGGCCGGGGAGCATCTCTACGCCGCCGCGCGTCAGGCGCTCGATGAGCTGAAGGCCGCGGTCGATGCGGTCAGCGAGCTCGGCGGCGAGCCGCGCGGCACGCTCCGCCTCCACGTGTCGACCGCCGCCGACGCTGTTCTCGCCGGGCCGTTCCTCGCCGGCTTCCTCGCCGAGCACCCGCATGTGACGCTCGACGTCGCGGTGAGCGACGCCTCGGTGGACATCGTGGCCGAGGGCTACGATGCCGGCATCCAGCTAGGCGAGGTGATCGACCGCGACATGATCGCCGTCCCCGTGTCTGGGGACATCCGGCTCGTCGTCGTCGGCGCGCCCGCGTACTTCGCGCGCCGTGGTCCGCCGGTGCACCCGCGCGACCTGGTCGAGCACGACTGCATCAACTGGCACGCGACGCCGGATGCTCCACCGTATCGGTGGGAGTTCACCGAGGACGGCCGCGAGTTCTCCGTCGCGGTTCGGGCCCGTGTGCTCACCACCGACCCGGCGCTCCTTGTCCGCCTCGCGCGCGCCGGGGCGGGGCTGACGATGCTTTACGAGGGCCAGGCACGCGACGACGTGGCGCGTGGTGAACTCGTACCGGTGCTGGAGGAGTTCTCGGCGTCGTTTCCGGGCTTCTACCTCTATTACCCTCAGCGGCGTCACGCCTCGCCGGCGCTGCGCGCGCTCGTCGACTACCTGCGCCGCGCGAGGCAGCAGTCGCCGCCGCGACCGAAGACGCCGCCAGGAAAGCGTGGACGCGCCCCTGCACCAGGCTCGCGCGACACCGGCATCGTGAAGCGTCGCTAACTGCCGCGTCCAGCGCCGAGCCGTAGATCGGCGATCGGCAGACCGCTTGCTTCAGTGAGGCGTGGGACAGAAGCGCGCCGCGCTCGAAATGGAGAACGACGCGCTGGCCCGACGTGCGGCCCATCGCCACGAACAGAGGAGCAACAGTATGCGGGTCGGGATCCTGGGGTCGGGGTTGATGGGCGGGAAGCTCGGGACGCTCTTCGCGCGGGCCGGGCACGAGGTGGTCTTCAGCTACTCGCGCAGCCAGAGGAAACTCGAGCGGCTGGCCCGGGACGCCGGAGGGAACGCGCGGGCGGGCACGCCGCGCGAGGCCGCGCAGGAGGCGGACGTCCTCCTGCTCGCCGTGCACTGGTCGTGCGTCGACGACGTACTGCGGCAGGCCGGCGACGTGTCGGGGAAGGTCGTCGTGACCTGCTCGTTGCCGATGAACGCGTCCAACACCGACCTCGTGGTCGCCCACACGTCCTCGGGGGCGGAGGAGCTCGCCCGGAAGGTGCCGGGCGCCGCCGTCGTCTCCGCGCTCGGCACGCTGCCGAGCGAGGTGCTGTTCGGCGTGTTCGAGGCTCGGAACAGCGACAGGCGCCCCAGCCTGGTCTACTGCGGCGATGACGAGCGCGCGAAGGAGATCGCCGCGCGGCTGATCCGAGACGTGGGCTTCGATCCGCTGGACGCCGGCCGCTCCAGGTCGCCCGGTACATCGAGCCGTTCACGCTGCTCGTCGGTAAGCTCGCGTACGAGGGTGAGGGAAGCCCGGCGCTGGCATAGCGGTTCGAGCAGTTCGAGGAGCGGGCCTGACACTCGACCGCATACGGTCCGCGTCGGCTCTGCGCGATCGAAGTCGCGAGGGACGGCAGGTCGTCCGCGACATGAGCGCGGGTCTCCGCACGGACCGGCCCCCTGCGGTTGCCCGAGGACCAACCTCTGACGGCTACCCGATTGGCCCTCTCAGGGTTCGCGCCCCGTGAGGCGATCGCGCGCAAGTACGCGCGGGCTCGAGCGCAACGCCGCCATGGTGTGGGACGGGCTTTCGCTGAGCCACTACCTCCGCAGCTCGTCGAGCATCCGACGGTATGTCGCTTCGTCGAGCTCACCGCGCGCGTAGCGTTCGCGCAGGAGTGCTTCCGCGCCATCCTCCCGTCCGGCCGGGCCGGATCCGGGTCCACCGCGTCGAGCCATCGTCCAGACGATCCACAGGATCACCGCCAGCACGACGAGCCAGAAGAGCATCATGATCAAGCCTCCTCCCCGGCCCATGTGACCTCCACACCAGGGGCACCACCCCTGCGCAGCGAGCATGAACATGTTCGCTCCTCGAGTCGAGGGTCATCGATCACGAGTTCACGGAGCCAACTCACCCGGACCAACTCGCCTGATCACCGTGGGATCATCGACGAGTAGTGGCCTGCGGGCCTTGATGCCTCCGCATAGCACACGCCGAGAATCCTCCCGGCATACCGATCCTTGTCGCCGGAGCGCGCAAGCAGGCTGTCCCTGCTGAACACGGCTTCACACCGACGGGAGGGTGGAGAGAAGCTGCCCCAACCGTCGCAGCCGGCCGATCGTCTGAGCGCATCTGTTCGGCGATGGGCTCACCACGAGCTGGCGCTCGGCTGCGGAAGCGCGGGGTGGAAGGCATCAGGTTCTGGGGCTGGACGGCTCCCCGGAGCGTCGGCATCCTCTCGCGCGGAACCGCGATTCGATTGCAGCTTGACGCTGGGAGTTAGAACGGGACGTGAGCACGAGGTAGAGACGCCTTCAATTCTCAACCGGGTGGAGCGACGACGATGGCATCCATCAGAATGGTTCCAGAAGGCGAGGCCGTTGGCGACGTTCGCGTCATCTACGACGAGATCAAGCAGCAGTTCGGGATCGACTTCGTACCGAACCTGTACAGAGTAATGGCCACCAACCCGGCCTATCTCGCGGCGAACTGGAATAGAGTGAAAGCCATCATGTTCGCGTCCGGGAAGCTCGACCGGCTCACCAAAGAAATCATTGCCGTCGCCGTCTCGGCCGTGCAGGGCTGCAAGTACTGACTCCAAGTACACACTTCTGCGGTGCAGAAGCTGGGGTTGGATGATTCCGCTGTCTTGGAGTTGATGGCGGTGGTGGATCTGTTCAGCGGGTTCAACAAGTTGATGGATGGCTTGCAGGTAGAGCCGGATGAAAAGCCCTGGCATGGGTGAGGGGCCGCCGTGTAGATGCCGTGAGCATCTCCAGAGGGGATGGGCGTGTCAGCGGACTGCCGCCGGCCCCGGCCCGGCGGGTGTCCGGATCGGCGGCTGGGCGCCGAACGCCGCGCGGGCGTCGGCGACCATCTGCGCGGTGCACCAGCGCGCGTACCAGCGCCCGAAGAGCCGACCGACGAGCCACGGAAGCCCGCGATCCGGAAGCGCGTAGTCGATGGACACGGACAGCGCCACCTCATCATCCCCCGGCGGTTCCGCGGTGAGCGCGAAGCCCATCCGGTAGGGGCCAATCACCAGCAATCGCGGCGCGCCCACGGTCTCCCACACCTTCCGCGTGGGCGGGACGCGTTCGATCACCTCCTCGTCCAGCCACAGCCGGATGCCGAAGACCCGGCCGTCGATCCGGATGTGCGAGCCGACCGCGCGGCCCTCCCGCGCATCGAGGTGAACCGCCATCCGCCCCCACCCCATGCGCCACGAGGGGTGCTCCATGTGCGCGGCGAGGCGCGTGTGCCCGTCCAGGCGAGCGAAGACGCTCTCGATGGGCGCCCGCAGTCGGACGTGGCTCTCCTCGTGATACGCGTAGTCCCGGGAGCGCGCGCGGGCCGGCACCTCACGGCCGCCGTCTCACACTGTCCGCGCGCGGCGCGTGGCTGTGCGCCGAGTCCGGCCGGGCAGCGGGCGGTCTCGCGCCCGGACGCCCCATCATCTCCAGCATGCCGGCGCACGCGTCCGCGCCGGGCCCCATCATCCCCGCCATACCCATTCGCGCCCGGCCGAGCGCCATGAGCAAGTCCCGCTGCTGCGGCGTGAGGATGTTGGCCACCTCGTGCTGCGCGCGGAGCATCGCCACGCCCATGTCGGCATGCAACTGTCCCATCCGCTCGAACACCGCACGCGCCGCACGCTCATCGAACTCTCGTGCATCGACGAGCGCGGTGAGGCGCGGCTGGAGCACGCGCATGCTGTCCATCACGCGTGCGCGCGCCTGGTCGATCTGCCGCTGCAGCGACTCGAGCCGTTGCACCTGAGCCGGCGAGAGGTGAAGCGTATCCCGGGCTCGCAGGGCCGCCGCGGGGCCACGCATCATCGCCGACATCATGGGGCAGCCGCCCATCATGCCCATCATCTGCATCATGTCGCGCATGGACCCGCGGGCGGCGGCCGTATCCTGCGGCTGGTGAGCACGCGCCGGCTGCTGGGCGGCGAGGGGAGCGCCAGCGCAGACGAGGCTGGCGCAGATCAATGCCGTACGGGGGGTTCGCGAACGCATGTGTCCTCCGCCGTCGCGGTACCGGGAACCGTGACGCGGAGGCACTCTCGGAGGCACTCTCGGACGCGTTCCCGTACGCGCTTCCACCGGTGCCGCAGCCCGTATGCCACCACGACGTATCTTCGCGAGTACGGACGAGCTTTCCCGCGTCTCGATCAGTGGTCGGGCGATCTCGGCTCGATGCGGCAGATGAACACCGGACTGGCGCAATCCCGGATCACCTTCTTCATCGTTGGCGCCACCTCCGCCTCCCACTGGCCACGCCATGCGAGAGCGACGAGGTCGATCTCGTGCTGGAGGGCGAAGCGCACGATCTCCTGCCCTGGCTCCCCCACAGCCATGGAGAGCCGGAATTTCACTTCCGCCGGTGAGTGACCTAACGCGGTCATCCGGTCGAGGAACTCGGAGGCCCACGCTGGCCACTCGTGCTGCGGCTGATCCAGATAGCAGGGCGTCGTGAGCGTTCCTGGCTCGGACGGCCGCTCGGCGTTCGGGACGGCAACGTGGAGGACGAGGATATCAGCGCCGGTCCGGTGGGCGAGCTCTCCCGCGGGATCCATCGCTGCCGCGGTCGTCGGCGTTCCATCATGAGGGAGCAGGATCCGGCGGAGCGCCCAGGGCAGGAGGCCGCGCTCCGGCTGCACGAGGATGATCGGACACGGTGCGTGGCGGAGTACTGCCTCGGCAACGCTGCCGAGCGCGCCGACTGGCTTGTCGATGCCGGTGTGGGTACACATCACGATCAGCGGGCCGGGCCGTTCGGTCGCGAAACGAAGAATCTCTTCGGCAGGGCGGCCGGTCGTCTGGTCGAGGACTGGTCCCCGGACATTCCCGGGCGTGATTCCCAGCTCGCGGAGCATGTCCTGGGGTGGGAAGCTGTCCTCGCCCACGTGCAGAACGTGCAACGTGGCCCCGAGCGTCCCGGCCAGCGCACCAGCCACGGGCAGAGCCGCCAGCGCGTGGACCCTACCGTCCAGCGGAACCAGGATCGTCTGCAGTCTCACGGTTGCACCTCCGGGCGGGGCTCACGGCTGACGCTCATTCGCGCCGTCCGCGCTCGCCACTGGATGGGGAACCGGAGACTGCGCCAGGTGCGCGGCAGGTGCGGGTCGAGCGCCGGACGCTCGGGTCCGAACCGGAGCCCGGCGAAGCCGAAGACCACTGCCTGCCAGAGCCCACCCAGCGCCGCCGCGTGCACGCCGCCGGCGGCATTGCCCATGTTGTTGGCGAGGTCGATCTCGGCTGCCTGTCGGAAGTAGTGCTCGGCGAGTTCCACGTCACCCAGGCGCGCTGCAACGAGAGCGTGAATGGACGGGCTGAGCGAGCTGCCGTGGCCGCAGCGGCGCTCGTAGTAGCGGAAGTTGGCCTCCCTCACCTCGGGCGGAAAGCGGTCCCAGAGGAGGTAGAGGAGCAATACGACATCAGCCTGTTTGATCACCTTCGTCCGCCGAATCCGCTCGTGGCCGAGCAGCACGTCCATCGGCACGGTTCGCGGCTCGTACGCGGCCAGCTCCACCTCCTCGAGGTCGAAGTAGCCCCGGAACTGCTCGAACAGCCCGGTCTCCGGGTCGTAGCCGGTGTACATCGCCGAGGCGATCTCGCTCCAGCGTTCCGGCTCGTTAGGCACGAGTCCGATGCGGTCGGCCAGCGTCCGCCACCGCGCGGGCCAGCGTTCCTCGAGGAGCCGTGCCGTCTCGACTCCGCGCTCCAGGTTCCACTGCGCCATGATGTTGGTGTAGGCGCTGTCGTCCACGTCCTCGTGGTACTCGTCGGGCCCGATCACGTGGCGGATGTGGTAGCGGCCATCCTCTCCGAACTCCCCGCGGCTGGCCCAGAAGCGCGCGGTCTCGAGCAGGATCTCGGCACCGGTGTCGAGGAGAAAGTCGTCGTCTCCCGTGTAGACCCAGTACTGCCAGACGGCGTAGGCGATGTCGGCGCTGATGTGGTTCTCCTGCTCGCCGTTCCGGACCGCGACCACCGTGCCGTCTGGTGCGAGGACGAACGGCGGCGTCGTCTCCTCGCCCGTGTCCGTTGACTCCCAGGCGTACAGGGCGCCCCGCCATCCCCGGGCGCGCGCCTTCTCGCGGGCGGCCGGAAGCGTGTGCGACCGGTACGTCAGGAGCGCGCGGGCCGACGCGGGATGCGTGAAGACGTAGAACGGGACCATGTAGATCTCGGTGTCCCAGAAGACGTGCCCCTTGTACGCTCCGCCCGTGAGCATCCGGGCACCGATCGACACGCGGTCGTCTTCGGGATTCGCGGCGGCGATCAGGTGGTAGCAGGCGAATCGGAGCGCGCGCTGGGCGTCGTCATCGCCATCGATCTCCACATCCGTGGAGCGCCAGCGCTCCTCCCAGGCAGCGACGTGATCGGTCAGGACGCGCTCGACGCCTTCAGAGAGGAGCCGATCGAGGTGTGTCCTTCCGGCCTCGGTCGTTTGATCCGTGTCGCGTGAGGTATTGACCGCGACGAGGCGATTCAGGCGGTAGGTCCTACCGATCGTCCCGTCGATCTCCCACCGCTCGACGGGTTGCCTCTCGACGAGCTCGACCTTTCGCTCGACGGGCTCCATCCCCAGAGCCTCGAGCGAGCTTGCCACCGCGAAAGCGATCACGTGGTCTGTGCTCTCGGTACGAAGAGCGAGCACGACCGCGCCGGACCCGGCTGGTGTGGCCTCGCCCCGCAGAGCCACCGGGGCCAGCTCGGGAGGTGCCGTCGTGGACGGCCCGGGGTCTGGGACGGGCCCATCGATCCGGCTCTCGACATCCAGGCGCCCGCTGTAGCTCTCCGGCGTGAAGTCGATCGATTGGAGAAGCACGTGCCTGTCGGAGAGCGATGCCAGGCGCAGCCCCCGCATCCGGCTGACTCGCCCGCTCGGGTCGCGGTGGCGCCACTCGCGCCAGAGGATGCCCTGGCGGAGATCGAGCACCCGGCGGTGCACGAGGGCGACGCCACTCTCCAGCCGTAGCTCGTGCCCATCGATGGCGAGGCGGAGTCGCGTCCAATCGGGTGCCACAAAAAGCCCTGGGACGGCTCCCGCGCTGGGGCTCCGGTCGAAGATGCCGGCGATGAAGGTGGCTGGCGAGGAAAGGGGACTGCCTTCGGCCAGAGACGCTCTCGTACCCACGTAGCCGTTGGAGATCGCGAACAGCGATTCGATCTCGTGCTCTCGGGCGAGGTCGAAGCCCTCCTCGACGAGATGCCAGGTCGGGTCCAGGGTAGGGGAGACAGGAAAGATGCTCCCGGCGGATCGCGATGCCGTGTCGCCCATGGGCTACGTCGAAGGTGATTCCCTTCCGATTTTGGCCAGGCGTTCCATGAGCTCGCGGACTTCCACGATGTCCTGGAGCGAATAGCGCGCGGCTGTTGGTCTCGGGAGTTCGGCTAACAGTATGCCGATGCCGCACGCCTCGAGCGCGCGGAACGCATCCTCGTCGGTCACGTCGTCGCCGACGTAGAGCGGGACGACGTCGGGACGGTCGAGTCCGAGCGCCTCGAGGAGCCAGAGCACCGCCTGCCCCTTGCCCCGGTCCGTGGCGAGCCGGCGCAGCGTCTCGCGCATGTCGTCCGAGATCACGGCGAGGTCGGGGCGCGCGACGATGGGTGTGAGCGTGCCGTCGTAGTCGAGGAAGATCGCGGGCGTGCGGCCGCCCAGCTCGCGGGCCACATCCGCCCAGCGTGCGAGCGCATTCGGCCGGGCATGGGCGCGGTTCTCGAGATACACCCGCACCCGCTCGGGCGTCACTTCCCGAAAGTCGCGCACGATCCAGTCGGCGCCGTGCTCGCGCAGCGCGACGGCCTGGCCGCCACGGTCGACGCCGAGTACGCAGCCGAAGCCGCCCGCGCGCCCGGCTTCCACCCCGGCCATCGCATCCTCCGCGACGATGGCACGCTGCGGGTCGGACGCGCCGAGGCGTTTCAGGCACTCGAGGAAGATGTCGGGCGCGGGTTTCCCCCGAAGGCCGAGCCGCGCGCTCAGGAGGCCATCCACGCGCGCGTCGAAGAGGCTCGTTAGGCCGGCGCGCTCGAGGACCAACTCCGTGTTCCGGCTGGAGGAGGCAACGCCGACGCGGATGCCGCGCTCCCGCAGCTCGCGCACGAAGCGAACCGCTTCGCGATCCACATCGGCGCCCAACTCCTGGAGCAGCTCGCGGAATCGCAGATTCTTTCGGTTGCCGAGCCCGCAGACCGTCTCCGCATCGGGCGGATCCGACGGGTCGCCGTCCGGGAGCGCGATCCCGCGCGAGGCAAGGAAGGTTCGCACGCCCTCGTAGCGGGGGCGGCCATCCACGTACGCGCGGTAGTCGGCGTCTGTGAACGGGCGGAACGGCTCGCCGACGCGCTTCTCGCGCGAGCGCAGGTACTCGTCGAAGAGCTCCTTCCACGAGGCCGCGTGAACGCGGGCCGTGAAGGTGATCACGCCATCCAGGTCGAAGATGGCGGCATCGAACCCGGGGTCCGGCCTTCCGGCGCGCTGGTGCTCATTCCCAGCGCTCGCGCGCGGAGTGAGCGGCGTTGGCGCGTCGTTGCTCCCGTCGCCCACCACGGCGACCAGCCTCCCCTGCATCTGGAGCTCCTTCACCTTGGCATCTGGCACCAGCACACTTTCGCGCTCCGGAACGCCGAGCGCGGTCACCCCACGGGAGTGACCGCCGCCGAATCGCGCACCCGTCTCGCCGCCAGCGTCTCCGGCATGCGAACCGCGACGAGCGCACCCGACGCCGCCGTGAGTAGCCCGATCGCCGCGATCGCCGTCGTCATGCCGAACGCGTCGGCCAACACCCCCGCGAGGAGCGCGCCCACGGCATAGCCGGAGTCGCGCCAGAGCCGGTATATGCCGACGGCCGAGCTACGCCACGATGGATGCGCCACGTCACCGATGGCCGCCAGCAACGTGGGGTAGACCATCGCCGTCCCGATGCCGAGCAGCGCACCCGTCGCGAGCCACGCCACGAAGCCGCGCTCGAGCACCATCCCCACGAGCGCCACGCCCTGGAGCAGCATGCCGGTGGCGATGAGCGATTTACGTCCGACCCGGTCGGACAACGCACCGGTCCAGAGTTGGACGACGCCCCAGGTGGCCGGATAGATGAACGCGAGCACGCCGATCTCGCGCACGGAGAGCCCGGCTGCGGCGAAGAAGATGGGGAAGAGTCCCCAGGCCAGACCGTCATTCAGGTTGTTGACGAGTCCCGCCTGACTGGTGCTGAAGAGCGCCGGGTCGCGCCAGCTACTGCGGACGAGGAGCTCTCGCAGCGTCGGAACGGCGACACGATCACTCGTGTCGAGCCGGGCCTCGTGCCTCGCGTGCGCCGCCGTGTCCCGCACGAAGAGCAGTGACAACGCGAGCCCCAGCGCCACGAAGGCGATACCGAGGTAGAACGGTTCCGGGCGCAGTCCGTACCGGCTCGCGATCTCGCCTGTCGCGAGCGCCGAAAGCGCGACGGCCAGGTAGCCGGCGAACTCGTTGAGCCCCATCGCGAAGCCACGCCGCTCCGGGCCCACGAGGTCGATCTTCATGATGACCGTCATCGACCACGTGAGCCCCTGGTTGATGCCGAGGAGCACGTTCGCGGCGACGATCCACGACCAACTCGGCGCCCACATCACCATGAAGGGGACCGGAAGGCCGACGATCCACCCGGCTACCAGGACGTACTTGCGCCCGAAGCGATCCCCGAGCCGGCCCGCAAAGAGGTTGGTGGCTGCCTTCACCAGCCCGAACGTGACGATGAACGAGAGCGCGGCACTCCGCGAAGCCAGGCCGAACTCACTTTCGGCCAATAGCGGGAGCACCGTGCGCTCGAGTCCCACCGTCGCGCCGACGAACGCGGTGACCAGGACGAGCAGCCAGAATTGTCGCCAGTTCGCGCGAAGCCCGAGCACGGGCTCGGGCCCGCCACCGCGCGCGGGCCCGGTGCGGCTTCGCGAAGCGCGGCTGCGATCTCCGGTCGCGAACGTCATCGTCGCGCCCCAGTCGGCTCGGTCTCCTCGAGCGGGCGCACGTCGAGGACCGCCGTCCGACACGCGCCGTAGCCCATGATCGCCACGCCGGGCAACACGAATGCGGCGCCTAACGCGAGACGCTCCTGCACCGTACCCGGCGCGGCGGCTAGTAGTGGATCGTCGGCGGCGTGGCGCGGGTTCATGCGGCGTGGCCCCGGGCGCTGGTCGAGTTGCGAGCGCGAAATCGCCGACCGCTGAACTCGGCACCGAACCGTCGTCGTGCTTCGGTCATGGGATACCTCCGGCTGAACAATAGCCGGGCTTACCGGGGTGTCCACCGAATCGGGTCAGGTCCAGTTTGATGTTCGATGTGTGGTGCCGCGGATCCGTCTCTGGAAAGTTCGGGTTTGCCATCGTGGATGTCCTTCGATGTGTCACGACGGCCGGCCACGCGGTGCGTCGAGCCTGGGAACGCCGGCCGGTGTGATGCTCCGCGTTGCAACGCCCAGGCCGCACTCGACTGCGGATATCGAAACTGGATGGCGGCACTCGATATGCCGCGCGAGCTTCCACCGGGTACGCCCCACCCCTGACCACGGGCGGCACACTCCCACCGGTCACTCTTCACGGACGCACGCATCATGATTCGCCCGAGCTGCCATTGGCCCCGTGCGGCGAGCCTAACGACACCGACCCGTGCTTCACTCACACTCGCGGCCGTCGCCGGTCTCGCAATGGCCGCGATCGGCGGCGCACAGGAACGCGCGCCGTCGCAGTCCGCCGCCGACCCACGGTGGGCCGAGGTCCGCCGTGTCTTCGGCCAGGATGGCGAAAACGAGGGCGAGTACTTCCGGGTGAACCTGCCGCGGGCCGACCTGCACGTGCGCATCGGTAACGACACGCTCGCGCCGGGATTCGAGCTCACGAGCTACGTCGGTTTCATGCCCGCGGGCGCGCGCGACGTGATGGCGATGGGTGAGGTCATCCTGCGCGATGATGAGGTACCCGCGGCGCTGGCCGAGCTGCACCGCCAGGGCGTGCGGGTGAGCGCGGTGCACAATCATCTGATCGGCGAGGCGCCGCGGGTCATGTACGTGCACGTGATGGCCCAGGGCGCGCCGGGGGCAGTCGCGACCAAGCTACGCTCCGTCTTCGCGACGACCGCGACGCCGCTCACGCCGGAGAAGGAAGAAGCACCCGCCGCCGACTGGTCCGGGATCGACGCGGTCCTCGGACCGCATGCCGAAGCCGAGGACCGCGTGGCGGAGTACGTCTTCCCGCGCAAGGAGCGCCTGAGCGTGGATGGCATGCTCGTGAAGTCCACCGGTATGCTCGAGACCGCGTCCGAGGTCGTCTTCCAGCACCTCGACGGCGGACGGACCGCGTGCGGCGGAGAGCTCTTCGTACTGCCGAGCGAAGTGGACCCGGTGGTGCGCGCGCTGGACGAGCACGGTCTGCACGTGACGGCAGTGCACAACCACATGGTGAGCGACCTGCCCCGCATGTACTGGATCCACTGGTACGGCACGGGTGATGGGCCGACGCTCGCACGGGGCGTGGCGGCGGCGCTCGCGCGCATGAACAGCGCGCAGAAATCGGAGTCCGAGCACTGAGACTGGCGACAGCCTCGCGACGGTGCCGCTCATCCTCGATGCGGCGGCGCGATGTCAGACGTTTCCGGACACGAGCCCCTCCGATTCCCCGATCTCGTTAGGGGTGCTTCGCTGACGGCATCAGCATCGGAACCAACGAATATCCAATGCGCTGGTGGCGTTGCGTGACCCCTTCTCGGAGAGAATCCTCATGACCGGAGCACCCCGCGTCGCCGCGGGCGCGCGCGAGCTCGATCTCGCCGGGTGTCACGCCCTGCTCCGCGAACGCGGGTGGGGGATCCTCTCCACCGCCGAAGCGGCAACCGCGTGTCCGTACGCGGTGCCGGTCGCCTACGCGATCGATGGTGACTCGATTTACATCGCCTCGGGGCGGGGCCGGAAGCTTCGCGCGCTCGAGCTCAACCCCGGCCTGTGTCTCACCGTCTCCGACGTCGAACGCATGGACTGCTGGCGGTCGGTCGTGGTCATCGGCAGGGCGCGCTGGCTCACCGACGCCAGCGGGCGGGCCGCCGCGATTCGTGCGTTCGTCAGGCAGCGCCGTCCAGGCGGCGGTCGGCTGTCGCCGGCGGCGGCGGCGCGTTTCGTCACGGCGCGGATGTTCCGCATCGACGTCGTCGAGCTGAGCGGTCGCATCGCTGGTTCCCCCGAACGCGGTTCGATCGCGCCGGAGCACGACTCTCGAGACGCGACGGACGGCGTGCCGGACGCGACGTACGCGCCGGAGGCGGGCGAAGCACGGCAGCACGCCGTCATCGCCATGGGCAGCGTGCGGAGAATCGTTCGCGACCTGAGCGCCGCCGCCGAGCTCACGCTCGGTGCGGCCGGCGGGCGGGCGCTGCCGGTCTCCCCCGAGATGGTGCAGGAGCAGCGACTCGTGGCGGGATTCCTCGCGCTGTCGCTGGAAGAACAGCGGCTGCTGTCGCAGACACTGGCGTCCTGGGTTGCCGTCTCGGGGCTCCACGAGGTGGCACCCACGATGTTCCTCGATGGGTGACAGCTCACTCGGCGCGGAGTGAGATCATGGGATCCACTCGCGCCGCGCGGCGGGCGGGCAGGTAGCTCGCCAGGAGCGCGACCCCGCCCAGCAACAGCAGGACGATGGCGAAGGTGACCGGGTCGGCGGCGCCCAACCCGAAGAGGAAGCCCCTGGCGAGCCGCGCGACCGCCAGCGCGGCCGGAACCCCGATCGCGATCCCGGCGCCGATCACCACCAGCCCCTCACGGAGCACGGGCATCACGACGTCGAGAGAGCGCGCGCCGAGGGCAAGACGGATCCCGAGCTCGCGTGTCCGCTGGGCGACGCGATAGGCGATCACACCGTAGATGCCTAACGCCGCCAGGCCGAGCCCCACGAGCCCGAACACGCCAATCACCCAGGCAGCCACCCGCTGCAGGATGGAATAGAGCTCGACGTCGGTCGACAGCGCCCGGGGCCGTTCCACCGCGATGTTGGCATCGAGCGACGCGACCTCGGCGCGAATGGCGGCGAGCGCCGCGCCCATGTCGCCACGCGCCCGGGCGTGGATCGTCATCTGCGCCGAGTAGCGCTGCGCGAGCGGAATGAAGGCGTAGGCGGTGGGCTCCTCGTCCAGGCTCCGGTACTTGCCATCGCGGACGACGCCGACCACTTCCCGCGGCCCCTCGAGCTCGAGCCGCTGGCCGAGCGGCGACTGCCCGGGCCAGAGGCGTCGCGCCAGCGTCTCGTTCACGATGACGGCCGGCGGCGAGGTCCTCGTGTCGGCAGCGCCGATGGTGCGCCCGGCAACGATCGGGATGTGCATGGTCTCGAGGTACCCGCGATCGGCGACGCCGTAGGTTACCGAAACTCGCTGTCCATCGGGCAACCGGACGTCCTGACCCATGTGACCCAGGGAAAGGGGAGTCCATTGCCCGAGCGCTGCCGAACTGATCTCGGGGCGCGCCGCCAGGCTCTCGACGAGCCGGGCGTAGAACTCCTCACCGCGAGCCCGGTCGTACCCGTGCGATCCGACGTTGAGCTGTCCCACCACCACGTTCCGTGCGTCGAGTCCCGGGTCCGTCAGCAGCGCACGCTGCAGCGCGCGCGTGAACAGACCGGCCGTGATGAGCAGCACGAGCGACATCGCGACCTGCGCGACTACGAACGTGCTCCGCGAGCGCCCGCGACGCTTCGGCTGGCCAGCGTCCACTCCGCGAAGGCCCGACAAGAGATCGAAGCGCGTGGACCGTAGCGCCGGCGTGAGCCCGGCGAACAGCCCGGCAGCCAGGGCCATGCCGAGCGACGCCGCCAGCACCATCCCATCGATCTCGGGGTCGAGCGAGGCGCGCACGCCGATGGGCGGCTGCACCGCCGGGATCAGGCTCACCACCCACCTTGCCAGGAGAACGCCGGTGGCGCCACCCAGCAGGCAGAGGACCAGGCTCTCGGTCACGAGCTGGCGTACGAGGCGCCCGCGACTCGCCCCTAACGCGAGCCGCACCGCGATCTCGCGGCGGCGCTGCGCGGCGCGCGCCAGGAGCATGCCGGCGATGTTCGCCGCCGCAATGAGCAGCACGAGCGCGGCGGTGAGGAACAGCATCCCGGTGAAGCCCACCGTCGCTCCGCGCGCCATTGCCGGCACGCCGATCATCGGATCGAGTGTCATCTTCCTGATCCGCTGCCACGGCTGGTCGGGCGGAACGTTCGGCCCGATTACGCGCAGCGCCGCGACCGCCTGGTCGACCGAGAGGCCGGGCCGGAGGCGACCGAACATCGTCACCCATCCTCCGCGCCGCCTGACGTCTTCGTCGGGCCGCGGATCCGCGGGTGTTCGCGCGCTGGCCGCGGCAGGGAGCCACACGTCGGCCACGAGGCCGGTCATGGTGCCGACGAATCCGCGCGGAGCGACGCCGACGACGGTGAGCGGCCGGCTGTCAACGAACAGCGTCCGGCCAAGGACGGTGGAGTCGCCGGAAAACTCACGCTGCCAGAGATCGTGGCTGATCACCACCTCCGGCTCCCGGTTGCCGAACCGCTCGGCCGTGTCGGAGAAGAGACGCCCCAACGCGGGGCGAAGGCCGAGAACCTCGAAGTAGTTCGCCGACGTCGCGATGCTGCTGAGGACGCGCGCTTCGTCTCCCACTCGCATCGCGACCGTGCCGTACCGGTAGCCGGCGAGACCGGAGAAGACCGTGCCCGTGGCCTCGCGAAGGTCCAGAAAGTGAGGGTACGGGTACATGTGCTCCCCCATGCTCTGCGAGATCGACCGCTGACCATCCTTCCACATCTCGGCGAGCACGAACAGCCGCCGCGGCTCCGGCACCGGCGGCGGACGAAGGAGCAGCGCGTTGACGACACTGAAGACGGCCGTCGTCGCAGCGATCCCGATCGCCACGGTCAGCACCGAGGCCGCCGTGAAGCCGGGACTCTTCCCGAGCACGCGCAAGGCGTAGCGACCGTCCTGTACCAGGTCCTCGACGGGCCTGACGCCGCGCGCCGTCCGCGCGTCCTCCTTGAAGCGCTCCACGCCGCCAAAGTCGACCAGTGCGGTGCGCCGCGCCTCCTCCGGAGAAAGCCCCCGCCCGACGCGGTCCTCGATCTCCAGCTCGAGATGCAGGCGCATCTCGTCGTCCATCTCCCGCTCGGCGGCCGTGCGGCGAAGCAGATAGCGCATGCGGCGCGCGAGACGCGACACCAACGTCATGGGAGCCCTCTCTCTCAGAGACCCTGGAGCACCAGGTCGACGGCCGACGAGAAGGCGCGCCACTGGCGCGTCTCCTCGACGAGCTGCTTTCGTCCGGCGGCGGTGAGGCGATAGAACTTCGCGCGCCGCCCCTCGGGCGAGATGCCCCACTCGGCCGTGACCCAGCCGCGATCCTCGAGGCGGTACAGCGCGGGATAGAGCGAGCCCTGGTTCACCCGTAGCGCATCGCGCGACATCTCCTGGATGCGCTTCGCGATGGACCAGCCATGTCGCGGGCCGAGGTCGAGCGTCCTCAGGATGAGGAGGTCGAGGGTGCCCTGGAGCAGGTCGGGTTGACGTTGCCTTGACATTCTACAACAAGGTTGGACGGTTGTTGTAGAATGTCAAGGTAAAGGACGCCGGCGCGGTGCTCGCCGTCCCGGCGCCGGCTTCACACCGATAGGCGCCGCCCGGCGCCGCTACTCCGCTTTCAGGGCTTCGGTGGGCTGGATGCGCAGCGCCCGCCGCGCGGGGCCTAACGCGGCCATGAGACCGACGGCCGCCATGAGCGCGGCCACCGAGAGAAGGAGGAGGACGGCCCCTCCAGTCATCCCCTTCTCGCTCGTGGCCAGCATCAGGCCAATGATCCCGACGCCAATGGCAATCCCGAGCGCGATCTGACCCACCGCCCTGGCGAGGACACTGGCGAGGACGCGGCGCGGCCCGGCTCCCAGCGCCGCGCGTATCCCGATCTCCCGCCGCCGCCGCGTGATGGTGAAGGACATGAGCGCGTAGATCCCGGCGGCCGAGAGCAGAACGACGCTCAGAGTCACGAGCACCACCGCGACGAAAATGAATCGGTCCAACGCCCGTTCGATGTCCTCGCCCGGGCCGTCGAGGGTGCGAACGCTGCCGAGCCGCAGCATCGGGTCGACCGCTACCGAGAGATCTCGAAGGCGGCCGGCGAACGTCGTCGGGTCGGCACCCCTCACGTGCACGGCGAGCGTCACCGGATGCACGGCCCCAGGAACCAGGGGGTGGTACACCTTCGGGACGAAGGTGCTCGAGCCAGCCGCCTGCGGAAAGTCGGGCACGACGCCGACGATCTCGTACCACGGACCCCGCGGCACGCTCTCCGCGGTCGCTTCTCTTTCCTTCAGGGCCGGTCGGACACGGCGGCCGAGGGGATCACCGCCGCCCAGGACCTGCTGCGCGAACGACCGGTTCACGATCACCACCCCCTGCCCCGAGCGAGCGCCGGCGATCCTCAGGCCCGCCTCGGCGGAGACGTCCGCGGGTTGGAACCCCCGGCCGGCCAGAACGGGCACGTCGAAGGCATCGAAGAAGTCGAGCTCCACCCGCGCGACTCCCACCAGATAGCCGGCGGCTGGTGCCGCTGCGACGTTGGGTTTCACGGATTCGGGGTTCGCCGTTGTCGGTACCCCTTCAACCTCGAACCGCTCGTTAGGTTCACTGCCGGGAGTGGCAGTCGTGAGGACGACGTCGGTGACCCCCGGCTCTGCCTCCAATCGCCGGACCAGCTCCGCCTCGAGACTCGCGTACCTGGCCGCGAACGCACCCTCGAAGGCCTCGGAATCGTCGGTCCCCACACCTTCCCGGTCCAGGCGGAGGGAAGACGTCAGGAACTCATGGGCTGGGAACACCGGGCTGGTCATCCCGCGGCGGACCCGCTTCGCGATGCCGTCAATGGTGATGGGAAGGATCGCGACCGCGATGGCCACCTGGGCTACGATCAGCACCGTCCACGTTCTCCCGAGTCGCATCCCGGAGCCGCCACCGGGCGCGAGCTGCTGCAGGCTCGCGGTCACCTGTCGCCGCGTGGCCTTGAGCGCGGGCAGCACCCCGACGATCACGGCGGCCAGCACCGCAAGGCCCGCGACGTACAGGATCACGCCGGGAGAGACGCCGAAGCGCATCCAGAAAGGGATTTGCTCTCCGCCCACCTGTGAGGCGAGCGCGTTGACCTGCTGGAGGGTGAACTGCGCGGCCACGACTCCGACCGTCGCCGCCACGGCGGACAGTACGAGCGCTTCCCCGAAGAGCTGCATAACGATGCGACCGCGGCTGGCGCCGAGGGCGGTCCGCACCGCGATCTCACCCATGCGGGTCGCGGTGCGGGCGTAGACCAGGATGGCGACGTTCGTCCCGATCACGACCAGGATCATGCTGATCGCGACCTGGAAGAGGTTGAACGCCCACCGGAGCTCCGGACTGTCGATGAAGGCCAGCGTGTAGGGAAGAACCCGGGGTCGGACGTGCTCGTGGGTCGCGGGATAGGCGGCGGCCAGGCGTTGCCCGATGGTCGTCACCTGCGTCCGCGCGTCGGCCAGCGTGGCACCAGGCGTTAGGCGACCGAAGACCTCGATGGCGGGGGCCTTGCCCCGCTCGAAGTCCGACGGGTCCAGTCTGAGAGGAGTCCAGATGCGGTTGTTGATGGGGAACGCGAACCCCTGCGGCATGACCCCGATCACCGTATGTTGGGTGGCTCCCAGCTGGAGCGTCTGGCCCACGATGTCAGGCCGGCCGGCGAAGCGGTTCTGCCATACGCTGTACGCGATCACGACGACCGGCGGTGCACCGTTGCGCTCGTCGTCGTCGTGGAAGTACCGCCCGACCAGCGGCGGGACGCGAGTCAACCGGAATCCCGATGCGGTCATCTCCGCGATGCGCACGGGCTCGGGCCGGCCGCCCAGCGTGATGAGGTTGCGATCGACGGTGCGGTAGGCGCCGAGCCCCTCGACGGCCCGTAGCTCCTCACGCCACGTCACGAGGTCGTGCAGGTGCGTTGGACGACCCTCGTCGTTACTGCCCGCGTTCAGGTTCCGGATCGCGATGACGCGGTCGCCTTCGTCCAGCGGCAGCGTGGTGTCGATGGCGGTGTAGAGGACGCTGAACGTGACCGCACCGATCGCCACGGCGACCGCCATTCCCACGACCCCGACGAGCGTCAGCCCCGGGTACTTCACGAGCATCCGCAGGCCCAGCTTCAGGTCGAGCGACATGCCGGTGAGCCACGCAAGCCCGCGCCCATCCCGCAGCGCTTCCTTGTGGTTCTCCACGCCGCCGAACGCCACGAGCGCCCGGCGCCGCGCCTCGTCAGGGTCGAGCCCCGCCTCGCGCACGAGGCGCTCCGTCTCCATCTCGATGTGGAGGCGGATCTCCTCGTCGAACCGCGATTCGGCGGCGCGGCGGGCGAACAGGAGGCGCGCTCTCGCGCGGGTGCCTTCGAGCCAGCTCATGGGCCGCTCCAGTGCTGGTGCCTGCGGCGGACATTCCGCCGCCCATCGTCAGGTGGTGCGCAGAACCGCCTCGAGGCCGGCGGCAAAGCGGCGCCAACTCTCCAGCTCATTGCCCAGCGTCCGCCGGCCCGCGGCAGTGAGCCGGTAGTAGCGCGCCCGCCGGTTGTTGTCCGTCGTCCCCCACTCGCTCGTGATCAGCCCCTCCTTCTCCAGCCGCTGCAGTGCCGGGTAGAGCGAGCCCTGGTTCACCTCCAGCACTCCCTCGGAGATCTGCTGAATGCGCTGGCTGATCCCCCAGCCGTGCATTGGCGCGAGCGAGAGCGTCTTGAGGACCAGCAGGTCGAGGGAGCCGCGGAGGGCGTCCGTCTGCGGGCGTGGGGCCACGGTCAACTCCGTCCGGTTCGATTGCTGTAGCTGTCGAGTGGAAGGTGCGCGTCGCTCCTCTAGCTGTCAAGAGGAAGCGATGTGACGGCAGCGCGCAGGCCCGCATGGAGGTCGTGGCGTTCACCCGCCCGGATCAGACCGCGCGCAACACCTCGACCGGCTCCGACCGCGCTGCCCGGCGCGCCGGTACCAGGCACGCGACGAATGCCACGCCGATCAGCACCCCTTCGGCCACCAGCAGCGCGACCACGTCCGTGTAGAACACGCTGTAGAGCATCGCATCGAGCGCCCGGGCCAGCCACATCGCGAGGAACGCGCCGACGCCGGTGCCCGCCAGCACCATGACCGCCGCGTCGTGCAGCACCAGGCGCGCGACCTGACCGCCGGTCGCGCCTAACGCGCGCCGGACGGCGAACTCCCGGCGCCGTTGCGCCACCACGAAGGCGAGCAGGCCGTAGAGCCCCACCGCCGCGAGGCCGAGCGCAATCGCGCCGAACGCGACGAAGAGCTTGCCCACGAAGTCGCGGGCGAGCACGGCGTCATCGAAGCGCTCGAGCGCCGGGCGTACGACGAAGATCGAGCCCGGTGGGAGCGTCTGCTTCACGAGTCGCTCGAGCGCGGTCCTGAGCTCGGCCTCGCGGTGCGCCGGAACGCGCACCTGAATCCTGTCGAGCGTCACGAGTCCTGGTGGAGGCACGATCCAGAGCTGCGGCCCTGCCTCGGTCTCAGGCATCACCGTCGACGGCCCCCGGATGTCGCGCGACATACCCACCACCGTCACCCAGGGCGCGTCCGTCTCGAGGTCGCCGAGCTTGAGCATCGTCCCGACCGGTGACTCGGATGGCCACAGCACGCGGGCCGCCGCTTCGTTCACGATCGCGGCGCCGCGCGTCACGGCGTCGCCCTGAGCGAAGTCCCGGCCCTGCATGACCGGCACGCCTAACGTGCGAAGGAAGTCGGGGCTCCCCGCGGCGTAGCTCGGCGCGTACAGCCGGCGGTTGCCGCCCCCGGCGAGCGCGGAGGTGAGCCCCTGCCCGCCACGCGGCGTGCTGCCGGTGCCGCGCAGCGCCGCGCCGATCACGCCCGGGTGCGAGCGCACGCGCTCGAGCATGCGCCACATCAGCTCCTCCGGCACGGCGCCGCGCCTGTTCGTCGGCGCTCGCTCCATGTACACGCCGATGTCCAGCAGTCCGCGCGGGTTGTAGCCGAACTCCGTCGTCTGCATGGCTCGCACGGCCTTCATGAGCAGGCTCGCGCCCAGCATGAGCGTCATCGTGAGCGCCAGCTCGCCGACCACGAGCGCGCTGAAGCGACTGCGCACGCGTCCGGTCGTGGTGCCGGCCCCTGACTTGAGCGGCAGATTCAGGTCGACGCTGCTCGTCCGAAGGGCGGGGACGATCGCGAACGCCAGGCTCGTCACGGTGGCCGCGAGCACGCTGAACCCGAAGATGCGCCAGTTGAGCGACACCGCGATCGCGCCGAGCCCGGGCACCGCGCGCGTCATCCGGTACGTCGCGAGGTGGAACGCCCAGATGGCGATCAGCACACCGATCACGGTACCGCCGAGCGCGCAGAGCAGCCCCTCGATGAGCGTCTGCCGGATGACGTTCACGCGCCTGGCCCCGAGCGCGAAGCAGAGCGCGTAGTCGCGCTCGCGCACGAGCCCGCGCGCGAGCAGCAGGTTGGCGAGGTTGCCGCACGCGATCACGAGCACGGCGAACGCCGACGCGAGCAGGATGCGTTGCAGGTCGCTCATCTCCTCGGGACGCTCGTCGAGCACCGGGCGCACGCGGAACCGGAACGGCCGCCGGCCCACGCCGTAGGTGGCGGTCAGCACCGGATCGACCACGGCGCGCAGGGTGCGTTCTGCCTGCGCCGCGCCGACCCCCGACGCGAGCCGCGCCACGAGTGACGCGTACGGCACGCCTGATGCGGCGGTGCCCGTACTCGCCCGCATGGGCAGGTACACACCGCCGGCGAGCCCCGCCGGCAGGTACGGCGGGAGCACGCCGACCACCTGGTAGATGCGCCCTTCGACCTCGACCTTCGCGAGCCGCAGGTCGCGCTGGCCGCCTAACGCGGTGCGCCAGAGATGGAAGCTGACCATCGCCGCGTCGCCCGACGCGGCATCGCGCCCGTCGCCGGCGAACGTACGTCCGAGGAACGGCCGCACTCCCGTCATCGCGAAGAAGCTCGGACTCACCGCCAGCACCGGCTGCCAGTCGTTGTGGGTGCCGATGCGGAGGAAGGAGTATTGGCGTGACAGGAGCGTGACCTGCTCGAACAACCCGCTCGCCCGACCGACGGCCTCCAACGTCTCGTGCCAGGTGACGTCGTGCCTGGCCCCGTCTCCGAAGTTGGATACGGTGACCACCCGCGCCGGCTCCCGGAGCGGGACCGCCGGGTTGAGCGCGGTGTCGACGACGCCGAACATCGTCGTCGTCACGCCGAGGGCGAGCCCCAGCGACACGACGGCGACGATGACGAAGCCGCGGCTGCGCCGCAGGGAGCGCAGCGCGAGAACGACATCCTGCAGGAAGGCGTGCATGCGATCGGGGCAGGGGTCCTCGAGAGACGATCGGGGGCGTGTGGGCGTCAGCCGGCGGCCGCCGGGGCCGGGGCCGCGCACCGCGGGGTCGCCGAAGGCAGCGATCCCGACTCGCCTTGCTCACGCCACTACCGCCTCGCATACTCCCGGGCACCGCCCCCCGAGGTCCCAGGCTCGAGCGTCTCGGTCGCCGGCCTCGCGACGAGCGCCACCCCGTGGCGCGGATTCACACCCCCAGGAGGAGCTTCAATGCGCGCACCGTTCGTCGTTCTCTCCATGTTCGGGCTCGCGACCACCGTATTGGCGCAGGACCCCGGTGTGTCCGTCACTGATTTCGACAAGAAGAAGGGCGGCAGCGAGAAGATGCGCATGGTCGCCCACGCCGTCGCCCATCCCGGGGCGTGGAAGGCCGCCGACGTCGAGATGGAGCAGGAGCCGGGACGGCCGTACGTCTACGTGTCCGGCTTCGTGAACTTCGACACGCAGATCTACGACGTGCGCGACCCGGCCAACCCGAAGAAGATCTTCGAGTGGACGATCGAGAACCCGGAGCTCCACCGCGGCATCGGCGCCATGGACGGGAAGTACTTCAAGATCCGCGGCCGCTACTACTACGCCCAGTCGTTCCAGTTCATGCAGGGCGGCCCCGATCAGGACCTCGGCGCCGTGATCTTCGACGTGACCGGCTTGCCCGATCCGGGCAAGGTGAAGGTCGTCGCGCGCATCAGGTACCCGCAGTCGCCCGGCGGCTTCCACAACACGTTCGCCTACAAGCACTCGGACGGACGCGCGCTCTACTTCGCCACCGTGAACGCGTCGAAGGCGCTCGTCTACGATCTCGACAAGGTGGTGAGCGGCGCGGACTCGACCACGTGGCTGATCGGCGAGGTCCCGAACCCGACCCCGATGAAGCAGATCGGCGCGGGCGGGTACCACGACTTCTACGTCGGCTTCGATCCGGCGACGCAGAAGGACAAGTTCTACGGCGCGGGGCTCGGCGGATACTCGGTGTGGGACGTCACGAACCCGAGCGCGCCGAAGCAGCTCTTCACGATCACCGGGCTGGGGCTCGACCTCGCCCACACCTTCACGCCGTCGCCCGACGGGCGGTACGCCGTCACGGAGACCGAGTACCAGTACACGCCGCTCCGGATCTGGGACCTGCAGCCGGGGCAGCAGGGGAAGATGCAGAACGTCGACCAGCCCATCAGCGCCTGGACCGCCGACTGGCGCGACCTCTCGCACAATCACGAGGTGCGCTGGCCGTACGTGTTCGTCTCGGCGTACGAGGACGGGCTGCAGGTGTTCGACCTCACGGACCCCACGAAACCGAAGACGTTAGGCCACTGGTTCACCTGCGAGTGCGAGCACGAGAAGGGCTTCGGCGGCACGTTCGAGAACGGCTGGCAGGGCAGCAGCAGCGTCATGCAGGGCGCGTTCGGCGTCGACGTGCGGAACCACGACGGGCTCGTCGCCCTCACCGACATGCGGAGCGGGCTCTGGCTGTTCCGCATGGACGGGTTCAAGGGCTGGAACGGCCGCGATCACGGCATGCCGAACATCTCGAGCGTCCAGGACTGGGACCGTGGCCCCGAGGGCGCCACGAAACCGAAGACCGCGACGGAGGACGGCACCCGGTGAGCGCGCGGCGGTTCGCGCTGCTCGCGGCCGGGCTGCTCGTCGCGTCAGGCTCGGCAACGGGCCCGTTCGACATCGCGCTGTTCGCCACGCCCAAGGCACCGTCGGCGCGGGGCAGCGCGCGGCTGGTCTACGCCGCATCGCCGTTCGGTATCGCGGTAACGGCCGACGGCCGGGCGAGTTACGACGTGCGCATCACGGCGTCGGGGCTCCCGGAGCCGTCGAGCCTCGGCGCCTACTCGGCGTACATCGCGTGGGCGGCCACGCCGGACCTGAGCCGCTGGCACCGGCTGGGGCCAGTGACGAATGGCACCTCCACGGTCGGGCGCGCCGAGGAGAACAAGTTCCTGCTCGTCATCACCGCGGAGGCTGACTCGGCGACCGCAGCGCACGCGGGACCGACGGTGCTCCACGGCACGTCACCCAGCGGGTGGCTGCAGTCGTTCCTCAACCACCCGCTGTTCCGCGGGGTGTCCGAATGATGCGACTGGCGCTGGCCGGGCTGGTCGCGGTGCTCGTCTCGCTCGCGCCGCTCTCCGCGCCCGCACAGCAGAAGCCCGACAGCACGTCGAAGCAGCCGGCTCCCAAGCGGCAGATGCCCGCGATGCCGGGCATGGGCGCGGACTCGACGCGAAAGCCGGCGAAGGCGGCGACATCGGAGCATGAAGGCCACGAGATGCACGACGGCGCGATGGCGATGCCCATTCCGATGCCTCCCGGGATGCCCATGCTGCCGGGGCTCGTGGGACAGCGACCGCCGGTCACGCCGTTTCTGCCCGGGGCCGGCATCGACGTCGCGACGCTGCCGGCCGCGAAGCCGACGGAGGTTGCCAGCCTGAAGGACGGCGACACGCTCGACCTCACCGCGATGCTCGTCAGGCGGAGCATCAAGGGGCGCCCCTTCGCGATGTACGGCTTCAACGGCCAGGTGCCGGGGCCGCTCATTCGCGTCCCGCAGAACGCCACCATCACCGTGCGCTTCCACAACCGGATCGACCTGCCGAGCACCATCCATTGGCACGGCGTGCGGTTGGACAATCGCAACGACGGCGTGCCCGGCGTGACGCAGGACTCGGTGGCGCCGGGAGGCCGGTTCGTCTACACCGTGCACTTCCCGGACGCCGGCGTCTACTGGTACCACCCGCACGTGCGCGAGGACATCGAGCAGGCCATGGGGCTGTTCGGCAACATGCTCGTGGACTCGCCGGACCCGGACTACTACTCGAAGGCGAACCGCGAGCTGGCGCTCATGTTCGACGACCTCCTCGTGAACGCGGACTCGCTCGTCCCGTTCGGCAAGGAAGGTCCCGACTTCGCGCTCATGGGGCGCGTGGGCAACGTGCTGCTCGTGAACGGGGAGCCGCAGTACGCGCTGCGTGCGCGGGCGGGCGAGGTGGTGCGATTCTACCTGACGAACGCATCGAGCTCGCGCACGTACAACCTCTCGTTCGGCGGCGCGCCGATGAAGGTGCTCGCCTCCGACGTGAGCCGCTTCGAGCGCGAGGAGCGCGTGCCGAGCGTGGTGCTGGCGCCGGCCGAGCGCTACGTCGTGGAGGTCCGCTTCGAGCGGCCGGGGCGCTACGCCCTCGTGAACGCGGTGCAGGCCATCAACCACTACAAGGGCGAGTTCGAGCCTAACGTCGACACGCTCGGCGTCGTGACGGTGGATGCCACGCCGGCCGCGCCCGACTACGGACGCGAGTTCGCGACGCTGCGCGCGAATGCCGAGGTCTCGCGCGACATCGACCGCTTCCGCCCGTACTTCGACCGGCCGCCCGACAAGCAGCTCACGCTCGGCGTGCGCACGACGGGGCTGCCACTCATCACCGTGCAGTTCATGTCGATCGACACGGCGTACTACGCGCCCGTGGAGTGGGTGGACGGCATGCCGGACATGAACTGGCTCTCCACCTCCGGGCAGGTGGAGTGGTTCCTGCGCGACGATGCGACGGGGAAGGAGAACTTGGGACTCGACTGGCACGTGCCGAAGGGGTCGGTGGTGAAGCTCCGGATCTTCAACGACCCGAAGTCGTTCCACCCGATGCAGCACCCCATCCACCTGCACGGCCAGCGCATGCTCGTCGTCGCGCGGGACGGCGTCGCCACACGGAACCTCGTGTGGAAGGACACCGCGCTCATCCCCGTCGGCTCGACGGTGGACCTGCTCATCGACGCGTCGAACCCGGGCGCCTGGATGCTCCACTGCCACATCGCCGAGCACCTGGGGGCGGGGATGATGGCGATGATGCACGTGGACCCGGCGGCGGGGTCGGCGGGGAAATAGTACGACTTCGTCATTCCGAGCGATTGGTTGGTGTCGTTCCGAGCGGAGCCGGCCGAAGGCCGGCGGAGTCGAGGAACCCTCATCGTCCCGGTAGAGGGACAGGGCCCTCGCTCGAGGTAATTGGGGTCAGACTCGAATTCCCGGTTGGGAATTCGAGTCTGACCCCAATTACCTGGGGCCCTCCGCTCGGAATGACAAGCGAGGAGTGACGAAGTAGCCCTACTCGAGAGGCCCTTCGCGCTTCCGGCTCCGCCGATCCGACCGCCGTCGAGCACCGCGAGGTGGCGTGGGCTCGCGGACCCCTCTGACCGGCCGCGCACTCATGAACAGCGCCTCGAGGATCTCGGGGCTGTACCAGCGAAGCGGGCCGCACCGTGTGAATCGCTGCTCGCGCAGCGAGTCCGCGCTCGTGAACCGCAGCAGGAGCCGCGGCATCGGTCCGTCGACTGACGGCGCCACGGTCTCGAGCCGAGCCACTTCCTCCGCCACCCATCGCCGGCCGCTGGGCTCGGTATATTTCGCGGTGAATCCGCGGCGGTTCGTGTGGTCCATGGGCTCGTGGGTGAACACCCCCGTCCGTAGAGCAAGGACCGGTCCCGCTCGCTTCGCCGAATGGCTGGGACCGTTCTCCCGCTAGTCGTCCCGCGGCCGCATCCGAACCACGGACAGGTCCTCCCGCGCATCGCGCTCGGCGAATCGAAGCTTCGTCCGAACGACGTCCCTCACGAGTGCGTTGAAACGCGCGTCGCTCAGGTCTCCACGGACGAGACGCAGGCGGGCCACCACGTCCGAGACGAGCGCCTCGGCGGCGCCCACTTCATGGGCTATATGTGCAGCGATGAGCTCGCTCATGGTACAGGCCTCCGAACTTGACCAGTAACGATGCGACCCGGTCCCCACGGGAATCTGTGACCCATGCAACAATCGCGAAGTTAGCAGGCTCTACCGGGGAAGCGAGCCCGGGCGGGAACGACGATGGGGCGGATGGGAACAGCGAAACGGCCGGGTAGGTCCCTCGCCGGGGCTGACGCCCCGCCTCGGGATGACAGATGCGCTGGGGAGCGATCCGGCTCCTTCCGCGTCATTCGCGTCATCGCCGTTCCCCCTAGGCTCTGGGCGGTGACGCGTCCCGAGCGCCCATTGCGTCATCCGCGTGCGTCGGTGCCGGAGCGGTCCCGGCCGAGATGCCAGAGTTGTCGCGCGGCGTGTGAACGTCGCGGTCGGGCAGTTCCCCGAGACGCCGCTCGAGGTCGCGCAGCATGCGCTTGATCTCGCCGAGCTCGCGGTACGTGCGCACGTTCACTTCGTAATCGAGCTCGGCCCGCTTGTCGGCGTGCGCGCTCTGCTGGTTCTGTGCGATGAGCACGAATCCGGTCACGAAGATCGCCTCGATGGCGAGCAGGATGCCGAGCAGCGAGAACGGGTAGTCGTCGAACCGTCGCCCCAACATCACGAGACCGGTGTTGACGGCGATCCAGGCGACGAACCAGAAGGCGTGCAGTACGATGTAGTACGGGTGGCCGACGAACGCCGAGACGCGCGTGGCCAACGTCTCGTGCCAGCGCCTCGCCGCGGCGAGCTCTTCGCGCACGTAGCGAAAGTCACCGAGCGCCTTCCCGCATTCGGGGTTCGCGCAGAACACCGCGTCGGCGGGGTTGGTGCCGCCGCAGGCGGGACAGATCAGGGAAGGTGCGTCGCTGGCGTCCGTGCGGTCGCTCATCGGTCGATCTATCCGGTCACCGTGGATGCGGTTCCGGCGGCGCGTCCGTGCCGGCGTCCGTGGAAGCCGGGCGGCGCCGCCGGTCGGCTCGCACCTCGAACGCGAAGACATCGGGCCGAGCATAGTGGCCAGCCACGTCGAGCGTCATCGCCTCTTCGCGGGCGAGAGCCAGATCGAGGTCTGCGATGAGGAGCGCCGGGAGGTCGAAAACGGGCTCCGCGGCGTATGACCCGTTAGGCGCGACGATGGCGCTGCCGCCACGGAGCACGAACTGACTCCCGGCGGATACGATCGCGGGGTGTACCTCGAGCTCGGCCGGGAGACCTGTCGCCTTCATGAGCGAACCGGCAGCGAGCACGAAGCACCGGCCCTCGAAGGCGTAGTGGCGGCTCGCGAGCTGCAACATCTCCTTCACCGTTGGCCAGGCCGCGACGTGAATGTCTTCTCCCGACTCGTGCAATGCCTGACGCGCGAGCGGCATCCAGTGCTCCCAGCACACCAGCCCGCCGACGCGCACGTGGCCCGACCGCGCGGGGACATCGACGGCGCGCAGGCCATCCCCATCCCCGGGGCCCCACACGAGGCGCTCGGTGTACGTCGGCACGAGCTTGCGGTGATGATTGAGCAACATGCCATCGGGCCCGTAGGTCAGCAGGGTGTTGAACAGGGTGCCGCGCCCAGGACCGCGCTCGACGCGCTCGACGACACCGATGACCATGGCGATACCGTTGCGGCGGGCGATCGCGCCGAGCTCGTGGCCCGACGCACCGTCGACGACGACGCTCTGTTCGGCCATGCGGCGGAAGACCGCCTTCACCGGCGGGTGCTCCCACAGCCCGGCATCGCGGCAGACGTCGAGCCAGGCCGGGTATCCGGGAAGCCACGTCTCCGGGAACGCGACGACCGCGGCGCCGGCGCGCGCTGCTTCGGCGGCGCGCTCGGCGGTGAGAGCGATGCCGTGCTCGAGGCTGGAGGCGACCTCGTCCTGGACGACGGCGACGCGGATGGTGGCAGGGTTCATGGCGTGCGAATCTGCGCGCGGACGGCGCCGGGCGTCAGGGCAGGCTGACAGGACGCCCCGACGTCATCGCGCGCAACCATCCGCGCACACCTGGTGTCCTATGGACATTCGATAGGAGAGCGCGGGCTTCTCTATCGAGTGTCTATAGGTAACGCCCATGACCGATTCGCAGACCAACCTGCTGCAGGGCACGCTCGACCTGCTCATCCTCAAGGCGCTCGCGCTCGGCGAGCTGCACGGGCTGGGGGTCGCTCGGCGCGTGGAGCAGATCACGAAGGGCACGTTCCATGTGAAGCCTGGATCTCTCTTCCCGGCACTGTACCGGATGGAGGAGGCTGGGTGGCTCGCGTCGTCGTGGGGCGCCTCGGAGAACAACCGTCGTGCCAAATACTACCGGCTGACGGCAGCCGGCCGTCGTCAACTCGCGACCGAGACGAGCGAGTGGAAGCGCATCGCGGTCGCGATCGCGTACGCCCTGCAAGCGACGTAGCGACGGCGCGCGCCGCGACCCACCTCGACGCATGGAGATCGACCGATGGCCTCACTCACGCGACTGCGGAGCCTCTGGCGCAACCTCGTCCTGACGAGGCGCGCGGAGCGCGAGCTCGATGACGAGTTGCGCAGCTACGTCGAACTGCTGGTGGCGGAGCGGGTGCGCGCAGGCATGCCTGAAGCCGACGCACGACGTGCGGCACTCCTCGAGCTCGGAGGGCCCGAGCACGTGAAGGATGAAGTGCGCGACGTGCGATCGGGTGCCCTGCTCGACGCGACGGCACGGGATGTTCGCTTCGCGGTACGCACGCTCGTCAGGCGTCCCGGGTTCACCGTCGTCGCGATCATCGCGCTGGCGCTGGGAGTCGGCGCGACGACGGCGATCTTCAGCGTCGTGAACGGGGTGCTACTCCGGCCACTCCCGTATCGCGCGCCGGATCGACTCGTCGCCGTGTTGCACGACTCGCAGGGGCCGGTGTCACCCGCGAACTACCTCGATTGGAAGCGAGAGAACACGGTGTTCTCGGTGGTCGGGGCCGCCGAGTACTGGGCGGGCAACGTCGCGGGCGACGCGTTCGAGCGGGTGCAGGGGTTGAGGGTCACCTCGGACATCTTCGCGATGACCGGCGTGAAGCCGGTGCTGGGACGGACGCTGCTCGCGGCCGACGACGAGCCGGGGCACGATCGGTCGGTCGTATTGGCTTGGGGGTATTGGCAGCGACGGTTCGCCGGCAGCCGTGATGTCCTGGGGCGGCAGGTCCTCGTCGACGGTGTGGCATACACCGTGGTTGGTGTGATGCCACGGGGCTTCGACTTCCCGATGTTCTGGGCGACCGGCGTCCAGATGTGGGCGCCGCTGGCGTTAGGCGACCGTGCCACCAGCCGTCGCGGACAGAGCCTGCGCGTGTTCGCCCGGCTCGCGCCCGGCGCGTCGCTCGCCGCGGCGCGGGCGCAGATGGCCACGATCACCGCACACCTGGAGCGGGCCTTTCCGGGGACGAATCGCAACGTGACCGTGACGCCGCTGGCCACGATGGTCGTCGGGGACGTGCGGACCGCCCTGTTGATCCTGCTCGGCGCGGTCGGCTTCGTGCTGCTCATCGCGTGCGCGAACGTCGCCCACATGCTGCTGGCGCGCGCATCGGCCCGGCAGCGCGAGATGACGGTGCGCGCGGCGCTCGGCGCGAGCCGCACGCGTCTCCTGCGGCAGATGCTCACCGAGAGTGTCGTGCTCGCGCTCGCCGGCGGCCTGGTCGGAGTGCTGCTGGCGAGGGTCGGGATCCGCGTGCTCGTGGCGCTGGGGGCGGGCAGCATTCCGCGCGCCGAGACGATTGCGCTCGACCCACGCGTACTCGCGTTCACGGCGGCCGTGTCACTGCTCACCGGGCTCGCGTTCGGCCTGGTTCCGGCGCTGCGCGTGTCACGCGGTGACGTCGCGGAGGCGCTCCGCGACGGTGCGCGCGGGTCGACCGAAGGGGTCGGGCGCACTCGAATGCGCGGATTTCTGGTGGGCTCGGAGATCGCGCTGGCGCTGGTGCTGCTCACCGGGGCCGGGCTGGCGATGCGGAGCTTTCTCGCCTTACGCGCCATCGATCCGGGCTTCGATCCGCGCGGGGTACTGACGGCGCTGGTGACGCTCCGCGGAACGGCCGAGGAGTCGCCGGGCCGACGCGCGGCGTTCTACGCCGCCCTGCTCGACCGCGTGCGGCAACTGCCGGGCGTGGAGGCAGCCAGCGCGACGAATCACCTGCCGATCGCCGGCGACGAGTGGGGGATGCAGTTCCTCGTCGAGGGACGCCCGCGCCCGGAGCCCGCCGAGCTGCCGAGGGCGACGTATCGGGTGGCGTTCCCCGGCTACTTCCGCGCCATGCGGCTGCCGATTCTCAGCGGGCGAGACATCACCGAGCGTGACCGCCTCGGTGCCCCTCCGGTGGTGGTCGTGAACGAGTGGCTCGCGACCCACCGGTGGCCTGGCGAAAGCGCGATCGGCAAGCGAATCACGCTCGACACGGACGGCGACCACCCGGAGTGGCTGACGGTAGTCGGCGTCGTGAAGAATGCCGTGCGATCCGATTGGGCGGCGTCGCCCGATAACGAGATCTATCTGCCCTACCTGCAGACGCGGCAGTATCTGGAGAGCGACGGCGGCCACGTGGGGTACATGACGCTCGTCGTGCGGGCGTCGTGCCCGGCGACGGGGCGGTGCGATCCGGCGGCGCTGGCGCCGGCGGTGCGTGAGGCGGTGGCCTCGCTCGACCGCGGCGTGCCGGTGACGTCGGTGCAGACGATGGCGGATGTCGTGTCGGGCGCGACGGCACAGCCGCGCCTTACGCTCGTGCTGCTCGGCATGTTCGCCGCAGTGGCGCTGGTGCTGGCCGGCGTCGGCATCTACGGCGTGATCAGCTACGCGGTGTCGCGCCGCACCCACGAGATCGGGGTCCGTATGGCGCTCGGCGCCACTCCGGGCGATGTGCGACGGATGATCATCGGGGAGGCACTGCGCGTCGTGGCGGCAGGCGTTTGCGTGGGGCTGATCGGGGCGTTGCTCATCACACGGTTGATGACGAGCGTGGTGTATGGCGTTCGGGTGACCGACCCGATCACCTACGCTGGTGTGGCGGGGATGCTGGCGGCGGTGGCGCTCCTGGCGAGCTACATCCCGGCCCGGCGTGCGACGCGCATCGACCCGTTGGTGGCGATGCGGACGGAGTGAGGGCCAGCTGTCATTCCGAGCGCAGTCGAGGAACCCTCATCGTCCCGAGCGAGGGCCCTCTACCCAGATGATGAGGGTTCTTCGACTGCGCTCGGAACGACACGCGGGCTCGGAATGACGAGTCCACGGTTGACGCCGTTTCGCCCACGGCTCCCCGCCACCGTCAGGGTGCGCGACTACTGCGTGGAGTGGGTGCTGCCTAACGGCGCGCGCATCGCGGGGGTCCCATCGCGTTCTCGCCCGTTCGCGTCACGCAGCGCGACAAGGACGAATGGCTGGCGATGTCGGGCCGGGTGCGTGGGAGCGTGCAGGGAAGCGCCGCGGCATCGAAGGCGCCCGCACTCGGCTGGCCGGAGTTCAAGCCGCAGTTTCCGCGTGGGCTCCGGCGCGCGTTCCATCTACATCGCGCGCAAGGACACGGACGACCTGCAATACCTTCAGCGGTTCGCCGCACTCTGAGCGATCGGGCGTGCTGACCCGGTCGCACCACTTGCCCCGGGCGGGGACGCCGCACCCTTCCAACGATCGGTGTTGCACGCGCGCCGCGAGTGCGGCGCCGCCGTGCGTTCACCCGCGCGTCGCCGTGCCAACACGTGCCGGAGCGCGGTGCGGGGGGTGCCTCAGGGGGGTGCAGTCAACCCGGAGGCGACCCCGATGCTGTCTTCTTTGTCGGTCATTCTGCTCGTCGTGCTGCCGGCGTTCGCGCCACCACTGGGCGTGACCGCAAGCGTGAGCGCGCGTCCGACCATCAGCACGCCCTCGAACGAAGCGCGTGCGACGGGCGTGCTGGCCACGGCATCGCGGTACCTCGGCACGCGCTATCGATTCGGCGGCACGACGCCACGCGCGTTCGACTGCTCGGGGTTCGTGCGCTACGTGTTCGCGCGTCACGGCGTCGTGTTGCCGCGCACGGCGCGCGAGCAGTTCGCGGTCGGGGAGCCCGTGGTCGGCGGCCTGGACTCGCTGCGCGCCGGCGACCTCCTCTTCTTCAGGACGCGGCGCGGGCGCGCCGCGCACGTCGCGATCTACACGGGCGCCGGGCGCATCATCCACGCGAGCGCCGGCAGTCGCCGGGTGCGCTACGACGACCTCGGCTCGGCCCGGGGGCGGTGGTTCATTGCGAACCTGTCGGGGTTGCGACGGGTGCTGGTCGAGGAGCCATTGGTGGCGGATGCCGCGATCACCTCGATCACGCGCGGTTCGGGTGGTCGGGGCGGCATCATCGCGCCGGATCTCGCGGGGACGGCGATTGGGCGGATGGGGGAACGGCGAAACGACCTGATTGCTCCCCAGCAGTGAGAACCCCTCGCGCGGCGAGCCAGTCGTAAACGGCCCCGGGCCGCCGTCATCGCCCAAGCGCTGGGGGAAACTGCCATGACGCGGATGACGCCGAAACGGCCGGATGGGCGCCGTGAGCGTGCGGTGTCATCCCGAGGAGCGCCGCCGGCGCGACGAGGGACCTGCTCGAACGTGCTCGTGGCTGGTCCGGCCACGGGGTTCGCACGCCAGGTCCCTCGTCGGGGCTGACGCCCCGCCTCGGGATGACAGATGCGCTGCCGGGGAGCGATCCGGCCCCTTCCGCGTCATCCGCGTCATGGCAGTTCCCGCTGTTGGGTAGGCGACGACGGGTGCGTCCCGGGGCCGTTGCCCTCTGTTCAACAGCTTGGCGCGAGGAAGTGTGGATGCGCACGGGGCCGATCCGGCCGTTTCGCTGTTCCCCCATCCGCCGAATCGCCGTTCAACGCTGGGTCCGGCGCGATGATGCAGGCCCGATGAGGTCCGGCGCGACGATGCCGGCCCGACCACCCGAACCGCGATCATTCCAGTCGAGGACTCCGACTCGTCCCACTTCTCTTGACTTCCGACGGAAGACGCACGACTCTTCCTGTCGAAAGCCAAGAGAAGCCCGTCGCCGTCCATCTTGCATCGCCGATGCAGCCACCGCCCAGTGACGTCCTCCGCGGAACACTCGACCTGCTCATCCTGAAAACGCTCACGCTCGAGCCCATGCACGGCTGGGGGATCGGCCAGCGCATCCAGCAACTCTCGCGCGGCGTGCTCGACGCGAACCAGGGGTCGCTCTACCCGGCGTTTCAGCGTCTCGAGCAGAAGGGGTGGATCCGCAGCGAGTGGCGGACCACCGAGAACAACCGCCGCGCCAAGTACTACCGGCTGACGGCGTCGGGACGCCGCGCGGTGGGCACCGAGGCAGCGAACTGGCGGCGGTACGTCGAAGCCGTGGAGCTCATTCTCGAGATCACCTAACGAGTCGAGACCATCGCGGGCCGGGCACCATCGGCCCGGCCGTGCGGAGCGAGCATGGATACCGTGAGAGGGTTCGTGGCCCGCGTGCGGGCGCTACTGTTTCCGCGTGCCGTCGAGCAGGCGCTCGATGAGGAAATCCGCTTTCACCTCGAGCAGGAAACGGCGAAGAACGTTCGGCTCGGGATGAGCCCCGCCGAAGCCCGGCGGCAGGCGCTCGTGCAGTTCGGCGGCCTCACGCAGGCGAAGGAGGCGCACCACGAGGTGTACGCGGCGCGTCCGCTCGAGGAGATGGTCGCCGACGCCCGCTACACGTTCCGCACGATGCGGCGCACGCCGGCGCTCGCCGGCGCGGCGATTCTCACACTCGCGCTCGGCGTCGGCGCCAACACGGCGATCTTCTCGGCGGTGAACGCCGTGATCCTGCGACCGCTGCCGTTTCCGGCGGCAGATCGATTGTACATGCTCTGGGAGGAGAACCCGGAAAAGGGGTGGTACAAGCAGGTCGCCGCACCAGCGAACATGTTCGACTGGCGCGAGCAGGTGGCGGCGTTCGCGGACGTGATGGCGTACACCGACGGGTTCGGTACGGCGACGCTCCTCGATGGGGGCGAGCCACTGATCGTGCAGCCCGCGATCGTGACCGGCAACTTCTTTTCGGTGCTCGGGGTGCGGCCACGGCTGGGGCGCACGTTCACCGACGCGGAGACGTGGCGCACCGGGGGGCGCGTCACCGTGATCTCGCATCGCCTGTGGCGCGATCGATTCGGCAGCGACCCCGGCGTCATCGGACGCTCGGTCCAGGTGGACGGGCTTCCCGTGCAGATCGTCGGCGTGATGGCGGAGGGGTTCGGCTTCCCGACGGAGAAGGTCGATCTGTGGCAGCCGACGGCATGGAACCCGGCGAATCGCGGACAGGCGTTCTTCCGCCAAGGGCACTGGCTGAACGTGGTGGCGCGCGTGAAGCCGGGCGAGTCCGCGGACGCCGCGAACGCGCAACTCCAAGCCGTCGTGAACCGCCTCAAGCGCGACTACCCGGAAACGAACCGCTACATGGGCGCGGGGATGACCCCGCTGCACGCGTTCCTCGTGGGCGACACGCGGCTTCCGCTGCTCGTCCTGCTCGGCGCGGTGGCGCTGCTGCTGCTGATCGCGTGCGCGAACGTGGGGAATCTGTTGCTCGTGAAGGCCGCGGGTCGCGAGCGCGAGGCGGCGCTGCGCCTCGCGCTGGGCGCGGGGCGGTCGCGACTCGTCAGGCAGGCACTCACCGAGAGCCTCGTGCTGTCGCTGGTGGGAGGGGCCGCCGGCGTGGCGCTGGGGTGGTGGGGCACGCAGGCACTGCAGGCGCTCCAGCCGGCAGGGATGCTGCGCGTGTCGACGTTCGACTTCGACTGGGCCGTGCTCGGTTACGTGCTCGCGATCACGACGGCCAGCGGGCTGCTGTTCGGTATCGCCCCGGCCATGTGGAGCAGCCGTCGCCTCCCCGCCGATGCGCTCAAGGAAGGCGGGCGTGGCGGGAGCGAGAGCCGGCGGATGCGGCGGTGGGGGGAGCGGCTGGTGATTGGCGAGGTCGCGCTGGCGCTCATGCTCAGCATCGGTGCCGGGCTGCTGGTGCGGAGCCTGCTCCGGCTGCAGCAGGTCGATCCCGGATTCGACCCGCACGGTGTGCTCGCGGCGCGCATCGGGCTTCCGGTGGGGTCGTACGACACCGGCGAGAAGGCGAACGCGTTCTTCGTCCAGCTCGAAGCCAGGCTCCGCGCCTTGCCCGGCGTGCAGGGCGCCGCCGCCACGTCGCGGCTCCCGCTCACGAAATCGGGATACACGACCGACTTCACGGTGGCCGGATGGGCGGCGGGCCGGTACGGAAGCGAGGTGGTGCACCGGCAGATCACCCCCGACTACTTCAAGGTGATGCACACGCCAGTGCTGCGCGGGCGCGCGTTCGGCCCAGCCGATCGCCGTGACGGGCCACCGGTGGTGATCATCAACGAGACGATGGCGCGGAAGCACTTCCACGAGCAGGACCCGGTCGGGCAGCGTATCGCCTTCGACAGGGTGCCGGACTCGACGACCGTGTGGAGCACGATCGTCGGGGTCGTCGCGAGCCAGTACCAGGCGGGGTTGGCCACCGAGCCACGGATCGAGGTGTTCGAGCCGGTGACGCAGTCGGCGACCAACACGATGTCGTTCGTGGTGCGGACGAGTGGCGCCCCGGCGTCGTTAGGCCCCGCGGTGCGGCGAACGCTGGCCGAGCTGAACCCGGCGCTGGCGGTGGAGCGGATGGAGACGATGGATGCGGTGCGTCTCCAGTCGCTGGCGCGCCAGCGGTTCCTCACGACGCTGTTGCTCGTGTTCGCGAGCGTGGGGTTGGCGCTGGCCGTGGTCGGTGTCTACGGCGTGATGGCGCAGATGGCGCGCCGGCGTGTGCGCGAGATGGGGATCCGGCTCGCGCTCGGCGCGCAGGCGAACGACGTGCGCTGGCTCGTCGTGCGCAACGGGCTCCGGCTGGTGGCCGTCGGACTGGTGATCGGCACCGTGGGCGCACTCGTGGCCACGCGGACGATGCAGGGACTGCTGTTCGGCGTCGCACCGAAAGATCCGCTCACGTTCATCGCGGTGCCGGTGGTGCTGGTCCTGACGGCGCTGCTGGCGACCTGGCTGCCCGCGATGTACGCGAGTCGTGCGGACCCGGCGACCGCGTTGCGGGCCGAGACGTGAGCGATGATCGTGCGAAGCGGCTGGCGACGCTCGCGATCAGCCGGCGTTCACCCCTCGCGGCGCGTCGTCCGCGCGAGCACAGGGACGGCCGGATACTCGCCGCTCCGACGCTTCAGATAGTCGCGCACGTCGCCGTCGAACCCGAGCTCGAGCTTGAGCCGCACGACGTCGCGGACGAGCTGTCGGGTATAGTCGTGTGGCAAGCGAGCGCACACGCGCTCGAGGAGCAACGCGATGTCGGCGTCGAGCGAGGCGTTAGGTGCTCCGCCATCGCGCCGGGCAACCGGGGTGGCCATGCCGCGTTCCATGCAATGTTGCGGCGAAGGTACACGGCCGGGTCCGGCAGCGCAAATATTTGTGACGCTTAAGGTTGGTGATCGCTCGGGGCTTCACGGTGCCGCGTCGGCGTCGAGAATGGCGCGCACGTGCCGGGTGAGCTCCGACGGATCGTACGGCTTCTGGAGGAAGCTCGCGTCTTCGTTGCGCGACGCGCTGCCACGCGCGTCGAAGCTGTAGCCCGAGACGAACAGCGTGCGAAGCTTCGGGGCGCGCAACCGCAGCATCTGGCTCAACTCGTGGCCGTCCAGCCCCGGCATCACGACATCGGAGACGAGCATCGCGATGGGCCCAGGCGCCGCGTCGAACACGGCGATCGCCTCGGCGGCGTTCGCGGCCTCGAGCACCGAGTAGCCGGCGTCGGTGAGCGCGCGACGCGCGACGGTGCGCACATCCTGTTCGTCCTCGACGAGGAGGATGGTCTCGGACCCACGCGCGATCGTCTCGGTGCACGATTCGCCGCACGGACTCGCGGCGTGCGACGTGCGCGGCAGGAACACCGTGAACGTGGAGCCGGCGCCCGGCGCGCTCCGCACGGTGACGAACCCGCCCGACTGTTGCACGACGCCGTAGACGGTGGCGAGGCCGAGACCGGTACCGCGCCCGACGGGCTTCGTGGTGAAGAACGGCTCGAAGATGTGCGAGCGCGTCGCGTCATCCATGCCGATCCCGGTGTCGCGAACGCGCAGCGTCACGTACGCGCCGGGCGAGATGCCGCGGGCCGCCGCATCGGCCAGCGATACGTCCGCGTTGCCCGTCGTGATGGTCAGGCTGCCACCGGCCGGCATCGCGTCGCGCGCGTTGACGACGAGGTTCACGAGAACCTGTTCGATCTGTCCGCGGTCGGCGGTCACGCGCGCCACGGTCGGGGCGAGCTCGGTGACGAAGGCGATGTCCTCGCCGATCACGCGTTGCAGCATCCGCTCCGCCTCGGCGACCACCTCGTTGAGGTCGAGCACGGCGGGCGTGAGCACCTGCTTGCGGCTGAACGCGAGGAGTTGCCGGGTGAGCTGCGCGGCGCGCGAGGCGGCGTGTGCCACCTGGTCCAGGTCGGCGCGGAGGGGCGCGTCCGGCGGGAGCTGCTGCAGCGCGAGCTCGACGTTCCCCTTGATGACGGTGAGCAGGTTGTTGAAGTCGTGCGCGATGCCGCCGGCGAGCTGCCCCACGGCTTCGATCTTCTGCGATTGTCTGAGCTGTTCCTCGAGGTGTCGTTGCTCGGTGACGTCGATGGCGAGGACCAGTCGCGCGGGGCGGCCGGCGAACACGAAGTCGCGCGACACGACGTCGACGAGCGCGATGGAGCCATCCTTCCGCTGGTGCCGGTACGGGCCGGCGCGCTGCGAGCGCACCTCCTGTGGCGCCGCGGCCCGGGCGATCGCGAGCGGCGCGTCCTCGGGCGGGCGGATGTCGACGATCGACATGCCGAGGAACTCCTCACGCGAGTAGCCGTACTGCCGCACCGCCGCGTCGTTCACGGCGAGGAACATCAGCGTCTCGGCGTCGGCCACGAGCAGCGGAATCGGGTTCTCCTCGAACAGCAGCCGATGACGCACCTCGCTCTCGCGAACGGCGGCCTCCGCGTGCAAGCGTTCGGTGTCGTCGCGGAGGACGGTGGACAGATACTCGACGTTGCCCAGGCGGTTTCGGTGCGCGAGAACGACCTGAGTGGCCGGATGCTCGCGCCCGTCCGCCCCGATGAATGCGCTTTCCCCGCGCCAGAAGCCGTCACGGATGGCGGTGGGAATCGCCTCATCGAAGATGAGCCGCCGCACGCGGGCGGGGTACGTGCGGCCGATCCAGCGGCCTGTGAGGTCGGCGTGTGCATCGATCCCGAGCAGTCGACGTCCCGCGGGGTTCATGTACAGCGTGGTGAAGTCGGCGGCCGCGATGGCGACGAGATCGGGCGTGGCGTCGAGGATGGCGGTGAGGCGCGCGCGCGTCTCCTCGGCTTGCTTGCGCTCCGTGATGTCGGTGTGGATGCCGGTCATTCGTCGCGGCGAGCCATCGGGGTTCCGCTCGACGACCTTGCCGCGGCCGAGGATCCACTTCCACCCGCCCTGCTTCGTGCGGAATCGATACTCCGCTTCGTAGGCGGGCGTGCGACCGGCGACATGCTCGTCGATCGCGCACTGTACCAGCGGGAGGTCGTCGGGGTGGACGCTCTGATCCCACGTCCCGCCGGAGCGACGCTCCATCTCCCCCGGCTCGTAACCCAGCATACGCTCGGCGGCGGCGCTGTAGTAGACGTCGCCCGTCTCGATCGTCCAGTCCCAGAGACCTTCGTTCGCTCCCTCGAGCGCGAACCGCAGGCGCTTCTCGCTCTCGCGTAGCGCCTCCTCGGCCTGCCTGCGCTCGGTGATGTCGCGGTGGACGGCCACGAGGCCGATCGGCTGGCCGGCGTCATCGCGACTGGCGACCACGATCGCGTGCAGCACGCCGCACGTGCCGTCCGGCTGGCGGAACGGGAGCTCGCCTTCCCAGCGGCCGTCGCGCATGGCGGTCGCGCGAGACTGTGCATCGACTTGCGGATCGAAGATGCGGATCGCGTCATCCGACGGCGTGCGGCCGAGCACGTCGGCGCGGCGGTAGCCGAAGAGTCGTTCGGCGCCCGGGTTCCAGTCGATGATGCGCGATTCGGCGTCCATCACGACGACCGCGTCCTGGATGGTCTCGAAGATCAGCGCGAATCGGCGCGCGTCGCCGTCGGGGCGGAACGCTCCAGGGCCGAGGCTCGCGGTGTGCGGAGCGATGGTAGCGGGAACGGCGGTTGGCGTCTGACGGCCGGACACGATCGAGCTCCAGGGCGGCGGTTCGGGGATCTCGCGCGGAGCGAACGACGGAATCTAACGAGCAAAGGCGGCGGCGTTGGGGGCGGCCGACCCCGGACCCCAGCTACCGCCGTCCGGGGCGCCGTTCCCGAACCTAACGCCGCGCGACCGCCAGCACGGTGGCCGCCGTCTCGTGGACCGGGCAGTCGACGCCGGTCTCGCGCGCGAAACGGACGACGGCACCGCTCAAGGTGTCGAGCTCGGTCGGCCCGCCCGCCTCGACATCGAGCAGAAAGCTCGGCTTCATCGCCGGCGGGAGCGTCGCGATGTAGGCGGTGGTGCGCGGCGCTTCGTCGTCGGGGAGCGCGATGCCGCGCGCCCGCGCGACGGCCACCACCTCGGCGACGGCGCGCTCGACGAGGCGTGGCCCGCCGGGTGCGTCGCGCACGGGACCGATGGGCGCGCGCGCGAGTCCGCACACGGCGGCGAGCGCGGTGATGAACACGAACTTCTGCCACAGCTCCACGTCCATCGCCGCCGATGCGCGCGCGTCGATGCCGGCCTCCCGAAGCGCCGCCGCGATGGCCGTCGCGCGCTCGCTCGGCTGCCCGGTGGTATCGCCGATCTCGCCGACGATGATGGACGCGAAGCCGCTGCGCCGCTCGACGACACCGGGGCCGGTGCGCACCGCGCTGATGCGGGCGAGGCCGCCGAGCACGCGGTCACGAGGCACCCCGCCCGCGACGAGCTCCTCGGCCGCGGTGACGCCGTTGAGCAGCGGAACGACCGTGGCGCCGCACGCGGCGGCCGCTCGCGCGGCGGGCATCACATCGCCGAGCGAGTAGCTCTTCACGGTGATGAGCGCGACATCGGACGGCGGGAGCTCGTCGACGTTGTCGGTGGCGCCGACGCGCGCGACGAATTCCCCGTCGGGGAGGCGGACGGTGAGGCCGTCGCGTCGAAGGGCCTCGAGATGCGCGCCGCGCGCCAGCAGCGTGACGTCGTGCCCCGCGCGCGCGAGCACGCCGCCGAAGTACGCGCCGAGGCCGCCGGCGCCGATGATGGTGAATCGCATGCGCGGAGAGTAGCGAGCGCTGTCGCTATCCGCACCCCCGCGCCAGCAGGTCGTGCACCTCGGCGTCCGTGGTCTGCGAGAAGTCCTCGTACCACAGCCCGACGGCGTAGAACGGCGACGGGGTCGCGACGCACACGATCTCGTCGACGATGGTGCGGAACTCGTCGCACGTCTCGGGGGCCGCGACGGGGACGGCGACGACGATGCGGGCAGGGTGCTCCTCCCGCAACGCCGCGACGGCGACCCGCATCGACGAGCCGGTGGCGAGACCGTCGTCGATGAGGATCACGGTGCGACCCGCGATCGGCGGCAGCGGCCGGCCGTCGCGATAGAGGCGCTCGCGGCGTTCGAGCTCTCGCTCCTCGGCGGCAGCCACCGCGTCGATCTCGGCCTTGCTGACCTGATAAGCCCGGACGACGTCCTCGTTGATCAGGCGAACGCCGCCGCTGGCAATGGCGCCCATCGCGAACTCCTCGTGGCCGGGTAATCCGAGCTTGCGGACGAGGAAGACGTCGAGCGGCACGTGGAGCGCGCACGCCACCTCGTACGCGACGGGAACCCCGCCGCGCGGCAGCGCGAGCACGATCACGTCGTCACGACCGGCGTACCTGGCGAGCTCGGCGGCGAGCGCGCGGCCGGCATCGGTGCGGTCGTGAAAGAGTGGGTGGATCGATTGGTCGATGCGCATCGGTCGATCGGTGGAAGATCGGTATCACGTTAGGCGCGCCAGCGCGGCCGCCGCGCGGTAGCCGGTAGCGATGGCGCCGTGAACGGTTCCGGTTCGGCCGCCTGCGTCGGCTGCCTCCCCGGCGAGGAACAACGTGTCGGCGATGGGGCGCGCGAGCCGGCTGGCCGCCCGGCTGCCGCCGACGAGTGCGTAGCTGTAGGCGCCGCGACTGAACGGGTCGTGCTCCCAATCGTGGTACCAGCAATGCTCGACGAGCGACGCCAGGCGCTGGCGGCGCACGCCGAGCTGGCGGGCGATGGCGCCGAGCACGCGGTCCTCGAGCTCGCTCGGGCCGGCCTGCGCGAGCCGCGCCGCCTTCGGCCCGCCCGCCCAGCCGACGAGCAACGGCGCGCGCACCGGCGATGCGGTCCACCACACCGGCACGTCGTCGTCGGTGGAGTGGAGAAACGAAAGCTCGGCGAGCGAGCGGCCGCCCGTCTTCCGGCGCAACGTACGCGCCTCCCAGAAGGGCTCGCGGAACAGGATCGGGACGCGCACGACGGTCCCCATGGCGAGGAGACGCGCGGCGCGCCGCGCGTCCTCGATGTCGGGAGCGAACGCGATCCCGGAGTCGTCCGGCGGCTGCTGCAACACCCCGAGCGGGACGGTGACCAGGGCGGCGCGCGCCGAGATCGTCCCGTCGCGGTCCGCCGCCGGCCGCGCGGTGCGGAACCGCACCTCGACGTGGCCTGGCTCCCAGGCGACATGATGCACGACGTGCGAGAACCTAACGCGATCCACGATGCTGGCAGCCAACACCGCGGGTATGCGGTCGTAGCCGTCGAGCACACGCGCCTGCCGCCGCTCGTCCTCATCCTCGGGCACGCCGCCGTCGGCGAGCCACCGTTCGCTGATACGCGCGGCGTCCGCGGCGTGAAACCCCTGCACGAACTCGAGGGCCAACGCGCGGTCGGCGGCGAGCGATCGCCCGCCGGGCTTCGTGTCGAGAAACTCGCGGAACGAGCGGTCCGGCGTGTGGGTGCTGCTCAGCCGCCCCATCACGCGCCCGAGGCGATGCCAGAAATCCTCCTCGTCGAGCGGAGCCAGTCGGCCGCGATCGGCCCGCCAGCGCTTGCCGTGGATGTCGCAGACGGCCAGGGGTACGGCGCGCGCGATGGCCATCACCTCCTCGGCCGAGCCGTGGACGAACTCGGCGCCGAGCTCGACCGGGATGGGGAGCCGCCGGTCGCGCACCGTGAAGATGCGCCCGCCGATACGATCGCGCGCCTCGAGGACGGTGACCCGGACGCCGCGCGCATCCAGGTCCTGTGCCGCGGCGAGCCCCGCTACGCCCGCACCAATGATGACGACATCGACATCTTCAGCGGACTCGTGCGACATGCGGCGCTCCAGTGAAAGCACGGACAGCACGCGTGGCCCGCACGCGTGCTCGGCGGCAGCGCGCCATCGGAACGCATCGGCAAGCGCCGCGCCCGTGGGGGCCGCATCAGCTCCCGGCGGGAGGCGTCGTGCGAGGTCGGAGGGCGCTCGGCGAGACCGCCGGTGGATCGGGCATGCGGGCACCGAGTGAGGCGAGGGTCGCGCGCATGCGGCGTCGGGCATCGAGGTAGGTGCGGGCGCCGGCGCGCACGGACTCGAGGATGTGGCCGAAGTCGCGTGCGTCGACGCAGTCGATCGTACGTTCGCGCGTACAGCTCTCCTCCCGCTCGTGCAGCACGCGCATGGCGAGGACGAGCGAGTCGAGCCCTTCGAGCATCTGCCGGTGCGGTTGCGCGACGGTATCGGGGCGCATGATGCCGCCGAACTGCGTGGCGAGGCGCTCGAGCTGACGGCTCGCCTCGGCGTTCCAGGTGATGGTGTCGGTTGAGTCGCGCGTGAGGTACGATGCGACGGTGAGGAGCGCGCTGTCGCCCACGGCGGCGGTCCGATCGGCGTACCCCTGGTAGCTCCCCTCCGACTGCCGGCACGCGGCGGCCGAGACGAGAGCGACGCCGAGGGTGATGCGACGGGCGATGCGCGCGGCGTGCATGGGCGGGGAATTGCGGTGGGTGGACGTACCATCGGCGACGCGTTGCCGCTCGTCGATGGCTGTCTCGCAATATGACGACTGCCCGGAGGCGGCTCAACGCTGTCCCGGCCCGCGGCGTTCAAGCTGCATCATGCGGACATCTCTCATTGCAGGCATCGCGGCCGCGGGGTTTGCAGTCTGTGCGGTCGTCGCGCCGGCCCGGGCGCAGGACCCGTTCGAGATCCAGGTCTACGAGTACGCCACCGTGCCGGCGGGAAAGTGGAATCTGGAGACGCATCTCAACTTCGTGGAGCGCGGCACGCGATCGTTCGAGGGCCTGGTGGCGCCGACCGAGCACCAGACGCACCTGACGTTCGAGCTCACGCGCGGGATCACGGACTGGTTCGAGATGGCCGGCTACCTGGTGACGGCGCGGCGATCGGGCGACGCGCCCGAGTACGTGGGGTGGCGCGTGCGTCCACGCGTGCGTGCGCCGGAGTCGTGGAAGCTTCCGGTGGGGTTGAGCCTGAGCACGGAGGTGGGTTTCCCGAAAGACGAGTACGAGGAAGCCGATGCGACGCTCGAGATCCGGCCGGTGATCGAGTGGGGGCGGGGGCGTTTCCTGTTCGATGCGAATCCGGTCGTGGGGCGTGCGCTGAGCGGCCCGGGCTCGGGCGACGGATGGGACTTCGAGCCCGGCGTGCGGCTCGGTTGGGCGGCGACGAAGCGGCTGGATCTGTCGCTCGAGTACTACGGCTCGACCGGTCCGCTCTCCGACCCGCTCCCGGCGAAGGAGCAGGTGCACCAGTTCTTTCCCGGCGGCGACTTTCAGGTGACCGAGAACGTCGTGTTCAACTTCGGCGTCGGCTTCGGGGCGACGACGGCGGGGAATCGGCTGGTCTACAAGACGCGGCTCGGCTGGATGTTCTAGGGACGGGGCCCGGGCCCGGAGCCGACGAGAACGGGGAACAGGAGCGGAGCACGGCGCACGCCGAAACGGCGAGCGGCGAAACGGGCTCACCGGTAGAGTCGACGTGTCGCCGGCCAGGCGCTACCGTTAATGGTCGTGCGCCAGACCATCCGCGCGGCCGAGCCGCCGCCGCGGCGTTCACTTCTCCCGCTCCGTGTAGTCATGCGATTCCTCTCTGCCACTCTCGTCGCGCTCATGGCCTCCACTTCTGTCGCGGTCGCGCAAAGCGCTCCGCCCGCGTCCACCGACCCGCACATGGCGCGGGCGCGGCGCGTGTTGAGTACGACGCCGCTCGTCGATGGGCACAACGACCTGCCGTGGGCGATTCGCGAAGCGACGGCCGCGCCGCACGACGTGGAGGCGTACGACCTGCGCAAGCAGACGCCGGGGCACACCGATCTCGCCCGGCTGAAGCAGGGGATGGTCGGCGCGCAGTTCTGGTCGATCTACATCCCGGGGGAGATCCGCGACTCGGGGTATGCGCGCGTGCAGCTCGAGCAGTTCGACATCGCCCGGCGCGTGATCGCGAAGTATCCGGAGCGGCTGCAATGGGCGCTCACCGCGGATGCGGTGCGCTCGGCGTTCCGGGCCGGCAAGATCGGCTCGCTGCTCGGGCTCGAGGGCGGCCACGCGATCGAGAATTCGTTAGGCGCGCTGCGCGTCTACTACGACCTGGGCGCGCGGTACATGACGCTCACGCACAACGTCACGCTCGACTGGGCCGACGCCGCGCTCGACTCGGCGAAGCATGGCGGGCTGACGAGTTTCGGCAAGGAAGTCGTGCACGAGATGAACCGGCTCGGCATGCTGGTGGACCTCTCCCACGTGTCGCCGGGCACGATGAGCGATGCGCTCGACGCGACCGAGGCGCCGGTGATCTTCTCGCACTCGGGCGCGCGCGCGCTCGTGGACCATCCCCGCAACGTGCCCGACTCGATTCTCGCGCGGCTGCCGAAGAACGGCGGCGTGGTGATGGTGCCGTTCGTGACGTCGTTCGTGTCGGCGGAGGTGAAGGCGTGGGGCGATGCGCAGTCGCAGGCGGCGGCGGACGCGAGCCGGCGGCTCGGGAGCGACACCGCGGCGGTGCGCCGCGCGATGGATGAGTGGACGACGGCGCACCCGCAGCCCAAGGCGACGCTGGCACAGGTGGCCGACCACATCGATCACATCCGGAAGGTCGCGGGGGTCGATCACGTGGGGATCGGCAGCGACTTCGACGGGATCACGGACGTCGTCGTCGGACTCGAGGACGTGTCGAAGTTTCCGGGGCTGTTCGCGGAGCTGTCGCGGCGCGGGTGGTCGGACGCGGACCTGCGCAAGCTGGCGGGCGAGAACGCGCTGCGGGCGCTCAAGCAGGCGGAGGTGGTGTCGGCTCGGTTGAAGAAGGAGCGCCCGCCATCGACGAAGACGATCCAGGAGTTGGACGGGAAGGTGGCGCAGTAAGGGCTCGGGGCTCAGGGCTCGCTCCGCAGGGCGCGCGGCTTCCGGCTTTGCGGCCATTCAAGGGGTCAGAGTCGTTGAAACCTCCGGTTTCAACGACTCTGACCCCTTGAATTCCGCGGCCCACATCGCGCTCCGATCGTGATGCGCGTTGCTGCATGTGGAGGCGCCGCGTCACTAGAATAGGGACCTTCGCTGCCGCGCCGGCGCAACACCGGTGCGCGCGAATCGTCCTCGGGGTAGTACCGCTTTGTCGTTCCGAATGGAGAGTGTCGTCGTTCCGAGCGCAGTCGAGGAACCCTCAGCATCCCGGTAGAGGGCCCTCTATCCGGAAGATGAGGGTTCCTCGACTCGCCCTGCGGGCTCGCTCGGAATGACACAGGCGTATCAGGATGAGCTGTTGGCGAAGTCGCCGCTTTCGTGTGTGCCACTGACATCGACGGTCGTTCGACGTGATTGCTGCATCCCGGTCTCTCGTCATCTTCGCCAACGCGCCCGAGAAGGGGCGCGTGAAGTCGCGCATCGCGGCCGACCTCGGACCTGACGTGGCGCTCACGGCGTATCGGACGCTGGCCGAGCACGCGGTGGCGGCGGCCTCGCACGTCGAGTGGTGCCGCAAGACGATCGCCTACGCGCCTAACGGCACCGGCGACGCGATGCGCGACTGGTTCGGCGACCTCTTCGACTACCGCGCGCAGGGCGATGGCGATCTCGGGCGGCGCATGATCGCGGCGCTCGAGCGGGCGTTCGCCGAAGGCGCCGATCGCGTGGTGCTCATCGGGGTCGATTGCCCCGGGGTCAGCGAGGCGGTGATCGGCGAGGCGTTCACGCGGCTCGATCAGGCCGACGTCGTGCTCGGACCGTCCTTCGACGGCGGGTACTACCTGATCGGGATGCGGCAGGTGCACAAGTCGCTGTTCACCGACATCCCGTTCGGCACGGGCGACACGCTCCAGAAGACGCTCTCGGCGGCCCGCCGCGGCGGCATTCGGGTGTCGCTGCTCGAGTGGAAGCGGGACGTGAACACGGGCGACGCGTGGAAGGGCGTGGCCAAGTTGCTGACGGAGAACAGGCCGGTCTTTCGCGCAGCGTTGCCGTTCTGAGAGCCGGCTGACCGCTTCCCAATTCCCGATTCCGCTTCTCGGCCGCATCTTACGCGCGCCCCCGAACCCGGAATCCCCCATGCGTTCTTTCCCGCTGCGTGCCGCGGCGGCCGTTCTCGCTGCCGCCCTCCTCCTTCCGCGTCCTGCCGCGCACGCCCAGGCTCGCGACACGACCCGGCAGGCGCGGGACAGTCTCCGTCGTGACGCGGCACGCCGAGCGAGCGCGCGCGGAGACAGCGCGACGCGCGCCGACACGGCCCGCACTGGTACTGCCCGCGACTCCGCGCAGAGCGTGCGCAGCGACTCGGGGCCGCCATCGCCGTTCAACGGGCTGCGACTGCGCTCCATCGGGCCCGCGCTGACCTCCGGGCGCATCGGTGACATCGCCGTCCATCCGCGCGACAAGAGCACGTGGTACGTCGGGGTCGCCTCCGGCGGCGTGTGGAAGACGACCAACGCCGGGACCACCTGGACGCCGGTCTTCGACAGCCAGGGCTCGTACTCGATCGGCACCGTCGTCATCGACGCGAAGAACCCGAACGTCGTCTGGGTCGGCACCGGCGAGAACAACGCGCAGCGCTCGGTCTCCTACGGCGATGGCGTGTACAAGTCGGTGGACGGCGGGCGCACGTGGCAGAACGTGGGCCTCAGGCAGTCGGAGCACATCGGCAAGATCCTGATCGACCCGCGCAACTCCGACGTCGTCTACGTCGCGGCGCAGGGGCCGCTGTTCAGTCGCGGCGGGGACCGCGGCCTGTTCAGGACCACGGACGGCGGGAAGAGCTGGAAGAAGGTCCTCGATGGTGGTGAGTGGTCGGGCGCGAGCGACGTCGTGCTCGACCCGCGCAACCCCGACATCCTCATCGCCACCACGTGGCAGCGCGTTCGTCGCCAGTGGGGCTACATCGCCGGCGGGCCGCAGTCGGGCGTCTGGCGTTCGACCGACGGCGGCGCGTCGTGGAAGAAATCGCAGAGCGGGTTCCCCGCCGAGGAGCTCGGCCGCGTCGGACTCGCCATCGCCCCGGCGAACCCCGACGTCGTGTACGGCATCGCCGAGGCGGCGAACAACCGCGGCGGATTCTTCCGCTCGCGGGACGGCGGCGCGAGCTGGGAGCGCATGAGCGGGTACCAGGCCGGTGGCCTCTACTACAACGAGATCTTCCCGGATCCCACGAACGTCGATCGCGTCTACTCGGTGGACGTGCAGACCATGATCACCGAGGACGGCGGCCGCACCTTCCGCCGCCTGGGCGAACGCAACAAGCACGTGGACAATCACGTCGTCTGGATCGACCCCGACGACACCGAGCACCTGCTCATCGGGTGCGACGGCGGGTTGTACGAGACGTTCGACCGGGGGCAGAGCTACCGGTTCTTCGCGAACCTGCCGGTGACGCAGTTCTACCGGGTGGACACCGACAACGCGCTGCCGTTCTACCGCGTGTACGGCGGGACGCAGGACAACTTCTCGTTAGGTGGTCCGTCGCGCACGCGCACCGAGCACGGCATCACGAACGCCGACTGGTTCGTCACCGCCGGCGGCGACGGCTTCCAGACGCGCGCCGACCCGAAGGACCCGAACACCGTCTACGCCGAGTCGCAGCACGGCAACCTGCAGCGGTTCAACCTCGCGACCGGCGAGTCGATCAACATCGTGCCGCAGCCGGAGCCGGGCGAGGAGGCGCTGCGCTGGCACTGGGACTCGCCGCTCATCATCAGCCCGCACGCGAACCCGCGGCTGTACTTCGCGTCGAACCGCGTATGGCGGAGCGACGACCGCGGCACGTCGTGGCGCGCCGTGAGCCCCGACCTCTCGCGCCGGATCGATCGCAACCGCCTCCGGATGATGGACCGCGTCTGGAGCGTGGATGCGGTCGCGAAGAACACGTCGACGTCGTTGTACGGCAGCGTCGTCACGCTGGCCGAGTCGCCGGTGAAGGACGGGCTGCTGTACGCGGGGACGGATGATGGGCTGATCCAGGTGAGCGAGAACGGCGGCCAGAGCTGGCGGAAGCTCGACCACTTCCCGGGCGTGCCCGACACGACGTTCGTCTCACGCGTCACGCCGTCGCAGCACGACGCGAACACCGTGTACGCGTCGTTCGACAATCACAAGTCGGGCGACTACAAGCCGTACGTCCTCAGGAGCACGGACCTGGGGCGCACCTGGACGTCGATCAGTGGTAACCTGCCGGAGCGCGGGACGGTGTACGTGGTGATCGAGGACCACGTCGACCGCAACCTGTTGTTCGCGGGCACGGAGTTCGGACTGTACGTGACCACCGATGGCGGGCGGCGCTGGACCCGGCTGCGTGGCGGCCTGCCCACGATCCATGTGCGCGACCTGACGATCCAGCAGCGCGAGGACGATCTCGTCGTCGCGACGTTCGGTCGCGGCTTCTACATCCTCGATGACATCGCGCCGCTGCGCGCGCTCACGCCGCAGGTGCTCGCGCGCGAGGGCACCCTGCTGCCGGTGAAGCCTGCGGCGATGTACGTGCTCTCGAGCCCGTTAGGCGGCACGGGCGCGAGCTTCCAGGGGGCGTCGTACTACCTGGCGCCCAACCCCGCGCCGGGCGCGGTGCTCACGTATCACCTGAAGAGCGAGCTGCGGAGCCGCCGCGCGCGCCGCCTGGCAGCAGAGCGCGACGCGGCACGCCGCGGGCAGGACGTGATGTATCCCGCGTGGGACTCGCTGCGGGTGGAGGACCGCGAGGAGCCACCGGCGATCATCCTGACGGTGAGCGACGCGGAGGGGCGCATCGTCAGGCGCCTGACGGGACCGGCCGGCGCCGGGATTCAGCGCGTCACCTGGAACCTGCGGTACCCGACGCCGAACCCGGCCGGTGCGGGCGGCGGCGGCGGCGGTGGTGGTGGCGGCGGCGGCGGTGGCCAGCAGGACGAGCCCGACCAGGAGACGCCGTTCGGCGGCGGCGGACCCTCGGGGCCGATGGTGGCGCCCGGGCGGTACACCGTGTCACTCGCCAAGCGCGTCGACGGCGTGGTGACCGTGCTCGGCGAGCCGCGGACGTTCGCCGTGGCGCCGCTCGACTCTGGCGTCGCACCGCGCTCGCCCACGGTCGTGGCGTTCCAGCAGAAGACCGCCGCGCTGCAGCGCGCGTTGCTCGGCGCGAACGCGGCGGCGAACGAGGCCATGAGCCGCATTCAGCTCCTCAAGCGCGCGGTTCAGGAGACGCCGACCGCCGACGAGAAGCTGGCGACCGACGTGCGCGCGATCGAGGCGCGGCTGCGGGAGATCCAGGTGTCGCTGGCCGGCGACCCGACGATGGCGCGGCGCAGCGAGCCGGCACCGCCATCGCTGATCAACCGCGTGAACGGCATCGCGAACAGTCTCTGGTCGAACACGATGGAGGACGCGACGGCGACGCAGAAGCGCCAGTACGACATCGTCGCCGCCGAGCTTGGAGGCCTGCTCGACCGGTTGCGGGCGGTCGTGGAACAGGACCTCGAGCGCGTGGAGGGCCAGGCCGAGACGGCCGGCGTGCCGTGGACGAGTGGCCGGGTGCCGGTGTGGAAGCCGTGACGTGACTCGGCTTACGTGGCGCCGAGCGCCTCGCCGATCTCGCGGATCTGGGCCGCGTGTCGCGCTTCGTGCGATCCGAGGAATGCGAACCACTGGCCCGCGCCGAGGGTGCCGAGCACGGGGTGGGCCTGGGTGACGGTGCCGATGGCGAGGCCGTCGTAGGCGAGAACGAGCTCGCGAAGTCGCTGGCGCGCCTCTTCGAGCGCGGTCCATGCGGCACTCGAGTCCAGCTCGCCGCGCGGGAGCACGTGCTCGCCGGCGGAGATGCGGCGACCGCGGTCGAGCAGCACGTCGTGGTCGATCGTGTCGACGATGGAGCTCGTGTCACGCTCGGGCTCGAGGCCGGCCGCGCGCGCCTCGGCCAGCCGTGTAGTGAAAAGGTGCGTGAGCCGCCGCTCGGCCCTGTCCAGATGCTCCAGCACTTCGGCGACCGACCAGCGATCGGGCCCGGGGCGCGTCTCGTGCAAGTCGGGCGGAATGGCGTCCACCGCTTCGCGCAGCGCGATGCGATTGACATCGAGGTGGCGAAGCAGCTCCTCGGTGCGCGGATGCATGAGGTGCGGGCGGTCTAGAACTCGCGCCGCTTCATCTCCTTGAAGAACTGCTCGCGCTCGACTTCCACGTCGGCGTCCTCGTCGTTCGTGCCACGTGTGGCGGCGAGCGTGGGATCGTAGGCGCGCACCTGCTTGGCCTTCGCGGCCTTCTCGACTTTCGCGACGTTCTTGCGGATCAGCTTCGCGAGCTGCTTGTCATCCACGGCAACCTCCTCCTTATGGAGAGAAATGAAGACGGCGGGGGCGAGTTTCGGAAGCCTCGGCCCCTGCAAGTAGACGAATGGCGGGCGTGCCGGATCACGAATCGTGGAGCGTGGCGACGAGCCGTTTGGGTGCCACGAGGCGGTAGGCATCGCGCATGAGTTCCCGGATCTCTTTCCAGTCGGGGCTCCGATCGAGTCGGATGCCGACCCAGCCGCTCGGTCCGACGTAGGGAGGCACGAAGAACCGCTCGGGTTCTGCCTGTACCATGGCGGCCTGGTTGCCGGGCGCGGCCTTGCACCAGACCGATGGTCGCCCGCCGCCGTGGTGGTTCTCGGCGTGAGCGTACATGGCGAACAGCTTGTTGCGAACGCGGAACGTGGGCTCGCCCCAGGCTTCCACTTCGTGAGCTTCCGGGAGGGCGAGGCAGATCTTGCGCAGCCGTGCGAGGGGGCTGGGCGGCATGTGGTGCGTTCTTGGCGGCGTTGGGTGGAGAATCTAGTTGAGGGGAGTCCGTGATGTTGGTGGCCTCCTGTGGGGAACTCCAGGGACTGCGGGGGAGTGACAGAATTACAGGGATCTGGGGAACAGCGAGACCTGCGAACGCAGCGCGCGCTGGCGCGCGCCCGCAGCGAACCGCTGGGAACTGCAGTGAACCGCGGAGGACGCGGAGGACGCGGAGGACTGCCTGCGCGGTCGGGAGGTGCGCGCCGGCGGCGGAAACTGAGGGGAACGACGTCGGGAGGTTCTGGCGTCCCGGGGCCGGTCATTCTCACTCCCGGGTCGTGGCGGGATGACCGTCCCGAACGAGCCGTTCTCCGCGTCCTCTGCGTCCTCCGCGTCCTCTGCGGTGAATTGTCGTTCGTCGGCCCGTTCCCGCCCTGCCCGGTCCGCCGGTCATCGGCGTCCCCCGCAGTTCGCTGCTGTTCCCAGCAGTTCGCTGCGGTTCTCTACGGGCGCGCGCCAGCGCGCACTGCGTCATTAGCGTCGCAGTTCCCGACGCCCCCCCGGCACGATGCCTGACACGGCGCGCGATGGCCGCAGTGCGGAGCATAGCCCGGATGGCAGTCCCGAAGGCGAGAGCGTAGCTTGGCGGCCATGCATCTGGCTCGATTCGCGATCATCGCCGTGTCGCTCCTGGGCATCGGCCGCACGCTGGCGGCACAGGCGTCGGCCATCGAGCTGCGGCCGGGGCTCGTCATCACGCGCTCCGTACGCGTCGTCCCGAGGGTCTACCGGTTCGCTGCCCCTCGCTCGCTCGACTCGGCCGCGATCGTCGTGCGCGGCGACGACATCACGATCGATTTCGCCGGCGCGACGCTCGCGGGATCGGCTGACGGCGCCGCCCCGGATCTCGCGGCGGGTGTTGCCATACGCGTCGACGGTGGACGGAACGTCAGCATCCGCAACGCGCGCGTGCGCGGCTACAAGGTCGCGCTGCTCGCGCGCGGCACGCGCGGGTTGTCGCTCATCGACAACGACCTGAGCGACAACTGGAAGCCGCGGCTGTTCAGCCTCGTCGAGCACGAGAGTCTCGCCGATTGGCTGTCGTACCACCATAACGAGAAGGACGAGTGGCTCCGATTCGGCGCGGCGGCGTACCTCGCCGACGTGCAGGGCGGCGAGATCCGCGGCAACACGGCGCGGCGCGGAATGAACGGCATCCTGCTCGTGCGGAGCGACAGTCTGCGCATCTGGAACAACGTCGTCTCGTTCAACTCGGGGGTCGGCTTCGGGCTCTATCGCTCGAGCGACAACCTCATCGCGCACAACCACGCCGACTACAACGTGCGCGGCTACAGCCACGGCTTCTACCGTCGCGGGCAGGACTCGGCCGCGCTGCTCATGTACGAGCAGAGCTGTCGAAACGTCGTCGCCTACAACTCGATGACGCACAGCGGTGACGGACTGTTCCTCTGGGCCGGGCAGAGCACGATGGACACCGGCGCGGGCGGCGCGAACGACAACCTGTTCTTCGGAAACGATTTCAGCTACGCGCCGACGAACGGCATGGAGGCGACGTTCAGTCGCAATACGTTCATCGCGAACCGCATCGAGGGTTCCGACCACGGGCTGTGGGGCGGCTACAGCTTCGACTCGAAGGTGGTCGGCAACGACTTCCGGCGAAATCGCGTCGGGATAGCCATCGAGCACGGGCAGAACAACGAGATCGCGTACAACCGGTTCACGGGCGACACGACGGCCATCTACCTGTGGGCGAATCCGATCGAGCCATCCGATTGGGGGTACCCGAAGCACCGCGACACGCGGAGCCGTGACTATCGGGTGCGCGAGAACATCTTCACCGGGCAACGCGTCGGTGTTCGCGCCTCGGCGACCCGGGAGATGATCCTAACGAGCAACCGGATGCTCGGCGTGGACTCGATGTACGTGGTGGCCGCGGACACCGCCGGGTGGACCGTGGCCGACGGGAACATCGCGGCCGAGACGGGTGGTGGCGCCGCGCGGCCAGAAGTGACGGACGTGCCGATCCCGGACGCCTCGGCGCTCCCGCCAGAGTACGCGCGGCTGGCGCCGCCCCGAATTTCCGGTGGCCGCGACCCTGCCGCGGCGCCGCTCGCGCGGAGCGACCGATCGGCGATCGTCGTCACCGAGTGGGGGCCGTACGACTGGCGGTCGCCGTTGCTCTGGCCCGTCGACAGCTCGCGCGCCACGCCGCTCCGGCTCCGGGTGCTCGGCCCGGAGGGACGGTGGCGGGTGGTCGGCCGCCGAGGCGTCGCGAGCACCTCACGCGACAGCGGGCTCACCGGCGAGCGCTCGATCGATACGATCGTCGTGACGCCCGCGAAGGGCGCGGAGCGGGACTGGGAGCTGACGCTCGAGCACCGGGCGGCGACCGCGCGCGCGGCTGATGCAGCCGCTGGCCCGAGGGGTGGCGTGCGGCGATTCTCTTACGCGCGCTTCGAGCCCGCCATCGACTGGACGGTGCGCTTCTTCACGTGGCGGGACAGCACGGCCGACCCGCCGAGCCACGCGGACGCGTTCGCGACCGTGCTGCGCGGCACGCCGGCGCTCACGCGCCGGGCACCGCGGCTCGACTACATGTGGTATCGCCCGACCATTCCCGGCGTGCCGCAGGAGCGCTACGCGATCGAGGCGACCGGAACCGTGACGCTCGGCCGCGGCGACTACACGCTGCGCACGATCAGCGACGACGGCGTGCGGGTGTGGGTCGACGGCAAGCTCGCGATCGACAGTTGGGCGCCGCACGAGTCGCGGGTGGACCGCGCGGCGTTAGGCGGCGGCCGGCACGACATCCGGGTGCACTATTACCAGCTCACGGGCTGGACCGAGCTCCGGCTCGAGATTCTGCGGGGCGTCCAGCGGTCGGAGGGCTCGCCGGGGCCGCATTGAGTGGCGGTGGGCCCCGGCGGTGGGTGGCGAGCTCAGCCGCGCTTGATGTTCACCAGCTCACGCGTCCCGTCCGACTGCACGATGTCGATCGCGCTGACGAATCCGTCGGGCTCCTCGACCGCCCAGACCTCGTCCGGGTTGTAGGATCGGCGATCGTCCTGGTCGAGGAAGACCTCGAGCGCATGAGTGTGCACATCGTAGCTGATGCCGCGCAGGCGGGCGCCGCTGGTCACGACCTGGTCGCCGAGGCTGGGGCTGATGATCTCGACGGCGGCCGACTCGGGGGAGTCGTCCATGAGGAACCGCCTGCTGAAGTCGTCGAAGTAGTGTGCGAGCTTGTCCTGGGGGATCTTTTTCGTCTCCGGCATGAATGGCCTCGGGGTTGAAGACGAAAGGCGACGATGCGAAAAGCTCGCCAGCCGAGCTACATCCCCGCCGCGTCGAGCTCCATCACCGGGCCCGCACCAGCGTCGATCTGCGCCGCGAGCGCGCGCACCTGCGGGAGCAGCTTCGTCACGTAGAACCGCGCCGTCGCGAGCTTGGCTTCCGCGAGCGCGTGCCCACCGTCCGACCCGCCGCCCTTCGCATCGGCGATGGCCGCCATGCGAATCCACATCCACCCCGTGGCGACGAGCCCGAAGAGACGCAGGTAGTCCGCTGCCGCGGCCCCGATCTCCTCGGCGTCCTGCTGCGCGCGCGCCATCACGCCGCCGGTCGTCTGGATGAGGAGCTGCAGCGCGTCACGCACCCGATCCGCCATCTCCCGCACCCGCGGCCGCTCGGCGGCGGCCGCCAGGTCGCGCTGCGCGAGCGCGACGAATCGCTTCACCAGCCGGCCGTTGTCGTCGGGCACCTTGCGGCCGAGCAGGTCCATCGCCTGCACGCCGTTCGTGCCCTCGTAGATCTGCGCGATGCGCGCATCGCGCACGAACTGCTCCATGCCGTACTCGCGGATGTAGCCGTGGCCACCGAAGCACTGCAGGGCGAGGTTCGTGATCTCGAAGCCCACGTCGGTGCAGAACGCCTTGATCACCGGCGTCATGAGCGCCACGAGGTCGGCTGCTTCCTCACGCCGGTCGGCCTCGGGGTGACGCTCCTCGACGTCGATCAGTGTCCCCACCCAGTAGGCGAGCGCGCGCATCCCCTCGATGTACGCCCTCATCGTCATCAGCATCCGCCGCACGTCCGGGTGCACGATGATCGGGTCGGCGCCGGCGTCCGGCGTGAGCGGGCCGTGGGCGGCGCGCCCCTGCAACCGCTCCTTCGCGTACGCCAGCGCGTTCTGATAGCTCACCTCGGCCAGCCCGAGCCCCTGCATGCCGACCCCGAGCCGCGCACCGTTCATCATGGTGAACATGGCGCGCATCCCCTTGTGCGCCTCCCCCACGAGCCAGCCGCGCGCGTTCTCGAAGTTCATCACGCACGTGGCGTTCGCCTTGATCCCCATCTTGTGCTCGATGGAGCCGCAGGTGACGCCGTTAGGCGAGCCGGCGTCGCCCTCCTCGGTCGGCAGTCGCTTCGGGACGAGGAAGAGGCTGATCCCCTTCGTGCCGGCGGGCGCGTCGGGGAGCCGGGCGAGCACCAGGTGGATGATGTTGTCGGCGAGGTCGTGCTCCCCGGCGGAGATGAAGATCTTCGTGCCGGTGACGAGGTACGCGCCATCGCCGGCGGGGACGGCGCGGGTGCGGATCAGGCCGAGGTCGGTGCCGGCGTGCGGCTCGGTGAGGCACATCGTGCCGGTCCACGAGCCGTCGACGAGCTTCGGCAGGAAGCGTCGCTTGAGCTCATCGTCGCCCCACCGCTCGAGCGCACCGACGGTGCCGTGCGCGAGGAGCGGGTACATGCTGAAGGAGAGGTTGGACGAGCACAGCATCTCGTCGAGCACCACGCCGGCGACGTGCGGCAGGCCCTGGCCGCCGTACTCCGGCGACGCGACCATGGCCGGCCACCCGCCGGCGCGATAGGCGTCGTAGGCCTCGCGGAAGCCGGCCGGCGTGCGCACGACGCCGTTCTCGTAGTGGCATCCCTCGGCGTCGCCCGTCTGGTTCAGCGGCGCCATGACCGACTCGCACAGCTTCGCCGCCTCCTCGATCACGGCTGCCAGTACGTCGGGCGTCGCGTCGGCGTAGCCGGGCAGGGCGGCGAGCTGCCCGACGTCGAGCAGCTCATCGAGCAGGAACTGGATGTCGCGGAGCGGGGCCTTGTACGTCGGCATGGGTCGCGGAGGGTTACGTCACGCCGTCGCCGGCGTTGGTGCGGGGAACAGCTCGGCCGCGACGGCGTGCGCGATCAGCTCGCGCGCCCGCGTCACGATTTCGGCAGTGGAGGGGCTGGCGGCGAACATCGCGTCGGCGCGCGCGCGCACCTCGGCCACCGTGGGGAGGTGCGGCCGATGCGGGCGATGCATCTGCTGGATGGCGGCGAGCAGCTCCTCGGCACGAAGCTGCCCGGCGGCGGCGCGCGCCCTGAGCTCCTGCACGGCCGGCGAGTGCGCCGCGTGCGCGAGCGCCTCACGCACACGCGCGGCGATCGGCTCGTTCGCGAAGCTCGCGGCGAGCTGGTGGGCGACCTTCTCGATGACCGCGCGTCCGAGCCGGCGCTCGTTGCGGATGACGTCCTCGGGCGGCTGTCCGAGGTCCCACACCACGCGCACCCACGAGAGCGCGACGAGGACGTAGTACGTGATGTCGATCTCGTACCAGCGGAACCCCTGACGCGTGGAACGCTGGTAGGCGTGATGGTTGTTGTGCCACCCCTCGCCTAACGTGATGATGGCCAGCCACCAGTTGTTGCGCGAGTCATCGCCGGTGACGTAGCGCTGCTTACCGTGCACGTGCGCGAGCGAGTTGATGAAGAACGTGCCGTGGTAGTGCAGCACCGTGCTCCAGAAGAACCCGACGACGAGCCCCGGCCAGCCGCCGAGCAGGAAGCACGCGACGGCCAGCATCGTGGCCGGCAGATACGGGTGCCGGTCGAGCCACATGAGCTCCGGGTACTTCGCGAGATCGGGCACCGCGTCGAGGTCGGTCTTGCCGTGCTGCGATGTGAAGATCCAGCCCACGTGCGAGTAGAGGAACCCGCGCATGCGCGGGGAGTGCACGTCGAGCTCGGTGTCGGAGTAGCGGTGGTGATGCCGGTGCTTCGCCGCCCACCAGAGGACCCCGCGCTGAGCCGAGCTCTGCGACAGGAAGGCGAGCACGAACTGGAACGCGCGGCCCGTCTTGAACGACCGGTGCGAGAAGTACCGATGGTAGCCCGCGGTGACGCCGAACATGCGCACGGCGTAGAGCACGATGCACGTGACGAGCGCGCCGGTCGTGATGCCCGTCCAGAACGCCGCGAGGCAGGCGACGTGAACGAGGACGAACGGGATGGCGGCGGGGTAGATGATGTCGTCGTGGAACTCTTCGTCGTTATGCATCGGGGCGCTGGGAGAACGGCAGGGGGCTGAGTGTCGCGCGTGGTGGTGCGGTGTCTACGCCGGCACCGGGTGCCGGACGAGCGCGTCGAGCGTCGCGATCGTCCGCTCGACGTCGAACTGCGTGGGGTTGGTCACGATCTGCATGGCGCAGCCGTACAGGAAGCTCGCGATGACGTCGGCCAGTCCTTCCGCCGACGTGGCGCGGTACCGCTCCGGGTCGGCCGCGATGACCGCCTGCGCACTGACGACGTACGATTCGCGGTACATCGCGAGCGCGCCACGGATCTTTCGGCGCACGACCGAGTGGCGCGTGCCGAGCGCCCAGTAGTCGAGGAAGAGCTCGACGCGCTCGCGCTCGCGCGGGAGGCGGCGGACGGCCGCGGCCACGGTCGCAATGAGGCGTGCGGCGGGATCCCCCTCGATGGACGGGCCCGGCACGAGGTCACCACGCTGCCGGCCGATCGTGCGCTCGAGCATCCAGGCGAGCAGCGCGACGAGCAGGTTGTCGATCGAGTCGAAGTAGAAGAAGACGAGGCCACTGCTGACGCCGGCCTCGGCCGCGACGGCGCGGGCCGTCAGGCCGCCGAGGCGCTCGCGCGCGGCAACGGCGTAGGCGGCGCGCAGGATGGCGTCGCGGCGTTCCTCTTCGGGTTCCTTGCGGCCAGGTATGGGACTCCCCCGGTTCGGGTCGTATTGATCGCTTGATTAATGTACGCCGCGGCCGTTGATCGCACAATCAATGACGACCGCGGTGGCCGCGCGGGCACGGCGGTCACCGGACCCTGGGTGACGCGACGGGGGCGAAGAACGAGACGCCGCGCACGTTCTCGTCGATGCGCAGGGCGCCGCCGATCGACGGCACGGCGCGCGCGGTGCAGTCCGCGCGCTCGCACAGGCGGCAGGTGATGCCGATCGGCACCGCCGTCGCCGCGTCGTCGATGTCGAGCCCGTCCGCATAGACGAGGCGCCGCGCATCGGACCTGTCGCAGCCGATGCCCACGGCGTACGGGGCCTCGAGCGCCTTGTAGCCGCCGGAGTGGCGCTGCACCGTGCGCGCGACGGCGAGCACCGTGTGCCCGTCGGGCAGCCGCGACAGTTGCACGCGCACGCGCCCCGGCTGGAGGAAGGCCGCGTGCACGTTCCACAGCGAGCACAGGCCGCTGAACCGCGGGAAGCGAATGCCCGCGGCGCTGAACCGTTTCGAGATGTTCCCGGCGATGTCCACCCGCAGCATGTAGAACGGCACGCCCTCGGCTCCGGGGCGACGCAGCGTCGTCAGGCGATGGCACGTCTGCTCCCACCCCACGCGGAACCGATGGCCGAGGAGCTCGATGTCGTAGCGCTCGGCCTCGGCGGCGCGCAGGAAGGTGTCGTACGGCATGAGCACGGCGCCGGCGAAGTAGCCGGCGAGGGCGACGCGGGCGAGCGCGCGCGACTCGTCGCTGGGCAGCTTGGGGTCGACCGTCAGCTCGTCGAGCACGGCCGTGCTGCGGAGCAGTGCGGCCTGGACGGCGAGCTGGAAGTTGCGGGAGCCACGGCGGAGGACTTCCGACAGGAGCAGCTCGCGCCGCTCCGGATCGAAGCGGCGGACGGCGCCGCGCATCTCGCCGACGGTGAGGATGCGGACGCGCACGCCGTGCACGCGCTCCAGGTATCGCGTTAGGCGGCCGAACAGGTCCTCGCCGTCGCCGCTGTCGGCCAGCAGCCGGTCGGCTTCGGCCTCGAGGGCGGGAAAGTAGTTGCCGTGCCGCTGGATGAAGTCGGACACCTGCTCCGACGACAGCCGCGCGCGGTCGAGGTTGCCGAGCTCCTGCGGCTCGTCGAGCATCCGGTGGCCGAGCGTCTCGAGCGACGTCCGCGTGGTGGCGTACGCGTGGTGGAGGCGCACGATGGCGCGCGCGATGTCGGGGCTGGCCTCGACGAACGCGCCGAGCTCGGCGGCGGTGAGCGGATGGTCCTCGAACATCGGCTCGCTGAAGATCTCGGTGAGTGTCGCCAGCAGCTCGGCGTCCCCGGAGCCGGCGGAGAGGACGCGGAGGTCCACGTCGAGGACGCGCGAGAGCTCCAGCAGGAGCGCGCCGGTGAGCGGCCGGCGGTCGTGCTCGAGGAGGTTGAGGTAGCTGGACGAGATCCCGAGCCGCTTCGCGAGCTCCGCCTGGCTGACACCCATGCGCAGTCGCAGCGACCGAATGCGCCGGCCGAGATAGATCGGATTGGCCACAGGTCCTCCCGGTGGAGCTCTGATTTACAATGTTTGCGAGATTACAGCAACCGGCTTTACAAATCGCCACACGGCAACTCCTTGCCCCACGGAAAGTTGGGTCCTTTCCCGCACCGTGGTTGCCAGATTGCAAACCCAACGCCCCGCCAACCGCCGAGCACGTCCGACCGCTCGGCGCCCATCTCCACTTCGCAGCGGGGATCGTATGACCGCGAAGTCCCATCAACGCGTCCCCGAGCTCGGGGAAGCCGCGTCCGAGCGAGCGTCGCGGGCCGAATCGGCGGGCGGCGCCGGGCCCGCCGCGACCGCGCGGCGCCCCCTGGAGGTGCGCCCACCCGCCGGGCAGCCGCTCCCGGACGGAACGCCCACCGTGCTCACCGACGATGCGCTCGCGTTCGTTGGCCACCTCGTCGAGCAGTTCGCGCCGAGGATCCGGGAGTTGCTCGCGGCGCGCCACGAGCGCCGGCTGCGGCTCGAACGCGGCGACGAGCGGCTCGACTTCCTGGCGGAAACCCGCGCCGTGCGCGACGCGGCGTGGATCGTGGCGCCGGCTCCGCACGACCTGCGGCGTCGCATCGTCGAGATCACGGCCCCGGTCGACCGGAAGATGATGATCAACGCGCTGAACTCGGGCGCCGACGTCTTCATGGCCGACTTCGAGGACGCGTGCTCGCCGACGTGGCGCACCATCGTCGACGGCCAGGCCAATCTCCGCGACGCGGTGCGCGGGACGATCGCCTACGACGACCCGGGCACCGGCAAGCAGTACCGGCTCGCGCCGGAGCGCGCGACGCTCCTCGTGCGCCCGCGCGGCCTGCACCTCACCGAGCGGCACATCGCCCGCGACGGCGAGCCGGTGCCCGCCTCGCTCGTCGACTTCGGCCTCTACTTCTTCCACAACGCCCACGCGCTGCTCGAGCGCGGCTCCGGACCGTACTTCTACCTCCCCAAGCTCGAAAGCCACCGCGAGGCTCGGCTCTGGAACGACGTCGTTCTCGCCGCGCAGGAGGCGTTAGGCGTCCCGCGCGGGACGGTGCGCGCGACGGTGCTCATCGAGACGCTGCCGGCGGCGTTCGAGATGGACGAGATCCTGTGGGAGCTGCGGGAGCACGCCTCGGGGCTCAACTGCGGGCGCTGGGACTACATCTTCAGCTCGATCAAGACGCGCCGTCACGACCCGGCCGCGGTGTTCCCCGACCGGGCGGCGGTGACGATGACCCAGCCGAACATGCGCGCCTACACGCAGCTCGTGGTGCGCACCTGCCACCGCCGCGGCGCATTCGCCATCGGCGGCATGGCGGCGCAGATCCCGGTGCGCGACGACCCGGCCGCGAACGCCATCGCCTTCGAGAAGGTCGTCGCCGACAAGCAGCGGGAGGCGGGCGACGGGCACGACGGCACCTGGGTGGCGCACCCGGCGCTCGTCCCCGTGGCGCGCGATGCGTTCACCGCGGTCATGGCCGGCGACGACCAGCGCAACATGCTGCGCGAGGACGTCCACGCCACCGCCCGGGACTTGTTAGGCATCCCTACCGGGCCGCGTACCGACGCGGGGGTGCGCCTCAACGTGCGCGTCGGCATCCGTTACCTCGCCGCCTGGCTCGAGGGGTCGGGCGCGGTGCCGCTGTTCAACCTCATGGAAGACGTCGCGACGGCCGAGATCTCGCGCGCGCAGCTCTGGCAGTGGGTGCGCCACGCCGCCCCGCTCGACGACGGCCGCGTCATCTCCCCCGGGCTCGTGGCGGCCGTGATCGACGAGGAAGCGGCCGCGATCCGCCACGAGGTGGGCGAGGCCGCGTTCCACGCCGGCCGGTTCGACGAGGCGTGCGAGATCTTCTCCAACCTCACCCTCGACTACGACATGGCCGACTTCCTCACGGTCGTCGCGTACGACCGGCTGGACCAAGCCGATTCCCCGACCGGCGGCATCGCGCAGCCGGCACCGTGATCACTCGAACCTCGAGGGCAGTGCGATGACGATCCTGTTCAACGACACGGCGACCGACATCACCAGCGACACGCCGGACACGACGACCGCGCCGACCGTTACGCCCGACGGTGGCCGCACCGACCCGACGTCGCGCTGGGAGGGCATTCACCGGCCCTACACGGCGACCGACGTCGATCGCCTGCGCAGCTCGGTGCGCGTGCGCCACACCCTCGCCGAGGTCGGCGCGCGCCGGCTGTGGGAGCTCCTCACCACGCGCGACTACGTCCACGCACTCGGCGCCCTCAGCGGGAATCAGGCGGTACAGCAGGTGCGCGGCGGGCTCGAGGCCATCTATCTCAGTGGCTGGCAGGTCGCGGCCGACGCGAACCTCGCCGGCCAGACCTATCCCGACCAGAGCCTGTACCCGGCCAACAGCGTTCCGTCGGTCGTGCGCCGCATCAACCAGGCGCTGATGCGCGCCGACGAGATCGAGGCATCGGAGGGCAAGCGCGGCGAACACTACTGGTTCGCGCCCATCATCGCCGACGCCGAGGCCGGCTTCGGCGGTCCGCTGAACGCGTTCGAGCTGATGAAGGCGATGATCGAGGCGGGCGCGTCGGGCGTGCACTTCGAGGACCAGCTCTCCTCCGAGAAGAAGTGCGGCCACCTCGGCGGCAAGGTGTTGCTGCCGACCGGACAGTTCATCCGTACGCTGGTTGCGGCGCGTCTCGCCGCCGACGTGCTCGGCGTGCCGACCGTGCTCGTCGCCCGGACCGACGCCGACAGCGCTCGCCTGCTGACGAGCGACGTCGATGAGCGCGATCGTCCGTTCATCACCGGCGAGCGTACGCCCGAGGGCTTCTTCCGGATCACCGGCGGTCTCGACTGCGCGATCGCGCGCGCGCTCGCGTACGCGCCGTACGCCGACCTGATGTGGTGCGAGACGTCCACGCCCGATCTCGGCGAGGCGCGCCGCTTCGCCGATGGCGTCCACGCGAAGTTCCCCGGGAAGCTACTCGCGTACAACTGCTCGCCGTCGTTCAACTGGAAGAAGAAGCTCGACGCGAACACGATCGCGCGCTTCCAGCGAGAGCTCGGCGCGATGGGCTACAAGTTCCAGTTCGTGACGCTCGCCGGCTTCCACGTGCTCAACTACGGGATGTTCCAGCTCGCGCAGGCGTATCGCACGCGCGGCATGTCGGCGTACGCGGAGCTGCAGGAGGCGGAGTTCGCGGCCGAGGCGGTGGGGTACACCGCGACGCGGCATCAGCGCGAGGTGGGTACCGGCTATTTCGACGAGGTGACGCAGCTCATCGCCGGTGGCGGGGCGTCCACGGTGGCCCTCCAGGGTTCGACGGAGGCGGCGCAGTTCTGACCGTTGGGGGTAATTGGGGTCAGACTCGCATTTCATCATTCGAACGCCTTGGGCGTTCGAATGATGAAATGCGAGTCTGACCCCAATTACCCGCCGAACTTCCCGTCGAGGTCGCGGCCCACCCGAGCCATCGAGGCGACACAGTTAGCGCCGTGACAGGTGGCCGACGCAGGTTACGTCGATGGCCAGCGTCACCGGCACCACCGGGCAACCAACCGAGCCGCCCTCGCCGCCGCGTCGCTTCGCGCGCCTGCTGCGCTTCCTCGCCGCGCGAGTCGACCCCAAGGCGTATCTCGGCCTCCACGTCACCGTCGGCTTCGCGGTCGCGGCGCTCGCGCTCTGGCTGTTCGGCGCCGTGCTCGAGGAAGTGCTCGACAACGCGGCCGTCGTGCAGTTCGACGTCGCCGCGACGGCGTGGGTCCAGCGGCACACGACGGTCGCGGGGCTCCGGATCTTCGAGTTCATCTCGTGGGTCGGCTCACCCGTGGCCGTGGCCGCGATCGCCGCCGCCGTTGCCCTCGTGCTCTGGCGCCAGCGGCGGCGGCTCGTGCTCGTCGCGTGGCTCGCGGCGAACGTCGGCGGCTTGATGCTCGACCAGGTGCTGAAGGCCGCGGTGCACCGGGCGCGGCCGGTCTCGGCGGACGCACGGCTGTACATCGGGTCGTTCAGCTTTCCGAGCGGACACTCCATGGGGGCGACGATCGGCTACGGCATGCTCGCGTACGTCATCGCCAACTACCGGCGGCCGCGGGGCGTGCGCCCCAGCTGCATCTATCTGGCCGCCGCGGCGATGATTCTCGCCGTCGGCACGAGCCGCGTGTACCTCGGCGTGCACTTTCCCACCGACGTGCTCAGCGGGTTCGCCGCCGGCGTCGCCTGGCTGGCCATCTGTCTGACCGGGATGCGTATCGCGCGCGGCGCCCCGGCGGCGGCGCCGCCCGATGTCCCACCGCCCGGCGGCGGGTAGCGCGGCCGAACGGCAGGCTCGCCTGCGCCTAACGCCGACCGGGCGATGGGCCGAGCATCCACTCGAGCGCGCGGCGCGCCTGGAAGTCCGTCATCACGAGCCCCTTCAGCGAGTGACCGGCGAGTGGGATCGCGAACCGGCCGGCCCGCTCACCGCCCGCGGCCAGCAGCACCGAGTCGGCCCGGGCGAGGCGGTCGCGGGTGCCGCGAATCACCGCGACGCGTTCACACGGCGGAATCGCCGCGATCGCCTGGGCTACCGAGAAGCTTTCCGGTCCGGTCGGCTCCGGTCCGTTCAGGACGTCGCTGGCCGACACGCGGAGATGGCTGCGCGAGCCGGGCGACATGGCGAGCACTCCGACCACCCCGCGCGGCCGGGCGAACGCCGCAGTCCAGATCGCGACCTCGGCGCCGAGCGAGTGGCCGGCGATGACGAGGGGCACCGAGTCTCCCCGGAGCTCGTGACGCGCTCGCGCGATGAGCGGCACGATGCGCGCGACGAACGTGCTGTCGCGCGCGGGGCGCGCGGCGGGGAGCGCGCGTAGCAACGGCCGCATGTCGAACCCCGCCACGGCATACCGCGCCGCGCCCAGCGCCGCGGCGAGCTGGCGATGCGGGCGCCAGAAGCCGATGTCGTTCCCGAAGAAGAAGATCACCGCGCGTGGCGGGCGTGTCGTGTCGCTGGCCGAGTACAGGAAGAACGGTGGGCCGCGCAGCGCGGGGTCGCGCGCCACGTGGGTGGGCTGGTTGGCGCTGCTGCACGCGACCCCCGAGGCGGCCAGTCCGAGGCTGCCCAATACGACCGACCGACGCACGCGACCGAGCAACGAGCCTCCCGAGCGGGCTCGCGGAGTGGCGCCTCCGCCAACGCGGCGCCTCCGCCGAGCGTAGAGGGGCTGGACACCGCCTATGCCGCCAGTAAGCTAGGCGCCCGAAGCTGTCGCCAGCATGACGGCGACCGCATCCGGGATTAACATCAGCCGCACCACCCGTTGCCTAACAGGATTCTCATGCGACCGAACCCCTCCATCGTCGCGGCCTGGTCTCTGGTCGCCGTCCTGAGTACGCCGGCGTTCGCCCAGCGCCCCGCCGGCTCGCCCCCCACCGACTCGGCGAACGACCCGGTGCGCACCCTCGTCAGCCGCCTCGACCTCGAGCAGTACAAGGCGACGGTCAAGGGGCTCACCCAGTTCGGCGACCGGCGCCAGGGGACCGAACGCAACAGGAAGGCGGTGGACTGGATCGAGGCGCAGCTCAAGAGCTACGGCTGCACGAACACGGAACGCATCAGGTACGACTATCAGCCGGCGCCGCAGGCGCAGCGTCCCGCGCAGCCGATGGACAGCGCCGCGATGGCCGCGCGCCGAGCCGCAGCGGCGCGCAGCACGCAGGGCTCGGGTGGCAGCCGGCTCCGTGGCAATCGCGCCCGCACGGGCGTGAACAACGACTCGCTCCGCCAGCCCGACGCGCGGCTCCGCGCACTCAACGCCGAACCGACGACGCCGGGGCCGCGCGAGGAGGTGTACTGCACCAAGGTCGGCACCACGCGCCCCGACGAGATGTACATCATCGGCGGCCACATGGACGGCCACGGGTGGGGCGAGGCGGCGAACGACGACGGCTCCGGCACGGCGATCGTGATGCAGCTCGCACGCGTCTTCAGCAGCCCCGATGTCACGACCGAGCGCTCGATCCGCTTCATCCTCTGGAACAACGAGGAGACGGGGCTCAACGGCGCGCGCGCGTACGTCGCGCAGCGCCAGGCGCTGCAGGGGAAGGAATCGCCCACCGGGTCGAGGAAGTATCCGGAGCCCAGGTGGCTCGGCATGATCCAGCACGACATGATGATGTTCGACCACGGCATGCCGCGCGCGGACGGGACCGTGAGTCCGGAGCAGCGTCCGGAGGCGGACGTGAACATCGAGTTCCAGTCGAACTCGAAGATGTCCGAGGCGTCGCAGAAGCTCGCGTGGGCACTGCACGCGGCCAACGAGAAGTACGCGACCGACTATCCGGCGCAGGTGGGTCCGCACATGACGAACACGGACAGCGCGCCGTTCCAGGACATCATCCCGTCGATCAGCCTGCGTGAGAACGAGCGTGGCGCGCAGATCGGCGCGGGGTGGGACCCGCACTGGCACCAGCCGACGGACGTCTACGCGACGTTCAGCGACAAGGATTTCCGGCTCGGGCTCAACGCGGCGCAGACGACGCTCGGGGCCGTCGCGCAGCTCACGGGGGCGACGCTGAAGAAGTAGTCGCTCGGAATGGCGGGCCAGGTCGAGAACGTGTCAGCGTGACAGTCGTCCCGCGAGCACGATCAGGCCCACGAGCAAGGGTCCGTGCACGACGGCCGCCGCCGGGATGAGCTCGTGGCGCTCACACCGGCGGCACGCCGCAGCACCTAGATGGAGAAGGGCAGGCTGATCGCGAGCGGAACGGCAGTCGCGACGCCGAGTGCCGCGAGCATCTGCGAGGAGGTGATGCCGGCCATGAGCCGATCACCTCGTGGGGTTTGTGCCCTCGCTCGCGCACTTCACGCAGCGCAACTCCGTGCCGAGGAACCGGGCGCGCCCCTCGGCTGTCACGACCCACGGTCGGTTCTGCCAGGGCGGGTCGTGTCGCACGTGCTGCGTGTGCCCGCACTCGAGGTCGGCGACCCAGTGCCCTTCCTCGTCGGTGTGGAAGCCGACGATGCGGCGCGGAACGGCGTCGCTCCGCGAGAGATCCCACCCGCTCACGACTCGGCTGCCTCGGCCCTCCGCGCATGCGCGCCTGGCGGCTGCGGCGGGAGGTCGGGCTGCCACCAGTGATCGGGCGCGGCCGGCTCGGGCTGCTCGGCGCTGACGTTGTCGGGGCGGATGTGCGCGAAGATGAAGTCCTCCGACGGCACCGGCGAGCCGGCGAGGCGGCGCAGGAGGGCGAGCTGTCCGGCGTGCGTCATCGCGTCCGCCAGCGGGCCTTGCAGGAACTGTTCGTCGCTGATGCGCGCGGTGAGCGACTCGTCGGCGAAGTCGGCGCGGAGGGCGGCCAACGTCTCGTGGAAGCGCTCCACCTCATCGCCTAACGTCGGGAGCTGTGGCGGCGTGAACGTGCCGCCGTGGAGCATCGTCCGCGCATAGCCAATGACGCCCGTCATGTGCCAAACGAGCTCGCGAGGCGTGCGCGTGGTGGGCCCGGCGCGGAAGTCGCCGAACGACTCGGGCGCCCCGCGCAGCGCCTTCTGCGTGCGATACGCGAGCGCGGCGAGGAAGTGCTGGAGGAGGTGGCGGGAGGAAGCCACAACAAACCGGGAACGGGGAACGGGGAACGGGGAACCGGGAACGGGGAACCGGGAACGGGGCTGGGCGCCGCGAGGGAGCTACCGGCAAATCTACTCGAAGGGCATCGTCGGTCGCCCGGCTATGAGGATCGCACGCTTGTGGCAGCTCCTGGTCGTCGCAACCGGCCGGGCGCGCACCAGCCCGCCGGTTTCGCGCCTAACGTGGATCGCGCGGTCGCAACGCGATCAGAACCTCCTGCTCGCGCACCACGGGCGGAGGCGTCCGAAGCCACTGCGGCCGGCCGTACGCCGTCGCCCTGAGCCGTGCCGGGCCCGCGTCGAACCGGGAGAGCTGAGCCGGGGAGAGCACGACGACCACGGAGTCGCGCCGCGGACGCGGATCGAACACCGGCTCGCGGTTGCGCGGCAGGTCCAAGGTGCCGAGTGTCTCCACGTGCGACCCCTGAACGAGCTCGAGTGTCGCGTCCGCTTCCGTGCGAGCCCAGCTCGCGACATCCGCCCGCACCGTCGTTCCCGCATGCAGCACCGGTTCCGATGCCGTGACGGAAAGGCGCTTGATCTGCACCCACGCCCGATAGCTGGACAACGCGCCGACCGGCAGTTGGATGAGGATGAACGCCAGCACCGCGCGCTTCGCCATGCGCGAGGCTCGTGACTCGTGGAACGCGAGGTGTTTCGCGGCTGCGCGGTTCATGGGCCAGGCGGCAAGAGTGGGGATGGGTGACAATACTGCCGGCGGTGCGGGGCTGGCCACCATGCGCCCGCCGCGCGATCGTTCTCGCGCCTCGATGTCATTGCTCACGCGTCGGAATCGTCTCCGTCGTGAGGGCCCGGCCCGGGAAGCTCCCATCCGCGCGTCGGCCGCACCGGGAACGCCAGCAACCCATGACAACGATGCCGAGTGACACATCGGTGAGCTACGACACATACGCACCGTCCCGGCGCAGCGATCATTCGGGCTCCCGATGACCGTTCGGATCGCCGTTCTCGGATGCGGTGGCATCGCCCGCGTGGCACACCTTCCATCGCTCGCCCGCATCGCCGGAGCGCGGGTGGTGGCGCTCGCCGATGCCGACCCCGCCGCACTCGCCGCCGTGCGCGCGCTCGCGCCACACGCACGCGTCACCTCCCGCTTCGGCGACGTGCTCGAGATGCCTGACGTGGACGCCGTCATCATCGCGCTGCCGCCGGCGCTCCACGCGGAAGCGGCGACCACGGCGCTCGCGCGAGGCAAGCACATCTACGTCGAGAAACCGCTGGCCACGAGCGTCGCCGAAGCGCGGCAGGTGGTGGCCGCCTGGGAGGGCACCGGGCTCGTGGCGATGATGGGATTCAACTACCGTCGCAACCCGATCGTCCAGCAGGCGCGCGAGGCGGTGAGGGGTGGCGCGATCGGCAAGCCGATTGCCGTGCGCACCGTGTTCGCGACCCCCGCGCGTGCGATGCCGGCGTGGAAGCACCGGCGCGACAGCGGCGGCGGTGCACTGCTCGATGTCGCCGTCCACCACATCGACCTCGTCCGGTTCCTGCTCGACGCCGAGGTCGATACGGTGTCCGCGCGGTTGGAGTCGCTGCAGTCCGAGCACGACACGGCGTTCGTGGAGATGCGCCTCACGAACGGGTGTGTCGCCCAGTCGTTTTTCTCGCTGAGCACGGTCGAGGAGGACCGGATCGAGATGTACGGCTCGGACGCCAAGCTCACGATCGATCGCTACGCCTCGCTGCGAGTCGACGTGGCCGCGCCGACGGCCGGTGGCGCGCTCGGATTGTCCGCGAAGCGCCTCGCGCGCGAGTGGGGCGCGCTCCCCTACGCGCTGCGAAAGATGCGGGCGCCGCTCCACGACCCGTCGTTCCCGGCCGCGCTCGAGGCGTTCGTGGACGCGGTGCGGAATCGCGCGCCCGTGCACCCGACCCTCGACGACGGCGCGCGCGCGATCGCCGTCATCGACGCCGCCGAACGATCGGCGCAGTCGCGCCGGACCGTTTCGCTCGAAACGCCCCCTTTCGCCCTCGACTCCCGCCCGTTGCTCGATGCCGCACGACCCTGACCAGACCCCGCACGGCGCCGCCGCCGTGCCCGAGCTCTCGGTCGTTCTCATCACGCCCGACTCCTTCGAGACGATTCGCCGCACCGCCGGCTGCCTGGCGCGACAGAACGTTCGTGACCGCATCGAGCTGGTCATCGTCGCGCCCGAGAGCGCGCGCATCGACGTCGACGACCGGCTCGCGTCGCAGCTCGCGGGCGTGCAGGTTGTTCGCCTGGCCTCGTTGACGCCGAGCGGCCCGGCGCGCGCGGCCGGCATTCGCGCCGCGCGCGCGCCCATCGTCGCGTTCGGCGAGGAGCACTGCTTCCCCGCATCCGGGTGGGCGGAGGCCTTCCTCGACGCGCATCGCGGCGAGTACGCGGCCGTAGGCCCGGCGATGCGCAACGCGAACCCCGATACGATCGTGAGCTGGGCCGATCTGCTCATCGGCTACGGACCGTGGGTCGCGCCGATCGGGCAGGGCGAGCGGGAGTACCTGCCGGGTCACAACAGCAGCTACAAGCGCGCCATCCTCCTCGAGTACGGCGACGCGCTCGACCAGCTCATGGAAGCCGAGACCGTCCTGATGTGGGATCTTCGACGACAGGGGCACCGGCTGCTGCTTCACCCCACGGCGCAGGCGGCGCACACGAACTTCGGGCTCTGGCGCTCGTGGATCCCGGTGATGTTCCTCAACGGCCGAGCCTTCGCCGACACGCGCTCGTCGCAGTGGCCGCTGGCGCGCCGGCTCGCGTTCGCCGCCGCGTCGCCGCTCATCCCACTCGTCAGGCTCGCGCGAACGATCGGGCACGTTCGCCGTGTCGACCGGAACTGGTCGTTCTTCTTTCGCGTGGTGCCCGTCCTGTCCGTCGGGCTGGCGTTCGACGCGCTGGGACAGATGGTGGGCTACGCCCTGGGCGCCGGTGCCGCGCACCAGAAGCTGGCAGCGTACGAATGGCATCGCCTGAAGCACACGCCGCGCGGTGAGGCCATGGCCACGTGACGAAGGGCACGCCGTCGGCGACGAGCGAGGTCTTCGGCGGCTCCGCTCGCGTCTTCGCGGCCGAGGCGATCGCGCTCCCGACCGCGCTCGTCACCGCGGGATTCCTCACGCGGCAGCTCGGCGCCAGCGGCTACGGCCTGTTCACGCTCACGCTGGCGATCGTCGCCTGGCTCGAGTGGACGCTCTCGTCGCTGTTCGCGCGCGCGGCGGTGAAGCTCGTGGCCGATGCCGACGATTGGCGGTCGGCCGGCGCGGTAGTGCTGCGCATGTTCGCGGTGGGCGGACTCGTTGGATGCGCGGCGCTCTGGCTCGCCGCGCGGCCGCTGGCGGCGCTCATGCACGAGCCGTTGCTCGTGCGGTACCTGAGGCTCCTCGCCATCGACGTGCCGGTGTTCCTGCTCGCGCAGGCGCATCAACAGGTGCTCGTGGGTACGGGCGCCTACACCCGGCGCGCGACCGTGGCCGCCTGTCGCTGGACGGCGCGCATGGTGTTCGTGGTGGCGCTGGTCGCGGCCGGCTTCTCCATCGAGGGCGCGCTCGCCGGCATCCTTGGCGCATCCGTGGTGGAGCTCATGGTGGCGCGGCGCTTCATTCAACCGAGCCTGCGCGGCGCACGCGCGACGGACGCGCGCGTCATGTGGACGTACGCGCTGCCGCTGTTCGGTGCCGCGGTCAGCCTCCGCCTGTTCGACAAGCTCGACCTGTTCGCGCTCAAGGCGCTGGGCGGCAGTGCCGCGCTGGCCGGCGTGTACGGCGCCGCGCAGAATCTCACGATCATCCCCGGGCTCGTCGCACTCTCCGTGACGACGCTGTTGCTCTCGACGCTCAGCCGGTCGCTCCGGACGGGAGATGATGCCGGCGCGCGGGAGCTCACGCGTAACGCGATGCGGGGCGTGCTGCTGCTCTTCCCATTCGCCGGCGTCGCCGCGGGGGCCGCGACGGGGGTCGCGACGCTGATCTTCGGCGCCGAGTTCGCCGGGACGGGCCCGCTGCTCGCGGTGCTCATCTTCGGCGCGATGGCGATGGTGATGATCTCGGTGGCGTCGGCGGTGGTGACGGCCGCGGGGCGCGCGAGCTGGACGCTGTTCGCGGCGCTGCCGGTGGCGCCGCTGGCGCTCGCCGGCCATCTCGTGGCGATTCCGCGGTTCGGTGCGGCCGGCGCGGCGGCCGTCACGACCGCGGCCTCGGCGCTCGGGGCGCTGCTCGCGCTGGTGGCGGTGCATCGCGCCTGGGGGTTGCTGCCGCCGCCGGCCACCGCGCTTCGCGCTCTCGCGGCCACCGTGCTCGTGACGGTGCTCGGACTGCACTGGGACACGGCGGGCGCGATGGTCGTGGTGGAGGTGGGCGTGCTCTCGCTGGTGGCCGTGGTGGTCGTCGTGGCGCTCGGAGAGCTGAGCGGGCGGGAGCGCGCGACGGTGCTGGCGCTCGTCGCGCGCCCTGCGCGCGCGCGTTAGGCAGCGGCCACCGGCAGTCCGTCGCGCGGTCGGACCTCATCGCCCGGATCTACGACGTGCATTGGGGCCGGCCCTGGTCTCAGCCGGGTTCGGGCTGGACATCTTCGTGCGAGTGGCCGAACTTCGTCGCCTCGTGACCCGAACGGCGACGAGTGCCCGGTGACCAGCCCCGATCCGCACCGCCACGAGATCGAGCGTACGCTAGGCGAGCGGTACGGTGGACCGGCGTTGCGCTCGGGAACGAGCAACGAAATCCAGCCGAGCCAACTGCAATGATCGAAGTCTCGGAGCTGTCCAAGTCGTACGGGCCGGTCGTGGCTGTCGAGTCACTGTCGTTCACGGTGGCGCCCGGCGAAGTGCTCGGCCTCGTCGGACCCAACGGAGCCGGCAAGACGACCACGCTCCGCAGCCTCGCCGGCATCATCAACCCGACCGCCGGCACCATTCGCATAGCCGGCCACGACCTGCGGAGCGATGCTCCCAAGGCGAAGGCGAGGCTCGCGTTCGTGCCTGATGAGCCGCAGCTGTTCGATTATCTCACCGTCGACGAGCACCTCCGCTTCATCGGCCGCCTCTACGGCGTGGCCGGGGCGGCCGAGCGCGCGACGGCGCTGCTCGAGGAGCTGGAGCTCACCGGGAAGCGGCGCGCGCTTCCGGGTGAGCTCTCGCGCGGCATGAAGCAGAAGCTCGCCATCGCCTGCGGGCTCCTGCACCGCCCCGATGCGCTGATTCTCGACGAACCGCTGACCGGTCTGGACCCGGCGGGGATCAAGAAGATGCGCGCGACGATCGCGGCACGGGCGCGCGAGGGCGCGGCGGTGATCCTGAGCTCGCACCTGCTGAACCTGGTGGAGGAGCTGTGCACGACGCTCCTCATCATCCGCCGGGGGCGCTGCGTCGCGTCAGGCACGCTCGAGCAGATCGTTGCCGAACGGCCGGCGCTCGCGGGGCGGGGGTTGGAGGATGTCTTCCTCATGTTGACGAGCGACGACGTCGCGACGGCGACACCGGCGTGACCCACCACCGCGACGCGCTGGCGTTCCTCGTCCGGCGGACGGCGGCCAACCGGATGGCGCGTCAGCTCGCGCGGCTCAAGCAGCCGCGCTACGCGTTCGCGTTCGTCGCCGGAGCGCTCTATGCCGCGTTCATCCTGTTCGGGCCATCGGGCCCGTCGACCCCAGGGACGGGCGTCTACGGCCTGGGGAGCGCCGCCGGTGTCGGGATCGCGATCGCCGTGATCGCCTGGTGGTTGGGCCGCGGCGCCTCGCTGGGGCTCGCATTTCGCCCCGCGGAGGTGCAGCTCCTCTTCCCCGCGCCACTGTCGCGACGCGCGCTCCTCGCCTACAAGCTCGTTCGATCACAGCTTCCCATCGTCGTCAGCGCGATCGTGTCGGCATTGCTGGTCGGACGTTGGGGCGTGGCGCTCGCACTGCCCGCGCGCATCGCCGCGACGTGGGGCCTGTTCACCGTGCTGAGTCTTCATCGCCTCGCGGTCGCGCTGGTTCGGACGCAGCCAGTCCACGGGCTGCGGCGCGCCGTGCGCGACCTCGGGACCGGGCTGGCCGCGGCGGCAGCGGTCGCGCTGGCGGCGGGGGTCGGTCCTGCGCTGTCGAAGGTCGGCGACGCGGGGCTCCTCGGGACGGTGCAAGCGGTGACGCGCGCGCTCGCCGTGCCGCCGGCATCGTACGCGATGGCGCCGTTCCGGCTCATCATCGCGCCGGTCGTCGCGCCGACGACCGAAGCGTGGATGCGTGCGTTCGCCGTCGTGTCAGGCATCGTGGCGCTACACGTGGCCTGGGTGCTGGCAATGCACGTCGAGTTCGAGGAGGAGGCCGCTGTGGCCTCGGAAGCCCTCGCCAGGCGGCGGGCCGCGCTCCAGGGGCGACGCGCGGCGCGGTCGGCGGTGGGGAAGGTCAAGGTCGTGCGCGATTGGCTGCCACTCTCGCCACGCGGTCACCCCGCGGTGGCCATCGCCTGGAAGAATACGATCGCGCTGGCCCGAACCGGCTCGCTGCGATCGATGCTCCTCTTCGTCGCGACGATCACGATCGTTTCGCGCTTCGCGGCGGCCGCAGCGCCCCGGCGCTCCGGCGCGGCGCTCGTCACGCCGTACGTCGGGATCGCCGCGATGATGCTCGTCGTGGGCCCACGGATGCTGCGCAACGACCTGCGTCAGGATCTGCTCAGCGTGTCGCTGCTCAAGACGTATCCACTGCGCGGCCTCGAGGTCGTCGCGGCGGAGCTCGTGTCACCCACGCTCGTGCTGGCGGCGTTTCAGCTGGCGATGCTGACGCTGGCGTACGTGTCGCTGCCGCCGGACAGCCGGCTGACGCTCGGCGCGGTGGACACGGTCACGGTCGCGATCCTGTCGCCGCTCGCGATCATCGCGGTCAACGCCGTGGGCGTGGCGATCCACAACGCGCTGGCGCTGTACTTTCCGGCGTGGGTGCGGCTCGGTGCCGACTCCGGTGGCGTCGAGGCAACCGGACAGGGCATCCTGCTCGTGCTCGGCTCGATGCTGGCGTTCGTGGTGCTGCTGGCCATTCCGGTGACGATCGGGCTGGTGACGCTCGTGCTTGGCCGAACGCTCATGGGCGGCGCCGCGATGGCGGCAGCCGGGCTCGCGACCATCGCGGCGCTCGGCGGCGAGCTCGCGCTCCTCGTGGCTGCGTTAGGCCGCGAGTTCGAGCGGACCGAGCCGGCGGCCATCGAGTGAATTTGCCGTGGCCAGCCGACGGGGCGCCGCCGGCGCGAACGGCGCACCGGTCGTTCACTCCGCCCGGAGCGCCGTGAGCGGATCCACGCGTGCCGCTCTCCACGCCGGCACCACGGCCGCCAGCGCCGCGACCGCCAACAGCGTCGCCGCCACGAGCCCCAGTACCAGCGGGTCGCTCGGACCGATGCCGTAGAGCAGCGCCGCGATCAGCTTCCCGGCGGCGAGCGCCAGCGCGAGGCCTAACGCCACGCCCACCGCCACCGTCCGTACCCCCTCGCCGATCACCTGGCGCAGCACGTCACCGATGCGTGCGCCGAGCGCGATCCGTACGCCGAACTCGTGCGTGCGCTGCGTGACGCCGTACGACACCGTGCTGTAGATCCCCACCAGGGCCACCACCAGGGCGAGCAGCCCCATCGCCGTGAACAGCGTCGCCCCGAGCCGCCACGGCCGGTACTCCGGCTCCAGGTTCTCGGTCATCGGCGTCACCGTCGCCTCGGCCACGGGGAAGGCGCGCTGCAGCGCCAGCCGCAACTCGGACATCGCGGCGGCAGCCGCGTTGGGCCGAGCCCTCACGATGAGGGTCGTGCCGTTCCATCCCCGCACTGGCATGTTGCCGAGTGGCAGGTAGAACTGCGGCGCCGGGTCGGGCTCGATCACGCTGTTGCGGCGCACGCTCTCCACCACCCCTACCACCGTGTAGCACGGGTTCTCACGCTTCTCGAACCGGATGCATTGGCCGATCGGGTCGCGGCCCGGCCACGCCACCTTCGCCATGGCGTCGTTCACCACGAGCTCCGCCGGTGCGCTCGCCGCGTCGCCACCGGCGAACGTGCGGCCGCGCAGCACGCGGATACCCGTCGCCTTGAAGAACATCGGCGACACCGCAGACATCGTGGGGAGGTCGCGACCGAACGAGCCGGACGAGTCCGTGGCCGTGAAGAACGTGATGAAGCTGAACCCCCGCATCGGCTCCATCCCCGCGCGCGCGACCGCCTCGACACCGGGCCGTCCTTCGAGCCGCCCCGCGATCTCACGCATCGCGGCACCGACGACCGGGCCCGGGGGCGCATCGCCTTCAGCGAACCGGACGTAGCCGAAGAGCAACCGACCGGCGTCGAAGCCGATGTCCAGCCCCTGCACGTTATGCAGGCTGCGCACGAACAGTGCGGCGCCCACCAGCAGCATCACCGACAGCGCCGCCTGCGTCGCGACGAGCGCCGTGCGCAGCCGCGAGCGGTGCCGCACGCCATCGCGCGAGCCCGCCTTGAGCGCGCTCGTGAGCGCGGGGTTGCTGGCCTGCACGGCGGGTATGATGCCGGCGATGAGTCCCGCGACGAGCGCCACCGCGATGGTGAACACCACCACGCGCAGGTCGAGCGTGGAATCCTGCCACTCGATCTCGGGCATGAGCAGCGATCGGAGGAGCGTGCCGCCCCACCACCCAACGAGCAACGCCGCGGCGGCCGCCATGGCCGCTAACAGCAGCGTCTCGGTCGTCAACATGCGCACGAGCCGCCAGCGCGATACGCCGAGCGCGAGCCGCACGCCTATCTCGCGGCGCCGCCGCACCGCCCGCGCGAGGAGCAGGTTGATCACGTTCGCCCCGGCGATGAGCAGCACGATCACGGCGACGCCACCGAGCCGCGTGGAGATCATCATCTCCTGTCCGGGCTTCCCCGGACCGCGCGCCTCGATGATCGAGCCGGTGAACACGTTCATGAGCGTGTCGGCGTTCACTCCGTAGCGTTGACGGTTGAGGTCACGGACGGCGAGCGTCGCTTTCCGCTCGAACGTGCCGTCCGAGCCGCCAGGCGCCACCCGCTGGACGGCCCGGAACCGATACTCGCTGTAGTTCTTCCACCACGGCCCGTCCCCACCCGAGCGTCCCTCGATGGTCGCGAGCGGCATCCACACGTCCGCGGCCTGCAGATCGAGCCCCGTGAAGCGTGGGTCGGCGACGCCGATGACCGTGTACGTGCGCCGCCCGATGGGGATGGTCCTGCCTAACGCCGACGAGTCGCTGCCCAGCCGGTCGCGCCAGAACGCGTGGCTCACGACGGCCACCGGCGCGCCGTCGCCGAGCCGGTCCTCGTCGGCCGTGTAGAAGCGCCCGAATGCGGTTCGCGCACCGAGCACGGAGAAGTAGTTCGCGGACGCGTAGACGCCGCGAACCTTCAGGTCGCTCGGCCGTTTCCCGAGCCGGAGACTGTAATCGGTGGTGAACAACGCCATGCGCCCCGGCTCACCTGTCGCCTCGGCGAAGGCCTGGTACATCGGGTAGTTCATGGCCTGCGATCGGAACGACGGCCTGCCGCCGTCGCTCCGGTTGAAGTGCTCGACCCACGTGCGCCGCAGCGACGACGGGTCCTGGATCCCGCCGGGCGCGCGCAGGTACAGGCGGTCGAGCAGCGTGAACGTCGCGGCGTTGGCGCCGATCCCGAGCGCGAGCGTGATCACCACGATGGCCGTGACGCCGGGCGCGCGAGTGGTCGCGCGCCACGCGTAGCGCAGGTCCTGCCGCAGCACGTCGAGTGAAGCGAGCCAGGTCAGGCTTCGCGCTTCTTCCTTATAGTAGGTGCGGTTGCCGAACCGCCGGCCGGTCCCGCCGGGGTCGCGCTCGTGCGTCGCGTCGAGCTCGGAGTGCACGCGCATCTCCTCATCCAGCTCGCGCTCGTAGCCGCGCGGATCGAGCAGCGTGCGCGCTCGGTGCTTCAGTCCATCGAGCCAGGACATCGATCCCTCCGGTCACAAGGGTCGGCGCGGCCGCGGGGTGGTATGGGACGGTCGCCTTGATAGTCAGACAGTCTACATATCGACACCGGACGCCGGCAAGAGGGTTGCCGATATGGCGAGTGCTCGAGCGGCGGGGGCCAGGTACGCTGGTGGTGTGGGAGCCATGGGAACCACGAGCGTTGTGAATGCTGGACCGGCGAACGCCGCGCTCGCGGACGCGCACCCGTGCAGCAACGGCACACGCTGGAGGCGCAGAAACCAACGGCAGGGACCGCGGAGGACGCAGAGAACGCGGAGGACGGCTCGACTGGTCGAGATGCGCGCGCCAGCGGCCGGGAACCGATGGGAACGACCTCGGGACGCCAGAGCCTCCCGGGGTCGTTCCTTCTTATTACCGGCTCGTTGCGGGATGACCGTCCCGGACGAGCGGTTCTCTGCGTTCTCTGCGTCCTCCGCGGTCCGCTGCAGTTCTCTCTGCAGTTCTCTGCAGTTCTCTGTGTACGTAGCGCTCTGCGTCCGCGGTTCCCGTCATCGTCCCGACCGAAGGGTCCGCGGCCACGACGGACGACCACCCGATCAGTCGCCCCATCGGCTCGTCCCAGTTGTCTCTGCGCCGCCGGTGACCCCGCGACACACCGCGGGGTTTCACGGAATCAGGAAATCGCGCCCCCTCGCATCACTCCAGACCAGGAGCCTCGCATGAGAGCTCGATCGTCATGGCTGCTGCTGCCAGCCCTGTTCGCCCTTGCCGCCTGCGCCGATGACGCGGCTGGCCCCGACGACACCGGCGGCAACGATGGCCGCCTCCAGGTGGTGCCGGGCATCGCGGCGCTGCCGCTCGTCGACGTCGTCGTCGACGGGCAGGTGCGGCAGACGAACGTCGCGTACGGCGTGCCGTCGAGCCCGCTGGCGCTCCCGCTGGGACAGCACCAGGTGAAGGTCGTCGCCACCGGCACCACCGCGACGCCCGGCGGGACGACGGTCACGCTTCGCGCCGGCGACACCACGCGCGTGGTCGTCATCGGTACGGCCACGGCGCCCACGCCGGTCGCGCTCGGCGATACCGGCGCCATTCCGGTGCCGGGGAAAGGGAAGCTCCGCCTCTCGCACCTCGCGACGAACGCGCCGCCCATCGACGTCTACCGCACGCAGCCCGATTTCGGAACGTTCATCACGTTCATGGACCCGTTCCCGTATCAGGCAGCGACGCCGTTCATCGAGAGCACGCCCGGCAACTGGGTGATCCGCGTGACGGCGAAGGGCACCGATCAGGTGCTCGCGGAGAGCGGACCGATTCGCGTCGATGCGCTGTGGATCCGGACGGTGCTGCTGCTCGACGCGCCTAACGGGGGAATCAGGATCACGCCGCTCGGGGAGCAGTAGAGGCGCGCATCATCGTGGATGCAGGCGACCCCGGGGCGTACGGTATGCCCCGGGGTCGTTCACATCACCACGGCTCATCCGCCGACGGCCCGTAGATCGACGGAATCGGCACGTCGAGCAGTCGCAGGTATACCGTGAGCTGACCGCGATGGTGGATCAGGTGGTTGATCGTCGACCGAACCACCACGGCGCGCGTCGCGGTCCACAGCACGCGATCACCGTGGCGGAGCGACCACTCCGCCGCGAAATCCTTGTCGCTCGTGTCGGCGAGGGCGTCGCGTGCCTCGGCCACGAGCTTGTCGAACATCGCGAGCAGCGCCTCCGTCGACTGCTGGCTGTAGCCGGGCATTCTGGCGAGGTCGAGCTCGGTCTCGCGAACCATGTTCGTGAGCCACCCGGGCATCGTCGCGACGAGCTGCGCGAGGTGACCGAGCGGGAACGACTTCGGGTGCGGCTTCCACGCACCCCTCTCGCTCGGCACCCGCTCGAGCAGCTTGCGCGTGGAGGCCATCTCCTGATCGAGCTCGGGGAGCAGGGCATCGGTGATCGGCATGCGGACACTCTCTGCCGTGGTGGGGATGACGAATCGCGGGCGAGTCTTGCATCTACACGACTCCCGACTGCGGGTCAACCGATCGATCACTCGGGATGCTACTGCCGCGTCGTTCCGAGCGGAGCGCTGGGTGTCATTCCGAGCGAACCGCCGAAGGCGGTGAGTCGAGGAACCCTCAGGGTCCCGACCGAGGGCCCTCTCCCTCTACCGGGAGCGTGATGATTCCTCGACTCGCCCTGCGGGCTCGCTCGGAATGACAACATCCTCCGCTCGGGATGACAGGCGAGCTCGGAACCATGCCCGTGGCAGACTGTGGCGCTCGCCATTCGCGCATCCTATGATGTTGGGCGCAAATCACGTCGGCAACGCTCCCTCCGCACCACCGAGGCGTCCATGCGTTCCACCGTCTCTCGCCGCCTGCGTCCGCTCCCCGCCGCGGCGCTGCTCGTCGCCCTCTGCGCAGCGCACCTTTCCGCGCAACTTCCCGCCGGCATTCAAAAGGGCGCGACCGTCGAAGGCATCACCGAGTACGCGCTCGACAACGGTCTGCGGGTACTGCTCTTCCCCGACGCCAGCAAGCCGACCGCCACCATCAACATCACCTACCTCGTCGGCTCCCGGCACGAGGGGTACGGCGAGACGGGCATGGCGCACCTGCTCGAGCACATGGTGTTCAAGGGCACGCCGAAGCACTCCAACATCCCCCAGGAGCTCACCGAGCACGGCTCCAGGCCTAACGGGACCACGTGGTACGATCGCACGAACTACTTCGAGACGGTCCCCGCGACGGACGAGAACATCACCTGGGCGCTGGACCTCGAGGCCGACCGGATGGTGAACAGCTTCATCGCGAAGAAGGACCTCGAGAGCGAGTTCTCGGTGGTGCGCAACGAGTTCGAGTCGGGAGAGAACTTCCCCGGCAACGTGCTCAACCAGCGCGTGATGAGCACGGCGTTCCTCTGGCACAACTACGGCAAGAGCACCATCGGCGCCCGGAGCGACATCGAGAACGTGCCGATCGACCGGCTGCAGGCGTTCTACCGCAGGTACTATCAGCCCGACAACTCGATTCTCGTGGTCGCGGGCAAGTTCGACGAGCCGAAGGTGCTCCGGCTCGTGGCCGACAGGTTCGGCGCGATCCCGAAGCCGGCGCGCTCGCTCGATCGCGGCAACATGCTCTTTCCCACCTACACGGCCGAGCCGGTGCAGGACGGCGAGCGTGAGGTGACGCTTCGCCGCGTGGGCGACGTGCAGATGGTGATGGCGGCCTACCACGTTCCCGCCGTCTCGCACCCCGACTTCCCGGCCGTCGCCGTGCTCGCGCACACGCTGTCCACGCAGCCCACGGGGCGCCTCTACAAGGCGCTCGTCGAGACGAAGAAGGCCTCGTTCGCCGGCGCGTTCGCGGGGCAGTATCGCGAGCCCGGCGTGATCATCGGCCAGGCCACGCTGCGGAAGGACCAACCGCTCGACGACGCGAAGGCGACGCTCGTCCAGACCATCGAGGACGCGGCGAGGAACGCGCCCACCGCCGAGGAAGTGAATCGCGCGAAGAGCGACCTGCTGCGGAACATCGAGCTCGGATACACGAACTCGACGGGCATCGCGCTCAACATCTCGGAATGGGCGTCCGCCGGAGACTGGCGCCTCATGTTCATCCATCGCGACCGGCTGGACAAGGTGACGCCGGCCGACGTGCAGCGCGTGGCCGCCGCCTACCTCAAGCCGGCGAATCGCACGCTCGGCGTCTTCATTCCGACCGAGAATCCCGATCGATCCACCGTGGCGCTGGTGAGCGACTCCGCGCTGAACGCGATGACCCGGGACTACAAGGGCAACCCGGCGATGGTGGCCGGAGAGGTGTTCGACCCATCGCCGTCGAACATCGAGTCGCGTCTCATGCGCACGGCGCTGCCGAACGGGATGAAGGTGGCGCTGCTCTCCAAGGAGAACCGCGGCGACGCCGTGACGGCCAGCGTGGTGCTCCGCTTCGGCACCGAGGCGACACTCGGCGGGCGCACCACCACGGCCGCGCGCCTCATGGGGAGCATGCTCGACAAGGGCACGAAGACGAAAACACGGCAGCAGATTCGCGATGAGTTCAGCCGGCTCAAGGCGCAGGTGTTCTTCTTCAGCAGTGGGAACGCCATCAACGCGAACATTACGACCACGCGCGCGAATCTCATCCCGACGCTCCGGCTCGTGGGCGAGGTGATGAAGGAGCCGTCGTTCGACCCGAAGGAGTTCGAGATCCTGCAGCGGCAGCAGCTCGCGGGGCTCGAGCAGCAGAAGTCGGAGCCGACGGCGCTCGGCTTCACGGCGTTCCAGCGCGCGCTCTCGCCCTACCCGAAGGGGCACGCGCTGTACGTGCAGACCATCGAGGAGCAGATCGCCGATCTCCAGGCGGTCACCAACGACGAGGTGAGGAAGGTCTACACCGACCTCGTCGGCGCGACGTTCGGCGACATCGCCGTGGCCGGCGACTTCCCGAGGGACTCGGTGCTCGCGGTCGCCCGGCAGCTCTTCGGCTCGTGGAAGAGCCCGAAGCCGTTCGCGCGGCTCGCGCGGAAGTATCACGACGCGCCGGTGTCGAACGACAAGATCGAGACGCCCGACAAGGCGAACGCGGTGTTCGTGGCCGGGATGAACCTCAAGGTGCGCGACGACAGCAAGGACTACGCGGCGCTCACGCTCGGCAACTACATGCTGGGCGGCGGCTTCCTCAACTCGCGGCTCGCGGTGCGCATCCGGCAGAAGGACGGCTTGAGCTACGGCGTGGGCTCGGGGCTCGGCGCGCAGTCGCTGGACAGCGTGGGCACGTTCACCATGAACGCGATCTACAACCCCGAGAACGTCGCGCGGCTCGAGACGGCGTTCCGCGAGGAGGTGGATCGCATGCTGAAGGACGGCTTCACGGCCGAGGAAGTGGAGAAGGCGAAACAGGGGTGGCTGCAGCAGCAGCTCCAGAACCGCTCGTCCGACGGCTACCTCGTGAGCCTGTTCTCCTCGCAGGCGCTCACGCGGCGGACGATGAGCTACAACGCCGAGTTCGAGAAGTGGATCGCGGCGTTGACGCCTGACGACGTGAATGCGGCCATGCGGAGGTACATCGACCAGGCGAAGATCACGATCGTGAAGGCGGGCGACTTCAAGAATCATCCGGCCAAGGGCCCGGGAGTAGTGCCGTAAGCTCTCGGGAGGGGCGACGGGGGGAGGTTTCAGTCCTCAGTGCTCAGTCCTCAGTCATGAGTACTGAGGACTCATGACTCACGACTGAGTGACTGATGACTGCTCGGAATGACGAGTGCCGTACTACTCCGCCCGCAATGCCCCCACGGGATCGATGCGAGCCGCCTGGCGTGCGGGGATCACGCAGGCCACGAGCCCTGTGATGACGAGTGCGAGGACGGCCCCGGCGTAGGTGAGAGCGTCGAGGCGCGAGACACCGAACAGGCGACTTTCGAGCAGGCGCGTGAAGACCGTCGCCGTCCCAAGCCCGATCACCACGCCCGCCACGAGCAGCCGCGCCCCCTGCCGTACCACGAGCGACACCACGCGGGCCGCGCGCGCGCCTAACGCCATACGAATCCCGATCTCGCGCGTCCGCGCCGCGACGCCGAACGCGACCAGGGCGTACAGCCCGACGCCGGCCAGCACCGCCGCGATCGCCGCCAGCAGTCCGACCAGGCGCAGGAAGACACGCTCCTCGGCCATCGCCCTGGCGACGAGATCCGTGAGGCGCACGGCGGGCGGAACCGGGATGGACGGATCGACGGCGGCGACGGCGTTCTCGACGAGCGCCTGCACGTCGCGCGGCGGGCGTGGCGAACGGACGACGAGCGACACCGAGTTCGACCTGGTGGCACCGACGGGTTGGTAGATCAACGGTTCGGGCGCCGAGCGCAGGTCGTTGTCGCGGACATCGCCGACGACTCCCACGACGACGTGCGACACAGGCCCACCGAAGCCGCGCTCCAGAATCACCTGCCCGAGGGGGCTGCGATCCCCGAACAACCGCCGTGCCGCGGTGAGGCTCAGCACCACGGCCGTCGCGGAATCCGGCTGCGCATCGCGGAGCTCCGCACCGCCGAAATCACGACCGGCGAGGAGCGGAATGCGAAGCGCACGGAAATAGTCGGCCGAAACCCACATGACCTTCGCGTCGCCAAGGGTCCAATCCGGACCGGGCACGCTCGACGGGCGGAAGTCACTCACGAAGCTGACTCCGGAGAAGGGCACGCCCCACGAATGGCTCACCGCTTCCACGCCCGACTGGTCGCGAATCACGGTGGCGAGGCGTTCTCGCAGAGACCGGGCGCGCTGGCGGTCGTATCCCTGCGGCTCGGCGTCAACGGAGAACGTGAGCACGTTCGTGGCGTCGAATCCGAGCTCGACGCGCCGGAGGCCGACAATGGTTCTCGCGAGAAGGAGCGCGCCGACAATGAGTGATACCGACGCGGCGACCTGGCCGACCGTGAGTGCCGAGCGGAGGGCGCTTCCCGGGGCGCTTCCCCGACGGCCCGCGTCTCGCAGCGCCTGAAGGTCGTCATCGGCGAGAGCGGCAAGTCCGGGCACGACACCGAACACGACGCCGGTCGTGAGGGCGAGTACGGCTACGAGCCCGAGGACGCGCCCGTCGATGCCCACGCGCTCCACCTGTACGCCGCCGAGAACCCGCTGCCCTTCGAACAGGGTTCGCAACAAGGCGGCAATGATCACACCGCCGGCCGCACCGGCCGCGCCGATCGTGAGTCCCTCGGCCAGGTGCTGGCGAAGGAGCTGCGAAGCGGAGGCGCCGAGTGCTCGGCGCACCGCCAGCTCCGGCCGGCGCCGCACGCCGCGGAACAGCAGGAGGCTCGCGACGTTGGCGCACGCGATCAGCAGGGCCAACCCGACGATGCCCAACATCAGGCGCATCGTCTGCTGCGAACGCTCGCGCCCGAGAATGCTCGTTCCGATGTCCGGATACACGGTCGGGACGTGCGACTCGTGCACCTTGTTCTCACTCGGGTACTGCGCGACGAGCCCCGCGACCACGTGGCGGAGCTGCGACTGGGCGACGGCCGGCGTCGAGCCCGGACGCAGACGACCGATGGTCGTGAAGAATGGCCGGGTTCGGCGCGAGGCGATGTCGTACCGCGGATCGTGCCGGAGGTCACCGTATGACGCGTTAGGTATCCAGACATCGATGTCGCCGATGCGCCCCGACCCGCGGAACCCGCGGCCGGTCACGCCGGCGATGACGAAATCGACGGCATTGATCCTGAGCGGCTGGCCGACGGCGCCGCGCGCGGAGCCGAACATCGACTCGGCGAGCGGCTCGCTCACGACGACCGCCCTTGTGCCGGACTCCGGCGTGAGCTCGTGCGCTGCCAGGAGACGCCCGGCGGCCGGGCGGACGCCGAGCACGCCGAAGTAGTCGCCGGCCACCATGTGGCCTGCCACAACGCGAGGGCTCGCGCCCGGCGCCGCCACCTGGTATCGGTTCGAATACCCGACCGCCGTCACGCCGGAGAACGCCGGCAGGTGCTCGATCGCGGCAAGGGTGGCGTACGAGATCCCGGTCGGCTGCCCGGGCGCGTCCTCGAACGACACCAGCACGAGCTCGTGCGGCGCGGCAATGCCCGGCACGGGGCGATACAGCACCCAGTTGGCGAAGCTGAACACCGCCGCCGTGGCACCGATGCCGACGGCGAGGGTGAGCGTGGTGATGAGCGCGAAGCCGCGGTTGTTGCGGAGCGCGCGGAGCGCGAAGCGAAAGTCGGCGATGGTACCGTCGATGATCCGCGTGCCCCGCTCGTCGCGTGCCGATTCCTTGTGCCGCTCCACGCCGCCGAAGGCGAGCATCGCCTGCCGGCGTGCCTCCTCCAGCGACATGCCGCGCCGGACGTTCGCCTCGATCTCCATGGCGAGATGGAAGCGCATCTCGCGGTCGAGGTCGCGCTCGAGCCGGTCGCGGCGGAAGAGCGCGACGAGCCACATCCACGCACGTCGGAGGATCGACATCTCGCCTCCTGCCTACTCGGCGTCGATGACGAGGTCCACGGCGCCGGCGTAGAACCGCCAGCGCTCGATCTCCTCACCGAGCTGGCGCCGGCCCGCGGCCGTCAACTGGTAGTACTTCGCTTCCCGGTTGTTCTCGGTGGTGCGCCAGTCGCTGCGTACCCAGCCTCTCTTCTCCAGGCGGTACAGGGCGGGGTAGAGCGACCCCTGACCGATCTGAAAGGCATCGCGCGAGAGCTGCTGGATGCGGTTGCTGATGCCCCAGCCGTGCATGGGCGCGAGCGAGAGCGCCTTGAGGATGAGGAGGTCGAGCCTGCCCTGCATGACGTCCGCGGCCCGCGACACCGAAATCTCCTGTCGAAGCGACAGGGAAGAGGATGCGGTGACTGCTGTCGAAGCGCAAGGGGAAGCCATCGTCTGGCGGAGTGCCGGCGATCGAGAGGGGATGGCGAACGCGCCGGCGCGCTCGCATTATTGGGCCCTGAGCGCCTTCGACCCCACGATCACGCGACGCGGTGACGATGCCGATCTACGACTACGTTTGCTCCGCCTGTGCGCGGCAGTTCGAGGTCCTCGTGCGTGGCAGCCAGACGCCGGCGTGCCCGTCCTGCGGCGGCGTGGAGCTCGATCGACTCCTGTCGCTTCCGAGCGTGAAGTCCGAGGGCACGCATGCGCGAGCGCTCGAAGCGGCGAAGCGGCGCGATACCGCGCAGGCCACCGACCGCGCGCACGAGCAGCTCAAGTACGAGCGGAGCCACAACGACTGACCGTTAGCCAACAGCTCCCGGCTGACGGCTCTCGGCTGACGGCTGGCGGCTGCCGGCTGCCGGCTGCCGGCTGCCGGCTGCCGGCTTTCAGCACGACTTGCACTTGTGGTTGTTCTTCGAGCCCAGCTTCTCCAGGAGCGCGACCGTTTCGAGGAAGGGCGGGATGCGCTGCACCGGCCCGTTCGCCATGTCGGCCGTCGTCTGACCCTTGCGGCTCACCGCGGTCACATCGGCCCCCTTCGAGACGAGGTACTCGATCAACTCGTTGTCGCCCCGCGCGGCGGCGTGATGCACCGGGTTGTAGCCGTTGAAGTCCCGCGCATTGACATCGGCGCCGAGCTCCTCGACGAGATACCGCACCGCCGGCAGCCAGCCGCCAGGCGCATGCCGATGCGAGTTCGCGGCGTACCCCTCGCCGTAGCCCACGCCCGACGCCGCGTGAATCGGATAGACCCCGGGCCCGCCCACCGGAGCCGGCGGGAGCCCCGACGGGTCCACCTTCGCGCTGCTGTCATCCTCGACCGGCGCGTCATCGCCGCGCTGGCGGCCCGCCGGCTTCTGCGTCGGAATCTTCGGGTCGGCGCCGTGTGCCACGAGCAGCTTCATCGCGGCCACGTCGGTGCCGTACGCCGCGCGCCAGAACGGCGTCGCGCCCGTGGTGTTCACGCCGAGCAGGTCGAAGTTGAACGACATGTACCAGAGGTGCTTCGTCAGGCGCGCGTTAGGGTCGGCGCCGGCCTTCAGCAGCGCCTCCATCAGCTCCAGATAGGTCGTCTGCTGCTGCGTCTGGGCGGTGGGCTGCGGGTAGAGCGACTTCGCGGCCCACTGCACGTTGATCGTCGCGTAGAGCGGCGTCGCGCCCGCATCACTCGCCAGCTTCGGATTGGCACCGCGGCCCAGCAGCGCGCTGGCAAGGTCGAACCGGCCGTTGATCGTCGCCATGAGCAGCGGACTCGTGTGATCGCCCGCGCTCACCTGGTTCACGTCCGCGCCCGCATCGAGCAGCGCCATCACCGACGCCACGTTGCCCTGCCGCACGGCGAACAGGAGCGGCGTGAGCCCGCCCTTGTTGCCCACGAGCTCGCCGTAGGTGACGGTCCGCTCCTCCCGTGCGCGCTGCGAGTCGGGGGCGGCCGGCCGGCCCGCGGCGGCGTTCGCGCCCGGTCGCCTCGCCACGTTCCTGTTCCCGGCTGCTCCGGCCGGCGGACGATCCCGGGCCGCCGAGTCTCGGCCCGCGTTAGGCGTGGTGGTGCCGGAGCGCTGCGAATCGGGCCGCGCCGCGGCGCCCGCCCCAGCGGGCCGAGGTGGCTGCTCGGCCGCCTTGAGCGCCGCGACGCGCCGGTTGCGGAGCTGATTCGCTGCCCGGTCCGCGCGCTCGCGCGCCGGAACGTCCTCCACCTTCGATGCGAGCGTGAGGTCGGCGCCGCGCGCGATCAGCAGCGTGACGGCCGCCACCCGGTCGTACGCCGCCGCCCACATGAGCGGCGTCTGCCCCCACGCACTCTCACGCGCATCCACCGCGGCGCCCTTGTCGAGCAGCGCCGCGATCGACTCGGCGCTGCCCTGCGCGGCGGCGAGATGGAGCGGCGTGGCACCACCCGATGTCGTCTTCGCGCTCGCGTCCGCGCCCGCCTCGAGGAGTGCCTTCACGAGCGTCGCCTTCCCGGCCTTTGCCGCCAGGTGCAACGGCGTATAGTTGCCGTTCCGCGTCACGGCCTCGAGCCGCGCGCCCGCATAGACGAGCATGCGGGCCTCATCGAGGTCGCCGTGCGTCGCCGCCCAGTGCAGCGCCGTCATCCCGTCGCCCTGCGCCGCGTTGACGTCGGCGCCCTCCTTGAGCAACAGCCGCACCTTCGCACTGTCCCGCCGCATGGCCGCGTCGGCGACGGGGGATTCGGTCCTCCATCGCGGCGCCGCGGGCGTGGCAGCCGCCAGCACCGCGGCGCCGCCGAGCGCGAGCCCGATCACGATGGCGCGAGCCCATGCGGGGTTCGGCCCCCGGCGCCGGGTCCCGAACCCTCGGCCTCGGGTTACGGCCGCTCGGCCCACGTGCCGGGCCCCGGGCCCTGAGCCCCGAGTTCCGCCCCTACGCATTGGCCGCGAACGAAAGCACACCGGTGCTGTCCCCGAAGGTCTTCACATCGTCCATCCCGAGCGTGTGCATCACCCCGAGCAGCGCGTTCGCCATCGGCGTGCCGTCCGGCGCCTTGAGATGCGCGTTGCCATCGAGCTTCCCGTTCGCGCCGCCGAGCAGGATGAGCGGGCACCGGCGGTGGTTGTGCAGGTTCGAGTCACCCATCGGCGAGCCGTAGATGATCAGCGTCTTGTCGAGCAGCGTGCCGTCGCCCTCGGAGATGCTCTTCAGGCGGTCGAGGAAGTACGGCAGCATGCTCACGTGATACTTGTTGATCAGGAAGAATTCCTTGACGCCCTTCTCGTTGCCGCCGTGATGCGACGCCGGATGGAACGGCTTGTCCGAGCCGCTCTCCGGATACACGCGGCTCGAGCCATCGCGGCCCATCTTGAACGAGAACACGCGCGTGATGTCCGACGCGAACGCCAGCACCTGCAGGTCGAACATCAACTGGACGTGCTCGGCGAACGAGTCGGGCACGCCGGCCGGCGCGCCGGGCAGGTCACGCGGCTCGCCGCTCGTGTTCCGCGCCTCGATGCGCTGCAGCCGGCGCTCCACCTCGCGAATGTCCTCGAGGTAGCGGTCCACTCGGCCGCGATCCTCGGGGCCTAACGTGCGCTTGAGCGACGTCATCTCGCCGGCCACGAAGTCGAGGATGCTGCGCCGCGTGCGCCGGCGTGCCGCGCGCTCCTCGGGCGAGCCGCCCACGCCGAACAGCTTCTCGAACGCGACCCGCGGGTCGCGAATCACCGGCAGCGGCTCGCTGGGCGATGCCCAACTGATCGAGTCGGTGTACACGCACGCGTAGCCGTACGCGCACCCGCCGGCCTGGTCCACGTTCTCGATGCAGAGCTGCATGGACGGGATCGGCGTCTCCTGCCCGAACCGCTGGGCGTACAGCTGGTCGAGCGACGTGCCGACCTTCACGTCCGAGCCTTCCGTTTGCTTCGGGTGCGCCTGCGTGAGGAACACCGCGCTCGAGCGGAAATGATCGCCGCCGATCTCCATCGGCGTCACCGGCTCGGCCTGCCTGACATCGGTGTTGCTGATAATCGTCAGGTGCTTGCGGTACGGCTCGAGCGACCGGAGCGCGGTGGGGCTCAGGTCGAACTGCCGGCCCGCCGCGGCCGGCGACCACATGTTCATGGTCGCGCCGAGCTCGTTGCACCCCGCCGCGCCGTGCACCATCTCGATCGCGACGAGGCGCGTGCGATCTGCCGCGGCACGGCTGCCGAGTCGGCCGATCGGCACCATCGCGTCGAGCAGCGGCAGCGCGAACGTCGCGCCGAGGCTCTGCACGAAGGTGCGCCGGGGCAGGGGTTTTCCGCTCAGGAAATGCATGGGCTGCGGCTCTCCTCGTGCGTGGTTTAGCGTTGGCCGGCGTCGGACGGGCCACGCGTGCCTTGGTCGGCGGCGGCAGCCACCGGCACGCGCTTCGAACGGAACGCATCACTGCTCACGATGCCGAACGCGAAGTCGGCGAAGCGGTAGCCGCCCGATTCCGCCTGCTTCACGATGCGACGGATGGCCGGACCGTCGTAGTACTCGACGCGCCGGCCTAACGCGTACGCCATCAGGTTCTGCGTGAACGTGCGGATGAGCGGCATGGGCCGCCCGAGCAGCGCGCGCTGCAGCTCCGCGGGACTGGACACCGGCGTACCGTCGTAGAAGTCGCCGCGCGTGTCGAGCGCGGCGCCGTTCTCGCGGATGCGCCACTGGCCGGTGACGTCGAAGTTGTCGAGTGCGAGCCCGATCGGGTCCATGAACAGGTGACACGACCGGCACTGCGGGTTGGCGCGGTGCATCTCCATTCGCTCGCGCGTCGTGAGGAGCCGCCCTTCCTTCGCCTCGGCCGTCTTGTCGAGGTCGGGTACGCCGGGCGGCGGTGGTGGCGGAGGGGAGCCGAGCAGCACCTCCATCACCCACTTGCCGCGGAGCACCGGCGACGTGCGGTTCGCGTGCGACGTGAGGGTGAGGACGCTCGCGTGGCCGAGGAGTCCACGGCGGCGGTCGTCGGGGTAGGTGACGCGCCGGAACTCGGGACCCGTGACGCCCGGGATACGATAGTGCGTGGCGAGCGCCTCGTTCACGTACGTGTAGTCGGCCGTGAGAAGCTCGAGGATGGGGCGGTTCTCGCGGACGAGATGAAAAAAGAACAGCTCCGTCTCGCGCCGCATGTCGTCGGCGAGCTGCTTGCGAAAATCGGGGTACTGCAACGCATCGGGGTGCACCTTGTCGATGTCCTGCAGCCGGAGCCACTGCGCGGCGAACCGGGTGGCGAGCGCCTCCGACCGCGGGTCCGCGAGCATGCGCCGAGTCTGCGCCTCGAGCACGGCCGCGCTCGAGAGCGTGCCACGCCTGGCGAGCGCGATCAGCGTATCGTCGGGCGGCTCGCCCCAGAGGAAGAACGAGAGGCGCGATGCCAGGTCGAGATCGTTGATGGCGTAGCGCGCGCCGGGCCTGGCGGTGGCCGGCACCTCCTCCATGCGGAACACGAAGTGCGGGCTCGCGAGGATGGCCTCGAGCGCGGTGCGCACGCCCACCTCGAAGCCGCCGTCGGCCACGCCTTCGTCGTAAAACGCCATGAGCGCCTTCAGGTCGCTCGGCGAAAGCGGCCGGCGGTAGGCCGCGCTCCCGAGGTGCGAGACGATCTTCTCGGCGCAGGGGCGGGCTTCGTTAGGCGCCGTCGGGCGGCAGATGAAGATCCGCCGGCGGCTCGGCGTGTCCGACACCCCGGTCGGGTTGTACGGTCCGGTGACCACGAGATCCCGCAGGTGTGGCATGTTCGTGATCCCCTGCTCGGCGCCGATCTGCGTGTCGGCGATGCTGTGGCCGATGGGCGCCAGCAGGTCGTTCACCGGCCCGTCGAACGTCCTGAGAAACGCGGCGGCAATGCGTTGCGGGCCAGCCCTCACGTGAATCGGGTCCGTCTTGACATCCATCCCGTTCGGGTCCGCCTGCGACATCCAGCGGTCCACCGGGAGCAGCGCGACGCGCTCGCCGTTGATGGAGACCTCGATCTTCTCGTCGAACGGCGCGTCGGACCCGAAGAGTTGCCCCGTCGGAATGGCGTGCAGCGAGATGGTGAAGACGTACTCGCCATCCGCGGGGAAGGTGTGCGTCGCGGCGATGCCGCCTCTGGTGCCGACCGGTGCGCCCTGGGCCTGATCCCACTGCGACGCGAGGCGCGGCAGCTTGTAGGTGACCGAGGTGACGCTCGCCGTCGGGTCGCCGACGGCGAGCCGACTCACCTCGCTCGCGGCGTCGAGGTACGCGTCGAGCAGCGTGGCCGAGGGCATCTGGACGTCGGCGATGTTGTCGAAGTTCGCGCTCTTGGTGTCGAGCGGCAGCCACTTGCCGGCATCCACCTCGAGTGTGAGCAGATCGCGGATCGACCGCTCGTACTCCGCGCGGTTCAGTCGTTGGAAGGAGCGCGTGCCGGGGTCCGGCTTCGCGACCGCGGCGCGGTCAATGATCAGCTCGAGCGTCTCGGCCAGTGTGGTGAGCGTATCGCCGCCGGGCCGCTTGCGGCCGGGGGGAGGCATCATCCCGGCGCGCAGCTTCGCGATCATCTTCTCGGCCGTCTCGGGGGTGCTGGCGGCGGCCGAGACGTCGAACGTCGTGAGGAGCAGGTTGCCGGCGCGCTGCCGCTCGTTGTGGCAGGTCGCGCAGACACGGTGGACGACGGCGGTGAGGGATTCCGGCGAGACGGACGGAGCGGAGTGGGGGTGAGCGAGCGTCCGAGTGACCGGTATCCGCGCGGCTCCGCGAGGGTTGGCGCTCGGGCTGGCGAGCGATGCAGGCGCTGCGCCGGACGGGGCGGGTGCGCGCTGATAGGCCGCTGACCCCGCGACCACGACGAAGACGCCTGATGCCACCACCACGAGTGACTTCATTCCCGGGCCTCCGGATTCTCAGGCGCGGTGCGCGCGCCGGGGTGTCGTTGCGGCTCCTATAGTGGCGGCGACCGGCGAGGGCAGCAAGTGCCGGGCCGATCGAGGCGCGAGGCTGGCCGGTTGGCGACCGTCGGCTCCAACCGCCTTGCTAGGCTGGCGGCACGACCCGCATCATGGTGCCCGAAAGGGGTCGTTCACCCTGCACCCGGTCGGTCTCTCGAGCAGGCCAACACGAGGATACCCACGTGCGAGAACGCTGGACGACAACGTTGGCAGTGGCGGGGCTGGCCGCCGTGCTTGGCTTCAGTCAGGTGCCATCCCACCTCAACCCCGTCGTCGATCTCCTCGCGCGGCGGCAGCCGGTGTTCGGCGTGTACGCTCCCCGCAACCCGCGCCCGCCGCGCGGCGCACCGGCGTCCGCCGACACCATCCGTGCGAAACCACCCGCCGAGCTGGCGAAGGACGCGTTAGGCTACACGAGCGCCGATTACGTCTTCGATGGCAGCATGGAAGGCGACTTCGATCGCGCCTTCCCGGTGTTTGCCGAGTTCGTGAAGGGAATGTCGGCGGCTGGCGCGGTGCGCAAGGCGCCGTCGGCGCGGCTGCATCACCCGTTGATCGTGAAGATGCACGAGATCGCTCCCGATCCGGCCGCGGCGGCGCGGCACATCGGCCAGCAGCTCGATCTCGGCGTGAGCGGCATCGCGTTCGTGGGTGTGGAGAGTCCCGAGGAGGTGAAGACCGGGCTCGCCGCGATGCGGTTCAGATCGAAGGGCGGCACACGCCCCGACGACGTGGGCGGCGCGCCCGCCCACTGGGGGATGAGCGAGACGGAGTACAAGGAAAAGGCGGACGTCTGGCCGCTCGACCCGCGCGGCGAGCTGGTGAACTTCACCATCGTCGAGAGCAAGGCCGGGCTCGCGCGCGTGCGCGAGATCGCGGCGGTGAAGGGAATCGGCGTGCTCTTTCCAGGGGCGGGCACGTTGCGTGGCGTCTTCACCACCACCGACGCGAACGGCAATCGCGTGTTCGATGAGCGGGGGTGGGAGGGCGCCATCCAGCAGGTGCTCGCGGCGTGCAAGGAGTTCAACGTTCCGTGCGGCTACCCCGCCACCGCGAGCGACATCGAGATGCGCATGAAGCAGGGCTTCAGCGTGTTCGTCATCAGCTGGGGCGAGCAGGGCTTCCGGGCGGTGGACATCGGACGCAAGGTGGCGGGGCGCGCGGAGGCGACGACGGGGCAGCGTTAGGCAACGCGGGAGTGGCCATGAGGCACTGCGAAAGGCTGGCGTGCGGCATGGCGCTGGCGTCTCTCGGGGTCGTCGCTGGGGGTCGGCAGCTCGTCGGACAGCAAGTGCACGGTACAGTGCGTGACAGCACGAGCCGGCTGGCGATCGCCGGCGCGGTCGTCACGACGCTCGACTCGAGCGGACGCGCGCTGCAGCGGAGCGTCAGCGACGAGCACGGACAATATCGCATCGCGGCGCCAGCCGCCGCGCGACGACTCCGCATCGTGCGACTTGGTTTTCGACCCGTGGAGACCAGGCTGGTCGAGTCTCGCGCGGACCTGACCGAGATCGATGTCGTGATGGCCCGCATCCCCTACAACCTCCAGCAGGTGCGCATCACCGCGGCGGCGAGCTGCCCTCGCCGCTCGGATGCCCGTGCCGCCCTCGCGCTCCTCGAGCAGGCGCGTGCCGGGCTCCTCGCCACCATCGTGGCGCGCTCGGAGAAGCCGGCGCACATGGTGCGTCTGGCCATCGAGCGCATGATGGACGGGGCGAACGACAGCATCGTTCGCCACCAGGTGCGCCGTGATTCCGCCGCCAGCACGCCGGCGTCGTTCGCCGCGGCGCGCACCGCCACGGATTTCGTCAGGCGCGGGTTCACGGTCGACAGCGCGGGCTCGCGATTCTACTTCGGCCCCGACGCCGAGGTGCTGCTCGACGACGGGTTCGCGAGCGGGTACTGCTTCCGCATCATGGGCGCCGACCGTTCACGTCCGCATCAGGTCGGCCTGGGGTTCAGGGCCGCCGATCGGAGGCGCGGCCGCGTCGACATCGACGGCGCGCTCTGGATCGACACCGTCGCCCGCGCGCTCGTCGACATCGACTTCCGCTACGTTGGCCTCGACCGCCAAATGGACCCGTTCCGGCCGGGCGGCTACATCTCCTTCCGGGAGATGGCGAATGGCGTGGTGCTGATCGACCGATGGTTCCTTCGCGGCGTGGGAGCGAGGACAGACTCGGTGGAAGAGAACGGCGTGCGCGTGGCCGCCACGGCACGTTCCGGATCGACCACCGCGCAACCTGCCCAGGTCCTCTACGCCGGGGAGACCGGCGGTGAGCTCGCACGCGCGACGTGGTCCGACGGCTACACGTGGCGCGCCCCACTCGGCACGCTGCGGTTGAACATCGTGACCGACCGAGGAGATCCCGGCGCGGGAACCGTCGTGCGGCTCGATGACACGGACTACGAGGCAACCGCGGATTCCACCGGCCATCTCGAGATCACCGAGCTCGCGCCTGGTCCATACTCGGCTCTCATCGCGGACACTCGTCTCGATCCGATCGGCGTAACGCTCGCGACGTCGCTCACGTTCGTGGCCGCGCGCGACTCGACGGTCGAGCAGCGCCTCGCAGCGAAGACGGCGGAGAAGTACGTGTCCGACCGGTGCTGGGAGGACCTTCAGGACCCGAGAGATGGCGTCTGGGTGATCGGGCGCGTCACTGGGCCAGATGGAGCGCCGGTCGACCGTGTGCGATGGTCGGCTGTAAGCAACGGGAAGGTGGTCAAGAACGCCGAGACGGGCACCGACGGCATCTTCGTGTTCTGCAAGGGGACCAGGGGAGCGCCGGTGGCGTTCGAGTTCAAACGAAAAGGGATGGCGAGCGGCATGACGAATCGCACCATGGTCGACGAGCTCACCGTCATCGCCGTGGAGATGTCGCCGGCGCCCTGATGCAGCTACCGCTCAATTGGGGTCAGACTCGAATTTCATCGTTCTGTTGCGTGCCGCAACAGAACGATGAAATTCGAGTCTGACCCCCAATAGGGGCTCACCCGCGTTGCCGCTCGAGCAGGAGCATCATCATCAGCGCCAGGAGCGCGAGTCGCTCGTCGTCCTCGGCCAGCGTGCGCTTCGGCTCCACCCGATAGAGTCCCTCGAACAGCGCCGGGCGCTTCATCACGCGAAGCGCCACCTGGCCCGTCGCGCTCTCCGTGACGCCGTACGCCGGGTGCAGCACGTAGCCCGTGAACATGCCGATGATCGGCAGTTGGCCAACCAATCCGTCGAGCAGCTTGACCCACGGATTCTCCTCCTGGATGGAGAAGACCGGCTTCCCGCCACGGAAGACGTCGTACTGCGCGCGCCACAGCGAGCGCATTCCACGGCGCTTCACGCTGCCCAGCGCCTGCCCCGCCGCATTGGCCACGTGGTACTCCGCCGAGAAGTCGATCACTCGATCGGCGCTGATGGTGTACAGGAGCCGCGACTGCGCCTCATCGCCGTAGATCCTGACGGCCTCCTTCAGTTTGAACGCCTTCTGCTTGACGTAGCAGAGGAGATGGCCGCTGCCATCGCGCACCCAGATCTGGGACGCGATCGCCAGCAGCTTGAAGCGGAGCTCGAGAGGGTAGTTCATGGCCGGGAGAGCAGTCGGTTCGCTGGGGAGTCGCACCAACACCTTTGGACGCTCGAGCAAGGGTGAGGGTGACCACATCCCGACCTGGAACCGTAGACCGGGCGGGCGCACACATCGTCGCGCGTGCGCAGCACCCTTGCCAGCCCTGCCTCGCGCTCGCATAGTGGCTGCCGCGCGGCCGGACGGCGCTACCGTGAGGGCGGGCCCAGACCACCGAGGATACCGACATGCGTGAACGCTGGACCCTAACGATCGCCCGTGCGATGGCGGTCGGTGGACTCGTGCTTGCTGCGCCGTTCGGCGCGGTGCCGGCACAGGGCACCCCGATGGCTGCCAGCACCTTCGACGGACGACCAGAGTTCAAGGAAGGGAAGGCGCTTGGCTACTTCCTCTGGCGTGACGGCGACACCTGGAAGGTCCGGTGGACGACGTTCGGCGCCGAGCACCGGTTCATGGGCCGGGTGGTGGTGGAGGGCGGCGAGGTCAAGTCATTCAAGCGTGTCGACGTGGATGAGGAGCGGAAGGTCATCCGCCCCGGCCATGCGCCACGCGTCGTCCGCGGGCCGCGCGGTCGGGCGCGCGCGGTGCGGCCGGGGCGCGCGCCCGTGGTGGCCGAGCGGACCGAGGACAAGATCGAGCGAGAGGACGAGCGGACGGTGCAGTGGCTGACCGTTACGAACGACGACGTCGATGGGATCGACGTGAAGGTCACGGACGCGGCAACCGGCCTGCGATTCATGCTCATGATCGACGGTCAGCCGCGCCCCATGGAAGTGGAGGTGGGGCACGACAACGTCAAACCGGGCGTGAACCCGATCCGGGTCGCGTTGAAGTAGTCACCCGTAAAGGAAGGCGTCACGCCGACATCGCCGTTGCCTGACGCGTCGCGCGCCGTGAACCTCGCGCGGGTGTCAGGGGAGCGCCGCGCGGGTCACTCGAACCGCGACCGGTAGTCTCGCGCGAAGTCGCGGATGGTTCGCGGGGGCCGGCCGAGTATTCGTTCCACCGTGTCCGACACCGTGGATGTCGGCCCGCCGGCCTTCTGGTACGCGGCGATCGCCAACATCGCGTCGATCAGCGGCGGCGTGACGCCCTGTGCTTGCATGTGCGCGCGAGCGTCATCCATGGAGATTGGGCGGTACGCCACTGGCTTGCTCAGGGTCTCCGACAGCACCGCCGCGACGTCGGCGAGTCCTACTGCCTCGCCGCCGGTGAGGAAGTACTTCGCGTTCGCGTGCCGCTCGGGGTGGAGTAGCGCTTCGGCCGCGACGTCCGCGATGTCGCGCGTGTCGATGAACGGGACGCGGCCGTCGCCGATCGGCGACTCGATCACGCCGCGCTCGCGCACCGACGCGGCCACGTCGCCGAGCCAGTTCTGCATGAAGGCGTGCGGGCGCAGAATGGTCCAGGTCATCCGCGAGCCTTGCAGCGCCTGCTCGGCTTCGTAGTGCTCGCGCGCGATCCACGAGTTCGAGTGGCGCGACGCGCCGAGCGCGGAGAGCTTCACGACGTGCGTCACGCCCGCATCCTGCGCGGCGCGCAGCACGTCCGTCTGCAGCTTGCCCAAACCCGGATCGTTGCCGGTGAGGAGGAACAGCCGGGTGGTGCCCGCGAGCGTGGGCTCGAGCGTGCGTGGATCGGCGAGGTCCGCCTGGGTCCACACGACCCCCGGCAGCGGCCGGATGCTGTTCACGACCCTGAACACCGCCCGCGTCGCGGCGCCCGCGTCGGAGAGCAGGCGCACGAGCGTGGTGCCGATGGTGCCCGTGCTGCCCGTTACGGTGATGACCATCCTAACGTGGAACGCTCACAGGTAGCCGCCGAGGTGCGCGAGCAGGATGACGAGCGCAACGAGCGCGGCGCCGCTGCGCACCGCGTGCAGGCGATTCCACTTCCCCAGCAGCTCGGCCGTCGTCAGGCTGGCGGTGTCGAGCGCGGGATCCTCCAACGCCCGGTTCGTGGGGAAGATGACGATGAGCGTGAAGGGGATGACGATACCGAGACACAGCCCGGCGAGGAGGACGGCGAGCCCCCGGCCCTGGAGCCACGCACCGATGGCACTGAGGAATCCGAACAGCGCGAGGCTCGCCTGCATGAGCGTGGCGCGCCGGTAGCTCGGGCGCCACTGCCGCACGGCGGCGGCCGTGCCGCATTCCAGGCGCGCCGGATGCTCGACGAGGTTGATGTAGATCGCCGCGCCGGCGAAGATGGCGGTGCAGAACGTGGCGATGAGCTCGAGGATCACGGGTCCGTCCTGGCTAGTCTGCTCTTGCGAGGGATCGATGCTCGCATGCGCGCGCCCGTTCGAGGTAACGTGAGTTGCACGAGGGCTGGCCGCCAGGGTGGGGACAGTGCCCGAGGTGATTTACCGCATTCTCGTGATACCGTCCTTCAGGCGGCGGACGTGGAAGTTGATCATCAGACCGACCTTGTGGCCGCTCAGCTTCAGATGCGACAGGAGTTGAGCCTCGAGAATGAACGGCACCTTAGTGAGGGCCTTGTTCTCGACAACGACGGATTCCTCGACGAGCATGTCGATGCGGTAGCCGACTTCGAGTCGAACGCCTTCGTAGACGATGGGTAGCGGAACCTGCGTGCGAACCCGCAACCCCCGCTTCCGGAGCTCGTACGCGAGGCAGACCTCATACGCGCTCTCGAGCAATCCGGGTCCCAGCACCGAGTGAACCTTGATTGCAGCGTCGACGATCTGCCCAGTGACGTATTTGATGTCCATCTTCGCTTTGTAAAGGTTTCCTCTGCGTCCTCTGCGGTAATTCACCACGACCACTTTGCAGAACCGTCATCACTCGCTCGCCACCCACGCCAGTTGATCCCCGCGCACTGAGGAACCACAAATGCGATTCGCCGCTCTGCCTCGAGCCATCGTTGGAGTCGCCATCCCACTCCTCATCGCCACCTCGGTGTCGGCGCAGGCAGCACCGTCGGGACCCGTCACCGCCATACGCGCCGGCCGGCTCGTCGACCCCGAGACCGGCACCATCGCGACCAACCAGGTCATTTTCGTGCAGAACGGGCGGTTCAGGGCCATCGGCGCGAACCTCGCCATTCCGGCCAACGCGCAGGTCATCGATCTCTCGGCGCTGACGGTGCTCCCGGGGCTCGTGGACGCGCACAACCATCTCGCGCTCACGTACAAGGAAGAGCCGGAGCGCAACATCTACTATCTGACGTACGTGCTCGACCCCACACCACTGCGTGCGATTCAGGCCGCGTCGAACGGCATCCAGATGCTCGCGTCGGGGTTCACGATCGTGCGCGACATGGGGAACAACGGCAACTACGCCGACGTCGCGCTCCGGCAGGCCATCGAGCAGGGGTGGCTCCCCGGGCCGACGATCGTCCCGTCGGGGCTCATCATCGGTGGGATGGGCGGGCAGTTCTCGCCCACCCCGGAGATGGCGATGGAGAAGAAGATCGTCTACCCCGAGTACCTCGAGGCCGACACGCCCGATGAGATCGTGAAAGCCGTCAGGCAGAACGCGCTCTTCGGCGCGCGCGTGATCAAGATCTGCGTGGACTGCAAGCCGTGGGGGTACTCGGTGGACGAGATCAAGCTCGTGGTCGCCGAGGCAGCGAAGGCGGGGCTCAAGGTGGAGGGGCACTGCCAGACGGTGGACGGCGTTAGGCGCGCCGTGGAGGCGGGCATCTGGTCCATCGCGCACGACCGCGGCATGACCGACGAGAACCACAAGGCGATGGCGCGGAAGGGCATCTTCCGCGCGGGCACCGAGACGCCGATCTCGCTCACGGGACACACGACCCAGCAGCGCTACGCGAACTCGGTGGCGATGCTCAAGAACGCGTGGGAGAACAAGGTGCCGCTCACGTTCTCCACCGACGCGGACTACTACGTGCCCGGGAAGACGCGCGGCGAGGTGGCGATCGAGTTCATCGAGACCTGGAAGGCGGCGGGGATTCCGGCCCCCGACATCCTTCGCGCGATGACGACCACCGGCTACAAGGTGAGCCAGACCGAGACGACGCGCGGGCCGATCAAGCCGGGGATGTTCGCGGACCTCATCGCGGTGTCGGGAAATCCGCTCCAGAACATCGATGCCTTACGCGAAATCAGGTTCGTGCTCAAGAACGGGATGGTGTTCAAGCGCGATGGCGTCATGACGCCGGGCCCGTTCTTCAACGGCGGGCCGGTGAACGGGTGGAACGCGCGCTGAGGAAAGACGTCAGCCCGGCCCGTTCCGCACGCCGTCCAGCGACTCTCGAACGGCGCGCAGGAGCGTCCCCGCATCGAACGGCTTCTCGAGGAGCACGTCGGGGGCCGACACCGCGGACCGCGCCGATTCCGACGCGTATCCCGACATGTACAGGACCTTCGTCGCCGGGGCGACTGCACGGATCACGGCCGCCAGTTCCGGCCCTTGCATCTCGGGCATCACCAGGTCAGTGAGCACGAGCGCCACCTCGTGGCGCCGCTCACGCCAGAGCAGCAGTGCGTCCGCGCCGTGGCGCGCCGCGATGACGGTGTACCCGGCGCGCTCGAGGATGCGCCGCACCGACTCTCGCACCGCGCCTTCATCTTCCGCGAGGAGCACCGTCTCGCTGCCTCGCGGCACGGCTACCGGGTCGGGCACATCGTGTGCGTCGCGCGCCGCGCCCGTGCCGGTGTGCCTCGGCAGATACACCTCGACCGTGGTGCCGGAACCGCGCGCGCTGCGGAGACACAGTCGTCCCCCCGCCTGCGCGACGATGCCGTACACGGTGGCGAGCCCCAGACCGGTGCCTCGCCCGCGCGGCTTCGTCGTGAAGAACGGCTCGAAGGCCCGGCGCTGCGTGGCCTCGTCCATCCCCAGCCCGGTGTCCGTGACCCTGATGAGCACGTGGTCGCCCGGAGTGCCCACGAGCGCCACGACCGGACCGTCAACCGTGCGATTCCGGAGGTCACGCGTGGTCAGTCGGACCGCCGCCGTCTCGATGGTCAGCGGTCCGCCCGACGGCATCGCGTCGCGCGCGTTCACGGCGAGGTTGACCAGCACCTGCTCGAGCTGTCCCGGGTCCACGAGCACGAGGCCGGCCTTCGGGTCGAGGTCGGCGACGAGCGCGATGTGCTCGCCGATGAGCCGACTCAGCATCTCCTCGACGCCCCGGATGATCTCGTTAGGGTCGATCACCCTCGGCGTCGACACCTGCTTGCGACCGAACGTCAGGAGCTGCCGCGTCAGCGCCGAGGCGCGCCTGGTGGCGTTGAGGAGCTCCTCGAGATCGGCCCGCCCGCGCGTGCCCGGCGGGAGCTCCTGCATGAGGAACTGCCCGTAGTTCCCGATGACCGTGAGCAGGTTGTTGAAGTCGTGCGCCACGCCGCCGGCGAGCTGGCCCACCGCCTCGAGCTTCTGGGACTGGCGGAGCTGCTCCTCGAGCGCGTGCCGTTCGGTGACGTCGCGGGTCACGCTGAGCGCGGCGGTGATGACGCCGCTCTCGTCGCGCAGCGGCTCGATGCGCGACTCCATCAGCCGATGCGTGCCGCCGAGGGTCACGATCTCGAACTCGAGCCGGGCGCTCTCCCCCTCGCACGCGGCCTCGGTCGCGCGGCGGAACGCGTCCCGATCGCGCTCGACGACCAGCGGGTAGACGCACTGGCCTCGGAGCGCGTCGAGCGAGGGCGCCTCGATGAGCGCGAGCCCGGCCTGGTTCATGTCGAGCAGCGACCCGTCCCGGCCGACCACCTTGATGCATTCCGGTGCGGTGTCGAGCACGGTGCGCAGGTAGCGCGACTGCTCGACCCCGTGCGTCTTGCGGTGGTCGGTGGTGGTCGCCTCGGCGAACATGATGAGGAGCCCGTCCGCGCTCGGGTACATGCGGCTCGTACACCGGCAATCCCATGGCGCGAAGCAGCCGTCGGTGGCGACCGGCGTCTGCGACGCCATTGCCCGCTCGCACGCCTGCTGGAACGGGTGCCCCATTGTGTCCGGGAACTCCGTCCAGACGTGTCGACCGATGAGGGATGCGGGCTCGCGCCCGAGGATCGCGCCGGCCCTGGCGTTGACGTAGACGAAGCACCAGTCGCGGTCGAGCGCCACGAACGCGTGGGATATGGCTTCGTATAGTTGTGCGGCGAAGAAGTCCATCGACCGGTTGTCGGACGGCGACGCTGGCGGGTACAGTCGCGCCACAAGCATCGGCGCTCGCCGGTGTGGGCGCAATCCCTCCCGCTGCGGGGTGGTGGCCATCGAACCGTCAGGCCGCCGCCTGTTCGAGCTCCCCGAGCAGCCGCTCGCACAGGTCCTGGCGCTTGAACAGCTCGTGCCGGTAGTCGCGCGCATCGGTGCGCGCGACTTCCATGCGAAGTGCGGGAAGGTAGTCGTGCAACATGGCCCGCAGCGTGCGGGCTTCGTCGTCGGTCAGGTTGAGTTGCATGGAGACCTCGCTGGTCTATCGGGGAGCCGGCCCGCGGCGACCCGCGCCGCGGACCAGCGTGTCATACAGCGAAATCCTGACCAGTGTGGCTGTCGTCCGCCGGTCGGGCGGGCCGGCAGTCGGTGCGCGGAGCGGGTTCCGCGCCGCTAGTCGATGAACCGCGCCCGCTGCTCGGGACTCGGCAGCGGGCACGCGTCGTAGCGGCCGAACACGCGGTAGCGAACGCGCGCGAAGGCGTCATACGCCCAGTCGCGCAGGACGCGCGGGACGATCGCGAGCGCGCGCGCCAGGTGCCAGGCGCCGCCCAGGTAGCGCGCGACGCGAAGCGCGCCGGCGGAGCGGACGTGGACGGTCTCCGCCCCGGTGGCCGGGTCGCGCTCCACGAGGACGAGCGAGTCGACGCCCTTCAGCTCGGGGTGGCGGGCGATCAGCGCGCGCGCGAAGTCGCCCTGGAGCGTCGCGAAGTGCAGCGTGCCGCGACGGTCGTGCTTCAGAAGGAACCGCACGGTGGCGTCGCAGAAACCGCACAGCCCGTCATAGAGCAGCACCGGGTGGTCGGTCATGGTACGGAAAGATAACATGCCCGTTAGGCGCGCGACGGCGCGTCAGGGCCGACCGACGCGCTGCTCCCACAGCCTCGACCCGAACCGCCCCGTGTGGGCAGGAGAACGAGTGGACGGTGATTGCCGGCGCGGGGGCTATTACCAGATTTGGCAACAGCGTCAGTCTCCCCCGAAGCCGTCCGCGCGACTGGCGGATGATCGACGCGCCGCGCGGTAACCTGTCGCGCGCGCCGCGGCGGGGCCAGATTCAAATCGTGAGCGGAAGCCACGTGTTCCCATCGGTCTGCCGAACGGATTCACTCCGATCGTGTCGCGGCAGACTCACCTGGAGGACGGCGCCGCGGCGCCGTGACGACTATGCGACCACTCGGATGGGTCGGCGTTGTCCTGATCGTGGCGGGCGTCGTGGTGCTCGCGATGCGGGGGCTCAGCTACACGAAGGAGCGGAAAGAGGTGCAGGTCGGTCCCGTCGAGGTCGCCGCGGAGCGGAAGGGGTTCATCCCGCCGGCGGCTGGCGTGGCGGCGCTCGCGCTTGGCGTCATCCTCGTCTTCGCCGGGCGCAAGCCGAGGGCGTGAGCGGGCGGCAGACCTCGGAGCCCCGGAGATGTAGCGTCACTCCCGCAGGCTTCCTCACCTAACGACGTTCGGGCCATTCGTCTTTCCCCGCTTCCTCGGCGTGGCGCAGCCGACTGACACGACGCAGGGCCGCCTCACGTAGGGTCCGTGGCCGAGGCGACCATGCCGTGGCGTCGAGGCAGCGACGGGATCCGGGCCGAGGGGGCGCCGGGCGGACTCGAGCACGCCGCGACGAACGACCGAGGACTCGTTCATGCTGAACCGGATCCTCCCCTGCGCGCATCGACAACCGCTACCGCGGTCACATGCTGGCGCTCCGGTTCTTCGTCCCGCTCACCTTCATGAAGGTGGCGGTGAGCCTCGTCCTTTCAGGAAGCTCAGGAGCAACCACAGGAGGAGCTCCTCATGACTCGACGCTCCAAGGTCTGGCTGGTGGTGGCCGTGCTCTTCACCGTCGTCAACGCGGCCGGCGGGGTGATGGCCGTCTTGCGGGGGGAACTGCTCCATGCCGGCATGCATGCCGGGCTGGTGCTCCTCGGCGAGTACTTCGTGTGGCGGCTCGCACCGAGGCGCATTGCGAGCTACTGATCTTCAGCGAGCTCGGGTACGCGCGTTCGCGCGACATGTGCGTACGTGTGCGGAATCCCCGCGCCGGGGCCTCACCCGAATTTCAAAGGTCAGTAAGCGGGTCGCGGGAACTGGAAGTTGGGCGTACCGCCATCGTGGTCGATCAGCGTATGCCCGTTGCTCTCGACAGATTCCCATCCCATGCCGTATGGGCTGGACGCCGGCATGATGTGGGTCAGGGCGATCCCCTCCGGCGAGAGCACGGAGGACTCCCGGTATCGTCCGCCATTCATCTGGGCGATCAGGAAGTGGCCCATGTCCTCGACGCTCGAGATGAGATAGCCGGACGGGAGGTCGCTGCGATAAAAGGGGAGCGTGGCCGCCACGGGGATCCCGAACCACCAGCGATACCCGGAGGCCATTCCGCGCTGGAGAGCTTCGTCCTGTGAGGCGTAGCTGTTCCGCATGTCGAGCGGGGCGAAGATGTGTTGCTTCCCGTACTCTTCATATGATTGGCCCGATACGGTCTGCACGATCATCCCCAACGTGTTGTAGTTGCCGTTCGAGTAGGTGAAGGACCGTCCGGGCGGGCCGATCGGTTTCACGTTCGCGAGCGAGCGGACCGCTCGTTCCAGCGCCTTGTCGTCAGCCTGTGTCATCGTCTGGCTCGTCACCGGCTGCGGCATGCCACTGGTCTGGTAGATGAGCTGGCGCACCGTGGTCCGCGACGAGGCTCGTGCGTCGGCCACGCGGAACCAGGGGATGTAGCGCTGCACCGGCGCGTCGAGCTCGACCTTGCCGGCTTCGACGAGTTGCATCACCGCCAGCGCCGTGAACGGTTTGGTTACCGACCCGATCAGGAAGGGCGTCTGGGGTGTCACCGGACGTCCCGATTGGTCGGCGCGTCCGTAGCCTTTGGCGTAGACGATCCGATCGCCTTTCACGATCACGAGCGCCAACCCGGGAAGCCGGGCTGATCGCATCCGGTCAGTGACGTGCTCATCTATGGCCTTGAAATCCACTCCGTCGCGATTCGGTGCTGCGCTGTTCTGGAAGGGGTTCGTTGCCGCCAGGAGCAGCCACAATTCCGGCGAAACCAGCAGATGGCTCATGCGTTTCATCGACAGATCCCTCCGCAATCGCAATGCGCTGATTGTGGAAAGTAGGCGATAGAAACCGGATCTGGTCGGCGATTGCCTGGAATGCCCCGCGTGCCGCGTCCTCATCGACCGGGACGTTAGGCGGACGAGCGGGTGATGTACGAAACTGAGGGTGAGCGATCCTGGCTGCCCTTCCGATTCCGCAAGCGCGCATGCCGGCGACTTGTGGCCGCTCCGCTGTGGAACGGGTTCGTCCCCTCTTCATCCCGCTCGTCTTGGCCCAGGCCCGCTGATCCCGGATCCGTGGGAGGCCGTGTGCCCCGACGGTAGAATGCTGGGCGTCCACTCACTCATCACCACGCCTCTCACCCATTCGCTGGATGACCGACCTGACGGCGGCGCGGGCGCGCCGCCACGATCTCGATTGGCTCCGCGTGCTCGCCATCACCGTGCTGATCTTCTTCCACGCCGCGATGCCGTTCGTCGCCGAGTGGGGTTGGCACCTGAAGAACGCGGAGACGAGTCATTTGCTGCTGGAGGTGAACCACTTCCTCCACGGCTGGCGCATGCCATTGCTGTTCCTGATCTCGGGTGTCGGTACGGCCTACGCGCTCGGTACCCGTACTCCGGGCGCGTACCTGCGCGAGCGGGTGCGCCGTCTGCTGCTCCCTCTCGTCTTCGGCGTCCTCGTCGTGGTGCCGCCCCAGATCTACATGGAGCGGCTCGCCGCGGGGCGCCCGTTCCGGTCGTACCTCGACTTCTACCCGACGATATTCACGACCGGCCCGTACCCGGCCGGGAACCTCGGCTGGCACCACCTGTGGTTCGTGGCGTACCTGTTCCTGTACTCCGCTGCCATGCTGCCGCTCTTCGCCGCACTGCGGGGGGAGCGACGGCGCCGCGTGGCGGCGGCGCTCTGCGGCGTGGTGGACCGCGCCGGGTTGTGGGTGGCTGCGCTCCCGCTCGCGCTGCCGCTCGCCTTCCTGCTCCCGCGCTTTCCGGGGCCGCAGGACGTGGTGCACGACTGGGCGATGCTGCTGTACTACATGCTCTTCTTCCTCTATGGCTATCTGCTGAGCGATGCGGACGCGCTCTGGGACCGGATCGAGGCGCGCCGAAGCGCGTCCTTTCGTTGGGCCGTGTTGGCGTCGCTCGCCATCAACTACCTTCGCTGGAACGAGCTCGAGCCCGGCACGCACGATGGGGCGCGGTTCGCGCTGTACGCCACGCTCATCGCGGTCGCGGGCTGGCACTGGGTGGTGACCATCCTGGGCTACGCTCGGCGCTACCTGAACTTCACCAGCGGCGTGCTGCGTCACGCCAACGAGGGGATCTACCCCGTCTACATCCTGCACCAGACGGTGACGGTCGTGCTGGCGTTCTACGTGCTCCCGCTCGCGGACGGCGTGTTCGCGAAGTTCCTCTTTCTCGGTCTCTGCACGCTGGGGTTGAGCTGGGCGCTGTACGAGGTGCTCGTCCGCCCGTTCGCGGTGACGCGGCTCCTCTTCGGCCTGCGCCCGTTACCGCGGGCCGTTAACGATCCGCAGCGTCTCGCCCACACGGGTGGCGCGGGTGAGCGCGTGCTCCCGGTGACGGCACGGCGTTCCCCGGTCAGTGCGATGGAACCTGCGACATCTGGAACGGAGTGACGATGCCAAGGTGCTCCCGCTCGTCGGGTCACGCGACCTTGCCACGCGCATCCACGCACCCATGGAGCGGGCTCGGATGCGTCGTCACGCGGACGGCCGCGCCGCGCCGGATGGTGAGGAAGGCGACGGCCGCGCCTAACGCGCACAGCCCGGCCGCCAGCCGCATCGCGCGAGCGTACAGGGCGCCGAAGCCCGCCCCGTCCGCGCCACCCGGGTCACCGAGTCCGGCCGCGAGGGGGAGCGCGGCGGTCGCCAGCAGACCGGCCAGCCGCGCGGCGGCGTTGTTGACCGCCGAGGCCACCCCGCCGTGCTCGTCATCGACGGCGCCGAGCACCGCCGCGGTGATCGGGGCGACCAGCGCCGCGAGCCCGAGCCCGAAAACGGTCAGCGCGGGCAGCACCGTGCCCGCGTAGCTCGCGCCGGGCTGCACGCGGGCGAGGAGCAGCAGCCCGGCGGCGGCCACGAGCGCGCCCATCCCAATGGGCCACTGCGGTCCGATGCGTTGGCCGATGCGGCCGGCGGTGGACGAGAGCAGGAGCATGAGCACGTTGATCGGCAGGAGCGCCGCGCCGGCGCGCAGCCCGCTGTACCCGAGCACGTTCTGCAGTTGCAGCATGGACAGGAAGAAGAGGCCGCCGAGCGCCGCGTAGACGAGCAGCGTCACGACGTTCGCGCCGGTGAACTGCCGCGACCGGAACAGCGACAGCGGAAGCATGGGATCGCGCGTGCGGCGTTCGTGCGCGAGAAACGCCGCGAGCAGTGCAAGGCCCGCCACGGTCGCGGCGACGATTGTCGGGTGTGTCAGCCCTCGCCCGGGCGCGGCGATCAGCGCCCACGTCACGGCGGCGAGCCCCAGCGTCACCAGCACCGCTCCGAGCCAGTCCACGCGGCGCACCCCGCGCCGCGCCGGCGTGCGCGGGACTCGGCGCGCGGCGATCCAGAGCGCGAGCAGCGCGAACGGGAGCGGCACGGCGAACACCCAGCGCCAGGAGGCCGCGTCCACCAGCCAACCGCCGACGAGCGGGCCGAGCGCCGTGGACACCGCCGACCACGCGGCCCACCGCCCGATCGCGGTCCCGCGGTCGTCGGGCGCGATGGTGACGTCGAGCAGCGCGAGCGTGCTCGGCACGAGGATCGCGCCCGCCGCACCCTGGAGGATGCGCGTGGCGATGAGCACAGGGGCGTTAGGCGCCATCGCCGTGGCGGCACACGTGAGCACGAAGGCGGCGAGGCCGGCGACGAGCACCCGCCGGTGGCCGAACAGGTCGCCCAGCGAGCCGCCGAGGAGCATCAGCGCGCTCAGCGTGAGCAGGTAGCCGTTCACGACCCACTGCAGCCCGTCGAGTCCGAGGCCGAGGTCGCGCCCGAGCGATGGGAGCGCGACGGTGACCACGGTGCTCTCGAGGAACACCGCACCCGAGCTCAGGACGGCCGCGGCGACGGTCCAGCGGCCGGCAGGGGAGGCGAGGGGGACGGAGGGGCGGTCGGAGCTCATGTTGCGGTGGCGTAGTCGTAAGTCTGGCGACCGTGGCGCATGCCGGTAAAGCGGCGTCGTGGGTCACCGGTCGCGATGCCACCTCCCCGCGACGGTCCGCGGCCGACGATCAGCCGGGACGCGACGGACGGGTGACCCCGGGCGCTCTCGGGGGGTGTCTCATACCAGACACACGCCCCCGACCGACCCGGACCACCGGAGGTTCCCATGCGCGCCCGTTCCGCTCTCGTCTTCGTGCCCGCGGGCATCGCCGCCCTGCTCGTCGCGGCATCATCGCCTGCCGCGCGGGCGTCGCGGGTCGGTGTGCCCACCGCGCTCGACGCGGCCCACGACACCGAAGTGCGGCGGGTCCGCGCCCACTTCGACAGCGTGCTGCGCGAGCTCGGCGCGCGCGACGTCGCGCCGTGGACCGTCGAGCAGCGCGAGCAGCGAGCCGCGCTCGTCGCGACGCTCCGCGCGTACCGCGACCGCGGTGAGTTTCCTCACAACTACGATTTCCCCGGCGAGCTGGTCCCCTACTTCGTCGATCGCGAGACCGGGACGCGCTGTGCCGTCGCGCAGCTGCTCGAGACGACCGGGCGCCGCGACATCGTCGACCGCGTCGCGCGCACGAACAACAACGTCCGGGTGGCGCAGCTCGCGACGGACACGGCGTTTACCGGGTGGCTCGACGCGCACGGTCTGACGCTGGAAGAGGCGGCGCGAATCCAGGTGCCGTACGCGGCACCGACGCTGTTCGGCCAGCACCCGGGGCTCGCGTTAGGCGCGAGTACGATGACTGCCGCCTCGGTGGTGATGTCAGTCGTGAACGGAACCGCGAACGCCGACGGCCGCGGGCCGATCGCCAGCGGCCTCGGGATGGTCTTCGGCGTGACGGCGGTGGCCCTCGGCGCGGGTGCGGCGAGCGTACAGAACGGCTCGGGCGCGCTCGGCGCCGTGAGCATGGTGAGCGGGATCGTCAGCCTCGGGATCTCGACCCGTGGGATCATCCGCCAGCGGCGCGCGGAGGCGGCGGAGCGGCACGCGCTGCACGAGGTGCGCGAGCAGCGCGAAGCCATGCGCGCGACCATCGTGCCGCTGGTGGGCGCGGCGGAGGGGCGGCCGAGCGCGGGAGTGGGCGTGTCGGTTCGATTCTGATTCTACTTTGTCGTTCCTCGCCTGTCATTCCGAGCGAGCGTCAGCCGGGTACCCGCCGCAGGCGGGTGCATGAGGAACCCTCATCGTCCCGGTAGAGGGACCGGGCCCTCGCTCGGGACCCTGAGGGTTCCTCGACTCCGCCGCCTGCCGGCGGCTCCGCTCGGAATGACACCGCCGACCCCCCACGCTCACCGCGAGAAATCGGCGTTGAACAGCGGCAGTACCCGCGTCCCCTTCGGGTTGCTCTTCGCGATGTTGATGACGCCGATCTGCACGCCGCTCAGCGTCCGCGCGTAATTCACGACGCCGATTGTCAACCCACTCTGCATCCCCTTGACCTGACTGTACCCGGCCAGCGCGACCCCCTGGAATCGCCCACGCCGCTCGACGCGGAACATCACCGGCGTGATGAACAGCCCCTTCAGATCCTGCCCGCCCACCCCAACCCCACCAATCGCCACGCCGCGAATCCGCGCGCCGCCCACGCCAATCCCACCGATCCCGATTCCGCGAAGCGTTCCACCGAATCCGGCACCCAGCCCGCCCACGACGAGCCCGGTGACATCCCCCGCGGCGCCCACACCGAGCCCGCCAATCGCGATCCCCGTCAGGTCGCCACCCGCGCCGGCACCAAGCCCTCCGATCAGCAACCCCTGCGAGTCGCCGCCGGCTCCGACGCCGAGCCCACCCACCGCGATTCCCGTCAGGTTGCCGCCGGCGCCGAGTCCCAGTCCGCCGACGCCGATCCCACGCACGTTGCCGCCCGCGCCCGCGCCGAGCCCGCCGACGAAGATTCCCGTCAGGTTGCCGCCCATGCCGGCACCCAGCCCCGCGATCGCGACGCCGCGCAGGTTGCCTCCGCCACCGACGCCGAGGCCCGCGATCGAGATCCCGGTGAGATTGCCGCCACCGCCCGTCCCCACGCCGGCGATCATCAGCCCGCTCATGTCGCCGCCGCCACCCATGCCGGCCCCCGCGATGCCGATCCCCGTGAAGCGCTCCTCGACGCCGAAGCCGAGGATCCCCACGCCGAGGCCCGTGAGCTCGCGCGCGCCGGTCATGGGGACGCCGAGGGCGAGGCCGTTCACGCGACCGGCGCCGCCCTCGTACGGGTACCAGATGGTGGCGTTGATGCCGTTCGCCTCGACGAGCCGCGAGTCTCTATAGTTGAGGCGCAGGCCGGTCCATCGGCGTGAGTCGCCGAAGCTGATTCCCGCCCCGCCCACGCCAAGGTCGAGGCTGCGCCGGCCCTCTCGGCGGTCGGGTTCGCGCTCGTTCTGCGCGCGGAGGTGGGACGGAACGAGGAACACGGCGGCGCCGAATGCGGCGGCCGCCACGCGGACGAAGCGAGGGGTCACAGGTAGCTCCCGGGAGGACATTCTCCCGGGAGTACGACGGGCCAACTCCTCGGTTTCAGATCAAGCCGTCATTCCGAGGGGAGCGTTGTCGTTCCGAGCGGAGGGCCTGAAGGATTGTCATTCCGAGCGGAGCGGCCCGGAGGGCCGCGCGGGTGCCCGCTCCCGCGGGCAGCTGAGGAACCCTCATCGTCCCGACCGAGGGCTTTGTCCCTCGGTCGGGACGATGAGGGTTCCTCGACTCACCGCCTTCGGCGGTTCGCTCGGAATGACAGATGAGGAATGACAGCGGCGCTCAGTGCACGATCACCTGCTGGTGCCGCATGACACCCTGCATTCCTGGCCGCAAGGTGAGCTCGAGCCAGAGCTCGTAGTTACCCGGCTCGCGCGCGTCGAGCTCGGCGTCGTACGTCTCTCCGACGTTGATCTGCACCGTCGCCGGGCCTTCGACGGCCAGTGCCGGCGGCAGGTCTGCACCATCCTTCGCGAGCGCACGCCAGCGCACCAGTGAGGTGTCGCGCTTCAACGCGAAGCGGACGAAGCCGGCGGCGCCGATGTTCACGAACCGCAATCGATGCCGCTGGCCGGCGGCCAACTCGAGCGGCGGGGGGACCGAGTCGCCGTTCACGAGCAATCGCCGCGGGCGGACGTCGCCGTCCCACCCGGCGACGAAGACGTGATCGCTCCGCGGGTCGAAGTGCTGTCCGGGCTCGAGCACGACGATCGCGCCGTACAACCCCGCGGTGAGCTGAACGAGATCGCCGAGGTGCGTATGGTAGATGAACGTGCCGGCGCGTGGCAGCGTCAGGTGGGCCACGAACGAATCACCCGGAGCGATCGGAGGCGCAACGTGCTGGCCGGCCCCGCTCCATCCCGCCACGCCGTCGAAGTAGCTCTCGAGCTCGATGCCGTGCCAGTGAACGCCGGTGGGCTCCTTCAGCAGGTTGACGACGGTGATGTCCGCCGGGCGGCCACGCGTCAGGACGAGCGTGGGGCCGGGGATCTGGACGGAGTCGGGCACGGGCGGAGTGTCGCCGGTCTGCAGCACGTACCCGATCGCGCGCGGCGAGGCACCGCGCCGCGCTCCCTCCTGAACGAGGAGGCGCATGCGCTGCGGGTCCGTGCGCACCGGCTCGCGCCATCCGCGAGCCGGTCGCACGGTGATGCCCAGGATGAGCCCGGCCATGTGGCGGTTCGCGTCATGTGACAGGGCGTCGTGATCCTCGGGCGGCGGCGCCTCGAGCAGCGCGGCTTCCGGGACGACATGGAACGCGAGGTGGCAATGGAGCAGCCAGTTCCCCGGCCGGTCGGCGTGCCACACCATGTCCATGGTCTCGGCGGGGAGCAGCGTCTCGGTGACCGCGAGCCGGCGCCGCGCGGGCGCGTACGCCGTCTCGGCGAAGCCCGTGCCCCGCGCATCGACGCGGAAGTAGAAGCCGTGCAGGTGCATCGGGTGCGCCCGGGTGCTCGCGTTCACGATGCGATAGCGCACGCTGTCGCCTAACGACGACGTGAGTCGCTCGGTGTAGGGCCACGTCTTCCCGTTGATGGCGAGCGCGTTGGAGGTGGTCAGCGGATCCGGCGTGTTTCCCCAGATGTTGATGACGAACACCCGGTCGTCGGTGCGCCCGGCCGGCGGGTCGACCACGAACGCGCCAGCCGCCGTCTCCCGCTCGAACACCGGGGGGATCACGCGCCCGATGGTCGCGAAATAGGTGTACGTACCGGGCTCGCCCGCCGTGAAGCGCACGGTGTGGATCTCGCCGGGCATGAGCCGCATCGTCCCCCACCCCGCCGCGGGATGGGTGTGCAGACCGTGCACGGTAATGGTCGAATCGGGCAACGCGTTCCGAACGGTCGCGACGATGTGCGTGCCGGCGCGCACGCGGATGAGCGGGGCCGGGATCCGCGGGGCCTTGCCCTCCTCGCCGAACGCATCCACCACGACCGACGTCCCGGTGTCGGCCCCGGGGAACCACCGGGCTCGGCGCACCACCAGGTTCAGCGCGACCGTATCGCCGCGGCGCGCGCCGGCCGCCACGCGGTTGTCGTTAGGTCGAACGACGGGGAGATCGGGGGAGCCGGCGGGTTGCCGCGTGGGCGCAGTCGTGACGAGCAGCGCGCCGGCGGCGGCTAGGGCGAGCAGCGGTGCTCGATACCACGCTGAGCGCATGTGCGGGGTCCGCGGTGAGGGAGGGCGCGGGCCCGGCGTCGAATCCGCGGACGGAGAAGTTGGTGCGGTGGGTGGGCGACGGCTAGAGCCATCGAGCCCGCTCAGTGCAGCCCCACCCGCCCTTTCACCGAGTCGAAGATCTTGGGGGAGTCGTAGCCGACGCCGCGCTTGAACACGAGCTCGACGTTTTCCACGTCCTCGATGCGCGCGCTCGGGTCGCCCCGCACCACCACGAGATCGGCCTGCTTGCCCACGGCGATGGTCCCGATGCGCTGCTCGCGGCCGAGGTACTTCGCGCCGTTCAGCGTGGCGATGCGAATGGCCTCGAGCGGCGTGAAGCCGGCCTGGACCAGCAGCTCGAGCGCGCGCTGGTTCGAGTAGCCGGCGACGACGCCGCCGAAGCCGGTGGGGTCGGTGCCGACCACGAGCAGGCCGCCGGCGTCGGCGAACGCCTTCTCGAGCTGCATCTCCTTCCGCAGCAGCACCGTCCACGTGCTGTCGCCCGACTGCGCGATGGCGGCGCGGCGCTGCTCGTACTGGCGGCGGGCTTCGGGGAGCATCGCCTCGAGCGCCTTCGCGGGCGCCCCGGGCTGCGACGCGGCGAACGTCTCGAAGATCGTCAGCGTGGACGTGATCGCGACGCGGCGCCTCACGAGCTCCGCGATGAGGTCGCGGGCGCCCGCGCCGTTCACGTCGAGCGCGGCGATGGAGCGCTGGACGGCGTTGCCGGCGGGGCACTCGTCGGGCTTCTTGTCGGGCACGAAGTCGCTGGCGACGACGAAGCCGTGCTCGAGGTCGTCGATGCCTAACGCCGCGGCCTCGCGGAACGTCACCGAGCAGAGATGGCCGGTGACCTTGAGCCCGCGCCTGTGCGCCTCCTCGACGGCCGCGCCGAGCTCGGCGCGCGTGATGTGCATGTACGCCTTGAGCGACGTCGCACCCTCGCCGGCCCAGTAGCCGACCATGGCCCGCGCGTCGGCGGTGTCGCGCAGCGCCTTCACCTGCGGAATCGCGAGCCCTGGCCCCTCGAGGTACGGCGCGGTGACGTCGATGGCGGGGCCGAGCATGGCGCCGTCGTCGATGGCCTTCCTGATGTTGAGGTCCGCGTAGCCGGCCATGTTCCCGGCGGTGCGCATGGTGGTGACGCCGCCGGCGAGGTAGAGCCGCGGGAAGCTGTACCCCTGCTCGTTGTAGATGGCGCCGCCGCCCGAGGGATAGAAGAGGTGCTCGTGCAGCATCACGTAGCCGGGCATGACGGTGCGGCCGTTCAGGTCGAGCGTCCGCGCGCCGGCGGGGATGCTGGTCTGGGCTCCGTTCCCGACGGCCTGTATGACGCCACCTTTCATTACGATGGTCTGCCCGGCGCGCGCCGGGGCGCCGGTGCCGTCGATGACCCTGACGTTCGTGAGCGCGACGACGGAGTCGGAGACGGCGATGAACGGGCGGACAGCCTGGCCGGGCTGCTGGGCAGAGAGCGCGGTTGCGTTGAGCAGCAGGAGGGCGGTGGCGCGGAGGCGTGTCATGCCGAACGGCGTGGTGAATGCGGAGTCTGTATCTCGAGCATCGTAGCCTGCACCTTGCCGGCGATGCACGCTAGTGGTTGATCCCGGAGTCCGGGTTTGGTTCCGGGGCGCGCGTTCGGAACAGCTTTGGACCGCGGAGGGCGCAGAGAACGCGGAGGACTGCCTGCCCGGCCGAGATGCGCGCGCCAGCGGTCGTGAACCGATGGGAATGGCCACGGGAGGCTCTGGCGTCCCGGGGCCGTTCCTCGTCAGTCCCTGGCTCGTTGCGGTATGGCCGTCTCGAACGAGCCGTTCTCTGCGTTCTCTGCGTCCTCCGCGGTCAATCGCCGTTCGTCGAGCCACGTACATATGTTCGCTCATGTCGGATCGCCTGACACTTGCCGGTCAGGAGTTCCATTCCCTCGACAGGCAGCGTTGGCGAATCTATCGGCTCAGACCAGCACGGAGACATCCATGAGTAATCCGTTCTCGCGCGCACTCCCCGCGCTCGCCCTCGTCATCGCGGCCGAGGCGAGCGCGCAGGCCACGAGCGGCCAGGCACAGCAGCCCCAGGCCCCGATGGGCTTCTTCGTCACCAGCGTCGGCAAGGGCGAGGGCGCTAACCTCGGCGGGCTCGCCGGCGCCGACGAGCATTGCCAGCAGCTCGCCCGGGCCGCCGGCGCGGGGAGCCGCACCTGGCACGCCTACCTCAGCACCGCGGCCGCCGGTGGCCAGGCGCCGGTGAACGCACGCGACCGCATCGGCAACGGGCCATGGCATAACGCGAAGGGCGCCGTCATCGCGTTCAACGTCGCCGACCTGCACGGTGACGTACAGCGCGACCGCAACTCCATCAACAAGGAGTTCGCGCTGAACGAGAAGGGCCTGCCCGTGAACGGCCGCGGCGACACGCCGAACCAGCACGACATCCTCACCGGCTCCGACTCGCACGGCCGTGCCCTGTTAGGCAGCGCCGCCACCACGACGTGCAACAACTGGACGAGCAACGCCGCCGGCAACGCCATGGTCGGGCATCACGATCGCTCGGGCGGCGGGAACTCGTCGTGGAACGCCGCGCATCTGAGCCGGAGCTGTAGCCAGTCCGATCTCGTCGCGACGGGCGGGGCGGGGCTGTTCTACTGCTTCGCGGTGAACTGAGCGACAGGCGTTCACGGGTTGAACCACCAGCTCACCTTCGCCACGAACACGTTGTCAGGGCGGGCGCGGCCGAGTTGGCGAAGGTCGCGGCGGAGACGCAGGTCTCCGCTCGCGTCCTCGCTCTCACGGCGCTGCTGCCACACGAGGAACAGCGTCGAGCCGGGACGCCACTCCCACCGGAGCACCGCGTTCCCGCGCAGCGACCGCGTCGTGAAGTTCTCGTCATCCACCTCGAATTCCTCCGCCGGCCCGGTCCCGTCGGGGTCGATGACGTACCCGCCCGTCTCGCGCGCGATCGTGCCCACGTCCGCGTAGCGGGCGAAGTCGAACGCGCGACGCCGGGCCAGCTCCTTCAACCCGCCGAACGTACCGCTCCCGACGAACGGCCGCGCGAACACCTGCAGCGTCAGCCCCGGCGTGAACGTCACACTCACATCGGTGGCAAGCGAGAGCTCCGTCTGTTCCAGGTCCGCGAAGACGTAACGCCGTCCGAACGTGCCCAGCGCCAGCGCGTCCGCCACGGACGTCACGAACTGGCTGCTCGCCCGCTCGCGCGACCACTCCGGCGTGAGCGAGATGCTCCAGTTGGGCGCCGGCTTGAGACCCAGCTCGACGTCGAACGACGTGCTGGTGCCCGCGGCGCCCCACGCACGCTCCCCGGTCAGCTCGAGCGTCCACGCCTTGCGCGAGTCGGACTCCACGCGCAGTTCGGCGCGGTCGCGCGCGGGGACGCGAACCAGCGGCCCGCCGCGCGTGAGGCGGTCGTCGTCGCTCGGGAGGTCGTGACCGAGCTCCACATCCGCGCTCCAGTAGTTCCGCAGCTCGGCCGAGCCTTCCAGCGCGAGCTCGGTGCGCGTGCGGTTGCCGTCGTAGTTCCACGCCGCGCGCGGACCGCCCTCGATGTTCCACTCGCGGAGCAGCCGCCCCGGTTGCTCGTGGACGTACTCCACGTTCACGCCGGCGAAGTGCTCGTCGGCGCGCGACTGGAAGCCGAGGTCGTTGATCTCGTACCCCGGACTCGTGGTGCCGAGCGTGACGTCGCCACGCCAGTGCAGCCCGGCCTGTCGGCGAAGCTGGAGCCGGCCGGCGAGGCCGCCGAGCGACGTGTCGAGCGAGTCGAGGCGGAGATGCGTCGCATCGGGCCGCTGGTAGTACCGCGCCGATGACCGCTGCGCGGACGTGATGACCGCGCGCGACCCGGTGATGTACGAGCCGGCCGCGAAGCCGCTCAGCGACCACGTCCGATCGGACCACTCGTGCGTGAAGTCCACGCCGCCCGCATACGCCGCCGACCGCACGCGCGCGGCGAGCGCGCTGTCGCTCAGATCGCGGTGCACGGCGGTGACGATGCCGCCTAACACGCTTTCTCCCTCGCGCATCTCCCGCCGCACGCGCCCGACGAGGTAATTGGCAAGCGGCGCGACCCTGGCGGAGCCGCGTTGGGCGTCGGCGGTGATGTAGGACGCGCGCTCGCGCCCCGTCACACCGTCGAGCACCGCGAGCGACCAGCCGCGCGCCTTCCCCGAGAGCTTGGCCGCGGCGAGGATCGTGGAGTGCTCGGGTGTGTCGTCGTACACGGCGCTCGCCGGCGGACGGCCCGGCGGCCGCGCGCCAATGCGCCGGGAGTAGAACAGCTCCGATCCGCCGAAGCTGAAGATCTCCGCCCCCTCGTCGAAGAACGGCCTCCGCTCCTCGAACCGCGTCTCGAACGCGGTGAGGTTCACGACGGCCGGATCGACCTCCACCTGACCGAAGTCCGGATTGACCGTCGCGTCCACCGTGATGTTGCTCGCCAGCCGATACTTGAGGTCGAGCCCCATCGTCGCCGATTGGTCGGAGCCGTCGATGTACGGGTTGGCGAACGTGACGTCGCCGTCGCGCTCGGGCGTGTGGTAGCGCGCGCGTGTGACCGCGTACGGCAGCAGCTCGAGCCGCCCGCGCGGCACGAGCCCGCGCAGTCCGGTGAGATGGCCGAACCGCGCGATGCCCGCGCGCTCGCGCTTCGGCGTGAACGCGAACCAGCTCACCTCGTTGTTGCGCGCGATCTCGCGCTCGAGCTGGATCCCCCACACCTGCTCGTCCTCGTTGCGGAAGCGGAGCTGGCTGAGCGGGATGCGCATCTCGACGGTCCACCCCTGCGCGTCGCGCGTGGCCGCCGCCTGCCACACGGGGTCCCACGACTCGTCTTCGTCGTCCGCGCTCAACTTCTCATCGCGCCGGACGCCGTCCGGATTCACGGAGAATCGAAAGCCCGTGAGATGATCGTGATAGCTGTCGAGGGAGACCGTGAACCAGTCGGAGCCTGGGAGGCTGCTGTCGCGTCGTCCCAGCCGGCTGCTGACCTGCCCGTTCGTGTCGGACAGCCGCGCACCGACGTACACCGCGGCCGCGTCGTAGACTATCCGTACCTCGGTCCGCTCGGTCGCCGGCGCGCCCGCGTCAGGGTCGCGCTGCGTGAAGCTCGTGGCCGGGATGGCCGCATCCCAGGCGCTCTCCTCGAGGCGGCCGTCGGCGCGGATCTCGCCACGCGCGCGCACGGCGACGATGATCGGGGCGGTGGAGTCCCGCGGCGCGGGCTGCAGGACGGATACGAGTGCGAGGGCGGCGATGGTCGACAACACACCTGTCATCCCGGCGAGCGGAGCGAGGAGGGACCCGCTGTGCGAACATCGTAGCCTGCAGGCTACACGCTTCGCACGCTAGATGCCTCTCCTCTCCTGCCCCCGCTCGTCGATGCACTCGGCCACCATCTCGTGGCGGCGGACTTCATTTCGACTGGCGAGGCGACCGGGTGTCGGCTTCGTCGTCGACGAAGATGCCCGACGGATACGGGATCAGCGGCGCGACCGCGCGGACGGCGAGCCGCGACCCGAGCGCGAGCACGGGGACGCCGATGCCCGTGCCGGCGAGCACGAGGTTCGCCGCGAGCACCCGCGACGTCCATCGGTTCACGATCCCGCGATCACGCGTCGCGAACAGGATGAGCGCGAACGCGCCGTCGACCGCGAGAATGAGAACGAGCGAGATCCCGAACGCGCGAATCGCGAGGTCCTGCAGCCACGCCAGTACGGCGGTTTCCATCGAAGTACGCCCTCCGTCCGGGGAGCCAGGCGTTCCGTCGTGCGCCGGGGGAACGGCGCCGCCCGGCGCGCCTACGATACACGCTGGGAAAGAGGACGCGGAAGGGGTTTGGGTCAAACCGTCCTGAACGGAATCCGGAAGCGAGCCGGATGGCGCCAACTCACGATTTCCGCGACGAACGCTGGTAGAGGCGTCACGCGGGGCGCATCTTCACTGAACCGAGCGACGAGCGCGACGCCAACTCGCCATCGCACCCCGGAGCCCGGTTCCCCGTTCCCGGTTCCCCGTTCCCGGTTCCCCGTTCCCGTCGATTCGATTCCCGATGTCCGACCCCCGCCTTCAGCTCCGCGCCCGCTCGGCGACCGAGATCGTCGACGCGGCGTTCCAGCTCTTCCGTCGCGATCCGCTGACCTACGTCCTCGTGGCGGCGCTCGGCTACGCGCCACTGCTGGTCGTCCAGCTCGTGGCGCTCGGGCCGGCGACGCAGCTCGAGGAGCAGATGGCGCGCATGACCGCGGGCTACATGGCGGTGATGCTGGTGGGCTACTGGGTGAGCCTCTCGCTCATGAGCGCGGTGATCGTACGCCTCTCGTCGGAGGACTATCTCGGCCGGCACATGGAGCCCAGCGTGGCGGTGCGCGACGCGCTGGGGCGGCTGCCGGTCGTGATGGGCGGACTGCTCGTCAAATACCTCATGATCTTTCTCGGCACCCTGCTGTTCATCGTCGGCATGCTGTGGGTGATGGCGCGCTACTTCGCGGTGACGGCCGCCATCGTGCTCGAGGGGCGCGGCGTGTCCGCGGCACTCGACCGATCGGCGACGCTGTCGCGCGGACAGAAGATGCACATTCTCGGCACGTCGCTGCTGGCGTTCCTGATCTTCTTCGTCCTCTACTTCGCGGTCGCGATCGTCGGGGCGATGACGGCGAGCAACGTCGTCACGACCGTGCTGACCACCGCCGCATCGATCGTCGCGTATCCGATGTTCGCGATCACCGAGATGCTGCTGTACTACGACGCGCGGGTGCGGAACGAGGGGTACGACATCGAGCTGATGGCGGAGGGGTTGGGCGGCGTGGCGCCCGTGGCGGAGTGACGATGCTGTCGCAGCAGCTGCCCACCTCCTGGCCTGCCGCCGCCATCCACGACACGGTCGCGGCGATCATCGCGCAGCGGCCGTATCAGCGCTCGGTGCGGGCGACGTTGCTGGAGCGGCTGCTCGACTGGCTCGCGGCGCTGGTGCGACGGATCTTCTCGACGGTGGGCGAGGTGCCGCACGCGAAGTGGATCGTGCTCGGGATTGCCGTGCTCGTGCTGCTGGCGATCATGATGCGCACCACGTTGGGCGATGGGGCCGGGGAGCGGCAGCGTCGAACGGGCGCGGGGCGCGTGGCGGGGGCGGGTGACGCGTGGGTGGACGCCGAGCGACTCGCGGCAGCGGGCGACTACACCGAAGCGGCGCACCTGCTCTACCGCGGCGTGATCGAGCGGCTCGCGGCCGGCGAGCAGATCCGGCTGCATCCGTCGAAGACCAGCGGCGACTACGCGCGCGAGCTCCGGCGGCGCGGCTCGCCGGCCCACGCCGAGTTCCGGCAGTTCGGACGGCGGTACGACCGCGTGTTGTTCGGCATCGGGTCGTGCGACGCGACTACCTATGCGACGCTGCGCGAGCTCGCGACGGGCGTCGTTCGCCCGCAGGAGCGGGCCGCGTGACCGCGCCGCCGCCGGCCACGAAGCGGGCGTGGCTCCTGCAGCCGCGTGTCGCGCTCCCGATCGTGGCGGCGGCCATCATCATCGTGGCGCTCATCACCCCCGAAGCGACGGGCGGGCGCAGCGGCGACGCGCGGTTATCGGCGCGATCGACGCTCCCGCAGGGCGCCTCGGTGCTGTACGAGCTCGCGACGCGACTCGGCTGGCGGGCGGAGCAGCGGCTCGCCGACTCGATCCCGTTAGGCGACACGACGGCGGTGCATCTGCTGCTCGATCCGGCAATCCCGCCGAGTGCCGTCGAGACGCGCGGCGTGCTCGACCGCGTGCGCCGCGGTGCGGGCCTGGTGTACGTGCTCGGCGGCGGTCCGATGGCGGACTCGCTCAGACTGCGCGCGTCGCGGGGCAACTCGGGCCGGCTCGTGAGCGGGGACACGGCGTCGTGTGCCGGACGCGGCGAGGGGCTGCTCGAGGCCGGGTTGCCGTTCTGGCCCGATCGGCAGACGCACATTCTCGCGGTGCGGTGGAGGGGCGCGGCCCCGGCCGACACGGTGACGCTGGCATCGATCCAGTCCTCGCTCGGCATCGCCGCCGTGGAGACGTCCGCCGCGGTCGGCTTTCCGCTCGGCCGCGGCCGTGTGGCGGTGGTCGCCGACCCGGACCTGCTGCGCAACGACGTGCTGCGCGTGTGCCGGTGGGGCGCCGACGTCGCGGTGGTGCGACTCCTCGAGTACGTGAGCGCGGGCGCTCCGGGCGGCGGCCGTCGCGAACGGCTGGTGTTCGACGAATACCATCAGGGGTACGGCGACCAGCCGGGAACGGTGCGGGGGATCGTGCGCTATCTCGGCCGCACGTCGTCGGGGCATCTCGTGCTGCAGCTGGCTGGTGCCGGTCTCGTGCTGCTCCTCGCGGTCGGGCCGCGGATACTGCCGCCGCGCACGGTCGAGCGTGTCGAGCGGCGGTCTCCGCTCGAGCACGTCGATGCGCTCGCGCACGCGTATCGGGCGGTCGGCGCCACGCGCACGGCCACCGCGCGGCTGGTGCACGGCGTCCGCCGGCGCGTCGAGCACGCCCGCGGGCCGCGGGGTGCCGCGGCATCCGACGACAACTTTCTCGACTGGGCGCTCGTCCGGGCGCCGGCGCGCGCCGCCGACGTGCGGCTCGTTCGGCACGCGCTCGCGACGCCGATCTCCCGCCACGAGCTCGAGGGAGTGGGCGCCGCGCTGCGCCGCCTCGAGTCGTCCCTCACTTCCTTCCCGCGCTCATCGTGACCTCGCTCCTTCCCGAATCCGTGCCGTCGCTCTCGCTCGAGGAGGGCGCCGACCTCATGCGGCGCATCCACGCCGCCGTCGCCGAACGGGTGATGGGGCAGGAGGCGGCCATCGAGGACGCCCTGGTGACGTTCCTCGCGCGCGGCCACCTGCTGATCGAGGGCGTGCCCGGCACGGCGAAGACGCTGCTCGTGCGCGCGCTGGCCGGCGCGTTAGGCGTTCGCTTCTCGCGCATCCAGTTCACCCCCGACCTCATGCCCTCGGACGTGACCGGCGTGAGCATGTTGCGCGACCCGGCGGTAGGGTTCGAGTTCCGGCCGGGCCCGGTGTTCACGGACGTGCTGCTCGCCGACGAGATCAACCGCGCACCGGCGAAGACGCAGGCGGCGCTCCTCGAGGCAATGGCCGAGCGGCAGGTGACGGTGGACGGGGTCACGCATCCGCTCGACGCGCCGTTCACGGTGTTCGCGACCCAGAACCCGGTGGAGCACGAGGGGACGTACCCGCTCCCCGAGGCGCAGCTCGACCGGTTCCTGCTCAAGGCGGTGATGGGCTACCCGTCGCACGACGCGGAGCTGGCGATGCTGGCGTCGCACGAGGCGGGGTTCGACCCGGAGCAGGCGGGCGTGCTGGTCGCGCCGCTGGCCGACGAGACGACGGTGCGCGCGGTGCGGCGGCTGGTCGATGTGGTGCGCGTGGCGCCGGAGATTCGCGAGTACATCGCGCGCATCACCCGCGGCACCCGCGGCGAGGCCTCGATATCGTTAGGCGCATCGCCGCGCGCGACGGTGGCGCTCATGCGGGCGGCGCGGGCGGCGGCGGTGCTGGAGGGGCGCGACTACGTGGTGCCCGACGACGTGAAGAGCCGCGTGCCGGCGGTGCTCCGGCACCGGGTGACGTTGTCGCCCGAGCTCGAGGTAGAGGGGAGGACGGTGGAGGAGGTGCTGGACATGGTCGTCGCGCGGGTGCAGGTGCCGGAGTAGGGCCGCGTGCTGCTCGGTATCGGCGTGCATGATGACCGCCACTGACGCACGGCCCGGCAAGCCACAACGCTTCCTCCTGCGGGTGATTCCCACGCGGCGGTTGGCGTGGGCGGTCGCGGCGGCGGGAGTGCTCTGGCTACTGCCAGGGCGGGCCGGTCTCTATGCAGGAGCGGGCGGGCTGATCGTCGTGGGGCTGGCCGTCCTCGTCGATTGGGCCATGCTGCCGGGCCGCCGCGGCGTGATCGTGGAGCGCGAGGTGCCGGGCTCGGTCGGCATCGGCGACAGCGTCGCGGGCGCGTATACGGTACGCTCGGCCTGGCCGAGGGCGCTGGCGGTGCGCGTCGTGGACGAGATGCCCGCCGCCGTTCGCGGCGGCGTCGGGGCGGTGGAGGTCGATCTGCCGCCGCGGGGGAGCGCGCGCGTCGAGTTCGGCATCTCGGGGAGGGCGCGCGGGCTCGCCGCGTTAGGGCGTGTGGGCGTGCAGGCCCGCACGGCGCTGGGGCTGCTCGCCGCGCGGGCCACGTTCGCGCCGAGCGACACGATCCTCGTCACGCCATCGGTGGCGAACGTGCGTCGCTTCCGGTTGTTGGCGGTACAGCATCGTCTGCACACCGCGGGCGTGCGCGTGCTGCGCCAGCGGGGCGACAGTCGCGCCTTCGCCGGCCTGCGCGAGTACGCGGTGGGTGACGACCCCCGCCACATCGACTGGAAGGCGACGGCGCGCCGGCACAGGCACATGGTGCGCGAGTTCACCATCGAGCAGTCGCAGACGATCTTCACGCTCATCGAGTCGGGGCGCGCGATGACGCAGCTCGCCGGCGACTTCCCGCGCCTCGAGCACGCGCTGTCGGCGGCGCTCGTGCTCACCGACGTCGCCGCGACGTCGGGCGACCGCGTGGGCACGATGGTGTTCGATCAGGAGGTGCGCGCCTTCGTGCCCCCGCATCGCGGCGAGGGCGCGCTGCGCCTGGTGCGCAACGCGCTCATCCCGGTGACGGCGACGATGGCCGAGCCCGACTATGCCGGCGCGTTCCGCTACCTGGCGGCGCGGCAGCGGCGTCGCGCGTTGATCGTGTTCTTCACGGACGTGATCGACGAGCGCGCCTCGCGCGCGCTGGTGGCGCACGTGACCCGGAGCGCCGCGCGGCATCTCGTGGTGGTGGTGGCGCTGCGCAACGACGCGGTGTTCGAGGCCGCGGTGCCGAGCGGCGAGCGCGATCTCTCGCTGTACACGAGCGCGGCGGCGGAGGAGCTGCTCGTCGGGCGCCAGGCGGTGCTGGAGCGCATGCGGCGCGCGGGCGTGAACGTGCTGGACGTCTCGCCGCAGCAGATGGCGGCGGCGGTGGTGAACAAGTACCTGGAGATCAAAGGGCGGGGCGCGCTCTGATCCTGCCTTGCGAACATCGAGGTCATCGATCCCGGGGCTGCCAGGGTCGTCGCGAGGGGAACATGACGTAATTGGGGTCAGACTCGCATTTCATCATTCGACCGCCGCGGCGTTCGAATGATGAAATGCGAGTCTGACCCCAATGCCGATCACTTAACAGGTTGCTGAAAAACGGCTGACAAACCGTGAATTCCTCCACGTTCTCGGCGGCGGCGGCGGCGAGTCGCCCGGCCGGGACCCGCCGCCAAGCCCCGTTAGGCGCCGGCGCCGCAGCGCCGCGCCCGCGGCGCTGCTCAGGCGCACACGCCAACCCGGGTCAGCGTCCGGATCCGGACCAGGTTGTACGCCGCGTTCGTGAACGCGAAGATCCACCCCACCTTCTCGCGCCCCCGGTGCCGCAGTTTCCGCAACAGCCCCACGACCTTCCCCCAGCCGTAGCCTTCCTCCACCAGCTTCCGCTTCCGCTGGCTGACCGCGAACCCCGGGTGCCGCGTCGTGCGGGCGTCGACCGCACTGGTCGGCTTCCGCTCGTGGATGTTGGGCGCGACATGCGGCGTCGTGTGACAGGCCCGGACCCCGGCCACGAAGTCGGGCGTGT